>Ga0206917_1028_pt1 | contig 46171 bp, 34 predicted proteins | sample Alteio_BWOrgHeat_68_FD_152931 | JGI IMG/M metagenome (GOLD analysis project Ga0206917, IMG submission 152931) | Enriched cells from forest soil in Barre Woods Harvard Forest LTER site, Petersham, Massachusetts, United States -... | ecosystem: Environmental > Terrestrial > Soil > Temperate forest >...
CCCCAACCGACTGGCTTTCGTTGTTCCAAGAGCTACTACGGGAATCGCCTTCGGGATCTAGCGCGGGAACGAATTTTTTTCTCGAAAAACTGTCAAAGACCTTGTCGTGCCGAGCGGACGGCGAGTCTCGATGCTTGCGTGGCCCCCACCAGGGCACGACAATATTGGGGAATATCTCGCTCCCCTGGCTGGTTGGGTTATTCAAATGGTCGATGCGTGGCTTCCGACCACTCGCGCAACCTTGCTGGCGCGGCTTCGACATGATCCGCTGAACGATAGCGCGTGGGATGAGTTCGTAGAACACTACGGGCGTCACATCTACCGGTGGTGCCGACAATGGAGGTTGCAGGACGCCGACGCTGAAGACGTAACCCAAGAAATCATGCTGAAGCTCGCCCGCAAACTGCGCGAGTTCACCTATAACCCGGAGAGCAGTTTTCGTGGCTGGCTGAAGACAGTTGCGCATCACGCGTGGAGGGATTTCGCGGATGGCCGAAGTCGCGTTCGGCCCGCCGGGGATGAACGGGTCTGGGAGCTGCTGCAATCGGTGGAGGCGCGAGACGATCTCATTCACAAATTAGAAGAAGCCTTCGATTTCGAACTACTAGAGGCGGCAAAGGTTCAGGTGCGGCTTCGCGTAGCACCGCACACATGGGAGGCGTTCCAGCTTCTGGCGATTGATGGTCTACCAGTCGCCGAGGTCGCTGATAGAGTCCAGATGCAGGTGGCCATGGTTTATGTGGCCAAAAGCAAAGTGAAAAAGATGCTTCAAGAAGAAATCCAGAAACTCGAAGCGAATTAGTCTCCCCAATTGATCGCTTTTGCCGCGCGCCGACGCGCAGTTTCCATGCGGGGCGACTGGTTCCAAAGGGATGCGTTTCAACCGTTCATTCGCACATTCTTCGAAGCCGACTTATGACGCTTTGCCCCTCTGACAATTCGCTGGCCCTACTGTTAGACGATGCATTGGGCTCGTTCGATCGAGACGCCATTGCCGAACACGTAGAAGGATGCGCCGCGTGCCAGGAAAGGCTCGCTCACCTGACCGAAGTTGCGGATGCCGAACTTTTGAAGCGCGCCGAGAACATTCCACCACGCGGTGAAACAGAAGAAGAGATCGTACGCCGATTGAAGTTATTACGACGTCCACTGACACCGATCCCGTCAGGTCCTGCGGATACCACGATCGGGATTTTCGCGCAGCGCGAACTTGCGGCTCCGGTCGTGAGCGAATCAGATTGGCCGACCGTACCAGGCTATGAAATCATTGGAATTCTGGGGCGTGGCGGCGTGGGCGTCGTCTTCAAAGCTTGGCAACTCGCGTTGCCGCGCATTGTGGCAATAAAGATGCTCGGAGATTGGGCGCGCGCCGGCGAAAAGGAACTTGCACGATTTCGTGCCGAGGCCGACGTAATTGCACGGTTGCAGCATCCAAATATCGTCCAGATTTATGATGTTGGCGACGTTGCCGGCCGACCCTATTTTGTTTTGGAATACATCGCCGGCGGCAGCTTGGCGCAGCACCTCAATGGGACGCCGCAGTCGGGCCGTCTGGCAGCGCAGTTTGTCGAAGTGCTGGCGCGGGCCGTTCAGGCCGCGCATTCGGATGGTGTCGTCCATCGTGATCTCAAACCAGCCAACATCCTGTTGATTCCGGCCCAGCAAGACGCTGCCGCGCGAATGCTCGATGGCACGCGCGGTCCCACGACGTTTACCGCAAACGGCGGCCCACTAAAGGCGGTTCCCAAAATTGCCGACTTTGGCATGGCAAAGTGTGCGGTTTCTCATGGCGAGTCACAACTCCTTCGCAGCCTCACGGTCACGGGTGACTTGCTTGGCACACCGAGCTACATGGCCCCTGAACAAGCGTCGCCGGGCGGCCAGCCGATCGGGCCAGCCGCCGATATCTACGCGCTTGGCGCCATTCTCTATGAGCTCCTCACCGGCCGACCGCCGTTTAAGGGGGAAACGCCACTCGATACGGTTCTGCAAGTTTTACACAACGAGCCAGTTGCCGTGACAGAGTTGCAGCCGAACGCCCCGCGCGATCTCGAGACAATCTGCCTCAAATGTTTGCGGAAGGAACCGCGATACCGTTATGAGAGCGCTAGCGATCTGGCCGACGACTTGCAGAGTTTTCTGCGAGGTGAACAAATCCAAGCACGCTCTCACGGAACAGTAGAAAAACTATGGCGTTGGGTTCGTGAGCATCCGGCGACGTCGGCGCTTCTCGCCGTAGGCCTGCTGACCCCGATTCTCGCGCTAGTTACACTTTCGCTTTTGTCGGCACGGTTGGTGCGCTCCAGCGCACTGGAAAGTGCTGCGCAACAGGCGGAACTCCTCGAGCATGCCAACAATCAATATAGTCTGATCGTCCAGCGCGTTGAGCAAGCGCACTATCCAGTGAATAAAATGGTGCCGCCCACGCCGAATACCGTCCCTCTCAGCATTCCCGCCACATTTCTGCACGACGTGGGGCAAGAGTTACGCGAGGACAGTGAGACCGGCATTCAAGTCCGCCAATACAGCGACTATCCGTTTCCTTGGCGTACCAATGGCGGACCACACGACGATTTCGAGCGCCAGGCGCTGCACCGCATGCGGCAGACCAACGGACAGGAGACGGTTCACGAATTCACCGAGATCGACGGTGAGCCAGTCGTGCGCTATGCTCAAGCGCGCATTATGAAGCAATCATGCGTTGACTGTCACAACACGCATCCTCTTTCGACCCGCACAAATTGGAAAGTCGGCGACGTCCGCGGAGTTCTCGAGATCATCCGCCCGCTCAAAAACGACGAGGCACGTGTCACCCAGGCATTGCAGCTAACACTATTAGTGAGTGCCGTTGGATCGGGTTTCCTACTGTTGGGAGGCATGCTTGCCGTCTGGGCCAAGCATCGGCCTATCGGTGCCGGTGCGTGATCGAAACACGGCCACACACATGGTTATCTCACGGTCGGTGGCGCAGAATGGGACCGCATAAAGAAATGAGTTCTTGATGTTCCGAAGCACTTCGACTTCGCCGCAATCGAGACCAATTTGCCGAATGGACGAACCCGAGGCTATCGAAAACTTATTCGAGGCCGCGACGAAATCACCGAATTGGGATTCGGGTGTAGCAATCTTGCTTTTAGCGGCACGGCCAGCCGACTGTGAGGTGTCATTCGTGGGCATATTTACAAACCCGAGTATCACAGCTTAGCGTAAGGAGTCGTCCAACAACAAACGCACGGCTCGGTTTATGGAGCGCGCGCTTCATTCTCGTATGAGACGGCCCACGCATTCAGCGGCCGGAAAACGAAAGGCTTCCTATGTCTCTGCTTCAACCTGGCGTACCGGCTCCCGATTTCACACTGAACGTAACTCCCAGTCAACAATTGTCACTCCATGAGCTCCGTGGAAATCCCGTCATTCTCGCCTTCTACCCGGCCGATTGGAGTCCCGTGTGCGGCGACCAGATGGCACTCTACAACGAGATCCTGCCTGAATTTCGCAAAGCGTCCGCAACCCTCTTGGGCATCTCGGTCGATGGTGTGTGGTGCCACGAGGCGTTCGCCAAGGATCGCCATCTTCACTTTCCTGTTCTCGCCGACTTTGAACCGAAAGGCGACGTCTCGAGAAAGTACGGAGTGTATCGTGAGGCCGACGGCTTCTGCGAGCGCGCGCTCTTCGTCATCGACAAACAAGGGATCATAACTTGGAGCTTCCTCTCGCCCGTGGGGATCAACCCAGGTGCAGATGGAATACTCGACGCTCTCGACAATCTTGCGAGGTAAGAACCCATGCTCAGAATTCCCGTCTCCGATGCCGACCATGTGCAGGGTAACTTGAACTCCGCCGTAGTACTCGTTGAGTATGGCGATTACCAATGCCCGCATTGCGGCCACGCGTATTCAATCGTGAAACAAGTGCAGCAACAATTCGGCGATCAACTCGCGTTTGTCTTCCGCAACTTTCCGCTCGCAGAGATTCATCCAAACGCCGAAGCCGCTGCCGAGACTGCCGAATTTGCAGCATCGAAAGGACTCTTCTGGGAAATGCACGACGCCATCTACGAGAACCAGGAATCGCTATCCGTTGAGACACTCATGCGACTCGCGCAGCAACTGACACTTTCGCCACTATCGCTCGAAGATGCGTGGGTCAAGAGAGCCTATCTCGAACGCGTTCGAGAAGATTTTTCTGGCGGCGTGCGTAGCGGTGTTAACGGCACACCCACGTTCTTCATCAACGGCCGTCGCCACGAAGGTGCGTTCGAGTTGGAAGATCTTGTCGCAGCGGTTGATGCCGCGCTTTAAGTCGGGAGGTGGACTTGTACCTACGCCAGGGATGTACCGTCAAAGGCGTGAGTTCTTGCCACTGGCGCCCAGTGACAACGGTCGTTTGACGATACGATTGCCACGATCGCTGACAACGAAGAGAATGCATACTAGTCGTTAAGCCCAAAATCGTCCTCCTGCCCTGCGGCCGATTTCGCTGCCGTGGGCTAGCCCCCTTTCTCATTGGCGAAGAATGATGGTTCAAGGTCATGCTTATTCGCGCCGGGTTCGAAGCGGCTTTTGATTTTTCAAAGCCGGCCGCCATTTTGCTGAACGCGTACGTGCATCCCTCACGGACCCACACAATCTGCTGGCTTGAACGACTGACAGTTCAGCCTCAGGCAGATATTTGGGAGTACACAGATGTGTATGGCAACCTCTGTGGCAGAACGTCCGTGCCGACCGGTCGCGTCGTGTTCCGCACCGATGCCGTAATTGAAGACAACGGATTGCCGGACGTCCAGCTTTACGATGCGTTGCAACACAGCGTGCAAGATTTGCCGAGCGACGTGCTCTTATTTTTGCTTGCCAGCCGCTATTGTGAGGTCGACAGCGAACTTCGCGATACGGCTTGGTCGCTTTTCGGTCACTTGCCGGCCGGTTGGCCACTCGTTCAAGCGGTGTGCAACTACGTTCACCAGCATATTCGATTCGACTACATGCAGGCCCGGGCCAATCGCACGGCGCTGGAAGTGTTTCGTGAACGGGCCGGGGTCTGTCGCGATTACATGCACTTGGCGGTCGCATTTTGCAGATCGCTCAATATTCCGGCCCGGTACTGCACCGGTTATCTCGGCGATATCGGCGTGCCGCGGCAACCTTCTCCAATGGACTTCAGCGCCTGGTTTGAAGTTTATCTGGGCGGACAGTGGCATGCTTTCGATGCCCGCAACAACGTGCCACGTATCGGCAGGATTCTGATGGCTCGGGGCCGCGATGCGGCCGATGTGGCGCTAACGACCACATTCGGGGTCAACCAACTCCACTCCTTTCGGGTGTGGAGCGATGAAGTGCCTGCCGCGACATTGCCACACATATTGGGTAATTGATCGATGCGCGCGGCGCGTCATCAATTATACGAACTACTCTGACTGGTAGCCGATTCCAATATGGGTCGATTCTCAGCGATTGTCATGGACTACCGAGTTTTGACACGTGGCATTTGGCATCGGCCGCCACAGTCATCCGACTGAAAGTGGCACGACAATCAGAAAGGTAATTAACTGCTTTGGAACAGCAGCACTTGCCACCGAGCCGCCGGCGACGACATGCGCAATCATTCGTTTCCGACTTTCTTTCCTTCGATATCCGATTGGCCTTCCTTGTGGCGGACGACCGCCGTCACTTCTCCTTGTTCGTTCTTGACGAAGGTAAATCGCGCGCCATCAATCTTGAGGAAGAATGTAGTTTCCGAATCCGGATAAATATTGAATGCGCCTGGGCCGACGTTCTTGCTCCTAACTTGTCCGACCAACTGATCTCCTTCTCGCCAGACTTTCAGTCTGCCGCCCGCGGGAAGCGCGGCGGTGGACACGAATTCGTAGTGGCCGACACAGGCATCAAGAAGTTTTGTATCCAGCTCGACGGCGACACGCGGTCTGGGAGCTTCAGGAACGTTGAGCGGCTGATTGGAGATTTTTTCATAAGTAAGCGATTTGCCCCGGTAGTCCATCGTCAAACCGGTCACATTTCCGCGAGCATCCTCAGAAAAGGCAACCAGCGTGCCATTCAGCCATTCAAAAAAACGGCTCTGTGATTCCCGCAACAATTCACCGCCGCCAAGCGGCAACACGGGGTCAAAGGGCCAAGATCTTGAGCCTGTGGGCTCGGCGAAGAGCCGATTCCCGTCGTGGCGAATAGCTATTCCGGGTTGGGAACAGGCAAAACGCTCACCAGCCACGTGACTTAAGACGAGAGCGACGAGCGCCACCAAAAGGCCACTGATTAGCACCGCGTAGCCCCGGATGGTCCATCGCTCGCGAAGACTATTAGTGCGCCAGAGGAGTACCAATAGGACCGTGATATAGAGGCCCGCCGGAATATATAGAGGCGCTTTGGGTGCCTCGACGAGATACTGCCTCAGCCAGCGCATTCGCATCGCAAAATCTGGTGAAGGCTGGTACTGCCCCACACGGGCGTCAGTTCGAATGTCATTCCCGAGCCGTTCGAAAGCGTGCCATCGCCGATGATATATGAGGCACCGTTGGCGCCGAATGCGTCGGCCGTCCGCCACCAGCCGATCGCCGTTAGAGGCGACTGACATACACAATAGCCCAATAAGTTGAGGGCTGCGCAGCCTGCAGAAGAGCCCAGTCCTGCGACAGACGTGCCAGCGCCCCTGCAGTTTTAACGGTTGCGACCTATGAGCCCCGTCGAAGCTACCAGTTCAGTCGTTAAGCAACTCGTTCATCGCGTCAAACACGACTTCGTGCAGCCGATCTTCCAACACCATGACGTCGTCGGCTCCCATTCCGGTCGCTTCTGAGGCAGCGGTGGCAGCGATTCCTACGGCGGCCTGAGCGATCGCAAGCGTAACCAGCTGCTCGTCCAGATCATACTGTGCGGCGAAGCCAGGGGTCATATCGTTAAGGGTTTTCGACATCGCGTTCCCGATGGCGCTGGCGGCCAGATTGGCCTTTCGCGCTTTTTCTACATTCTCTTCCATGATCGAGCCTTCTTCTGAGTCAGTTTCGCCGCAGAGCGGCGCGTTCCTATTGGCGAGCGGTTTTCAAGGTTGCCAGCAGCTTGTCCAAAGCTAAAGGTTTTACGAAGTGATGATCGAATCCTGATTGTTGCGGACGATCGCGATCGGCCTCACTTGGTGTGAAACCGGTGAGCGCGCACAGCAGAATGTTCTCAAACTGCGGCATTGCGCGAAGCGCGCGAGCCACCTCATACCCGTCGACTCCGGGCAGGCCAATGTCGCATAGCACGACGTCAGGCGAAAAGGCGGGAGCTGCTTCAATCGCCGTGCTTCCAGAGCGGACCAGCAGCACTTCATGCCCTTCGAGGCGGAGAAGCATCGCCAACGTATCGCCGGAGTCGATGTTATCTTCCACAATAAGAATCTGAAGAGCATCTTCTTTGACGGCAGGCTGTAATTTGGTAACGGCCGGGCGATTCTCTGGCGGTTCAGCGAGCGCGGGCAGCCGAACCGTGAATTCGCTGCCGGAGCCCAAGCCGGCACTGTGGGCTTGTACGCGGCCGCCATGCATTTCTACGATCGAACCGACCAAAGCCAGGCCAATGCCGAGGCCGGCGTGCGAACGCTTAGTACCTGTATCGATCTGCCCGAACATTTCGAAAATCCGAGGTAGCGACTCTGAGGCGATTCCGATGCCATTGTCTTTCACGAGAACTACGGCCTCGTCGCCATCTTGCCGAACGGAAACCCGAATCTCGCCGGAGGGGTTGGTGTAGTTTGCGGCGTTATGAAGCAGATTGACGAAGGCCTGTTCCAATCGGCCAGCGTCTCCCTCGATCCAAATGGGCTTCATTGGAAGGGAGACGAAAAACTCGTGCTTTCGGGCGTCTATCAACGGGCGGACGCTTTCCGTGGCGCGGTTTACGATCAGCCGCAGTTCAATCGGTTCGGTAAGGAGTCGCAGTTTTCCTTTCGTGATTCGACCGACGTCAAGCAGATCATCGACTAGTCGGACCATCAGACCAATCTGACGTTCGATAACCGCACTAGCTTGCTGCACGATCGGATCGTCGGACGTCATGCTTTGCAGAATCGCGACGGCGTTGAGAATGGGCGAAAGAGGATTTCGAAGTTCATGCGACAGGAGGGCCATGAACTCCTCGCGGCTCCGATTGGCCTCCGCCAGGTCATTCGCGCGTTTAGTTTCGGCAACGTTGGCTTCGGACTCAGTAAGATCGTGCATTACGCGTGCGAACGATCTCACTTGCTTGTGCTCGTCGAATAACGGTGTAATCGTAGTCTTGCACGAGAAACGTGTTCCATCTTTGCGGACATGCCAGCACACCGAGTCGGCTCGGCCGTCGGCGAGCGACTTCTTCAACTCATGTTCCGGCTGACCACTGCGGATGTCCTCCGGAGTAAAGAAACGAGAGAACTGTTGGCCGACGACTTCATTCGATTGATAGCCGAGCAACCGTTCTGCGCCGGGATTCCAGCACAGGATGGTTCCGTCTGGCGCGATCACGAAGACGGCATATTCGCGGACGTCGGCAACCAAAAGGTCGAATCGCTCGGCGGCTTCTTGGCGCGACAGCGCACCATCAGTGGTTCCTGTCATAGACCAACCCTTCGCTGGAAGTTCGGACACGCGTTTGCCGGCGGCAAACACGTGAGTGGGCAGGTTGGTTAATAGATCGCCGACATCGGGTCGAACGTCGGATAAGAAAGATGCCCAGTCAAGGCCTCAACATAGCCCTTCACCGGGACCGGAGCAATGACGAACCAAGGAATCTACACGGCGCTGCAAGCATCGCGAGAGAAAGGAAATTCGAAGAAAATCAGGCTTATGCCTAAGTGGCGCTTAACATCGCTTGCAAGACGTCTAATAACGTGTTTGCTCTAAACGGCCTCACACAAGATGCAGGCTCGGCGCGACTCTGCCCTCCCGATGTCAATGCGGCGCGAAAGGTGAGCGTGGCTTATCTTTTGGCGAGGAGGGCAATGCGTTCGCGGCTGGAGACGACGACGCCACCGGGTTTTTCGACGGTAATGGCGAACATCTTCGGGTCAACAACGTGGAGCTTCGCGTTGATCGGCACAATCACGTCCCCCGTCATGGATTCGATGTCGAAGACGCCGCCGTCGATCGGGTAGCGCTCGTCTTGGTTGCCGTCAAAGATCCAGAGTTGATATTGGTTTACCTTGGGATCGTTCATTGCGAGGCCTTTGAAATCGAGATAGCCCTGTTGTTTGGCGTTGCTCCAGACGACGTTGCCTGTCGCGCCTTTTGCTGTCGGGTCGGGCGTGGCGGTCCAATCGAATGTGGTGGCGTCGGGCGCTTCGCGGAGAAGCGCTGCCCGGGCTTCGGATGCAGTTAGATTCGTCGCGCGTTGGGTGGCGGACCAGTTGTAGAAGGCGAACATGAGGCAGGCAGCGGCAGCGCACCACGCGACGACTTCTTGGAATCGGATGCCGCGAGATAAGGAAGTGCGACTCGCGGGGGCGACGAAAGTTTGCGTTGCGGACGACGGCGTCGTGGACTTGCGCGCGGTGGCCAGATGGGCTGGCGCGGCTGCGGCGATTTTTTGGCGGAGGTGGGCGGGGAGTGGTTCGTGCGACACAGGAGTAAGCGCGGCTGCGGCGAGGGCGGCGGCGGAGTCGAACGAGTCGGGATCGATGTTTGAGTTGGCGAGGAGCGCGCGGAGCTCGGCTTGCTGGTCGGCCGAGAGCTCGAATAGCGAGCGGTCGGCGAGGAGTTCGAGGAGACGCTCGTCGTTATGTTGTGGGTCGTTCATCGCGGTGCGCCTCCTGCCGTCGGTTGGCGAGGGCTCTTGGCGAATAGCTCGCGGAGGCGGATCATGCCGCGGCGGGCGTTCGTTTTCACGGTGCCGACCGGCATGTTGAGCTCGGTGGCGATTTGCGAACTGGAGAGGCCGCGATCGATGGCGAGCTCGATGACTTTTCGTTCTTCGGGCTTGAGCGTGAGCAGTTGTTCGCGGGCTCGGGCCACTTCTTCGGCGATTGCGAGTTGGTCGGCCACTGGCGCTGTGGGCGGATCGACGGCGGGGGTGAGCGGCGTTGTATCGACGGTGCGGCCGCGTTTTCGGCGGCGGTCAATCAATCGGCGGCGCGCGATCATCGCGACGAACGCGACTTCAGAGGCGATGCGTTCGTCGAACCGGGCGGCGCTGTTCCATAGGTCGATGAAGATTTCTTGCACGGCGTCCTCGGCATCAGCATGGTCGGCTGATTGCCGGCGCGCGAGCGACCAGACCAGGCCGCCGTAGCGCAAGAGGCATTCGTCGACGGCGCCGGTTTGGCCAGCGGCCACCTGCTTGAGGATACAATCCGCCATCAATCCGCAGCTGCCATGGATTGGATGATGACGAAAAAGGAGGGTCCCGTGATGGAACCCTCCCTTCGTCGTGCCTCGATCGTACAACAATGTTCCAGCCGAGCCAATTAGGGCATTAGGACGGCGTCGATGACGTGGATGACGCCGTTCGATTGGTGCACATCGGCAATCGTGATGGTCGCGGTGTTGCCTTTCGCGTCTTTAACCATCCACTTGCCATTTTTTTCCATAACTTCGAGCTTGCCACCTTCCACCGTTTTGAGCGTGGCGACGCCATGATTCTTCTCCGCCATCTTTTGAATCGAAGCGGCGTCGAGATTTCCGGCGACGACGTGGTAGGTCAGGATTTTGGCGAGCTTCTCTTTATTCTCCGGCTTGACCAACGTTTCGACGGTGCCTGGCGGCAGAGCTTCGAAGGCTTGGTTGGTGGGCGCGAAAACGGTGAACGGGCCTTTGCCTTGCAACGTCTTCACGAGATCGGCCGCTTTGACGGCGGCGACAAGGGTCGTGTGGTCCTTCGAGTTCATCGCGTTTTCGACGATGTTCTTGCTGGGGTACATTTTGGCGCCGCCAACTTCAACGGTTTCTTCGGCGCGAATGTTTGCCGCGGCCAGCGCGGCGAGCGCGAGTGCAGACAGAAAAAATCGATTCACAGACATGATCTACCTCTTCGAAACAGGGCCAGGCTGAAGTGATCGATCGAGAGGCCAACGGCCCGTGAGAGGGCTCGAGCCGCTGGCAACTCGTCGTTACACGTGCCGACATCGGAGATGCCGACAGCAAGGATTTCGCTGGGGATGAAGAAGTGGATTCAAGAAAACGACGTAAATCGGAATTTTGTTGAACGTGGTGTTTTCGCCACGACAAATGTTCAACTTACAACTTGCCGGCATAACGTGTCGCAGCTCGGCGGCTGAATTGCCGTACCGACTTTCCGACGTTTGAGGCAATCATTGAAATTGATGAACAGCACTGCCACAACTCCAGCGCCGCCGCGGTCAGTGTCATCGGAATCAATTTCAAAACGGAGCTCATTTGAAACTGCAGTTGCTAACAAATAGAGGGAGTAAACGGATACCTGCGGGGAGCCACAATGAAAACACGCTGTAACTGCTCGTCGATGCGACCGCGGCAGGAATAATTACGTCGCCTTTTATATCGGCCTCTTGATAGAGAATCTGGGCTGCAAACAAAGCGCCTGCAAGCGGAGCACGTAAGATGGCCGCGATGCCGGCCCCCATCCCCACCGTTAATAGAATCCGGCGATCACGAGCCGGTAGTTTAAAGATCGTGTCGAGATAAGCGCCGAAGCCTACCCCGAGACGCTGCCGCGTCATAGCAGCACGTCGGCGTGCGCGTGAGGCTGCAGCCAGCGAGGCGTTCCATTACCAGAATGATCGGATGAGTGCAGTGTAAATGAAACGAGGTATTGCGTGATCGCCAATCGTTTGGGTCGTCTGATTGGTAGTCTCACAATTGAGAAGGAGCGAATGTTAGAACACCCGACGACCTGAAAACAGGATTCTATTTACGCCTGTTTCGCTTCCGACGGTCGCAGGTCGGGATCGAATTGCCGACAACTCTACGGCAAGTTCTTGTGTGCCAAGCCGCAGGATATGGGCATCAAGTTGAATCACCAATCGACTTGCCAGCGGACGCCAAAGATGTTCGCTTGCGTGCTCGGCACGCCAGCGTCCACGAAGTCGACGAGCTCACGCTCGTAATCGAAGAACATGCGCGACCAGGAGTTTTGGTACCAGTTCAGGCCGACGATGAAGTCGTTGTTAAAGCCACGAAGTTTGTCGTTCGCAGGATTTGCACCTGGTGCCGTGATATCGCGGCCAGCGTCGAGGTTAACCCACGAGTAACCGAGCGCCACTTCCCAAGCGCCCCAACCGCACGTTGTTCCATTGCAGCCATTCACCCAAAAGAATGGCTCGAACGGCTGAACGCGATCGAGCACTTTCAAATCCTTACGATAGTTGCGACTTTCACCCGTCAGAAAATACGAGAGCGATGCATAGCCGCCGTTGTATTGTTCGCCGCTGTTCATGAGCACTTGAAAGTATTCGGCCTGAAAGCTCGCCGCGCCCCAGATGACGAGCAATTCAGGGTCGATCTGGTTCCACTCATCACTGCGAGCTTCGGCACCGAGGGCTATTGGCCGCTGACTTCCTACCCAGGAACCACTGCCGAACTCAGCCTTTCCGTCCAGGTTTGTGTAGGCAACGTTTTGATTGTAGGCCGCCGTTGTCGTGAGATCACCGATATGCCGAAAGCTGTAGCTTCCGCCCAAATGCACGAGGTAACGGCCGTTCGATGGTTCGTCGTAATACGGCAACCAAGCGTACCGCGCGTCGAGGCACCAGTCGTTGTTATCACTTCGCCACAAGCCCGTGTTCGTCGGCGAGTCCGGCGAATCGGCGCGAAAGGCACCGGCAAACCAGGTGGCGTCTTGGCATTCGTTGGTCGTGTCCCACAACATAACCCCAAAATTTCGGCTAGGCGCGAATGCTTGAGTCGCCGGCGCCTTCTCCATGTAGTCGAGGTACAGGTCGCTCTCGTCTTCTTCCAGGCCGATTGGCTCCTTAAAGTGGCCCGCCCGAACGTGACCAATGACGGGCAGCTCCTGCTGCTCCATGTAGATGTCTTTGTACGTGATCGCACTGTTGGTGCCGCGCAGTTCGAATTCGGTGGTATACGCCAGGTTTTCATAAATGTTGCCGCGGCCACCCAAGCGGAAGGTGCGGAAACCTAGCTCGTCGTCACGGTCGGTGTGGAAGGCCGATTTTGTAGCGGGATCATCCGAGTACCCAACGCCGTCGAAGTAAATACGGCCCGTAGGCGTGAAAGTCGGCTTGATGATAGTGTCGAGCTTCTTGGGAACGCACTCATCCGCGATCGACGCGTCTTTTTTGTCTTTGGCCGCCTTGTCTTTATCCGCCTTTTCGTCTTTCTTTTTCTCGCCCTTGGGGGCTGGCAGCGATTCAGAATTATTGGCCGCTTGCATTTGCCGGATATATTCTTCGAGCGCGGCAACGCGCTTGGCGAGATCCGTTTCGTTTGCCGTCGTCGGGCCAGTGACGGGGGTTCCTGTCGCTGGTGCCTCGTTTGTGGTGGGATACGGCGAGGTAGCTTCCTTCGCTTTCTCCGCTTCGCTGCCATTCGTGTTGTTGAAGGCTACGACGTTCGTGTCCCACGCTTCTTCGTGAAGAGTTGGGGGCGGGGTCAGTAATTGGCCTCGTGCGTGCTCAGCGCTGAAGTTGACCGCAATGACGCACGCGGCAACGCACGACCACGTGCGCGCAGCATTCAAGCGAAGTGTTGGTAAACGCAACATGACGAGACGCCGGTAGTAGCTCGGTTCACGATGAGTTGGGCGCGCCACATCGCGAAACGAATTGCGAATGCTGTTCTAGAAGAGATTTCCGATGAGGGACGGCCTCTAGCAGCAGGCTTGTTAAAGCCCACTCGAGTGCACTCGTCGTGGGAACCGCAACGCGGTCTCGTTACTCGAATCGACGAGCGGGCGTCGAAACAATCATCACAACCGGCTCAAAACGAACTGCTAGCACAATTTAAGGCGCTACCTACGCGGAATAACCGGTACAGATTGACATGCGCCCCCGAGTCTTGTGTGCCAAGCCGCAGAGGATAGAAGTTGGCACAGAAGCGGAGCAGCGGCGGTTTGCTTGTGTGCCAACGGCGTACTCCGTGCCCCGTTGGCACACAACCGATCCAAAGCGCGACTTGTTTTTTGCACTGGCGCACATTAGGTGAACCGACATTGTTCACGTGTTTCGTGAATAGTGATACGCCCTCATTTGGTACGTTTCACTTTGTGTCGAGATTAATAACGCCTTAAAGCGCGCGGCGGCTTGGGTAGCAGAAAACGAGTCGCCGACACGCGTAGCGCCGTTCGCGCACTCGGCCGATATTCAGCTTGCCTTCGGTGAAAGCGGGGTGCAGCCGTCCCTCAGCCAAGCAGGCTGGCTGAGTGGTTGGTACAATTGTGGCATTCCGATGTTATCGAGTTGCGACGATGGGCGATGTCACTCAAATCATCCTCGAAATCGAGCATGGCGATGCCGGGGCGGCTGATCGGTTGTTGCCACTTGTGTATAACGAGCTGCGGCGATTGGCTGCCATAAAGCTGGCACAGGAAAAGCCTGGCCAAACGCTGCAGGCGACAGCTCTGGTGCACGATGCCTATTTGCGTTTGGTTGGTCCGACTGGCGGAGAACCGACGCAATGGGATTCGCGCGGACATTTCTTCGCCGCGGCGGCGGAAGCTATGCGTCGGATACTCGTGGAGCAGGCTCGTCACAAATCACGGTTGAAATGCGGCGGCGAGTGGAAGCGAGTAGATCTTGATTCGGCATGCGCGGTATCGGAACCCCCATCCGTCGATTTACTTGCACTCGATGAGGCGTTGAACAAATTAGCAACGAATCAGCCTGCCAAGGCAGAACTTGTGAAACTTCGATTCTTTGCCGGGCTGACTATGGGCGAGGCGGCCGCAGCGATGGGGGTCTCGCTTGCGACGGCGGAGCGTCATTGGACATTCGCCCGCACTTGGCTTTACGCCCAGATGGCGGAAAACGGTTCGCTTCCTTCTTAGATTTTTGAGTTGCATGAGGGGTTCGTGAGCAAGACGTCGCATTGCATGTAGTGAAAAGTCTGCCATGGACAATTCCTTACGCCTCGAGGCGATCTTTTTTGCTGCATTAGAGATGGATTCGCCAGCCGAGCGCTCGGCGTACTTAGACGACGCCTGCGCAAATGACGGCGAGCTGCGGGCTAGTATCGAGAAAATGTTTGCCGCCCAAGCTGTCGCGGGCGCCTTTCTGGAACAGCCGGCAATCGTTGGTGGCGTCAACGCTCGCGTCGACTTGGCGATTAGCGAGCGCGCCGGCAGCGTGATCGGCCCATACAAATTGCTTGAGCAAATCGGCGAAGGAGGGATGGGCGTCGTATTCATGGCCGAGCAAACGCAGCCGATCGAGCGAACGGTCGCGATGAAAATCATCAAGCCCGGAATGGACACGCGGCACGTGATCGCTCGGTTCGAGGCCGAGCGACAGGCCTTGGCGATGATGGATCATCCTAACATCGCCCAGGTGCTCGATGCGGGCACAACGGAGAGCGGTCGGCCCTACTTTGTCATGGAACTGGTAAAGGGAGTTTCGATCACTAGATACTGCGACGACCGATGCTTACCAGTTCGCGCCCGGCTCAAACTGTTGTTACCCGTCTGCCAAGCGGTGCAGCATGCTCATCAAAAGGGAATTATTCATCGCGACATCAAACCGACAAATATACTTGTGGCCGAATACGACGATCGCGCAGTCCCTAAAGTGATTGATTTCGGTGTCGCTAAGGCAACGATCCAGAAACTCACGGAACGCACGATGTTCACGGAGTTCGGCCAAGTGGTCGGCACCGTCGAGTACATGAGCCCGGAGCAAGCGAAGTTCAACCAGCTGGATGTCGACACCCGCAGCGACATCTACTCGCTCGGCGTGCTGCTCTACGAACTTCTAACTGGTTCGACGCCTTTCGAGCGTCAGCGACTTCGCGATACGGCCTTTGATGAAGTGCTGCGAATTATCCGCGAAGAGGAACCGCCCACGCCTAGTGCGCGACTGAGCGTCTGCAGCTCACTTCCATCGATTGCCGCCAATCGTCAAACGGAGTCGGCTCGCCTGCGTAAAGAGGTGAGCGGTGAACTCGATTGGGTCGTCATGAAGGCGTTGGAGAAGGACCGCGACCGCCGCTACGACTCGGCAAATCATTTCGCTGCCGATATCGAGCGGCACCTGTCCAATGAAACCGTCGAGGCCGTTCCTGCATCGGCCCTGTATCGAATCCGAAAATTCGTCCGCCGTCACAAACTTGGAGTCGCCGCAGGCACGGCAGTTTCTGCTGCGCTGCTGCTCGGCATCGCGGGGACGACGGGGGGAATGATTTGGGCATTGCGCGAGCGTAAGGCGGCCCAAACCAATGCCGCACTTGCAACTACGCAGGCGGAACGTAGCGACCAGGTGGCACGTTTCCTCGCCGACATGCTGCAAGGAGTAGCCCCCAGCGTGGCGATCGGCCGCGACACGACATTGCTGCGAGAAATCGTCGCCGAGACTGCCGATCGAATCGACAAAGATCTAGTCGATCAGCCCGAGGTGCAGGTGGCATTATATATTACCCTGGGCAAAGTTTACTTCGCATTGCAGCGGTACCAAGAGATGGAAGCGAACGCGCGTCGCACGCTGCAACTCTCGCGCGCTACCTACGGAGAAGAGAATACCGCCACCGCGGACGCTCTCGTTCAACTCGGGTGGTCGCAGCTTTTTCTGCGCAACATCAGCGACGGAGACGCCGTCATGCGGCATGCGATTGCGATGCAGCGAAAAGTGCGCGGCGCTGGCAGCGCTGAGGAAGCCGACGCACTTTGCGTATTGTCTGATCTCTTGCGTAATGAGTGGGACTCAGGCGGAGATCGTCGAGTGAAGCTCAGCGAAGCTGAATCCTTGGCCCGCGCCGGTCTCGCAATTCGAAGAAAGCGATTTGGGAATGAGAGGGGCGAAACCGCATGGGGGTTGCACACGTTGGCCGTAGTGCTCTGGGAAGAGCAAACGGAAGGCAAGCTTGCCGAAGCGGAGAGCACGATCCGCGAGGGAATTGCGATTCGCCGGACAATATTTGGCGAGGAGCACCCGTTCCTCGCTTGGGACTACAAAGTGCTAGGAAAGATCTTGTATTCAAAACACAAACTTAATGAAGCGGAGGAATGCGTTCTTAAAGCACTCGCAACGATGGAAAGAATCGATGGCAAAGGGAAACTGAATCAAATGGATATGCGCGCCACGCTCGGCCAAATCTTCCGCGAGCGAGGCAAGTTGGCAGAAGCCGAAACGCAGTATCGGGAAGCGGTGGAGATCGGCTCGAAAGAAGTCGGACCAAGCTTCTTAGACTTGCCGATCTATCTAACCCCGCTAGCGCAAATCCTCGCCGAGCAAGGTAAGCTCGCCGAAGCGCGAGCGACTTCGCAACGAGCTGTCGACATTTGCAAACAATACCCCGATCGGGTTTATCCAACAATCGAGACCAACGCGATCGCCGAGTTGCGCTATATCGCATCGCGGCTTGACGGCGATCAAGGCGCGTCGCATCTGTCTGCCGCTCCGCCAGAAATTCAAATGCCAAATGGATTTGTTGAGTAACCAGATTTGAGGTGGCCCGGCGCGGTCCACAAATCCTCATTCGCGGCATGGCACTAGCTGTGCCGCGATCTTCTCCGTTTCTTAGCGCAATTCTTCGCGTGAAATACGGTTCCACCGCCGTAGTCGCCCAGTAACCTTCCGTTTCTGTGAGGGGTTCACTGGCCGTACGTCGCATTGCTAGTAGCGGATATCCCGACAAAGACGCGATCTCGATACACCGCCACCAACCAGACTCATCGCTGGGAAAACACCATGAAAATGCATATCGAAGTCCGGCCGGTTGCTTCTGGCGTCAGTGGCTCAGGCGGTATTGCACGTAACGCCATCCCTGAGCGGGCGTCGTTTGTGTCGCTTATGTTCGCCGCGGCTGGATCGACTATTCGTCGCAGCCAGCCGAAGTTTGCAAATTATTTAGTGGCCCATGCTCACAGTTCGCCGCCTTGGCTGAACCTCACCGTCGGCATCATTGCGTTGCTTGCCGCCGCGCCGACTTTCGCCGCCACGTGGGTGTGGACCGGCGCGGCTGGCAACGACCACTGGACCAACACCCCGAATTGGAATCCGGTCTCGGCAGTGCCGAACAATGGTACCGCCGACGTAAGTTTTGGGCCAACGGCCAGGCTGACTCCCGACATGAACGCGAACTGGAGCGTCAACTCGGTGAATTTCCTCAGCGGCGCACCCGCATTAACTCTCGGCTCTAGCACGAGCTCAACCCTCACCATTGGGGCCGGCGGGATCACAAACAACGATACAGACAACGAGACAATTACCCATGCGATCAACCTCAGCGCGGCGCAGACATGGAATGCCAACGCGGGCGAATTAGATATCAACGGCGCAATCAACAACGGCGGAAACCTGCTGACGCTGAATACGGTCGTGGGAGACATTATCCTGCCAGGGGCGCTTAGTGGCAGCGGCGGACTCGTGAAGACCGGGCGGCGCTACCTAGTCCTGCAAGGTGTGAATAGCTTTACGGGCGCGACGACCGTAAACAGCGGGACAGTCTGGTTGGGTGGAACGGCGAGCACCGCCGGGTTCGCTGCTATTCCCGGAGATCTCAACATCGGCGATGGCGTAGGCACGGACATCGACAAAGTGGTCAATCTCCTGAGCAACCGCATCGCTGACACGGCAACGGTCAACGTATTCCCGACCGGCGCCTGGGAATTGTTTGGCGGAGTCAACGTCTCCGAAACCATCACCAATTTGAACATTCTTTCAACTGGCGTCTCCGGCGCAGCATTGATCACGGTCAACAACACGCTGGCGATCCTCGGGAATGTGACCATGACGGGCGGTACGGTTGCCGCGTTAGACGGTTCGAGTACGCTCTCGCTCAAGGGAAATCTCACCACGAACGCCACGGATCTCGTCGCCAGCATCAATAGCAATCTAGATCTCAACAGCCGGGCTCACACGTTCACGATCGGCGATGGCACTGCGCAAAATGACCTGGATGTAACCGGCGTCGTCTCCAACGGCTCAATTACAAAGGCAGACCTCGGCACTCTGCGGCTCGCCGGCGCGAATACATTTGCCGGCGGCACGACACTCAACGCCGGAACATTGGCTCTTGGCAGCGACAACGCTTTGGGCACAGGCGCGCTGACAATTGCCGGCGGTGCGATCCAGGCCGACGGTGCGTCCCGCTTGATTCCCAATGCGGTAAACCTTAATGTCCCTATCACTCTGACAGACAGTCTTGATCTCACATTAAGCGGCCCCATCAGCGGCACTGGCGGCGTTACCAAGACTGGAACAGGAACACTCACGCTAGCCGGCGTGAACTCCTTCACTGGCGGGATCAGTGTCACTGCTGGCACTCTCACCCAAAGTGGCGGCGCGTTGACGGGAGTTGTGAACAATCAAGCTTCATTCGTTTACAACGGCGGCACGTTCTCCGGGCAGCTTCTAAACCATGGATCGGCAACCTTTAATACAACTTCCTTCACCGCGGGCAACGGCGTGGTCAACTTCACGAGCTTGACCGCGGGCAACGGGTTCACATTCACCTTCAATGGCAGCGGGCTAGAAAACAACGGCTTGGTGACAGTCGCCGCCGGCGGCAGCGTAATCGCCACGAGTGTTGCGAACCAAAATGAGTTTCTTGTTAACGGCTCGGCGACCGCCGCAACGTTCACGAACTCTGGTTTGCTACATGGCACAGGTCAGGTGACGGCGGCCGTGACGAACTCCGGCAGCGGAGACGTCCGCATTGTCGCTACAGACCACTTACGCTTCGCTGGGGCCAGCTTTACCAATCAGGCCCTAATCGAAGCGGTCGGCAGCGTTCCCAATCCGGCCGAAGTCGAATTCCTCAGCCCGATCATCAACACAACGGCCAACGGATTGATTGCCGGCAGCAACAGCTTGTATCGGTTCACCGGCGGTCTGACGAACCAAGCAAATTTCGCTCTAAGCATCGGCACGAACAATGTGTTCGGCGATGTGACAAATTCCGCGACAGGCACTATCATCGTCAGCGGCGGCGCCGGCGCTACGTTTTACGACGACATTGTTCAGAACGGCACGTTCCGCGTCAGCAAAGTGGGTTCGACGAGCAGTGTCGCCGTTGTCTTGGGCGCTTTTTCGGGCTCCGGGGGCAGCACCGGAGGCGGCGATATTTTCTTCGAGGGCGATCTCCGCCCTGGCAATAGTCCCGCAGCGGTCACTTATGACAACAACGTAGGTATTGGTGCCGGTGCCCGGCTCGAAATTGAACTAGGCGGCAATACTCCCGGCAGTCAGTACGATCAGGTACACGTAAACGGCGCGCTAACGCTCAGCGGCACGTTGGCGGTATCGCTCATCAACGGCTATTCGCCAACAGCCGGCGCCTCATTCGACATTCTCGACTGGAGCAGCCTCGCCGGCACGTTTTCCGCATTGCAATTACCGGCCCTCCCCGGCGGTCTCACGTGGAATACCTCGCGACTATATACGACAGGGGTTTTGAGTATCGGACTGTCTGGTGATTACAACGGCAACGGCACGGTTGATGCTGCCGACTATGTCATCTGGCGCGACGGTCTCGGCGTGAACTACACGCAGAACGACTACAACGTGTGGCGTTCTAACTTCGGCCACACCGCCGGCAGCGGCGCGAGCGCCACGCTCGCGCGTGGGGTCATTCCAGAACCTTCGAGCGTCATTGAACTGATAATTTGCGCGACTTTCGGAATCGCATTGCGCTTGCGTGGAGCAGGGCAACCCAAATTGGAGCATCCGCACGAGTTGCTTTGAAGCGCCGCCAGCATACTTAGATCCCTAACCAAGAGGTAGTACTAATGAAAACTCCAATTGCTTTCGCAGCGCGGTTTGGCACCACTGCACTCTTCGTCGCGAGTCTCATGGAAGCGACTCATACCTTCGCCGGTCAGATAAATGAAACCGTGACGAGTATCCTACCGGGCTTCAGCCAGGGCGCGAGTCAAGCCAACGTCGAGAACAGCACATTGATGCCATTAATACTCGACGCACCGAATGAAGACGACGGATTCGCTGGTGCCAATCTCAATGGTTCGGCCGGCATTGCCTCCCTCAGCGCGCACGCCTGCTCGGGACCGACGGGCGGCGAAGGGGGGTTTTTCGTTGGCGGGGCAACAGGAGGCGCGAGTATAGATTACTCGGCGTCCTACCAAATCACCTCAACTACGCTGCCCTTCGGGGCACCAGTGTTCGTCTATTTAGTCGCAAACGGCGCCCGATCGGAATCCGTAGCGTTTGATTCGGATCCTAACAACCCAAGTTCAACCAACGTCGCTGGCGTAAGTGGCGAGGGCCATATCAATTTCAGCGTTGGGTCGAGCCAGTACGCGTTTCCGGGCACATTCGTCCACTCGAATAACTATTTTGATGGTGAGCAGAAATTTAAGACAGGCCTCTTCAATGGGCAAGATACAACGCAGCTGGGGACGGTTGTTGGTGGGACATTCGAGAGGAGCGTCGTTCCGGCACACGTTGGCGACAATGTCAGCGTAGCGGTTATTGCAGGAATTACTACCACCAGCGGTGCGATCGTCGGAGCGGACAACCAAGCTGACACCGAGGTCGTTTTGAACTGGGGAATTAGCCCGTTCAGCGACGACATTCAACTCGTATCACTAACCGGTGGACCTGCGCCGCCCGCCGGAGCTCCATCGCTCGACCAAGTGCTAACGCTGGTGCCGCCGCGACCACCCACCGTTGATGGCGGAGTTCCCGAGCCTTCCACCATTGCACTACTCGCAATCGTGTTTTGCATTCGAGGTCGTCGTTTTGGCACATCACGGAGACAACACCATGCTTCATGAACACGCAAGGAAAGCGATCCGTCCCATCACTTTCGTATTCGCTGCGACTTATCTATTGGCATCGACCGCGACCACCAGAGCAGCCACCCGGTCGTGGAACAGCGGCACGGGCAATTGGAGTACAGGCAGTAACTGGACGATTGCGGGCGTGCCGGCGGCGGGAGACACAATCACGATCGGGCCGTTCAGTACGGGTGCCGCACGGATCGTTACGTATGACTACACCGGCTCTGCGGTCACTCTCAACTCGCTGGAGATTGATCTGACGGGGCCCGGCGCGACAACCACGACATTGTCGATGCCGGCCAATAACCTCACCTCGCTTTTCGAGTACGTGGGCTACGGCGGCCGAGGCACCTTCGAACAAAGTGGTGGCACGAACACTATCGCGGCCGGCGCAGGCTATCTCGACGTGGGCGTTTTTGGCGGCGCATCTGGCACTTACAATCTCAGCGGAAGTGGGAACCTGACAGCGAACACGAACGAATACGTCGGCGACATCGGCACCGGCCTGTTTCACCAAACCGGCGGCACGAACATGATCGTCGGCGCCGCGAATAACTTGTTCCTCGGATACAACGTCAGTGGGGCCAGCGGAACCTATCTGCTCGATGCCGGCTCCCTATCAGTCGGCGGCTCCGAAAACATCGGTTACAAAGTTCCGGGCGCCTTCACACAGACTGGCGGTATGAACGTGGCCAGTAGCCTTTTAGTTGGCGCGTCTGGAGCAACGGGTACTTATTCGCTCAGCGGTGGGGGTACGCTGCATACGGGCGACGGCCAGATGGGAAACACAAGCACCAGCACCACTGGTAACGTCACCGTCACGGATCCGAGTTCGCAATGGGAGATTGACAACAATCTCCTCTGCTCCAGAGGTACTCTTACCGTTCAAAACCAAGCTCTAGTGTTCGTAAATTCCGATGTCTCGATCGGTGGCGCGGGGGCGGTCATCGTCACTGGCGGTACACTGCGATTGAACACCGTGAACAGCGGTTTGCAATTCCTGATAATCACTTCGGGCACTCTACAACTCGGCGGAGACCGGACATTCGGTTCGGACACGATCATCAACTCGAAGTTCGGATCCGCTCCAGTCATTCCCAACGGCAAGGGATTATCGGTCGAGGGCACGGCGACGGTTCCGGCGGGTACGAACGTGCAACTTTCTGGTGGCACGCTTATCGCCGGGACACTGCTCATGTCACCAGGAAGTCGGATCACGACATCTCAATCGTCCGTAGTTTCCGGTTCGGTCATCGTGCCTGCCGGCGCAACTGTTGATGCCACGGCCGGCGATCTCAACCTGGGAAACGTGAGCAAGGTGGATGGCGTTTACTGCAATGGCAAGCTGCAAGTTGGTTCGTACACCCTCACCTTATCCGATGCCAACGACGCTGTACTCGACTCGGCCGCGCTCGCCACACTTGGTAGCGGCACGACCCCTGGTACGCTCACCGCCAACAATGGCTTGACGCTCGACTTCGGCGGCAACATCACGGGGTTCGGCACGGTCAACACGCCGAACAACGTGGCCAAGCCGCTGATCAACAACGGCCACATCACTGGCAATATCGGTGAACCAATCACCCTGCCCGGCTATGTGAAAGGAGTTGGCACATTCGATAATGTAACTTTCACCGGCACTTTTTCGCCAGGCTTGTCGCCGACTCAACTGATCGTCGGCAACATCTCCTTATCGTCCAGTAACACGCTCGTGATGGAGATCGATGGCACGTCGCCGGGCGGCGGATACGATCAGATCATTTCGTCCGGCGAACTTGATTTGGGCGGCACGCTTCAACTCGCGCTGATCAATGGCTTCACGCCTTCGGCGGGACAGGCGTTCAATCTGTTCGACTGGGGAGCGGTGAGTGGCACATTCAATAACTTGTCGCTACCCACCGTCGCCGGCCTATCCTGGAACACGTCGCAACTTTATACGACCGGCGTCGTGAGTTTGGTGTCCGCGGGCCTCGCCGGCGACTACAACGCCGACGGTGTCGTTAACGCTGCCGACTACGTTGTTTGGCGCGAGAACCTAGGCACGATGAACGTGTTACCTAATGACGCCATCGGTGGCCAAATTGGATCGCCGCAGTACAATCAGTGGCGCGCCCACTTCGGTCAATCCGCCGGTAGCGGATCGAGAGCCTCCTCGAGTGTCGCTGTGCCCGAGCCCGCTTTCGTGGTAATGCTTGTCACCGGAGTGCTCGCGCTTTGCGCCAGTCGACACGCAAGAGTTCTGCCAACTCGCTAAGGTTTGTTGTTTGCCCGCAATCAGCCGATTTTGGTAGGCAGCCGCACGCCTAGGAGTGACGCTATGCGCAAGGACGAACCGTCCCTAGACGCACGTTTTGTACCTTAATGCGGCAGTCAAATGGGGCCGGAACAGCCGGAATTATACCGAGACAACGGTCGTTTCTCGACACGCCTGACACCTGACGAATTTTTGGACGGCTAGACAGAACCCCGTGTCCATTTATTAGTCGAACGCGACGGCACGCTCTCACTTCAGCGCCTCGAGACCGTGTTACAATCAAGGAATCCATGAACGACCGCTCTCAAATCGTGCCCCACAGCAATTCCGGCGACCCAGACGCCGCCGAACAGCTGCTGCCGCTCGTTTACGAAGAGTTGCGGCAGCTTGCTATCGCCAGGTTAAACCAAGAACGGCCTGGGCAAACCCTCCAGGCGACCGCGCTGGTGCACGAGGCGTACTTGCGGTTAGTGAAAGACGATGGTACCGCACCGTGGAATAGCCGGGGACATTTTTTTGCGGCAGCAGCGGAGGCAATGCGGCGGATTCTCATCGAGAACGCGCGTCGCAAAGGGCGGGTGCGGCATGGCGGGAAGATGAGGCGGGCGGAGCTGTCGCCCGAGGAAGTTGGCGACCTCGATAAAGCGCAGGATCTGTTGGAATTGAATGATGCGCTCGATCGGCTGGCAGAAGAGGATTCGCAATCGGCGGAATTGGTGAAACTGCGGTACTTTGCCGGGCTCACGATACCGCAGGCGGCAGAAATATTGGGCGTTTCGTCGCGTAAGGCTGATTTTCTGTGGTCGTTCGCGCGGGCTTGGCTGAAGCGGGAAATCAGCGAATCTTGAGGCGCTTCCTAGGGGATTCTGATGGGGGCGGGATCTTTGCGCGATCTGGAGCGGTTTGTCGCATTGAGCGTAGGAGCGCGTCCGTTAGGGACGTGAGCTGACACGATGCGCGAACGCGATATCTTCATTCAAGTTCTGGAAAGTGACACCGCCGAGCGAACCGCCGCGCTCGATGCGGCTTGTGGTGGCGATCAGGGACTGCGCGATCGCGTGGAGCGATTGCTAGCGGAGCACGAGCGGGCCGCGACGTTCATTCTCGATTCGCCAGCGGCCGAATTGGAAGGCACGGTGACGACGCCGATTACAGAGCGGCCGGGGACCATCATTGGTCCTTACAAGCTGCTGCAGCAAATCGGCGAAGGGGGCATGGGCGCCGTGTTCATGGCCGAGCAAACGGAGCCTATCCAACGCAACGTTGCGCTCAAAGTCATCAAGCCGGGCATGGACACGCGGCAGGTCATCGCAAGGTTTGAAGCGGAGCGGCAGGCGCTCGCGATGATGGATCATCCGAATATTGCCCGCGTGCTCGATGCGGGCACGACTTCCAGCGGTCGGCCGTACTTTGTGATGGAACTGGTGAAAGGCGTTCCGATCACGCGGTACTGCGATGCGCATAAGCTTTCGCTTCAAGCGCGACTGGAGCTGTTCATTCCGGTGTGTCACGCAGTGCAGCACGCACATCAGAAGGGGATTATCCATCGAGATATCAAGCCGACGAACGTACTCGTTGCTGAGTATGACGATCACGCAGTTCCGAAGGTAATCGACTTTGGCGTGGCGAAGGCGACTGCGCAAAAGCTCACCGATCGCACGATGTTCACCGAGTTCGGCCAGGTGATCGGGACCGTCGAGTACATGAGCCCCGAGCAGGCGAAATTCAATCAGCTCGATATCGACACGCGGACGGATATCTATTCGCTTGGCGTTCTGCTCTACGAACTACTTACCGGCACCACGCCACTCGATAAGGAACGCCTGCGGGAAGCAGCGTTCGATGAGGTGCTGCGGATCATTCGCGAAGAGGAGCCGCCTAAACCGAGCACCCGTCTTAACAGCAGTGCCACTCTGCCGGCAATTGCCGCAAATCGGCATACCGAACCTGCGCGACTGAGTCGCGGTGTGAGCGGCGACTTGGATTGGATCGTAATGAAATGCCTCGAGAAGGAGCGCACGCGGCGTTACGAAACGGCGAGCGAGCTTGCGGCCGATCTGGAGCGGCATCTTGATCATCAGCCAGTGCTCGCGGTGAAGCCCTCGCTTTCGTACCGGGCGAGTAAGTACATCGCACGGCATAAATTGCCGGTTGCGGCGGCGGCTGTAATTTGCCTTGCCGTTCTTGGAGGGACCATCCTTAGCACGATCGGATTCGTGCGAGCGGTGAGTGCCGAACGCGTTGTGCGGCAGCAGCGTGACGAAGTTACCACGGAGCGCGATCATGCCGTTCGCTCGGAAGGCGTCGCTGAAGAGCAGCGCAAGAAGGCCGAAATAGAAGCGCGAAACGCGCAACTTCAGCTTGCCGAAAGTTTGATTAGTGAAGGCGATGCACTGACGACCGCCGGCGAGTTCCGCTCTGCCTATTCGCGCTTTGCCGACGCCGAGGCGAAACTTAAATCGCTCGATGCGCCACTCACCCGATTGAACTTCTCGCTTGTGCGGTTATACCGAGCTAGTCCACCGCCACTTTGGTCTGCCGCCGCAGAGGGCAATGCTCCCTGGCAATATGTAGTGCTGAACTCGCGGCAAGAACTGTTAGTTTACGATAAAAAGACTACCTGCCATGTGCTCGACCTTGTCACTGGCGCGTGGACGCGCTCGTTCGAGGTTAGTGGGCCGGTGTCGCGCATGGCAGCGGTTGATACGGCCAACGGTCCGCTCGTCGCGCTTGGCAATTTGGACGCAATACGCCTCATTGATCCTGTCGGTGGCGGCGAGGTGCGGCATGCCGATGACGATCGTGCGATGAGAGGCTGTGTGTTTTCGCCCGATGGCACGCTGGCGGCATCCGTCAATCAAAGCGGGGAGGTCGTCTTTTGGGAAACCAGCACGCTGAAAATAATTGGCGAAGGCCGACATGACAAGGCGGTCTTCGATTTAGCCTTCTCGCACGATGGTAAGCTCCTGGCCACGGTAAGTGAGAAGGACACGGTCATCCTGTGGGATCCTTCCACGGCCACACAAGTGCGCACGATCGACGAATCGCCGAATCGCAATAAAGACGTTAGAGGCTGCACTTGTGTCGCTTTCTCTGCCGACGATAAGACGATATTCTGCGGCGAGCTTCTCGGTAACGTGGTCGCTCTATCCGTCGAAGGTCCGCTGCTTTACATTCATGGGCCGCTTCGAGCTGGAATCAATTCCGTTGTTGCCTCGACCGATAGCGACCGCATTCTCGTAGCTACGCGCGACGGGAACGTCGAAGTCTTCGAACCCGATTCAACGAACACGTCGCAGACTCTCTCGAACCCTTGGATTGAACAGCTGTACCTGGTTTATGTGGGCAAGGGTAATCCAAATAAGGTAGCAGCAAAGACCGCGGCATCGAGCCCCGACGGCGAAATTGCCGTTGCGGTCGATTCTAGTGGCCATTTCATGGCGTGGCCGCTGGTCGCGCCGCGAAGCGTACTGGGGCGATTTAGAGGCGGCATGTCCGTATCGCGTGATGGACTGCTCGTTACGGGCGTTGTGAGGAACCCCGGCGAACACTACGACCGCGAGGTTCGCGATTTCGCGACCGGCCGTACGCTGCGAACCCTCGAATGGTCGGGATACCCCAACGCCAGCTGTTTTGGCTCCGATTCGACGCGACTCTATATTGGCGAAGATGATGGAACGCTCGCGGCGTTCGATTTGCAACACGACCGATGCGATTGGGCGGTCCATGCGCATGATGACGGACAGATATGGTCGATCGACGTGTCGGCCGATGGCGGGCTAATCACGAGCGGTGGCAGAGATGGCGCCGCGCGAGTATGGAGCACCGACTCCGGCAAGTTATTGGCCGCTGTGACGGGGCAGTCCGACGACGTACACCAGGTGTTGTTTGCTCCCGGCGAGTCCAAGACCAATTCGCCAGGCGGGGTCGCCACGCTTGAAGGGCACACTGTATTCGTCGGCTCCGGGCTAAGCCAGTTTGTTAGCGAATGGCAGCCGCAATCGGACAAGCAGCCACGCCGCATTTCTTTGCCGGGGAGCGTGAAGGCATTGTCTACATCGCCTGATGGCAAGCTGCTCGCCGTGAGCCTCAATCATGGTGGTATTTCACTGTTAGGTACGAACCCCTGCGAGCCGATCGCGTTTCTTGGCCCCGTTGGAAATGCAGTAAACGGATTCCGCTTCATTGATACAGGCAATGCCGCAGAGAACTGGGCCGTTTCCGCGGGAATCGAAGAGCTTCGAGTGTGGGATGTCGCTGCGCGCCACGAAAAGCTCGTTCTCGATACCGGTACGCACTACGACGTCAACTCGCTGGTTGCCAACCCGGAACGCACGAAGATCATCGCGGTCAACTGCGGTACGATCGATTTTCGACTGCCGGAAAAAGTTCGCACACTTGCGCAGTCGCCGTCGCTGCAAAGCCGTGCTGAACTGTACGCCGCATTCGGCCTGTGGAATTGGGTTGAAGCGATCGTCACTCGCAATTCGAACGAACATGAAAGTATTCCAGCGATATCTCAGGCGCGGGCGCATTGGATGACGGGCAATACCGCCGCGGCGCGCCAAGCGTTTGACCTTGCGGTCGCACGACATGAAGTGCCTGGTTGGTACCCCGAGCTTTGTTTATCGGCCGAAACTCCGTCCCGCAAGATTGCTCGATCGCCACCTAAACCCAGACCCGATGACCCCATTCGCAGTCACGCGCCAAGAACATTGTCAGCCGGCGTTATTAGCGCTACCGATTTCGAAACGCTTAAGGCAGCGATCGGTCAAGAAGTTGTCGTAGAAGGCGATGTGCACGCCAGCATTTGGAGCAACACTGGTAATGTGCTCAACATCTATTTTGAAGGTGATGCGCCACGCAGTCCTGCACTCTTGGCCGTCGTGTTTAAAGGCCAGCGTGCGAAGTTCGATGCAGCGTTTCATGGCGATGCGGCCGTGGCCTTCGGTGGCGCGCATCTCCACATTAAAGGCAAGGTCGTCCGCTACAGCGGCCTGAGTGCTCGCTACGTCGGTTGGCCGCAAATCATTCTCGATGATCCGGCCCAGGTGACGATCGTTCCGTAGATCGTGGCCGCGGGACGTCGAAGCCTTCTTCTCCATGTCTCTGGCCACAATTGCGTCTTTTCTTCGACAAGCATATTCCTTTGCGCGAATTCACGCCGTCCGTCGCACTGACTTATGGCGGTCCCTTCGCGAGCGCGCTCAAGACGATGGACCCAAACGATTTACCTCACGTTTGATGTTCACCCGGTGGAAAGGCTAAACGCATGTGTGGCGAACTTAGAATCCCCATTTCAGTTACAAAATCTCGATTTCTTTCTGCGTGCACCGTGGCAATGCTGGCGATCGTAGCCAGCGGCTCGGCGAGCGCCGCTCAGCAGTACGCGATCGACATCGTCCATGACCCATTTCATCCGGGCGTTCGCGATAGCTGGTTTTTCGACGTCAACAACAGCGGTCAAGTTGGCGGTTACATCATTCCACCCGCGCCGGCTCCAAACCGTCGCCAAGCAGTGATCTACCAAAATGGCGCCAGCCAGGTCGTGCTTGCAGGCGAGACGGCGACGGTTCGCGCCATCAACAATCTGGGCGATGCGATTGCAGACTCGACTGCTGGAAGCATGGTGTTTGTCAGCGGCGCGACCGGCACCGTGACGCCGATCAACATCCCCGGAGCCGGCAGTACCTTAGGGGCCGGCGGCTTTTACAACAAACCGTTGAATGACTTGGGTAATGTATTGACCGTCCGATACCTCGACCCCGCGGACATGCCGCCAAGTGCGTTCTCAGGTCTCGGCATTTGGAACGTCAGCGGTTACACGCCACTAACGGCGCTTGACCCGCTCTATCCGTACGTAAACCCGCCGGACGTGAATGACTTCAATAGCGGCCCCAGTTCTTTCACGGCAACCGTAAGTAATACGGGGCTCAACAAGCTGAACCAATTTGCCGCCAGCACCTATGACGAGGGATATGATCCTAAAGACCCGCTCGATCCCGACGACGATACGTCCACCGAAGTGTACAACCACGCTTACCTTTACGACGGGCACGGGGGCTTTAAGTTCCTTGCGCAGCGATCGCCCACAGAGCCGATCCGTCCGATCGAGATTGACGACGCTGGAACTGTCTTGGGCTGGGCCGGCCACGACTTAGCACTGTGGGATTCAACTGGCGCATTGCTATCGGTACTTCCAGCTCCAGCGGCCGGGTTGCTCGAATTCGGCTATGGCGGCGAGCCTTCAGTGCAGCGGGACAACGCAGGGAAGATTGTCGCTATCACGCAGTCAAAAGACGGCATCCTTCTCTACGATCCCACGTCAAATACTTGGACTGACGTCACGCCTTCGATCGGTGGGCTGCCCGCCGGAAGCACCTTCGATTCGATTCAGGGCTTCAACGATCGCGGTGCGTTCGTCGGACTCGTGGCGCCGCCGGGACTACTCGGCACCTACGGGTTTGTGGTAACGCCCGTGCCGGAACCCACAACGTTGGCGCTGTGCGGCTTCGGGCTGTTGGCTACAGCAATACGACGGAGGTCGTGATGGCGCGTTCACGTTTCGACAGGTACACGCGAAAGTGAAACCAACGGGAGTTCAATTCATGGTTAAGTGTCTAGTCGGATATCGTCGCACGTTGCCTGTCATTATCGGAGTATGCTTCGCGGGACTCGGCTCGTATTCGCACGCTGCGAATCTCGTGGCGAATCCCAGCTTTGAATTGGGATCTTTCACCAACCGAGGCGACGGATTTCAGATTCTGCCGCTTGGTTCCACAGCGATCGGGGGCTGGACCGTGATCAATGACGCGTTGGCGTGGGGCACGGTCCCAAATTCTGCTGCAAGTGTAAATCCGATAACTCCTTTCGACGGAACATTCTTCCTCGATCTGCAAGGCGATGGTATCTTCGGCGCCCCTTACGGGGGCGTGATGCAAACGCTGCCGACAGTGTCCGGACAGCAGTATCATTTCGCTTTTGACCTGGGGACCGAGCAGAGCCCGGCTTCCCCAGCGACGCATGGACCAATTTCTGTGGTGGCGACCGCCGGAAGCACATCACTCCCTTTCACGTTCAATCCGGGTGGCACTGGCACGCAGTGGGGCCAGTTCGGATTCGATTTTACTGCGTCCAGCAGTAGCACTCCGATCAGCATCGTTGGAACAGACACGGCTGGCGGAGCATATATTGGCCTTGATCTTGTCTCGGTAACGCTCGTGCCTGAGCCTTCCACGTTGCTCATTGCCTCCCTGGGAAGCATTACTCTGATCGCGGGCACTTCGCGGATGCATTCGAGACGATGAGTCCAAACAAATTCCTCACTCTTGAAACTCAATCGATGGAAAGACTCAACAACCGCAGCGGGCAGACCACGGGTCGCGAAACGTTCGGCCAGCCCACATCGGCCAAACCGCAGAATTGATTCTTGCCCCCGTCCCAGCGCAGTGAATACCTAATGTTTTACAGATCCACTCTACTCGCGCTAGCATTCGTCGTGTTGCCGGTTGTCTGCTACGCGGAGGTTATCACCGCGTATGATCTGACCGGCAGAGCGGGCAATGAGTTCTTCGACTCTGCGACGGCGATGGCCCCGCATGTCGGTGGAGAAGCCCTTTTGCGCGGCACCGGTCTCACCGCGACGGCGGCGGCCAACTCCTTTGCCGCCAGCGGCTGGGATGATAATTCCTCCCGCGATTACTTCACATTCAGTTTCTTCGTCGCCCCCGGTTATCAGGTGACGTTGACCGATCTGTTGATCGCCACACGGTCGTCCAGCACCGGTCCCGGCAGCCTCTGGCTGTACTACAACTACACCGGCACGCTCGACATCGTCCGCGAGACCTTCACGCAGTCTGGCACTACAACGCTCAACAGCGATGTCGACCTCGCCAATTTAACAGTGACGGGAAGGGCAACGTTTACAATTTATCGCGACTCGTTTGCCGCCAGCGCCAGCGGCGGCGCGGTAGCGCCGAGCGGCACGTTCCGCATTGCCAACTATACCGATCCGCTCACGTCTGCGGTTTCGCCCATTACGTTTCTGGGCACTGTGTCCCGCATTGACCAATCCGGAGATTTCGACGGAAACGGCGCCGTGGACGCGGCCGATTACGTCGCGTGGCGCGAAGGCCTTGGATCGGTTAACACGCAAGCGGACTACAATGGGTGGCGAACCCACTTCGGCCAAACCGTCGGCACCGGTTCGCGCGCAAGTGCGAACGAAGCCGTTCCTGAACCATCTGTGATGTTGCTTGCCACGCTGGGTGGTGTTGCGATTGTCGCCGCCCCACGTCGAACGCTTGCCGTTCGGACTTAAGGTTCGGCTCAAGTAAGTAATGCGCTCGCATCCATCTCGGCAGGCGTCGTAAAGTTGCCAAGCGTCATATGAATTTGTTGCTCCACCATTGACCGATATTTCCCGCCTTTGGACATCAGCTCTGCGTGGGTTCCAATCTGGCTGATGTGGCCATGTTCAATCACAACGATCAGATCAGCTCGCGAAATCGTGCTGAGTCGGTGAGCGATGACAAAGCAAGTTCGCCCATTCATAAGAAGGCCAAGACTTTGCTGAATGAGCCGCTCGCTTTCAGTGTCCAGATTGCTCGTAGCTTCGTCGAGGATAAGCACCTTGGGATCGGCCAAGATTGCGCGAGCAATGGCCAGTCGTTGCCGCTGACCGCCGCTCAGTCGTACGCCGCGCTCACCAATGACGGTCTGCATTCCATCGGGCATTCGGTCGATGAACTCGGCGGCGTTGGCAGCTTCCGCGGCGGCTCGAATTTGCTCTGGCGTCGCATATCGCCGCGCATAAGCGATGTTTTGAGCGATCGTGCCGTCGAACAAAAAAACATCCTGTTCAACGATCCCAAGAAGTGAACGAAACGACTCGACTTCATACTTACGAAGATCGCTTCCATCCAGCGTCACGCGACCCGCCTGAGGATCGTAAAACCGCGCTACCAAATTGGTAAGCGTCGTCTTGCCCGCGCCGCTCGGGCCGACCAGTGCCACCGTCTGGCCAGCTTCGATGGTGAGCGAAATGTCGTGAAGTGCCGGAGATTCGCTGCCAGGGTAAGTAAACGTGACGTGCTCGAACGAGATTCGCCCCTCAATCGAGTGCCGGTCTGCTTTCAGTGCACCGGGCACAGGAGGCATCTCTCGACTTTCTTCCAACAAATCGAGCACTCGGTCGAGACCACTCAGGCTGTTTTGAAACTGAGTGGCACTTTGCGCGAGCGTCGCGAGCGGTTCCAGTAGCATCAGTAAATAGACCAGGAACATCATAAGATCACCGACGGAGATACGACCGTCGAGCACGCGACACCCACCATAGTAAAGCAGCGCCGCGCTGGCGATGGGAATGAGAGTTTCCCAAACGATTTCCACAATGCGCATCCACCACCACGCGTACAGCTCCTGCCGGGCCATCAGGTTGTTCTCTGTCGTAAAACGAGCCGCCTCTCGTTTTTGTCGGCTGAACGCTCTCACGATTCGCATTCCAGCAAACGACTCAGCAGCGCTGGCGTCGATTTGCTCTCGCTGTTTGCGAATGACGCGAAACTGCGGACGAATTGCATTGATCCAAGTTCGGTGCGTAAGAAACACGGCCGGCAACAGCACAATCGCACCGAGGAGAAGCGTCCAATCGACCCAAGCTAAAATCGCGAGGCTGCCAAGCAATTGGATGATGGCTCGCCAAGGGTCAAAAACCATACCGAACACGAGTTCGCCAACACTACCGCCGTCTTCCCGTAAGATCGACGCTACGCCGCCCGAGCGAATCTCCTGCACGCGATGAAGCGGCAGCCTTACGGCGTGTTCAAAGACCCGGCGGCGAAGATCCAACTGAATCTGCTTCGACATTTTGGTCGCGCGCCACCGCCCCCAAATGTGAACCATAATCTTCACGAAGGAAGTAATCGCAACAGCGATCACCGTGATGAGCAATAGGCGCCGTGGATCGGCGAGAGTCGGAAACCTTTGCAGCCACTGATCCGGCAAATGCTTGCCGCTCAATCCGTAATCAACAACAAACTTTGTTCCGGCAGGCGGCAGCAGACCGATCAGCGTGGCAATCGTTACCGATGCCAAAATCCAAAACACTTGCCACCGAAATGGTCCAAGCAAGCGAACGAACTGCAACACCAGCTGTTTTGCTGAACGAACTCGGCTTCTTGTCTCGCGCGAGTCGCCCGACGAGTGCGCGCCGCCGCTGGGCAGTTCACGATTCTTTAGCTTCTCTCGATAAAGATCGAACCGCGAGCGACTGCTATTTGTTCGCTGGCTGCTAGTCAGTGGCAGATCGTCGGGATCGGCTTCTGCAGCGGATGTTGGCTTTGTCGAGTTGCTAGACATAGCCAATTGTAGACGGCAGTCGGCTTTGGTCGAGTCGTAAGAACATAGCATTTCTCAATGCTGCCGCCGTATTCGTTCGCACACACTCGAAGCCCCTTACGTTCGGCGGTATCCTAGAGGAACTTAGAATCCGAAGGATATGGCTGGCTCGCCCGAAGAACTTGACCGTGCCACGTCGGGCGAAGGAGATACATCTAATGCAGCCAATTCAAGAAGTCGCATTCCCCACCCTATCGAAAGGCGAGTTCGATCTCGTCAAAACGCTGGCCACTGCCTGCGACTACGCCGATGGTGAAACAGTTTTTCGCGCGGGCGAGGCCGAAGTTGATTTGTACATCGTCGAGTCGGGTCAGATCGAGATTCGCAATCCCACCGATGACGATCGAGTGATCGTAACTCACGAGCCGGGGCAGTTCTCCGGCGACATCGATCTTTTGACCGGTCGTCCCGTCATTGTTACCGGCGTGGCGAAAGGCAAAACGCGCGCTTGGAGAGTTGCCCATAGTAATCTCAGATCGATTCTGAACCGTGTGCCCACTTTGGGTGAAAAGCTGATCGTTGCATTCACTCGCCGACGAGAACTTCTAGCTGCGTCCGGTGTATCGGGTTTGCGAGTCATTGGCGCGGGGCGTTGCCGAGACACGAACACGGTTCGTGAATTCTTGTATAAGAACTTTGTGCCTTTTCGGTGGCTGGATATCGAAACTGAAGAAGGACAAGCGGCGTTTAAAGCCGTCGGTTCGCCGTCGAAAACCCCGGTTATCGAATGCGGCAATGGACGCGTTCTCGCAAACCCTTCGTTGCGCGAGCTGGCGAACGAAGCTGGCATCTGGAAGCATTGTCCGTCGCGCGAGGTCGATTTCGCGATTGTAGGAGCAGGACCAGCCGGCATCGCTGCGGCCGTCTATGCGGCATCCGAAGGGCTATCGACGTTGATGCTTGACCGGCTCGGGCCCGGTGGGCAAGCGGGCGGCTCTTCTCGAATCGAAAACTTCATGGGGTTTCCTGCCGGGCTCAGTGGTGCTGACCTCGCTTCCCGTGGCATATTGCAAATGCTCAAATTTGGCGCGCAGATTGTCACGCCTGTTGTCGTCGAGAAGCTTACGCCTGCCAAGACGGTCGGTGATTTTCATCTGCTTCACTTGGATTGCGGCGCCGAGATTCGTTGTCGCGTCGTGCTGCTCGCGCTCGGCGTTCTTTGGCGCCGGCTCGAGGCGACAGGCGCCGACCGTTTTACCGGCGCCGGCGTCTACTATGCCTGCACGACTGTCGAGGCCGACTTGTATGATGGCACGGATGTCGCCGTGGTCGGGGCCGGCAATTCGGCTGGCCAAGCGGTGATGTTTCTCTCAGAGTGCTGTCCCGCGCGCAAAGTTCATTTGCTCATTCGTCGAACGCTGGGTCCCGGAATGTCCGAGTACCTATCGAGCCGGATCAAGTCGGCAAGAAATGTGGTGATTCACGAGCAAACCGAGATTGAATCGGTCGCGGGCGACCGACGACCGGAGCGGATCACTCTTAAAAACAATGCCACGGGTCAACAGCAAGAAATACCTTGCTCGGCCTTATTCATATTTATCGGCGCTACGCCTGCGGCCGACTGGCTGCCGCCCGAAATCGGTCGCGATACGAATGGCTACCTCTTAACCGGAACCGATGTGGTCCGCTCCGGACGCTGGCCCTGCGCCAATCGCGATCCATGCCCACTGGAAACCACGATTCCCGGGGTGTTGGCTGCAGGAGACATTCGCGCCGGCTCCACGAAACGTGTTGGGTTCGCCGTTGGCGATGGATCGCTGGCCGTAACTTGCGCTCATCGTTTGCTTTCAATCACTCGTTAAGAACGGATTGCGCGCCTCATGGCATTAGTTACCGCAACTGTCGATTCTCCGAGCAGCGTAGAAACGACTCTCACGGGGCGTAGCATCGCGCCGGGGTTGGGTATGGGACGAGCTTGGGTCGTGGGCGATTTGCTCACCTATAGCGGTGATCTGCGTACGATCGGCGCGCACGAGATCGACGGCGAGCTATCGCGCTTAACCACCTCGTTTGAGCAAACGTTGGCGGAACTTCAGGTGTATGCGGAACGCATAGAGGCCGAATTTGACTCGGTATTGGCCGGTGTGTTTCGAGCACACAGCGCAATGCTTCGAGATCTATTCGCTTCGGGCGAGTTTGAAAAAGAGATGCGGGCTTCGCTGATCACCGCGGAGGCGGCTGTCCGCCGAATCTTTCAAAAGTGGCATCAAAAGTTTCGCGAAATGGAAAACCAAACGTTTCGCGAGCGGGCGGACGATTTACTCGACTTAGGCCGCACTCTTCTTCGGCGGCTACTCAATGAAGGCGAAGTCAGCCTGAAAACAATTCCGCCTAATAGCGTTCTGGTGGTCGAGCGATTGCTTCCATCGGATGTTGTGGTACTTCCCAAGGCCAACGTCGCCGCGGTGATTGTTGAATCGTTAGGGCAAGGTTCGCATGCCGCTTTGCTTGCCCGCGAGAAGGGTATTCCTACAATCACGGAAATTGAAGGCGTTTGTGCTCGCGTTGCAACTGGGGTCGACCTACTTGTCGATGGTTTTCACGGCACGCTCGTTATCGCTCCCGCCAAGACTACTTGCGCAGAATTCCAAGAGCGATTGGGCAAATGGCACGCTACTCTCGCTCGCTGCAAGGGAGCTTGCCGCGATCCGGCTCGGTCGCTCGACGGCCAATTGATCACGGTAGAAGCCAATATCGGCATCGAAGACGACGTCGAGCTGGCCCTCGACAATGGAGCAGACGGAGTCGGCCTATTGCGAATCGAGCAACTATACTTCGCTCGCAAACTGCCACCGACCGAAGACGAATTGTTTGCAGAGCTTCAACAACTGGTCGCGCCGCTCGGCAAGCGCCCAGTGACAGTTCGACTTCTGGATATTGGTGGCGACAAACCCCTCCCATACCTGCGCCTTGTGCAGACAGCAAACCCTGTCCTAGGCCGCCGTGGAGTGCGTCTACTGTTGGACTATTCGCAACTTGTCCGTACGCAATTTGGCGCACTGCTTCGCCTGTGCGAAGAGCATCCGCTTCGCGTATTGATTCCCATGGTGACTGTCGAAGATGACATCCGCCGCATGCGGGAAGTTTTCGATGCGCTGTGCGCCGAACGCAAGATCGCAATTCCTCCGAAGTTCGGTTCGATGATTGAGACTCCCGCCGCGGCGCTCGCCGTGCCTACTCTCCTAAAGCATGTCGACTTCTTCTGCGTCGGAACGAATGACCTGACGCAATACACAATGGCAGCCTCTCGCGATGATGCCGCTGTGAATGACTATTATTTAGAGAGTCATGAGTCGATCATGCGATTGTTGTCAATCGTTTTGGCGGATGCCGGCGGAAGGCCGGTTACTCTCTGTGGAGAACTCGCCGGCAGCGAAGCTTGGCTTCCAAAACTGTTGCAACTGGGCTTTCGCTCGCTAAGCATTGCGCCGACCGTTATTGCCGCGATCAAGGCCGCAGTTCGCAAAATTGATATCTCCCATTCGTATTGATGTCTCCTCCCCCAAGAAGTTCGCAGGAAGAGTGGTTCATTTCACCTTGCGCCATAAACCGGCATTGCGCCGCGGGCCTGGAAATATACGTTCGAATACGCCGCCACCTTCAACATCATTCGCTACGCTTCGTCGGATTGCGGCCCAAGAACGGATACTGCTCGATATCGATGACGCTGCCGCTAATGGGCCGACTTTCATCCGAAATCCAGTACACGGCCGCCTCCGCGATTTCCGCTGGCGCGATAATCCGTCCGCTCGGAGCATACTGTTTGGGAACCCTATCCGGCCAATCCGGCGGCAATCCATCCGCGAGCTTGTACTGGTACTCATTGGGAGTCAGCACCCAGCCAATGTTGAAATGATTTACGCGCACCTGGTCATAGCACAGCGCTTCCGCCAAGTTGCGAGAAAGTGTCATGAGCGCGCCCTTTGAAATGCTATACGCCAGCAAGTTGCTCATTCCCGCGTACGCGTTCACAGATCCGATATTCAGCACACAGCCGCGCGTACTCTTCAAATGCGGCAGAGCAGCTTGAATTAGCAACAATGGCGCACGCACATTGACGCCCATCACCTTGTCAAAAAGTTCGACACTGGTAGTTTCGATATCGCTTCGAACCACATACGCCGCGTTGTTAACAACAGCATCGACTTTGCCGAAACACGAAACGACTTGAGCGATCAAGCGCTCCGCCGATCCCGCTTCCGCAAGATCGCCAGCGACAAAGATCGCTCGCGCACCCAATTCGTCCGCGATTTCAAGCCCACGCTCGGTCTTGAGCCCATGCAACACCACATGAGCCCCTTCTTGCCAAGCGCGTCGCGCGATCGCTTCACCGATGCCCGTCGTGCTGCCCGTGACCAGAATGGCTTTGTCTTTCAATCGCATCGTTGAGCACCTCAACTCGCCTAAAACCAATCCGAAGGGATTTGGTCGTTGACCGGATCATAGTCGACAGCTCAATTACGCCGAACGAACTTTGAGCTTTCGGCCAAAATCTTCTCAATTGGTTTGGCACCCAGATTTCCGGCCGGTTCGCATTCATGGTAGAGTAATGGGTGAAATCCCGCCTCGCTCGGCCCCTCCCCTTCGCCGATAAATGCGTCTCAACCTGCCTGCATTCGCCCTTTCCGCCTCGCTGCTCGCGCAAACCAGCAGCGCCGCCGTCGATTTTGTAAAAGACGTGCAGACCATCCTGGAAAAAAACTGCGTGTCGTGCCACTCCGCCGAAAAATCGGAAGGCGGCCTCAATCTCACCACTCACTCGACGGCATTTACTACCGGTAACAATCCGCCCGCGATTGTTCCAAACAAGCCCGAAGATAGCCCGCTCTACACTCGGACAATCGTGCCAAATGATGACTCCACGCTAATGCCCCCCACCAAGCAAGGTGGCCCGCTCGATCACACCGCGACCGAGACGCTCCGCCGCTGGATCGCCGAAGGCGCCGATTGGCCAAAGGATTTGGTGCTAAAAACGCGCGCGAAGAAATCCGCGGGCGATCCGAATTCCGATGATCTCGCGTTGGTACAGAAAATCCACGACCAAATCATCGAGCGCGCGAAGGCCGACAATAAATTCGGTGACTACGCGGCCAAGATTCCGAAGACCGGCGCGTCGTATCAAATGGTCGCCATTAAGGGCGGCGAGTTTCTCATGGGCAGCCCTCCTAAGGAGAAAGATCGCGACGGGAACGAAGGCCCGCAAAAGCAAGTTAAAGTCTCGCCATTCTGGATGGGCAAGTATGAAGTCACTTGGGACGAATACGAGCCGTTCATGATCACCCCAATCGACCGCTTCAAAAACGGCACGCGAAAAGATTTCGACCCAGCTGCCAAATATCCAGACGTAGACGCCGTAACCTCGCCCACCGCTCCGTATGTCGAAATGAGTTTCGGCATGGGCCAAAAAGGCTTCCCGGCGATTTCGATGACGCAGCACGCCGCCAACAAATATTGCGAATGGCTCAGTGCGCAAACAGGCCACTTCTATCGCCTGCCAACCGAAGCCGAATGGGAGTACGCGTGCCGCGCCGGAACGACGACCGCCTACTCGTTTGGTGACGATCCAGCGAAACTCTCCGAGTACGCCTGGTACAGCGCAAACAGCAACGAAAAGTACCAAAAAGTCGGCAAAAAGAAGCCCAATCCGTGGGGACTCTACGACATGTACGGCAACGTCATGGAATGGACGGCCGACCAATTCGTACCCGATTACTTTCAGCGTCTAAAATCGCCGTCGGCCAACCCGCTAGTCCGCCCACAAACCCTTTACCCGCGCAGCGTCCGCGGCGGCGGTTGGGCCAGCGACGCCGTTCAACTCCGCTCGGCTGCCCGCCTGGGCTCCGACCCGAGCTGGGAACAACAAGACCCGCAACTCCCCAAGAGCATCTGGTATCTTACAGATGCACCTTGGGTCGGCTTCCGACTCCTACGCCCCGTCGAAATTCCCTCGGTGGAAGAAATGTTTTTCTATTGGAACAGCTCGACGGACAAGTTTTGATTTCGTTAAAACCTTAATGCCAATCGATTCGTAATCGAAACAACCTAAGGAACCATCAGGTGGATCAACAAGCACGCCAAACGGATCGTCGCGAATTCATCAAGTACGCTGGGGCCGCCACCGCGCTCTCCGCACTGGCCGTGCCGCGTGTATTCGCCTCCGCGGGCGCCGACCACAAACTTCAGATCGCGCTCGTCGGTTGCGGTGGCCGCGGTACCGGAGCTGTCGTCGATGCCCTCACCGCCGCGAGCTACCCCATCAAGCTCGTCGCGATGGCGGACGTCTTCCAACACAAGATGGATGAAAGCGTCACCGCACTCGAACGGCAGTACCAGGCTACCCCGGACCTCGTTCACGTTCCCGATGAAAAGAAATTCATCGGCTTCGACGCCTTTAAACATGCGATGGACGCGCTGCAGCCAGGCGACATCGTCATCCTCGCAACCCCGCTGGCGTTTCGCTGGGTTCACTTCCAGTACGCTATCGACCGCGGCCTCAATGTGTTCATGGAGAAACCGCTCGTCGCCGACACCCCCTCGGCCAACCGTATGCTCGACTTGGCGAAAAAAGCCGATGCAAAGAACTTAAAAGTCGCCGTCGGCCTCATGATCCGTCACTGCCGCGCTCGCCAAGAACTACACAAACGCATCAGCGACGGCGAAATCGGTGACCTCATCGCGATGCGCGCCTATCGCATGCACGGACCCGTCGGCTCCTGCTTCTCCACATCCCGGCCGAAGGATCGCGACGAACTGCTCTGGCAAATCGAGCGATTCCACAGCTTCATCTGGGCCAGCGGTGGCCTGTTCAACGATTTTTACGTCCACCAAATCGACGAAGTCTGCTGGATGAAAAACGCCTGGCCGATTAAGGCCCAAGCCCTCGGCGGCCGGCACTTCCGAGGCGACAATGTCGACCAAAACTTCGACAACTACTCCGTCGAATACACGTTCGAAGACGGCAGTAAGTTTTTCTTCGACGGCCGCACGATGATCGGTACGCGTAACGATATGTCGAGCATCGTACACGGCACGAAAGGTTCCGGCATCGTCAGCACCTCCGGCCACTTTCCCGGCAACTGCCGAACGTTCAAAACGCAGAACCAGGACAAAGAATCGACCGTATGGCGTGCGAAGCAGCCCGAAGCGAATCCATACACCATGGAATGGAAGGACCTCTTGGAGGCCGTCACAAATGACGAGCCTTACAACGAAGTCCCGCGCGCAATCCAAGCCTGCCTCGTCGCCAACATGGGTCGCATGGCCGCCCACACCGGCCAGGAAATCACCTTCGACGACATTCAATCATGCCCGCACGTAATGTCGCCAGGCGTGGCCGAGTTCACGACTGGGTCCCCTGCCCCAGTCCTAGCAGGCCCGGACGGAAAATATCCAGTGCCGACACCTGGCGTCACGGTCGATCGCGAATACGGCACAGCGTAGGACGCCCGGCTAAGACTTTGTGCCGCCCAGCGCACGCAGGTGGCGTTCAAAATGGTCCGCCAACACTTCCGTGTACGTATCCGTGTACGCCTGCAGTAGCTGCCGGATCAAACCGCCGAGCTCCGGATCCATAAGAATTGTACCGAACGTGCAATGCAGCACCTGCCTCCCCGGCGCCGTAAAGCCCTTTCCCGCGGGAACGTCGCACCAGCGTTCGAGATAGACCTTCTCAAGTTCGATCACGCTCACCGTATTTTCCGCCGCGGGCAGCTTGTTGACATCAGCGCTCACGTGATAAGTCGCCTTATCTCGATCGTAGAATCGACGTGCGACTTCAATCACTCGGCGGAAAAGCGATTCGTCATGCCTGGCCACGACGCGCAAGGCCTCCAGATAACTCGTACCAGCCGTTTTCACATGCAGGCAGCCGTTTGTCGTTCGCGCCAAAATCGGATACAGCGAGAGCTTGTCCGAACCGGAATGCAGACTCAACTTATACGGCCCTAGCTCTCTCGCTAACGCCGCATGATCTTCGAGCGATCGTTCCAACTCGCTCAAATCGCCTTTGTAATCAACCCCCTTTTCGAATTCGCCAACAAATCTCGGCGCAAGGCTAATTAACCGCAAGCCATGCTCTCGAAACTGGTCGGCGATGATGTAGTGTTCCGCCAGCGACGTCGGCTGCCGCGTTTCGTCGATGCTCAATTCGAGCTCAAACGGCCGCTCGGCCGCATCGCTCACATTCCGAATGTAACTGGCCAGTTCAATCGCGTGCTTGATTGCCCGCCCATACTTGACCGCGCACCGCATGGCTGCCTGCTCGTCGATCGTAAACGACCGGCCACCAGACAACGACTTTCGATAGTTCAGATACTTCGAATACCAGCTAACCGACGCCACGATTTTTTCGAACCGTTCGCGCAGCGCCGGCTCGTCATAGTCGTCCGCATTACCATCTACGTAATCAGACGGATCAATCGTGAAAAACGAAAAGCCCGCGGCAGATGTTATGTCGACGTCAGCCGGAGTTTTAAGATGGTCGGCATCCGCACCGCTCGCCCCTTGCCATTCTTCGGCGTCCATCCCCCACACCGCGGCATCAATTACGTCGCTTGGCGTGCGCCCGGTGCGCCCCATTTCACGAATTGATTGCTGAGCAAAGATTGGCGCAAATCCGCCGCCAGCCCGCTTCATGGCTTCAATGTGCCCCGGCGTGGCAAGGCCGATTCGGTCACCGAACCCAAAGCTCGGAGTAAGGTCGAGTGTGGAAAACCGATTTATCGTCGCGGTAGTGCTCATCTTAATCGAGATTGATCATGGCCTTGATGACGCCCGTTTCCGGTCGGGTGAACGACTCGAACACGTCGATCACCTCTCCAAATGCCGCTCGGTGCGTTATCCATCGCGACGTGTCAATCTGCCCCTCTTCAATTTGCTTGATAATCCGATGGAAGTCATCGGGTAACGCGTTTCGCGACGCCTTCAACGTCATTTCTCGAGAGTGGAACAGTCGGTCCGAAAATACAATATCTTGCGTCGTTATTCCAACGTAAACGAGCGTCCCCGTGTGCGCCACGTAGTTAAGTGCGTTATTCATCGAGGCGGCGCTACCCGTCGCATCGAGTACGATCGGAAACAACTCGCCGCCCGTTATTTCTCGCAGTTGATCGAGTTCACTCCCATCGCCACGAGTTTGCACCGTGTGCGACAAATCATACGTACGCCGACAAAAGTCCAGTCGCTCGGCGTTCATATCCAGCATCGTCACGTTGCTGCCCGCCAGCCGCGCGAACTCCAGGACCGACAACCCGATCGGCCCCGCGCCAAGGATGAGCAAGTGCTCGCCACCCCTTGGTGCCGCACGGTTCACCGCGTGGCAGCCAATCGCCAGCGTTTCAACCAACGCCAACTGCTCAAACGTCAGCTTTTGCGAAGGATGCAACTTACTGGCCCGCACGACAAACCGCTCGCGCAGCCCGCCATCCGTATGAACGCCGAGAACCTGCAATTCTTGACAACAGTTCCCCGACCCGCGGCGGCTCGCAAAACTGTTGGGATTATTCATGTACGGTTCAATCGAACAGCGATCCCCAGGCTTCACATTCTCGACGCTCGAGCCAACGTCCACGACTTCCACACCGAGCTCATGCCCCGGTATCCGCGGATAGCTGAACAACGCAAACTTGCCCAAGTACGCACTCGTATCGGTGCCGCATACTCCAACACTGTGCGTGCGCACCAGCGCCTCATCCGGCGCGAGCGCCGCCGGCTCGTCAATTTCGAGGCGTTTGAACGTACGGGGTGACTCTAATTGCAGCGCTTTCATCACGTCCTACTTAGTTACATTGCCGTTTCAATTTTCAATGTAGCAGTCCGCGCGCTGACACAACAGCGCGGGCCGCTTGCGAAATTCAATTTGAACTCGTCGCGCCGCATCGGTTCGTTTTTTGTCCAAACACGTTTCGCAAAAACGGAACATCCGACCATTTTATTGCCATTTTTTGCTCGCGCGTTTTTTGCCCATAAGCATATAATCGAAAGCATTCGGCGGATGACCGCAATGACTCAGGAGTTCGGTTGGCATGCTGCTCAATTCTTTTATGCGCTACCGGTGGGTGCCGCTGGCGGCCTGCCTCTCGCTCGTCGTCCACACCGTCGACGCGCAACTGCCATCCTTTTCCGGCGCTGAAGGATTCGGCGGAACGTTCACCGGAACCGCGCCTGCGGGCGGTTGGTTCTCCAACGCGTCCGTCTATCACGTAACTACGACGCAAGACCTGCTCGACGCCGGCGGCAAGCCCGTCTTCGGCACCTTGCGCGGCGCTTTCTACGATTACACCAATCCAAGTTCGCCGAAGCAGCAGATTTCGAATCGCATTGTTGTGTTCGACGTCGGCGGCACGTTCGATATCTCGGCCAATAGCCTCGACATCAAAACCGCCAACAACATCTACATCGCCGGCCAAACCGCACCCGCCCCCGTCACGATCTACGGCAACACGGCCCAGATCACCAAGAGCAACAACACGATGACCAGTAACGTCATCCTCCGATATTTGACGTTCCGTAAGGGTACCGGCGATGGCTCCGACTCCATCACCTTCGCCGGCGGAAACGGCCCGGGTGACACCGTCGCAACGAACATGATCATCGACCACGTCTCCGCCACCTGGTCTGAAGACGAAGTCCTCTCCGTCGCGAACAACAACACAAACGTCTCCGTGCAGTACACGATGATGACCGACTCGCTCACTTCAGGTCATCAATACGGTTCGCTCATCCGTCCGAAAGTGAATTCGCAAGTCACCTATCAGCACAATCTCTACGGCAACGACAAAAGCCGAAATCCCCGCGCCGGCAGCTACAACAACCAGCAGCTCGATTTGGATTTCCGCAACAACGTCGTCTACAACTACAGCGACCGCGCCGGCTACACCGGCGGCGCCAGCGAAACAGACACCGAGTACGTGAACCTGAACTACGTAGGCAACTACGTGATCGCCGGCCCCTCGACCCCAAACGGAACCAGCTCAAACACGGCCTTCACGATGGACGTGTCGAGCTTCTACAACCTCACGAACAATACCGTCCTCGCCACGCCCAAGGATCCGATCGCGTTGAAAGCCTACCAGTCCGATAACCTCGTCGACTCGAACCATAACGCCATCCGCGATGGCGTCGACACCGGCTGGGGCATGTTCATCGCTTCCGACGGCACAACGACGCGCCCCTATCCAGATTTCAACTACGGCCCCAATTGCTGCCGGCAAGCACGGTGGTGGGAGAATCCGCCGTCGTGTAATCGCTGGTTTTCCAGTTGGTGATGAGGGCGTAACGGGCAGTGGGACCATTGGCTGGGCCGACGTACGTGAGCGGCGTGGGCGCGGGAAACTAAGCGCGGATACCATCAACTTCTCGCTCACGAACAACGGCGGCACCCTCGCACCCGGCGATCCGATCGGAGCAACCGAGTCCAACGCATTGCCCACGAACATTGGCCAAACGCACGTCGTCGGCGACTTAACGCTTGCTGCAGGCGCTCTTCAAATCGAGCTTTCATCGCTCGCCAGCTTCGACAAGTTGCTCGTCGACGGAATCGCTACCCTCGGTGGCAACCTCTTGGTCTCGCCCCTGAATGGGTTCACACCCACAAACGGCAACAGTTGGCAAATCATGACGGCGAGTAGTTTTACCGGCCACTTCAGCTCGATCACGGCAGGATATTCCGTACAAC
>Ga0206917_1029_pt1 | contig 45128 bp, 44 predicted proteins | sample Alteio_BWOrgHeat_68_FD_152931 | JGI IMG/M metagenome (GOLD analysis project Ga0206917, IMG submission 152931) | Enriched cells from forest soil in Barre Woods Harvard Forest LTER site, Petersham, Massachusetts, United States -... | ecosystem: Environmental > Terrestrial > Soil > Temperate forest >...
CTGGCTAACGCCGTATTCAATCTTCAGGCTGCGATCGCGGAGAGCGGGGCCTTGGTAACTTTCGATCCATTGCCGACGGTGGCGGCCGAAGAGGTCTTGCTGATGCAGCTTTTCCAGAATCTCATCTCCAATTCGATCAAGTACCGAAGCAAGGAACTTCCGAGAATTCATATCTCGGCGGAGCGTGACGGGGAAGGCTGGCGGTTTTCAGTGCGCGACAATGGGATCGGCATCGAGCCGCAAGACGCAGCCCGGGTATTTGGCATGTTCAAACGCTTGCACGGAAGTGAAATTCCCGGTACGGGAATTGGTCTGGCGATTTGCAAAAAGGTGGTGGAGCGCCATGGCGGAAAAATCTGGGTAGAATCCGAGCTGGGCCGCGGCGCAACCTTTAGGTTCACCATTCCCTCCTCGCGCGCGAACTGACAATGAGCGGCTCCGATTCAATCCGCATGGAAGAAGAAGTCCACAACCAGATGGACCGCGCAAATGCGGATTTCGAAGAATTTGTGTCTAGGATGGCTCACAACCTTCGCGAGCCTCTCCGGGAGATCGCATCATACAGTCAATTGATGTCCGAAACCTCCGCCGGAAGTCTCGATTCCGGCGCGGGCGCATATCTGGCGAGCATTCGGGAGGCAGCCGCGAGAACGCAGTCCCTGCTTGCCGATGTGGTGGACTACTGGGCAGTGGGCGGCCGCGACAGGCCAACCTCTTCTACTGACATGGAGCCGGCGCTGATTCAGGCGCTACTCTGCGCGGAACGGCAGATTACTGAGCGGAACGCTGTGGTCACTCATGCCCCCCTGCCGCGTGTGACCGGAGACTTCGGCTTACTGACCAAGGTGCTGCATCATCTGATTAAGAACGCCATCGAATACTGTAATGAGCCATCTCCGCGCGTCCATATAGCATCCAGGCGGGTGGATCTCGATTGGGTTTTCTCGGTTCAGGACAACGGCCCTGGCATAGAGCCCGCGTTCCAAGGCAGAGTCTTCGAAGTTTTCAGGCGTTTACACGGAAATGAATATCCAGGCAACGGGCTGGGGCTGGCCTTCTGCGCGAAGGTTATCGAGTGGCACGGCGGGCGGATATGGGTCAAGTCGACGCTGGGGGCGGGATCGACATTCTATTTCACTCTGCCTGCGGCAGATTGATAGGCCTTGACGAGAGAGCGGCGTGCTCACGCCGCCAACGGCAAGGGCACGGGTCGCGAACGAACAAGCTCTTGTTCGCCGCCCCTGCGATGCTTGTGGAGAGGCGACAGGCTACGCCGGATCTTTTCCGCGCGTAGCCTGGACGCCCTTCACAATCGCAAGACCCAAGAGTACGATGGCCCCAGCTACGATCCAATGAGCCGCCACATGCAGGATTACGGCTCCATAGATCAATCCGCCGATCAAAATCAAGAAACCGAGAATGTAGATTCCGAATGACACGGCAGGTCCTTTCTTGGGCGTTTAGCGGAGCATGCCGAGCAGGTACATAACGAGCAGGATTACCAAAATGGTCCCCAGCCCTAAGCCCGCGCCCCCACCATAACCCCAGCGGCTATGGCCGTAGTATCCGCCACCGCCGCCGAGCACCAGCAGCAAGATTATGAGCAATATCAGCATCGTCGATCACTCCTTCTTTCGAGAATGTTCGTCCTCGAAGACCTTCTCCACCTGCGACACATATCCGGTACTCACTACAGCACCTTTGGGGCCAAGGGACTAAAGGCATGGCCAGGCTAGACCCTAAGTATGCGGATTCGCGTCAGTCATCGCGGCGCTGGAAATAATAGGCGCACCCATTTTTGCCGGTCCGGCGCCTCGGTCTAGCGGGCCTCCAACGTCGACAACAGTCCTAGCAAAAGCTGCATTTTCAGGTGCAGAGCTTGCGCATTGTCTCTTGTCGCTCTCCAGCCCAGCGGTAGCTGTTTCAGTCTTTGATGACTCGGAATTCGGCCAGTGCCGTGCAAGGTATCCCAGTTAAAGCGGACTGGGGTCGGACCGATCGAGTGCTACGGGGCAAAACGGGAACTGGGTCCAGACACTAGGCTCGCGTTTCTGGGAGGACTTGGTAATGGATTTGGCGCGAATACTGGCCGAATTGCACAAAGAGCGTGATGCAATCGATGAGGCCATTCACGACCTGGAGCGCCTGGCTGGCAGACAACGCCGCCCACTCAGTGTTTCGACTAAGAGCACGGCAGTGGCGCAAAATGGCTCCTTCGGCAATATGCCACCGGAAGAAGGCAGCTAAGAGCATCTCCGAAAGGGAAACGTGCGGCGTTGTATTGTAAACTAAGCAGCCCACAGCCAATAGCTGTCACGGATGGCGGACCGGCGAGTCCCGCCTGTTTCGGGTGCAGATATCGCACTTTTACTGCCCGTGAGATTCCGTTTCATCCACATGCTCCGCTAACTCCCGGCCACGAAAGAGGAACGCCATGAACCTAGCATCTGTACAACACGGGGTCCGCGATATCCTCGAAACCAAACAGGCAGAGCTAATGGGAGTGTTGCGGAACCGCGACGGCATTGCGATCGAAAAGAGCGCGGATCAAATGGACGAGATTCAATATGCGTCGGAACGCGATCTCGCGATCCGAAACGTAGACCGCGACTCGAAGTTGCTGCGTCAGGTGAAGGCCGCGCTCACTCGGATTCACGCTGGGCATTTTGGAACCTGCCTCGATTGCGAAGAGGCGATAAGCCCCAAACGCCTCGCCGCCGTGCCATGGGCCATGCGCTGTATCCGGTGCCAGGAAGTCTCCGACAGTGATGGACCGGAGGCGGTGGATGTTAGCGAGGTTGTCCAGAACGCCGGGTAATTCGGTGATCCGCTAGCCGGAAGCACCTTACCGCGATTGTTTTGTCACGACTCGCAGTGAGGAGTCACCAGCAAGGTCTCTGAACTTGACCCCGCCCCGCGTCTTGAACTCGTGACGGGAAACGGCGACTTCGACCTCGTCTATGGCGGACCACTCAACCCGTCCTAACATCGATAGAAACAGGGGAGTGCCATCCTCGAGCCTGGCAGGCCACGAGATGACAAGCCGAACGCTAAGACCGATGCGTAGATCATGGTTGCCGGCAAAGCGGACGGCCTTCGAGCCAATTGAAAGAGTACGGCCGGAGCCGCACATCGCGCTATCCGCGTGGCTTTCGTAACGCAAGGGAAGTTCAATGCGATAAGGGGACAAGGATTTGGGGTACGCTGGGGGTTTGTGTGGCATTAGGCCGGTCATGGTACGGGGACGGATAAGCAAAATCATCCATCCCCTCCCGCACGATGCGGGCCATCCTTAGATTACCGGCCGGGGCCGGGCGTGCCGATCACCGTGCCAATCACTTCGCCGGAGATCACTAGTTCCACGCGCCGGTTCTGTTGCCGGCCTTCCGCGGTGTCATTCGATGCCACCGGCTGTCCCTTGCCGAAGCCCTTCGACGTAACCGAAGCCGCGGCCATGCCCTGGCCGGTCAAGTATTGCCGCACCGAGTCGCCCCGCTGTTCGGAAAGCGTCTGATTGTAGTCATCGCCGCCGACGCTGTCGGTATGGCCTTCCACATCCAGCCTGAGACCCGGGTGCCCGGCGACGATGCCAGCCACTTTGGCCAGCTTCTCTCGCGCCAGCGGGCGCAACGTGAACTTACCGGTGTCGAAGAGGACATCCGACATGTTCACAATCAAGCCACGCGCCGTGTCTCTGGTCTGAAGAATGGCGTTGAACTGCGCGAGTAACTGGATTCGCAGTTCCGACTTTTCCTTGCCCAACCTATCGAGCTCAGCCTGACTGGCCGCTCGTTGTGAATCGTTTTCCAGCTTCAATCGATCGGCATCGGCGGCGGCAGCGGCCAAGCGCGAGTCGCTGTCACTCTTGGCGTTCGTCGCCTTCATTGCATTTTCCTGCTTCAGGCGTTCCGCCTCGGCGCCCGCGGCGACCAAGCGCGCGTCGCTGTCATTCTTGGCGTTCGTTGCGTTCGTTGCATTTTCCAGCTTCAGGCGAGCGGCCTCGGTGGAAGCGCTAGCCAGGTTGGCGTCGTTTTCGTGCTTCAAACGATCGGCTTCGGCCGAGGCGGCAGTTGCCTGCGACTGCGCTTTGATGCGCGCAGCTTCGGCCTCGCGAGTGACACGGTCTGTTTCGGATTGCGCCGCTGCCTGGCCGTTTGCGGCGCGTGCCTCACGGTCCATCGACCCTTGCCGTTCCGCGGCCAAGGCATCGTCATCCTGGCGCTTGACCGCGATCGCCCGCGCGTCTTCCGCCATCTGGACGGCTTCACGTGCGGTCATCGCCACGGGCTTCATGCCTGCGTTGCGGGCGAAATATGCTTCGGATTCCGCCAGGCTCTTCTCGGCCTTCTTGAAGCTTTCGGTGGCGAAGCGATCGGCGCCCATGGCGCGCGCGATCTGGACGGCATTGCGCCCTTCATAGAGTTCGAGGGGCACTTTCTTATCGGGCTTGAGGAAGAGCGGGTTTGCAAGCCGTGTGTACTGTCCGCGCTGCAACAGCTCGTACTTGGCGTCCATCTCTTCGATCTTGCCGACGGTGTCCGTGCGGACCACGTTTTCCATCACGATCAGGTCGCTGGGCTTGTTCACCGCAAAGTAAGGTTCGGCAGTGACAATCAAGCCGAACACCTGCAGATCGGTGCTTACGGTGAGCTTGCTCTTGGTTCCATTCAACAGCACTTCGCCTAAGTTGGCGGTACGGCCTTCAGGCGTAATCGCCCACAAAACATAGGTGAGATATTCGGCCCCGTTCTTGGTCGCGGATTGCAGGCCCTCGAAATCGGCGTCGATTTCGATGCGACCCTGCTTGCTGGAAACGTTGGCAACGCCCCGAGCCGCTGGAAGCAGGTCGGTTCCGCGAAAATCGACCTTAGTCCAGCCACTGCGATGTTGGTAACTGACAGCCTTCACGGTCCGGGAGGTTACGGAGACGCGAAAAACAGGCATCGCGCTGTCCTGGGCGGAAAGAATTCCGCATGCCAGAAGGAAAGCGCCCGCGAATTTCATTCGATTCATTGTGCTTGTGATTTTCATAATGTTATTGACCGGAACGAGCCGATTTCTCCCCGCGTTCAGCGGAGTATTTGTTGAGTAAGTCGAGCAGTCTAACCGCAGATCGGGGCGCATGCACCGACGTATTTACGATTTCGCGGTTCTCCAGCTTCTGGCCGTAGAGCGTGGCGTTATCGTCCAGATCCTGCCGCAAAGTAGCGCCTTCCAAGGCGATGCCCGCGAACAGCCCCTGGGTGCGCGACCAAGAAAGAATCTCGGCGTGCATTTGGGCGTCGGTTTGAGCGGTGGCGGTGCGTCCCACCGGGCCTGCGGCGACAGAGCCTTCCGCACCCAGCGTGAACTTGCTGGCGAGCAGCTTTTCCTTGCCGCCCTCATTCGTCACCAGCATGATCAAATCGGTCTCCGATCCGCCGATCTGGAAGCCCACGCTGCCACCCTCGATGCGAACCGTTCCCGGCGCCGACCAGCCGGTCCCGCCGTGCTTGCGGCAGGATAGATATCCCTTACCGTATTTGGCGCCAAAGAAGAAGGCGGCCGTTTTGAGTCCGGGGACGATGATGATGCAGTGCGAACTTGCCAGCAGGTCCTGCGGGATGCCCTTATCAGGCGTCGACATCACTTCGGAAAATACAACGGCGGCGGCTTCCAACCGTTTTGCAGGCTCGTTATCTTTGGCGACCAGGGGCGCGAGCGCCAGTGTCGCCACTAAAATCATTTTCATTTGAATTACCTCTTTGCCGGCCCGGTGAACCCCGCGAGGAGCCTTGGGCGGCACGATACTTAGTGCACGGGGCGCGCCAAGCTTGGATTTGATTGAGCCGATAGGCCGCGACGCGAATCGTGGGCGGGTGGGGAGCGATCCAGGCGCCGTTTGGGTGACCTTGGGTGGTCAACCGGCGAGGCGCGGTCGCAAAGGTCAGGTGTGAATCCGCGCCGTAAGGGACCGCGGGAGCGGTTGAGAGGGAAAAGTTGGGCTTTTACCGTTGCGGAGAGAAATCCTCGCGGGTGATGCCAAGCTTCCGCATCATGGCGTTCAGCGTAGTGCGGTGCAAGCCCAGCCGCGTTGCGGCGGCGGTGACAACCCCCGAACAATCGCGAAGCACCTGGAGGATATGTTCCCGCTCCACATGCTCGAGAGTGACGTTGGTCGAGCCTTCCTGGACGTCCTGCGCCTCCACCTGCAATTCCTCCAACGGCGCATGCAGGCTGGAACCCTTTGTGAGAATTACCGAGCGCTCGATGAAGTTTTCCAGTTCGCGTATATTTCCCGGCCAGTTCCAGGCGGTAAGAGCGCGCATCGTTTCCGATGGAATCTTATCGATTTGCCGGTCCATCTTAGAGGCATATTTCTTGGTGAAGTGGCGGCAAAGCGCGGGAATGTCCTCCGGGCGATCGCGCAACGGAGGCGTGGTGATTGGGAAAACCTTCAGCCGGTAGTAAAGATCGCTGCGGAAGAGTTTATCCCCCATCATCTGAGTCAGATTCCGGTTGGTCGCGGCAACCAGGCGGACGTCGATCGGAATCGTCTTGGTGCCGCCCAGCCGTTCAAAGGATTTCTCCTGTAATGCCCGCAATAACTTGGGCTGTAGGTCGAGGGGTATGTCGCCCACCTCGTCCAGGAATAGCGTCCCCCGGTGCGCCATCTCGAACCGCCCGATCTTCTGCTGCAACGCGCCGGTGAACGCGCCTCTTTCGTAACCGAATAGCTCGCTTTCGAGCAGTCCGGTGGGAATGGCCGCGCAATTCAAAGTGATGAACGGAAGATGTTTTCGCGGGCTCATGCGGTGCACCGCGCGCGCGATCAATTCCTTGCCTGTACCGGTTTCGCCCAGGATCAAGACTGTGGCATCGGTAGGCGCAACCAATTCCACCAATCGCTGCACGCGTTTCAGCGCCGCGCTGCCGCCTACGATTTCGTCGAAGTTGTCGGTCGATTCGGTCTCGGCTTCTTCGACGCTCTCGCGCCGTTCGCGATCCCGCAGGTCCTGCACAAACGCGATCCATCGGAAGGGAGAGAGCTTCAGCACCGCCGTGGCCACCAGCACCGGGATGCGCGTTCCATCCTTGCGGATCAACTCCTTTTCGAAGGGCGTGCAGGCGCCGAACCGCAGTCCTTCCTCATGCGCCAACTCATCCAAGGGGGCGTATTCGGGAGGCGTAAGACCGGGCCAGTTGATTTTGCCGGCCAACAGATCTTCGCGGCTGTATCCGCTCATCTTAAGAAACGCGTCGTTGGCTTCGGGAACCCGGTCGAACTCTCCGGATACGACGCCAGCGATGGTGGAGTGCAAGGGGATGCGGGACACTCGCGCAAGACTATGGCGTAACTTCTCATCCCGTCCATGACGCTCGCTGAAATCGCGCACGACCCGAGCGAAGCCCTGCAAGACTCCGCTTTCATCCTTGAGCGCCATGGTAATCGTATTGGCCCAGAATTGCGCTCCGCCTTTTCTGGCTTGCCAGCCTTCCGCGCCGATGTGACCTTCCACCTCGGCGCGGTGGAGATTTTCCTGCAAGCAGGCGCGCAACGGAGCTTCGTTGGGATAGAGCAGCGATACGTGTTGTCCGATCGTCTCATCCTGCTGATAGCCATAGATACGCGCCGCTCCCGCATACCAGGCGGCGACGCGTCCCTGGACATCGAGTAAGTACAGCGCGTAGTCTTGCACCCAAGATGGAATGCGTTCCGCCTCAGCTTCCAAAGTGAGCCCGGGCGCAATCTTAGGCCGTAAAGCCAACGCATGCCGCGATGGCAATACGTTTCCTCGCGCGGAGTATTCTACTTCTTCCGGCAGTCCGTTCGGACCGATCAACTTGAGCGTGCCTTCCTGCTCGCCACGTTCCACGAAGGCGCGCCAAAGCTGCGACACCTCCGGCTTGGAGCTGACCGGGGCAAACTCTTGTATCGGCCGCCCAATGAGTCTTTCCCGGGGAAACCCTAGAAGCTTGCCGGCGCTCGCGCTGGCGTCGATCGAGGCGCCATCGTTATCGGCGATGAGAATGGGCGTGGACGGATGATACACAATCGCCCGAAAGAGCAATTCGAGTTCCTTCGGGCCGTTCTGCGCTAACCAAGTTGCGCTTTGCGGTAGAGATGCCATTACAACTTTCAGTCGTGCAAGACGACATTTAATAGCGAACTATGGACTTCCAGGTGGCCGTTGTAAGTGACAAAGCCCAGTTTGCGGAACTTATTCATGAAGAAGCTGACTCGCGATCGCGTGGTTCCCACAATCTCAGCCAGGGTTTGCTGGCTGATCTTCGCAATCACCGTCTCCGGCTTGCCTTCCTTGCCGAAGTTGGCCAGCAGAAGCAGAACGCGCGCCAGCCGCTTTTCGCTGGAGTTGAACAACTGGTCCACCAGGTCTTCCTCAATGCGGATACTGCGGGCGAGCAGGCGCTGCAGGAACAACTCGGTAAACACCGGTTCGTCGCGCAGCACGCGGATCGCGGCGCTCTTATCCAGGCGCGCGACTGAGGACGCCAGCATCGCGGTGGCGGTAGCCATGCGCTTGACTTGCCCGGCCAGGCACCCCTCGCCGAAGAAATCGCCGGCGCTCAAAATCGCGATTACCGCCTCTTTTCCGCGGTTCGATACCACGGTGAGCTTAACCTTGCCTTTGTGGATGTAGAAAATCGAATCCGCGCTATCGCCCTGTGAATAGAGGACTTGCTTCGCAGGGTGGTCGGCCAGCGTTCTGCCTTGGCCCACTTTGGACAGGAAGACCGGCGCGCTGAAGGCGACGGCTTTCGTGGTTCGGCTCTTTCCCGTTGGCTGAATAGAAGTGTCCCTTTTTAGTGTAGGGCGTATAGCGGCGCAGCGTCTGGTCAATATTGGTCAATATTGGCCACAAAGGGCGACAACGCAATTTCAGGGGTGAATTCCCTGGACCGCTCCCAGAGCACAGCCGACTCTAGCGAGCAAGTCCGCGGCGTGAAAAGGCTTGGCCACGCAGCCGTAGCCGCGATTGGCGGCCGCGTTCGCGCCGGACATGAAGAGTACGGGCAAATCGCTGTCGAGCCGCAGGATACGATCCGCCATGTCCAGACCATTCATCCGTGGCATCTCCACATCGGTCAAAACCAGGGAGATTGCCGGTTGATGTTGTTGGAAGAGAGCAAGACCGGCATCTCCATCGCCGGCCACAAATACGGCGTGCCCGGCGTTCTCAAGAAAGGCCTTTACCAGTTCTACGATGGAATCGTCATCGTCTACCACCAGGATCGCGGTTGCAAGTCTATCGGGCTGCCTCATGCGGCATTCCTCCGGGCTTTTCCGATCGCGTTTTCCGGGTGTGGAGACACTCGGCGTCTCTGAAACAAACGAATCAGGAGCACGAAGATGACGACGGCTGGCAGAATGTGGATCAGCCCTCCGGCGGTGTATGCCGTGGCAAGCCCCAGAGCCCACAACTGCAGCAAGATTACGCAGATGGCCCACAGCACGTTATTGAACCTCCGGCCTTAGTTAGATCCCCCCTACTCCAGAAGGCTTTGTGCAATCTATCATCCCCCGCTTGGGGCATACTGTATGCTCACATTTGCTCACTTTGGCCCTGTACAAACGGATAGCCACAGAGCGCCCCGGAAGGAAAAACGACAGGCGCGATCACATGGGCCCGGCGTCATGCGACCGCCGTTCCTCGCTGCCAAACCGTCGCGCGCTGGGCGTTGCGAGGGTGGGCTGCGGATTGCTTTCAAAGAGAGGAGAGGAGCGTGAGAAAATGCCTTTGCTAAATATTGTGATGGTCTTGATCATCGTCGGCGTAGCGTTGCACTTGATCAACCGGAATATACCGATGGCGTCCAGCATCAAGTCGATTCTGAATGTCGTAGTAGTGGTTGTGGTATGCGTCTGGCTGTTGCAAACGACGGGTCTGTGGAACGGAGTAAGTACTTTCCGGCTTCACCGGTAGGCGGGCTAATTCATCGTGCAACCGTCCCCTTTGGACGCGGCGGGCTGATCGGATCCCGCCGCGCAAGGATGCGGTAAATGCCATGCGGGAGTGCGATGAGCCTGCCTCTTGCGAGTTATGCCGCGGGTTCCGGCCGTGTGCGGAAAGCAGCGAACACCGTCGCGCAAACACCGATGGATGCAAGGCCCATCAGCAGGAAGAGCCTGGAAGCTATCGGAAGCGGGCTTGAAGCCGCTACGATGGCAATGAATCCGGACGCCAGAAAGTAACGTTTCAATTGAACCGCCCGCCCTGCAAGAACTATGCCCCCCATGCAGATCGCGAGGCCCAGCAGCGGCCCATAACTCGCAGTGAGATAGGACAAACTGGCCCCGATAAGCAGGACTGGGATGGAAACCCAATCAATGACATTTTCAATCTTATGGAACATTGGTCTTTTCCTTATCGCTAATTCAAAGACGCCTGGCCGGGCCTGTCTCAAGTGCCGCAGGCCCCACCCGGCGAGAAACTATCAAACAGGCCGCGTATCTTCGGTCTTAGCATCGTGCAGAGCGTGGGACCAACTATCCGCCTGCTTTTCCGCTTCTTCCTTGGCGATTCCGTATCGTTCTTGAATTTTCCCTACGAGTTGGTCTTTCTTGCCCGTTAGGGATTGAATATCATCGTCTGTAAAGTTGCCCCAACGCTCCCGGGCAGCTCCCTTAAGCTGTTTCCACTTGCCTTCCACTTGATCCCAGTTCATCTATATCCTCCATTCGGGCGACCTGGCGCCGCGATTTTCAGATATAGAGGTGCATTCCGATGCCCACCCGATTCGGCCACACATCATCCATATGCGCCTCTACGCTGCCCACGGCAAGCCGGAACGGAAGGACGGTCGCGCGACCGCGTGGAGCCAGTTGACCGGATATGGTCGTTACGCACTTCGTTGCCAGATCCCCGACGAACGGATGCGCGGCCCAATCGAGGCTGGGCCAACAACGTGCACTTGTGCATCGCGTACTTGAGAGAAAAGGAATCGAATCGTGAAAAATAAATTGATGGCGTTGATCCTACTGACAGGGGGAACCCTCTTTGCACAGTTTTCGGTCGGAGTCAGAATTGGCGCCCCGCCGCCCGTGCGCGTAGTGCGTGTTCAGCCGCGAAGCCCAGGCTCGGGATATGTGTGGGTCGGAGGCTATTGGTATCCCGCGGGCAGCCGCTATAAGTGGCACGACGGATACTGGACGCGCCCCGCCTACGCCGGCGCACGATGGGTAGAGCCTCATCATGACGGACACCAATACTTCGCCGGCTACTGGGATGGCGATCACGGCCAGATCGGCCATGACCACCATAGCGATCGCGGCCATGACCGCGATTTCAGACACGACCATCAATAAACGTTCCCCCGGCCACCGGGCGGGTTCAGCTTAAAGCTTGGCCCGTTCCGGCGGCGAGGTCACTCCACTCCGCCCCCCGGTCAGATTCTGCAAGTCAACCCGTTTCCACAAACCTCTCCTTCGCGCTTGCGGTCACATACGGTCATGTGACCGTGATCGGTCAGTCACCATCGGATCGCTCGATATCCGACGCGCCAAAGTCACGTTCCCTCAGATCGTAATCCTTCCGGCCGACGGCCACTGAAGTGCCCTATGCGGAACGAAACAAGAAAGCAGAAAATGAATCTATTCAAAGCAGCAACGACAGTATGTTGTATTGCCGTAATGGGCGCGGCGGTTGCGCCGGCCGCCATGGCGGACGATTGGAATCGAAAGACCGTAGTCACATTCAGCGGCCCGGTGGAGATTCCCGGCGTCCATCTCGCAGGCTGGAGCGTTTTGCCTGCCGGCACCTATGTCTTCAAGATCCTGGATTCGCAGTCCGACCGGCACATCGTCCAGATCTTTACGCAGGACGAGAAGAAGGTCGTCGCTACCATCCTTGCGATTCCCAACTATCGCCTTCAGGCTACCGACAAGACCGTGATCACCTTCCGCGAACGCCCGGCCGGCGAGCCGGAAGCCCTCCGCGCCTGGTTCTATCCGGGTCGCAATTGGGGCGAGGAGTTCGTCTATCCGAAAGCCATGGCGCTCGCGATCGCTAAGGAAACCAACACGCCCGTTCTCTTCACGCCTGCCGAACTGCCTCTCGAGGTCGCAGAGCCGATCCAATCGGCGGGTGTGCCGGTCGTCGTGCAACTGAAACAGGCCCCGATCATGGCCATTAAACCTTCTGGCGAAGAGGTCGAAATCGCGGAAGTAGTGACTGCGCCGCCCGTCCAAGCCCAAGCCGAGGCCGCGCCGGCATCCGGGGTTGCGGAAAGAACGCTGCCTTCGACTGCGAGTTACTTGCCGTTGATGGCGGCCTTCGGCCTGCTGGCACTAGGTAGCGCTTTGGCCCTGCGTATGGCCGAACGGCGCATCCAGTAAGTTAGTAGCGATAACGCGGCGTGCGTAATCCGGCGCGCCGCCGGAAGTTCAAGAGACAAACGGAATCGGCAACATATGCGCCTCTTCATTTTCCTGTCGATCGCCACCGCGGGCCTTGGCTTCGCCGGGGCACAAGATCCGCAGTCGAATGAAGACTCGCCGTCTCTCCGGATCTCTGTCAATGTCGAGTTAGTCGCCCTGCCGGTTACGGTGCGCGATGCCAAGGGCCGGCCTGTTGTGGACTTACGCGAGCGGGATTTTGAGGTGTATGAGAACGGCGTTCGGCAGTCCGTTCGTGTTTTCCGCCATGAAGATATTCCGGTTACAGTAGGGCTGGTAATCGACCACAGCGGAAGCATGCGGCCGAAGTTATCCCAAACGATCGACGCCGCGCGCACCTTCGTTCACGCCAGCAATCCGGAAGACGAGATGTTTGTAGTTAATTTCAATGAGCGTGTGCAGGTGGGGCTTCCCAGTCAAGTTCGTTTCACTAATCGGTTCGATCAACTGGAGCCGGCGATCCTGAGGGCGCCCGCGGCGGGTCAGACGGCGCTTTACGACGCGGTGTTTGACGCATTAACGCAGGTTGGAACCGGCGCGCGGGAGAAGCGGGCTCTGATCGTGATCAGCGACGGCGGCGACAATGCGAGCGCGCACACGCTGACCGACGTCCTGAAGCTAGCCGCGCGATCGACGGCGGCCGTCTACACCATCGGCATTTTCGATTCGGACGACCCGGACCGCAATCCCGATATCCTCCGCCGCCTGGCGCACGCTACTGGAGGCGAGGCATTCTTTCCGCAAAGCGATGCAATCGTCGCGACGTGCGACTACATTGCGCACGATATGCGTAGTCAGTACCTGGTTGGATATGTTCCCACTCCCACTGCGCAGCATGCCGGTTATCGCTCGATTCGGGTAACCGCGCGCGCCGCGGGCAAAGGAAAACTTTCCGTCCGCACTCGCACCGGGTATTTCGCGGCCGTGAACTCCGGCATCGTCAAGAATCGGCCTTCCCGATGACGCTCGCGATTCGCTGCAACCCACTTATATGCGCGCTGCGATGTCTACAAATCTCTCTTCTGGCGATCGCAGTCTCTCTGCTGGCATACTGCGGATTCGTTGTTGTGGACGCGCGGATGTTTCAGGAGGTTGAGAGCCGCCAGCTCAGCGCCGCTCCGGAGAGACCGGCAAATCCATTGGCGTCCGCGCCCCAAGGGCTGATCGGCCGCATCGACATATCGCGCCTGGGAATTTCCGTAATCGTCATGGAGGGAACCAGCGGCGCAATCCTTCGGCGCGCTGCCGGACACATCCCCGGCACGGCGTTGCCCGGCCAAGCCGGCAATATCGGAATCTCCGCGCATCGCGATACCTTCTTTCGCCCTTTGCGAAATGTCCGGCGGGACGACGTAGTTACACTCGCCACACCGGGCGGAGAATACCGCTATCGCGTGCTGTCCACCGAGATAGTAAGTCCGAGCGATGTCACAGTACTAGCATCGGATGGAAACGAAATACTCACGCTGGTGACTTGCTTTCCGTTCTATTTCATCGGTCCCGCGCCCAGGCGCTTCATCGTGCGCGCCGAGCGGGTCGGGTTGAACGCTGACATGGAATAACTCGCCTTTGCTTCGCCTGCCTTCGCGATGCCGCGCAAGCTGCCCCGAATTCAGAGTGGCGCCCTGCGTGCCCTCCGGCCGCCCATGCGCGCGATCGTACTTCTGCTGCTGACCACGGCTGCGGCGCAGCCGCAGTTCAAGAGCACCGTCCCGCTGGTGATTTCGCCCATCACAGTGAACGACGCCGCAGGCCGGCCGGTCAACGGACTCACCGCGAACTATCTGGCGTTGTTCGACAACAGCGTGCCGCAAAAGATACAGCTTCAGGTTGTGGACGAGCCGGTGTCGCTCGCCGTGTTGATTCAGGTGAGCCCGAACGCGTCGGCTGTGCTCGATAAGCTCAGCAACAGCGCCAATCTTCTGTGCGATCTGCTGGCAGCGTACCAGGGCGAAACCGCGCTGCTCACCTTCAGCGATACGGTCCACCTGGCACAGGACTTCACACCCGATTCCACCAAGCTGCGGAATGTCCTGAAGTATCTGCGGCCGAAGTACGATGGAGCGGTCTTATATGACGGCATCGCCGATGCGCTCCATCTGCTCGACAAGCGCGACCCAGGGCGCCGCCGCATCCTGCTGGTGATCGCGCAGCAGCGCGCTCGCGGAAGTAGGACCAAACTCGATGTCTTGCTGCGGGACCCGGCGCTGCAGAATGCGACCATTTACTGGCTCACTTACTCGGTGTTCCTAACTCCATTTACCAGTAAGACGAAGACGAAGTGGGACCGCATGACCGACGAAGCGAAGAAAGACCCGCTGCGGTTTCAAGGCGACCATCCTTTCCCCTTTCCCGAAGAGGAAGTCGGATTGCCGCCAGATCTCGCGCCCGGCAGCCTGTTCAACATCTTCACCTCCCTCGCGAAGCAGACGAAAGTGGATGCGGCGGCGCTGCTTTCGCGCACCACTGGCGGCCGCACGTGGGCCTTCCTCAAGAAGAGCGGGCTCGAAGAGGCCATCCACGCCGTCGCCGATGAAGCGCACCAGCAATACATCGTGAGCTTCTCGCCCCAGCCCGATGCGCCCGGGGTATTCCACTCGCTTCGCGCAGAGGTGAAAGGCCGGCCCGAATTGAGTGTCCGAACGCGGACCGGTTATTGGAGCGTGCAGTAACCCGCGCGCCTCATAGTCATACCGCGTTTCCAGAGCTTAGGGGCCGATACACCCGCGCCGCAGCGCGCGGTCTGTTCAACATCTTCACTTCCTTTCGCAGCAGACGAAGGTGGATGCGGTGGCGCTGATTGGCGAAAGCATGGCCACCGCTATATCCCCGGAGGAATCATTCGGCGATGGGCGCGGGCGCCGCGGAAGGCCGAATGCCGCCTCCGGCGGCTGGACAGGCCGGAGGCGCCGGAGGCCTATCCTACTGAAACACCGCGAAGCTGTAGCCGTGGCGTTCGAATCCGAGTGACTCGTAGAATCGATGCGCATCGCCGCGTTTCGTGTTACTTGAGAGCGCGAGCTTGTAGCAGCCCGCTTTGCGGCACTCCCCGAGGGCATGTTCCATCATGGCCCGGCCGATCCCCTGCCCTTGGCGCGCGGGCGCGACCGCGACGTCTTCCACCACAGCAGACGGACGCCCGCGCTTGCCCAGCTTTCCGATGACGATCAGCGCGTACGTGCCCACCACTTCGCCATCCGTCAGTGCGGCCAGCAAGCGGTAGCCGGGCGTCATGCGGAGCCGCGCGACCTGCGCCCGCGCTTCGTCCAAGGTGAATGATTGGCCGCCATCGATGCCGGATTCGGCGAGCACGCGCAGAACTCCGGGCAGGTCGTCATCGGCGGCGTCACGAATTTCCAAGGCGGGCATGGATCCATTTTCGATGATCGCAAGCAGCTTGACACCCAGCGTAAACGGGATCATGCTCCGTGAAGGGTTTGCGGACCGACCGGCCGGAGGCCTGTCGTACGGGGATTGACACCCGGCGCAAACGCGACCATACTTCGGGAAAGAGGAAGCAATGACGCATCGCGCAATCCGTTTGGGGCTGGCTCTCACGCTAGTCGCGTGCGCTCTCTGTCAGGAGCGCTCCAACCCCAGCGCTGCCGCTTACGCGTTCGTCTTCGCCCAGGTTGCCGACCTCCAGGCCGCGGATCGGACGCCGCCATTTCCCGGCCCGGATGGCAGTCCCGCTCCCATCCGGCCAAACGTTCAGGATGTCTTTGGCATTTCCCGCGATGAGGCCGAGATTCTGATCGCCACCGCCCGCGATTGCGGCGTGGGGGACCGCCCTTTCCAGGAACAAAAAGCGGCGCTTGTTTTCCAGTCGCGCCTCGATTTCATCGAAACGGGCAAGCACTCGGACAATCTCGATGAACAGATAAAGAGTGTCAACGACCGGCACGACCAGATGATTCTCGCGCACGTCCGCGAACTGAAAGAGAAGCTGCCCGAGGCCGCATTCGACAAAATCGTGGGGTACGTGCGCACTCCTGTCGGTGAGCGAAAGCCTCTCAGCGCAACGGTGGTGGTTCAACCCGTGGTCGAGGGAATGCCGCTCCCGGTCAAAAAGTAGATCTCTTCGGAGGAATATGTGGGTACTCATATGTTCGAATGGCGGCCGGAAGCTTGGCTAGCCAGCTCGCGAGCCCGATACTGGGTTTCGCCGCCATGGCTAGGTGCCTTTCGAATCAATTTGTCCACCGGTAAGTGCTGCGCCGTCACTGAGGATCTGTATCGGTAGCAGTTTCAGCTTCCAGATGGCGTGATCAGCTCGCAGGCCGAGGAGCGAGACCGGGGAACGCCGCCTTTTGGCATCCTACTTTGCACGTGCCTTCAACGCTTGCGGAAGGCGTCTGGTTTTGGATTCTGCATTCCACGCAGGAGTGCCCGTATGCCACGCTCGAAATCGTGATCCGCATTGGGCTTCAACCTCTGCGACAGGTACATTCGAAGATGAGGAAACCGGCCGGTCTGCAGAACTTTGATCAAGTAAGGCGCGACAAGCTCCTGTTTCTTCTCCTCACTCAATCCATGTTGGGTATTGCTTTTGCGATCCCCCAATTCATAGGCGACAAACCCAGATGTATAGGCCCACAGCGCCCCAATCATCCTCAAGCGATCCCGCATGCGCGGAGCCGCTGCCGCGCACGTCGATAGTAGATGCTCAAACCATGCGAGGTAACCCGGGCCAAGCGGCGGCCGGGCGGTCACCAGCGGAATCAGCCAGGCGTGCGCCAAAAGTGTTTTGCGGGTTTCCGTCATAACCGCCAGTAGAGACTCCTGCCAGTTTCTGGCCGCCTGGGGAGCCAACGGAATCGTTCGAAATCCACTGTCCAGCATCAAATCCCAGATGTCCACTTTGGTGGAAACGTAGCGATAGAGAGTCATCGTTCCGCTGCTTAAAGAGTCCGCCAGACCGCGCAGGGAAACAGCCTCAAGGCCTCCCTTATCCGCCAGCGCCATCGCTGCGGTGGTGATCTCGTCGTAGCGCGCCTTTCGCCTGGGCGTAGAGTCCACTACCCGATCCCAAATCAAACGCGAGCCGGGCGAAGGGGCCGCAGCCTTCGGTGGCGGTTCTGGCCGCTTTTTGGTACCTCGCATCTGCTACAGCGTACAATGTACCTATATGCGTACACTGTACCCATCCGGGGAGTTCCATTTCGGAATCTATCCAGGCGGCGCCGCTGGCGGAGACCTGGGGATGCTCACGGGGCCACCGGATGATTTTGAACGTGTGACCGCCGCGCTCCGCGACTTGCAGGGCGATCGGCGTCTTTTCACCGTACGGTGCTATGACAGTTTTCAGGACGCGAACAGTCCCTTCCGTCATGCTCCATCCGCACCAACAGACTTCGTAAGGTATGCGCACGAATGCCGGCCGCTCGATTTGGTTCTACAGTATCGGTCCGCCTCGGCGGATGTCGAGGGGTACCTGAGTTTCCTATCCAGCCGCATCCAGCGGTACGCCCGCCTGCTATATTCCGTGCAGATCACGGAGGAGCCGAATTTTGTGGACGGTCCGGATGTAATCGACGGCCCCTATCCGGAAGTCGCGCGGGCCCTCGTCGAAGGAGTCGTCGAAGCCAAGAGATTGTTGCGGAGTCTGGGAAGACCCCAAGTGAAAGTCGGGTTCAACTCGACGCCGACGTTCGGCCCGGGCGCGGACTTCTGGACTGGGCTTTCGGCCGCCGGAACCGAATTCCTCGACAGCCTCGACTACGTGGGACTGGACTTCTTTCCCGACGTGTTCAGGGCCGTTGCGCCGGATGGTGAGCCGGGCGACCTAGCATCTTCAGTACGCGGCGTCTTCCAGGCAATGCGGTCCGATTGGCTACCCAAAGCCGGCATTCCCGAGAGCATCCCAATCTACGTGTGCGAGCACGGTTGGCCGACTAACCAAGGACGAAGCGAAGATCGGCAAGCAAGGGTATTGGACTGCACGATTCGCACGATCTACGACAATCGAGTTCAACTGAACCTTGGCGCGTACTCGTTGTTTGCGCTCCGCGACGTGGCCCTGCGTACCCCGGATAACGTCGACAACCCCTTTTCCTTCTTCGGAATCATGACGGCGGATTACCAGCGAAAGCTCGCGTTTGAAACCTACCGTGAGTTGATTGCCAGTCTCGGGACTTAAACCTTATGACGCGGATCGCCTCAATATGAGTGCTCAGGCTCCCGAAATGGTCCGGGGAATGTGGCGTATCGCGTTCGATTAGGAATGGCCGGAGATCCGAAAGTTGGGGTCTCCACGTTGTGGCATTGGATTCCCAGATGGGGCTCAAGAACTGATCTCCAGCCGGCTCGTGGAGCCTGAACACCCAACGCCAAAGTCACGATGAGAAAACCCTGCGGCTGTCGCAACTACCGAGTACTTGAACTAAACCATTGTCACTCGCCTGGCAGGTTGCCTGGGCCAGAATCAACCCACGATTCCCTCTGAAGTCAAAAGTCGACGGCCGATCTACTGCCGGTCGTAGACGACCTTGACCTTCTCTTTAGTTGCGATAGCGCCGCCCGAGGCCGTCAGCGCATTGCCGTCCGCCGAAACGGAGTATTCGTACCGGTAAAGAGGCTTGCCGTCTTTCTTGACCGTGACGCCGAACGATCTCGCGCCCGATTTCGTCAACGTGGCCGTGAAGCCCGGGGCCATAGTGGGCCCAGTGCAGGGATAATCCTTGCCATCTACCTTGCCATCGCACGTTAAATCGAGCGAGGGCACCTTATAAGATAGGCCGTCGGCGCCAGTGGCGGTCAACACGACAACCTCGGGCGATCCGGACTGCATGCCCTTGCTCTTCCACTTTCCCGCCAATCCGGGACCGCCGGAGACACGCTGATACGTGGTTGTGTCGTCCAACGCTTCGCCATTCGGCTTCGTGCCTTTGGTGTTCACGGTGAGCACGCCATCCGTACCTACTTTGAGCGTGTCGGTCCCCAGCACTCTTCCGTTCACTTTCCAAACTGTCTGCCAAGTGCTGGCATCCACGTTTTTCCAGGCGGCCGTGTCACCCATTCCGTCGGGGTATTCGTTGCCATCCAGCTTGAATTTGTACGTGTTGCCGTCGGCCGTGGCGCGCCACTCTCCAGACGGCGATGCCGTATAGGTAACCGTGGCGCCCGCGAAGTCGCTCTTCGCGGGATTGAACTTCCATGTGCCGGCGTAAGGCAAATCGGCGGCAGCCATCGCCAGCGAAGCGGCGAGGCCGAGAAATATGATTCGTGAACGCATCGATGGTATTCCCCTATTGCCAGAAATTATAGCCCAAGCGGGAGAAGAAACAGGAATAGCTCTTCGGCCAAAAACGCGGCCTATTTCTTCGGAGTGTTCATGTCTTTCTTGAGGCGAATTACAATATCGTTGGCCGTGCGATCCATTTCCTTTGAGTCCGAGCCCTTTGCAGGCTCATACACCGACCACAACACCTGGTGCGTTTTCGGATCCACCAGGAACAACGTGCCCTTGCTGGCGCCAAACGTGCTATGCACGGTCGGCAACTTGGTTTCGGTATCGATCGGCATCATCGGACCAGGCCCGGCCGTCTTCGGTTTCTCCGGCGGCAGGTCCACTTTCTTTACCGGCTCCGGGCTGGGCAGCAGCGTTTCAAGCTGGTCTTCGAATGTCGCGCCGACATGGTCGGTCAGCATCGCATCGGCGCGCTTGGGGTCGGTGACGATTTGGAAAACGTGGAGATTAGTCAGCCGGTTGGCCAGGTATTGGTCCATCCCGCGCGGCATTTGCAGGATATACACCGAACGCACGCCGTTCAGATCGGCGGCGCCCAGGGGCAGCAATCCGGCTGCCGCCGCAACGCCATACAGGAGAATGCTCACACGCCTCATGGGTTCCATCATATCAACCGACGCTCCGCGGCCCGGAAAAGTCTGCCTGGGCGCTACGATTTGCCCGCCGATACGCCATGTATAAAGGCCAATCGATCGCCGTCATCATCCCCTGCCTCAACGAAGAGCAGGGCGTCGAGAAGGTTTTGCGCTCGCTGCCGGAGTTCGTCGACGAAATTATTGTGGTGGATAATGCCTCCACCGACCGCACGTCCGACGTCGCGGCGTCGCTCGGCGCCAAAGTGATTCGCGAAGACGTGCGCGGCTACGGACGCAGCTACAAGCGCGGCTTCGCCGGCGCCACTGCGGACCTGATCATCACGCTCGATGGCGATCACAGCTATCCCGCCGATGCGCTGTCTTATTTGATTGAGGCGTTCCTGCATCTCGACGTCGATTTTCTCAACGCCTCGCGCTTTCCGGTGCGCGACCGGCGCGCCATGAGCTTCAAAAACAAGTTTGGAAACCTCGTGCTCTCCATCGCCTTCTCTGCGCTGTTTTTCCGCTGGGTCCGCGATTCGCAATCTGGCATGTGGGTCTTCCGGCGCGCAATCCTGGAAGATATGAAGCTAGAATCGGACGGCATGGCGTTCTCCGAAGAGATCAAGATCGAGGCCGTGCGCAACCGCAAGATCCGCTTCGGCGAGATCTCTATTCAATACTCCTCGCGCCTGGGCGAAACCAAGTTGAACGCGTGGCGCGATGGCTTCCGCAACCTGTCTTTCCTCGCCAAGAAGCGATTTTTTCGATGACGATCGCCGCCGTTGTCCCCGTCTGGAACGGACGCGAATGGCTAGAGCGCATGCTCGCCAGCCTCGCCCGACAGACGCAGCCGGCGACGGAACTGATCGTGGTGGATAACGGCTCGACCGACGGCGCCCCCGAACTCGCGGCCGCACGCGGCGCGCGCGTGATCGCCATGGGATTCAATGCGGGCTTTGCCGCCGCCGTCAATCGCGGCATTCGCGAGAGCCGCAGCGCTCGCGAGCGCAGCTGCGATTCCATCGCCGTGCTCAACAGCGATGTCGAACTCGCGCCCGACTATCTGGAAAAACTCGTGGCCGCCGACGCGTGGTTCGCCACTGGGAAACTGCTGACGCCATCCACTGACCGCATCGATGGAACCTTCGACGCCACCTGCCGCGGCGGAACCACGTGGCGCGCTGGCTCCGGCCGCGAAGACGCGCCGATTTTCGATCAGCGCCGCGCGATCGCATCCGCTCCCTTCACCGCCGCGCTCTTTCGCGCCGAACTTTTCGAGCGCGTGGGCCTGCTGGACGAGCGCTTCGAATCGTACCTCGAAGACGTCGATTTCGGTCTCCGCTGCACATCCTGCGGCCTCGAAGGGGTCTACGAACCGGCCGCCATCGCGTGGCACAAAGGCAGCGCGACGCTTGGCCGATGGCATTCCGCGACCGTTCGCCGCATCGCGCGCAATCAAATCTATCTGCTGGCGCGGCACTATCCCACTCCGCTGCTCGGGCGGTGGTTTCGCCCTATCCTCGCCGCGCAGTTGCTCTGGGGAGGTGTCGCGTTGCGGCACGGCGCCGGTTTGGCGTGGCTGCGCGGCGCGATGCAAGGGCTCGTGGGCGCGCGAGGCGTCCGCAAAGGGGGCGCCCGAATGAATGAAAAAGTACTGAGACGCCTGATGCAATCCAATGAGAGCGACATTCGTCGGATTCAGGAAGTCACCGGACACGATGCCTACTGGAAGTGGTATTTCCGTTTGGCTGGTGGGGCATAACGACACATGGGTGGTATCGGAATCGTCATCGTCACCTACAATTCAGGCTCCGAAATCGGAGCCTGCCTCGACGCCGCGCTTGCCACTGGCGCCGAGGTGCTTGTGGTCGATAACGGCTCGCGCGATGCCACCATTTCCGAAGTGAATCGCCGCGGCGCGGGACTGATCGCCAATGGCGCAAATCGCGGCTTCGCGGCGGCCGTTAATCAGGGGTTTCAGGCGCTGAATTGCCCGTTTATTCTGCTCTTGAACCCGGATGCCGTCATCCAATCCAGCCTCGATCCGTTGCGCGATGCCTGCGAATTGCCACAAGCTGCCGGCGCCGGTGGATTGTTGCTCGGCGCAGACGGCGCTCCACAGCTTGGATTCATGGTGCGGCGCTTTCCCACACCCGCCGCGCTGGTTTTGGAAGCTCTCTTGCTCAACCGCGTGTGGCCCAACAATCCAGTGAACCGCCGCTATCGAGCACTCGATTTGCGCATGAACACAATCTCAACCGTGGAACAGCCCGCGGGCGCGTTCCTGATGCTGCGGCGTGATATTTGGCACAAATTGGGTGGTTTGGACGAGTCATTTCATCCGCTTTGGTTTGAGGACGTCGATTATTGCCGCCGGGCCGCGAATCATGGTTTTTTGTTGAATTTTGTCCCTTCGGCGGTGGCAAAACATGCGGGAGCTCACTCTATCCCCCAGTTATCAGTAGAGATGCGACGGTTTTATTGGTATGGTAGTTTACTGAGGTTTACAGCTAAGCACTTCCATCCGTTAGCTTTCCGGGTGGTGTGTCTGGCGGTAGTAACAGGCTCGGTTTTGCGCAGCTTCGCCGAAGCGGCGCGTGATCGCAGCTTAGAGCCCATGACAGCTTGCAGGAAAGTCGTGCGGCTTGCCGGCCGTAGCCTTTTTTTCGGCTGGCGGGAGAGACCGGTTGCGGTTGCGTCTTCTCCAAAAGGTTAATACACGGATGTACAACGGAAGTCTCGGTCATTCAGGTTCTTTTTCATGGCGCACAGCGACTTTGTATCCGTAACCATAGTCACCTACAATAGCGGCCGCTTTATCAAACGCTGCATCGAATCGGTACTGGCTCAGCGGTACCCGCTGAAGGAGATCGTCATCGTCGACAATGCCTCGACGGATGGCACGATCGATATCCTCGAACAGTTCGAAGACCGCTGCCAGATTTACTACAACGACGAGAACGCCGGCTTCGCGGCGGCGCAAAACCAGGCGATCAAGCTTTCGAACGGCGATTGGGTGCTCACTCTCAATCCCGACGTGCTGCTGTTGCCGAACTTCATTCAAGCTCTCGTTGACGCCGGACAGTTCGACCCCAAGATCGGCACGGTGTGCGGCAAGCTGCTCACCATGACGGCGCATTTCGAAATCCCCGAACTGCCGGTGGTCGATTCCACTGGCATCTACTTCAACCCGATGCTGCGCCACCTCGACCGCGGCAGCCAGGAAGTGGATAACGGCCACTATCTACAGTACGAATACGTGTTCGGCGCCACCGCCGCCGCCGCGCTCTACCGCCGCTCGATGATCGAGGATATCTCGCTCGACGGCGAGTTCTTCGATACCGATTTCTTCGTCTACCGCGAAGACGCCGATGTCGCGTGGCGCGCCCAGTTGATGGGCTGGAAATGCATGTATGCGCCGTACGCGCGCGGATATCACGTGCGCAAGGTTTTGCCGGGCAACCGCCGCGCGCTGCCGCCTGAGATCAACATGCACTCGGTGAAGAACCGGTTCCTGATGCGCATCAAGAACATCTCGCCCGACCTTTACTGGCGGAATGCCATCTCCATCACGGCGCGCGATTTCACGGTGGTGATGTGCTGCCTGTTGTGGGAACACAGCTCGCTCAAAGCGTTCTGGTTTCTGGGGCGCAACTTCCGGCGCGTAATGGCCAAACGCCGGCTGATTCAATCGTGCCGCCGCGTGGATACCGAATACATGGCGAGCTGGTTCCAATATGCGCCGGTGTCGAAAGACGCGCCGAAGAAGATGCCGCGCAATGCGCCGCGCGAGGCCACTCGCGAGACCGCCAAATCCGCGCGGATGTAAGTGCGCATCGCCCTTCTCGGAACCCGCGGCATCCCCGCCAATTACGGTGGGTTTGAAACTTTCGCCGAGGAAATATCGGCGCGTCTGGTGGCGCGCGGCCACAGCGTAACCGTCTACTGCCGCGAACGGTACGCGGAACCCTCTTATCGCGGCGCGCATCTGGCGTACCTGCCCACCATCCGCCACAAGTATTTCGACACGCTGGCGCACACGTTCTTTTCCACGATGCATCTGCTCGCGCACCGCGCCGATGTTGCGCTCTACTGCAACGGCGCGAATGCGATTTTCACTGCGGCCCCGCGCCTTTTCGGCATGCCCGTCGCGTTGAACGTGGATGGCATCGAGCGCAAACGCAAGAAGTGGAATCGCGCCGCAAAGGCTTGGTATTACTTCTCGGAGTGGCTTGCCACTTTCTGCCCCACGGTGGTCGTCACCGACGCGCTGACGATTCAGGATTACTACCGCGAGCGCTGGCGCAAATCGAGCGTGTTCATCTCCTATGGCGCCGACACGGGCAAGCTCGCGACCACGGGCGCGCTCGAAACGCTCGGCCTCGAACGCGGCCGCTACCTGCTCTACGTGAGCCGCATGGAACCGGAGAACCATCCGCTCGAAGTGCGCGAGGCTTTCGAGGGCGTCGCGACCGGCCTCAAGCTGGCGCTCATCGGCGACGCGCCGTACGCGCATGAATACATCCGCCGCGTGCGCGATACGAAAGACTCGCGCGTGGTGATGCCGGGCGCGATTTATGGCGAAGGATATCGCGAACTTGGCTCGCACTGTTTTGCGTACATCCACGCCACGGAGGTCGGCGGCACGCACCCCGCGTTGATCGAAGCAATGGGCCGCGGCGCGCTGGTGCTCTACCGCAACACGCCGGAAAATGCGGAGGTCGCGGGCAACGCTGGGATTCCGTTTGAGCCCGAAGAACTGCGCGTCAAGATAGCTGGGCTGCTGAATATGAGCGAGGACGGGCGCGAGGAATTTCGGCGGCGGGCGGTGGCGCGTGTGCGCGAGCGGTATTCGTGGGATGTGGTCACTGATGAGTATGAGCGGCTGCTGACGGGGTTGGGAGGTTAGCGGCCTGCCGGAAAGACGATAGGGCTTTTATGGCTCTACGCGAGCCGCTTGCAGCGAACGACAAACGAACCCGGTTCGGCCTGCAGCTCGAAGCAAGGCGCGAGATTCGGCCACATTAACGGCAAAACCCAAAGTCCTACGCGGCAGTTCATACAGCCGGATGAGGTTCCTGTCAACGGACACAGTGACCCAGCGCTTTGGCGGCGTTCCAAATCGGAGACTCTTAAGCCGCAATTCAAGTTCCTGACAATCCTCTGCTAACTTTATAAAGCGTGATCGGTTTTGTTGCATCTCGGTGGCTCGTTGCTTTTGCTCTCGCCGCTGCGGCGCCGTGCGCGGCGCAAATCGTTACGTCACTAAGCGAGTTATCGGACTCGACCGATTCACCTGTGCTCTCGCCCAACGGAAAGACACTTGCTTTTGAGTCGACGAAGCCCGACTACTCTTCGTGGATTTTCTTGCGACCGATCGGTGGCGGCCAGCCAATCAGTTTTGCAGGCAGCGACGACAACGAGGGTTCCCCCGCGGTCCCCAGATGGGCGCCCGATGGCAGGAAGATCGCTTTCTTGCGCTTTTATTGCGAGCAATGCAACAGCCAACTCTTTGTGAAAAGCGTGGCACAGGGGCGGGAGCGGGCACTCGGCGAAGTCTGCATGACTCCACCGGCGTGGACACCCAACGGGCGATTCTTGATCGCCTCTGTGCCCGGGAAGTCCGGGAATGCGAACTGCCACATTGCGTTGATTCCGGTGGACGGCAGCCGACGCGTGACCCTGCTCCGTACCGAGGGCAGCATCGTCTCTTTGTCGCCAGATGGGCAGCATCTTGCCTACGCTGCTCGCAATCGACTGAAACTGGCAAGGCTTACTGGCAGCTTTCGTCTTGATGGAACTCCACTTACTCTCGCCAATGAACCTCACGCGATCACAACCATCAATTGGACCCCTTCTGGGCACGAATTGGTATATCAGGTCTGGAGTGGTGGCATCTTGTACTCAAAGCTGATTTCGACGCAAGGTGGTCCTTCTTCCGGGCGGGTTGTCAATGCCGCGGGAACATCGACATCTCACGGATTCTCGCAGACGGAAGCGGGCTCGGAACCGAACAAAGGGGCAAATCAGCTCTGTGGCGTATCGATCTTCAGTCTGCTTCAAAAGAGCCTGAAAAGGTACAAACCATTCCTTGGACAGACGAATTCCTTCATGTGTCGCCGGACGGTCGATTCCTGGCATTTGCCACCAATCGCAATGGCGCTACGCAGCTTCTGATTTCTCGTTTAGATGGGAGTCAACCGCGCACGCTTGTATCCTCCATTCCACCATTCGACTCCTATGGGGACGCCACTAACGTAGCCGGCATTAGCTGGTCACCCGACGGAAAATGGATTGCCTTGTTAACGGAGCCTGGTGTCGGCCACGGCGACGATGACGCCCGCCTGTTTTTAGTGCCCGCGGCTGGAGGGCGTCTCCGAGTTCTTGTTGAGTTGTGCTCCCAGGTGCGGGACTCTACGCTATGGTCAGCAGACAGCCAATCTGTCTTTATCTCAAAGGATGACGAACACTACAAAGCCCACTACTTTCGGGTAGATATCTCGAGTGGGGCGCAAACCGCGGTGCAGCAGCTACCTGAGTCACCCCGTAACTTGGCGCTTTTGCCGCCAAAGGCCGAGCAGCCCCACTTGGCGCAAGATCGGCGTTTTCTCTATTTCGAGCAGCAGGAATCAGACAAAAGCCGCCTCGTTATGGTTCGCAATCTCTTGCCAGCGCGACAGTGAGGCAGCAAGTCTGTGGCGTCCTAACGTCCCAACGTCTCTGAGTTCCGCCGCCCCTTCCCCACCATTCCTGCCCTTTCAAAACCTCGCACGATACAATGTGCACATGAGCGTTCCGCTTCAAGGGCATCAGCGGATCGACCGGCGCAGCCTGGAATTGCACCGCGCGATCGCCGCGAAGTTGCAAGCTCATCCGGCGTTGATGGAGATCGCTAACGACAACCTGGAGCGCTGGACCGCATCCACCGGACGGTCACAGCCGTATTGGGACGCCTGGCGCGAAATTCTGAAGCGTCCACTGCCCGAAGTCCTGGCGTTGCTGGAAGAAGACAGTGAACGCATGGACGCGCTGCGGCAGGCGACGCCATTCGCGGGAGTGCTGGAACCGGCGGAACGTTGGGCGATCTACGCGCAGTTTGAACGGCATCGGGTCAGCCAGCCGTGACGCGCCCGCAATTGGAGCACATCATTCGAGCGGCTGGGACGATCGCCGATGACACCGACGTTGTCGTGATCGGAAGTCAGGCAATTCTGGGTGAGTACCCGAACGCTCCTTCCGAATTTCTGGTTTCCAACGAAGCGGACGTATATCCTCGTACGCGGATCGAGCGCAGCGACCTGATCGATGCCACTATCGGAGAGGGCTCGCCCTTTCAACGGGAATTTGGCTACTACGCCCACGGAGTGGATGAGACTGCCATTCTTCCGGATGGCTGGCGCGCTCGATTGGTTTTGATCACGGGTGAGAATACGCGTTTCGTGAGGGGCTGGTGTCTGGAGGTTCACGATTTGGCCATTGCCAAGTACGCGGCTGCCCTGAGAAGGATCTGGAGTTCACTGCCGCTCTCGCCCGGCATCGAATGGTGTCTCAGGAGGTCCTGCGCCAACGCCTCGCTGTGACACCAATGGACCCCCAACTGTCGAATCGGATCTCGCAAAGAATTCAAGCCACTTTCCGGCATCCGGAAGTGTAGACCACACGCATACAAGCGGCTCAGTTAGTTAAAACTACCGGCCTGTCGCGCCGGAGTTCGCCCCCGAGTCCCGCTGCCCTGATTCCTTTCGCAATCGCCCTCTCGGCCCCCATCAGATGCTTTGCCATCTTGCGGTCCCAATATGAAATCGGGCACTAACATACCTCGAATTTCTTAGAACTCCTGCGGTCTCGACGCATCGGTCCAACCAGCGTCAAGCGTGAGGACCACGCCGTGGTGACGAGACCGCCTGATGGAGGCCGATGGGCTTCCCGGTGCAAGAAACTCAGGCGCCTCCTTAGATTGCACGACAAGTACTCCGCGGAGTGTGGGCTCACGCCTTTTCAGCAAGGAGAGATAGATCTCCGAAGGAAAGGCATGCGAAGTCGCCGATGTTTCGAGCGAATCAATATCTTGGGTCGGGCTATAGGCGAGGACCTCGACTGTCTTTGGCGCTGGAACGCGGCCATGCATCGAATCACCTCATGGGTGTCCTTCTGACCCTGGCAATCGTGCTGGCCAGCGGCTGCGAAAAGAAGGTACAAATCGCAGCGCAGCCTCCACCGGATGTCGAAGTCGTGAAGGTCGTACAACGAGACGTACCAATCACCAAGGAGTGGGTAGCCACTCTGACCGGCCTCGTCAACGCGGATATTCGCGCTCAAGTCAATGGCTATCTGATCCAACAGGACTATTCGAATGGCGACTTCGTAAGAAAAGGCACCCGCCTCTTTCAGTTAGACCCGAGGCCTTTCCAAGCGGCGCTGGATCAGGCGAAAGCAAACCTGGCAGAAGCCCAAGGGACTCTGGAACAGGCGAAGTCGACACTGGAGGAGGCTAAGGCGAATCAACTGCGAGCCGAGGCTGGCCTGGGAAAAACGGAAATTGATGTAGCGCGCTACACCCCCCTTGCCAAGGAAAGCGTCATCAGTCAACAAGAACTGGATAACTCCATACAGGCCAACCTTGCGGCGAAGGCCCAGGTTAAGGCGATGAAGGCCGCGGTCGGCAACGCCACGGCGGCGATCGAAACGAATACGGCGGCGATTGCGGCAGCCCGGGCCGCGGTAGACACCGCACAATTGAATCTCGGTTTCACTCGGATTGTCTCCCTGATCGATGGGCTGGCGGGTATTGCGAATGCCCAGGTTGGCGACCTCGTGGGTCCGCAGTCTCTTACGCCTTTGGTTACTGTCTCGACACTGAATCCCATCCTTGCGCAATTCGCCCCTAGTGAGCAGGAATATCTATCCGTGATGAGGCGTCCTGGAACATCAACGGCTGGAGACGAAGCAGTATTGCGTGGATTGAAGTTCGAGTTGGTGCTGGCAACTGGAGCGGTTTATCCACAAACGGGGAAGCTTTACGCGGTCAATCGTGAGATTGAGGTGCGGACGGGCGCCATACCCATTCAGGTCCAATTCGCCAATCCAAACAATGTGCTTCGGCCCGGAGGTTTTGGCAGCATCAGAAGCGTCGTCAGTGTTCAGCACGACGCATTGCTTGTGCCTCAACGCGCGTTGAGCGAACTGCAAGGCGGGTATCTGGTTGCCGTGGTTGGCGATGACAACAAAATTGCTCTCCGTCCGGTCAAAGCTGGCCAGAAGTTTGGATCCATGTGGATTGTTGAGGATGGTCTCAAGCCCGGTGAGCTTGTGGTCGCCGACGGGGTGCAGAAAGTAAAAGACGGCATGCAAGTGAACCCGAAGCCGTACCACGCAAGGCCGGAGAATGCCCGCCTATAAGCGGACGGGGCGGGACGTTGGCCGCAAACCAATCGCAACACTGGCGCTTGTAGACGAACGACATGTATAAGTTCTTCATCGCCCGCCCTATCGTCGCCATGGTGATCTCCATCGTGATGGTTATCGTTGGCGCGGTTTCCATTGTCAGCCTGCCCGTCGCCCAGTTCCCGAGCATTACCGATCCTCAGATGCAGGTGCTGGCAACCTACCCTGGCGCCGACGCCCAGACGGTCGCGAAATCCGTCGCCACGCCGATCGAGCAACAGATGAGCGGAGTAAAGGGCATGAACTACATGTACTCCCTCAACTCGAATAACGGCCTGATGAATCTAACCGTGGACTTCGACGTCAAGACTAACCCCGACACCGATCAGATTCTCACTCAGATGCGGCAGGGCCAGGCCTCCTCGCAGCTCCCGGAATCAGTGACCCACTACGGGCTCACCGTTCAGCCGTCTACGGCCGCCCCATTCATGCTGTTCGACCTTTACTCTCCCGATGGCCGGTACACCGCCGACTTCCTGGCGAACTATGCATATATCAACCTTCTCGATCCACTCACACGTTTGTATGGAATCGCCAGCGTGTCGATATTCGGGGCTGGTCAGTACGCGATGCGGTTCTGGGTCAAACCCGATCAACTGGCGAAGCTACAAATCACCGTCCCGGAAATCGTCGCCGCCATCGAGGCGCAGAACACCGTCAACCCGTCTGGCCAGATCGGCGGGGAACCTGTACCAAAGGGACAGGATTACACGTACGCAGTCACTGCCCAGGGCCGTTTGGTTTCGGAGCAGGAATTCGGTGAAATCGTAATCCGTGCCCAAACAAATGGTTCGGTGGTACGGCTGAAGGACGTGGCTCGAGTTGAACTAGGCGCTCAACTGTACAACGTGCAAGCTCGTTTGGATGGCAAGCCGTCAGCGATTGTCGCACTGTATCAGACTCCCGGGTCCAACGCGATCAACGCTGCGAAAGGCGCGAAGGAGCTGATGCGAGCATGGCGGGACCGTTTTCCGCCGGGCCTCGAGTACAAGATCGCATTGGATACGACTCTTCCGATCACGGCCGGTGTGCACGAAATCGTCAAGACTCTGCTGGAAGCTCTCGCGCTGGTCATGATCGTCGTGTTTCTGTTCCTTCAAGGCTGGCGCGCCACCCTGATTCCGCTGCTGGCGGTGCCGGTGGCGCTGGTCGGGACTTTCATTCTGTTTCCTGTGTTTGGGTTCTCGGTCAACACGCTCTCCTTATTCGGGATGGTCCTCGCCATTGGATTGGTCGTGGACGATGCCATTGTCGTCGTGGAGGCGGTTGAGCGCCATATCGAACGGGCGCTTTCGCCGAAGGACGCTGCCTTGAGAGCGATGGAGGACGTCGCCAGCCCTGTTATGGGTGTGGCGATCGTCCTCGCCGCAGTGTTCATCCCCACGGCATTCGTTCCCGGGATTACCGGGCGCCTTTATCAGCAGTTTGCGGTGACGATCGCTGTCTCGGTGGCCATCTCGGCCTTCAATGCTCTCAGCCTGAGCCCGGCGCTAGCAGTCCTGTTGCTGCGGCCTAAGACGCAAGGACGAGGACCCATGGCGCACTTCTTCGCCTGGTTCAACCGTGTCTTCGGCCGTGTAACGGATGGGTATGTGAGCGCTTGCGGCGTGCTCATTCGCAAATTTGGGTTCGCTCTGATTCTACTCGTAGGTTTCGCCTTCCTTGCTGTCCGGGTTGCCGGAAAGATTCCCTCCGGCTTCTTGCCCGATGAAGACCAGGGTTACCTCTTCGCTAACTTGCAGCTTCCCGATGCCGCGTCACTACAGCGTGCCAGCACGGCTTCAACGAAGGTAGAGGACATCCTGAGGAAGACTCCGGGCGTCGAGCATGTTACCACCGTCGTCGGCTATAACATGCTGAGTAGCGTGAACAACACATACAGCGCGTTTTTCTGGGTGACTCTGAAAGATTGGAGCAAGCGCAAAGCGGCGGATGAACAATATGCGGCCATCAAAGCTCACATGAATGCACAGTTGAGGAGGCTCCCGGAGGGCATTGCGTTCGACTTTCCGCCGCCTGCCATTCCTGGCGTGGGAGCCTCTGGCGGCTTCACCTTCATTCTGGAGGACCGCGCCGGGAATGGCAATGAATTCCTGGCAGCTAACCTGAACAAATTCATGCAGGCTGCCCGCAAGCGTCCAGAGCTTAGCGGCGTGTTCACCACAGCGCTTCCGAGCGTTCCACAGCTCTTTGTAGCGGTAGACCGCGACAAAGTGATCGCCCAGGGCATTAACCTCAGCGACGTTTACAAGACTGTTCAGGCATTTATGGGCGGTTCATTCATCAACTACTTCAACCGCTTCGGGCGCGTCTGGCAGGTTTACATTCAGGCGGAGGGCGACTATCGTACGAACGCGGAAAACGTGAGTCAATTCTATGTACGCAATAACCATGGCGAGATGGCGCCACTCTCTACGTTGACTAAGATCGAGCGCCGGACAGGGCCTGAATTCATCATGCGTTATAACTTGTACACCTGTGCGCAGATCAATGGCGACGCCGCTCCCGGCTACAGTTCCGCCCAAGCCATGAAGGCTTTGGAGGAAGTCTTTACGCAAACCATGCCTGGGGGAATGGGATTTGACTACATGGGCATGTCCTTTCAGGAAAAGAAAGCTCAGCAGGGAGTGTCGCCAAGCGTCATTTTCGGATTCTCCGTGCTGTTTGTTTTCCTGATCCTGGCAGGTCTCTATGAGAGTTGGACGCTGCCGTTCAGCGTGCTGCTGAGCACTCCGATTGCAGCGTTCGGGGCGTTCGCCGTGTTGTATCTGCGCCGATTGGGAAGCGCCACTTTTGAGCTCAACGTTTACGCGGAGATTGGATTGGTCATGCTGATTGGCCTCGCCGCAAAGAACGCGATCCTGATCGTCGAGTTCGCTAAGGCCGGCTACGAAGCGGGCAAGCCCCTCGCGGATGCCGCGATGGAGGGGGCCAGAGTTCGGTTGAGGCCGATTCTGATGACTTCTTTTGCATTCATCCTGGGCTGCGTGCCGCTATGGACGGCGACCGGTTCCGGAGCTATCTCGAGGCGAGTGATGGGCACCGTCGTTATAGGCGGCATGCTGGCCTCCAGCTGCATCTCCATCTTCATCATCCCGGCTTTGTTCTACGTCTTTGAGCGGCTCGGCTCGGCGAAGCCTTTGCAACCACAGATACCAGTGACCGAACCACAGCCTGAGTCGTGAGAACGCCGGAACGAAGACACGTAGCGCAATGCCCAACAACACCGCCAGGTTTCGCCATCCCGCATTCAAACTTTCCGTCGGGCCGCGGGAACGAACGGGTCGGGCGCTTGCTTCTGTTCGGCGTCTCATTCTGTTTTCGCTGGTCCTGCTTCTGCAGGGCTGCATGGTTGGGCCCAACTACAGGCGACCGAACGTAACCACCCCGGTGACTTTCAGAGGTCCTTCGGGTGCAGCCCAACAAGCCTCCTTCGCCGACCTGCCTTGGTGGGAGATCTTCAAGGATGAGACCCTGAAGGACCTCGTCAAAACGGCTCTAGCGAACAACTACGATTTAGGCGCCGCAGTCGCGCGTGTCGAGCAGGCACGCCAGGTTGCCGCCGAGGCTAGATCGCAATACTTCCCCGCTCTTGACTATTCGCAAAGTATCACTTACGGCCATAATCAGTTCGTCAGCAGTCCTAGCTCCAATGTCGGCGCCGCCCAAGGATTCCTTCTGGGCTTGGTCAGCGCAACGTGGGAGGCGGATATCTGGGGCAACATCCGGCGCCTGAACGAGGGAGCCCGGGCCCAGTATTTCGCGACCGAGGAAGCCCGCCGGGGAGTTATGCTCACGCTGGTCAGTGACGTCTCCCAGGCTTACTTCGAACTCCTGGGGCTTCGGCTTCAACTTGAAATCGCGAGAGAGACTACGCAATCGTACACGGCGACCCTGAAGCTCTTCACAGAGCGACTGCAAGGAGGTCTTGGGAATGTGTTGCAGACGTCGCGCGCCACCGCCGACCTGGCGACCGCTGCCGCCAACATACCGGAACTCGAGCGGCAAATTGCATTGAAAGAAAACCAGATCAGCGTGCTGGCGGGTAAGAATCCTAACGCGATCGAGACGCGTGTGAAGCTTCTTGAAGAAATCATTCCTCCCGATGTCCCCGCGGGGTTGCCTTCCGCTCTGCTGGAACGCCGTCCGGATGTGCTCTCGGCCGAGCAAACGGTGCGCTATGCCAACGCACAGATCGGCGTGGCAAAGTCGGCATACTTTCCAACGATTGGCCTGACCACATTCTTCGGCAAAGTAAGTGGGCCACTCTCAGATGTCGTCTCCGCCGACACGACTGCTTGGAGCTTAGGCGCGCACACGGCGGGCCCCATCTTCCATGGGGGCGCTCTTAAGGCTCAGAAACGTCAAGCTGTTGCCTTCTGGGAACAAGCCAAGGCTCAGTACCTGCAAACAGCACTGAATGCTTTTCGGGATGTTTCCGATGCGCTCATTTCGCGCGAGAAATACGATGCCATCCGCGCGGAGCAAGCCCGGGCTGTGCAGGCGTACCAAGATTCTGTCGGGTTTGCTCTCAAGCGTTATGCAGAAGGGTTTTCCAGTTATTACGAGGTTCTCGAGGCTCAACAACAACTCTTCCCGGCGCAACTCTCTCTCGCCCAGACGGAGGTCAACCGGCGACTGGTCATTGTCCAACTCTATAAGGCATTAGGCGGGGGATGGAACCTTACAGACGCGCAGTGGACGGCAGCCAGCACTCAAACGGGTGCGCAGAACTCTTCCCCACCTGCAAAACCACCGCCGCCAGCCGGTTTGAAGCACTAGCTACGCGGCTGGAAGCAACAACCCGAAGGCGTCCCGTCCCCGATTCGGCTTCTTCGCTAAACATCCCAAGCGCACTCGTGCCCGAGTCGCAAACGCCAGAGTCGTCGAACGATCACGCAACGTTCCCTCCGCCGGTCCGCGCGCAGGCTCAACGCAACGATGTCCGGCGGTTGCATCCAGTTCCGGTGCGAGCAAGGGCACACGATCAGTTTTGCGAGTTGGCACCCAATGCTTGAAGCACCGTCAGGCACTCCGGATTAACCGGTCGGCCGGCGTCCCAGCATCAACACAAGGGCCACAGGCAGCACGCAGCGGAGGCTAAGCCAGTGAGTGGATGTTGTTCATCGGAGCGGCTCTCATCGCCCGCGCGATGACGAAGCTATTGCCCAGGCCGGCGAGACTGAACGTCCGATCACTCTATAGAAGCGTGGTGCGTTCTGTTGCATCCCGTTTGGCTCATCGCCTTTGCTGTTGCCATCGCGGAGGCTGTGCGCGGCACAAAGCGAATCCGCGTGCACACGAAGCTGCGTCCAACGACGGTTCATAGTAAAGTATGGAAACGAATGCCGGGCCTGGGGCGCAGGTATAGCGGGTACATCATAGGAGTCCGGCTCTGGCCGCTCTTGCTTTCGGCCGGTGCGTGTTTTGCGCAATACGCGGGTTCGGAAGCGTGCCGTGAATGCCATGTTTCGGAGTACCGGTCGCAATCGGCTACCGGCCACGCGAGGGCGCTGGCGCGGTCCTCTGAAAGTCAGCCAGGAGAATGGGCATTCGGCGCCGGAATTCAGGCCATCACATTCGTTAGCCGCCTCGACGCCGATCATTATGTGGAGTTGGGCGAATCGTGGTATCGCGCCACGAACTCATACGCACTTACGCCGGGTCATACTGAAAATGCGGGAGTGACATACCGGACTTTCGACCCCACAACGGGCATTGTGAGATGCTTCGCGTGCCATTCCACCGGGTACTTACAGCTGACCGGCGATAAGTCGATTGCCCCGTCGGAACTTGGCGTTCATTGCGAAGTTTGTCATGGCCCGTCCGCGGATCACGTGGCGAATCCACGGTCGGCGCGTCCCCGAAATCCTGGCCGCATGAACGGGGTTGAGTTGAACGCGCTGTGCGGCTCCTGTCACCGGGCCCAATCCTCCGCCGAGGACGCCACCGATTTGCGCGACCCATGGAATTCGCGGCATCAGCCGCTGTTGCTGGCTGTGAGCCGGTGTTTTCAAAAAAGCGATGGCCGCCTCACGTGCCTCTCGTGCCACTCGCCGCACAAGGAGTTGGAGACCAACGCCTCAAGCTATAACGCTGCCTGTCAAAAGTGCCATGCCAATGTACGGCACGAACAGAGCGTGGCGGATCGGGCGTGTTCCGATTGCCATATGCCGGCGGTGCGGCTGAACGTGAACCTGGCATTTGCCAACCATCGCATCGGAGTATATTCTCCGGGGGATGCGCTTTCACCGCTGGCTACTTGGAAGAAGGCGGGAACTCACGGCTCAATTGCTGCGCCTCCCGCATCCGGCCACTCGCCCGCAATAAAGAAGTGAGGGCGGCGGCTTCGCGCCGGGTCTGCGGGTCGGCAGCGCCGAACGCGGCCCGGTCGATTTCCAAAGCGCGCCGGTAGTAGCTCTCGGCTTCCTTCGGTTTGCCCTGCTTCCGCAGCGCTTCGCCCAATATGTCCGCGGCGGTAGCTACTCGCGGATGCTGAGCACCGAGGGCGGCTTCGAAGATTGCGAGGCCCTGCCGCGCCTGTGCCGCTGCGTCAGCGAGGCGTCCGGCTCTGAGCAACGCCTGCGCCAGATTCACTTCGCAGGTTGCGGTTTCAGGATGTTCAGCGCCCAACGAACGCCGGGCGGACAGGGTGGCCCGATCCATGAGTTCGATGGATTCCTTTACCGTCACCACCTGGGAGAGACTATTGAGAAGATTACGCGCTTCGGCTGAGTCCGGGCCGAAGGCTGACTCAGCGTGCGGCAGGGCTTGGCGCCAGTAGGCGGCTGCGCCGGCGCGATCGCCCGCTGCGCGGCGGAGATCGCCCAGCGCCGAGAACGCGAGAACGGCGAGTTGTGAGTTGAGTGACGGAGCGGCTATGACGCGCCGTAGAAGAGTTTCTGCGTCAACCGGCGAAGAAACGGAGGCGAGGACGATGCTATCGGCTAACGCGACCCCGGATCCGACCCCTGAATTGGTCTCATCGATTCGCGATGCTCTCAGGAAGGCGGTGCGGGCGGATTTCAGGTCGCCTTTCTCTTTAAGATAGAAGCCGAGATCGCGCGCAGCCGCCGCCGTTCGCGGGTGGTTCGCGCCATAATCCCTTTCAGTGCGTTGAAGGGCGTCGGTATAGATGTTGCGCAGGATGGCGGGATCGGGTTGAAATGCGAGGGCAAGCGAGGCGAGCGGAATCAGCAGAAAGGCATTTGCTATTGGCGGGAATCGCGGGTGCGGCGGTAAAGTGCGCCGCACCCGCGGACAGACAACTGACATCAGAAAGTGAGCCGCGCTCCAATTTGAACGTAGCGCGCGGGGCGCGCGGCCGTGGGCAGCAAAAATGCCGTGTTCACCTGGGCGCCGGCCGTATTGAATTGCGCGGTGGAGTTGATGCCGCTGAATTGCGTGTGGTTGAGCGTGTTGTAGGTCTCGAGCCGCAGCATGAAGTTCCCCCGCTCCTTGATCGGGAAATTGCGATAAATCGAAAGATCCATGTTGTTCGTTCCCGGGCCGGTCATCGTATTCTGGCCCAGGTTTCCGAACTGGGGCGCGGTGCTGGTGGATAACCAAGCGGCGTTGGCCAAAGTGGCCTGACCGGCGGGTTCCGGCGGAGGCCCGAAGCGCTGAGCCAAGGGCGCGGTGGGATTGATAACCTCCATGCGGGCTCCTTCGGTCGGCGTGCCAGTGGGACTGGTGATACTGGTGATCAGACTATAACCAGGAGTGATTGGCGCGCCTGTAAGTACGCGGAACACTCCGGATAGCTGCCAGTTATCAGTTACAAAACCCAAAGGCCGAAAGCCGGTCATCTGTCCGGGTTTAGGCAATCGATAGAAGAAATTGGCTGTGAACACCTGGGCGCGATTGAATCCCGCGGGGCCGTAATTACGGGATCTGGCGGGTAGAAACGGATCGACGCCGCTACTATACGCATCCGCCACATCGAGGGCTTTGCTGAACGTATAGTTAGCGCCTACATTGATGCCATGCGACAGGCGGTGTTGAAACTGAAGCAGCAGAGCGTGGTAATTGGAATTCGCCGCGAATTCACGAAGATTAATAGTCCCATAGGCGGAATACGGCACGAGAAAATTCGTAGCTAGCGCGCTGGTGTTCTGCGGATTCTTATTCTGAGGATACAAGTTCAAGAAGTCGGCGCCGGGCGCCACAGGATTGATATTTCGTTGATCGAGCAAATGGCGGCCAAGCGAGCCAGTGTATCCGGCAGAGAAGAGATTGGCCCCGATCCGCCGGTCGATGCTCAGGTTGAAGTTATAGACCTGCTGTTGATGCGGCGTGGAAGAGAGGGAGTAAACGGTTCCGGATGGCGCCAAGAATGAGCTCGCGGCGGAGGCCGCAATGCCGGAGAGAGTTCCGTAGTAGGTGGTCGGCGAGAAGACCGAAGGAGGATTCGCGGAGAGCTGCATGATGGGGTTGCCCTCGATCCGATCGTAATAGATGCCGCCGCCGCCGCGAATTGCGGTCTTGCCGTCTTTGAACGGATCCCATGCGAATCCGAAGCGAGGCCCCACCGCGACGGGCGCGTTGTTGAAGAATCCGTTCGGAACGCCGTTCTGGCCGCCGATAACCATTCCATCCGACGGATTGCCCACACCTGGCACGAAGGCGCCTACCTGACCCAGCCCGTAGACCGTTCCCGTGTTGGGATCGATTCCTACGTTCTTCCCATTGACGACCGCCGGGCGGATCAACACAGGAGCCTGAGACGCGTTCCATGCCGCGGGCGAGAACGACGATATGATCTGCTTGCCGTCATACTGCGGCGGATCGTGATAGAAGCGTACGCCCCAACTAATCGAGAGATTGCTCTTAACCTTCCAATCGTCCTGGACGAACCATTCGGTGTTGGTGAAATAGTAATGCGACGTGGGCAGGGCCAGCGGTTCGGAGTAACTATCATAGTTGCCGAGCAGCGCATTGGCATAGGAGCTATTGGCGTCGTTCGGATTGTTGGTATCGGTATTGAAGCTCAACGTGCCTTGGTTGGCAACGCCGGCGCTTTGTACCTTCTTGGTGTGCTCGATGTAGATTCCCGCCTTGAACACATGCGAACCCACGATCTTGCTGACGTTATCGAGTCCGCTCCAAATGGTGTTTTGATTGAAGTACGGATTAGTGCCCGCGAGGGACGGGTTGGCGTAGTTCTGGACGCTGCTGAAGCTCATTTGAGGAATGATATTGAGCGGGTTCAGCGCCGGATTACGCGACGGGATATTGATGCCGAGGTCGGTACGGTTTACCAGATCGGGAAACTCGGGTCCATAGTTCAGAGTGTTCTGGCTAACCGCAAACGAGGTCTCGTTGAAAAGCGTAGGGGAGATCGCGTTGGTGGAATGAATTGTCGCCAGACGGCCGGGCTGGGAATAGGCAATCGGGCTGAGTACAAAATTTGCGCTGCCCGCAACCCATCCGGCGGTGCCGCCGCTATAGGGCACATTCTGATGGTCGGCGTTGTTACTGAGGCTCAGGTATACCTGCCAGTTCTGCCTGGGCGCGTAATCGATCCTTGCCGTTTCCGTGCGCCGATCATAAGGTTCCGAGGCGGCCACGTAGTAGTTCCAGTTGTAAGTGGTAGCTTTATTCGGATCGACAAAATTGGGCAGAGGAAACATTTTCAAAATAGCCTGTCCAGTGGGATCGAGGCGGTTAGCCGGAATGATATTCCCGGGGAATTGGGCCTTGTTGTTCAAGGGATCCTGGACCGTTAGCGCCGCTCCATTGGTGTTGTAAGACTTGGAGAAATCACCAGTCCTTTCCAAAGCCGTAGGTACGGTCTTTTCGTTGACCGCGTAAGAGACCACCTGATTCTGGTATTCCTGGTTGAAGAAGAAGAACAGATTGCGCTTGCCGCGGTAGATCTTAGGCAGAACTACCGGACCGCCGATGCTATAGCTGCCAATGTTGTATCGATATTCCTGGCGCGGGCGTCCTGCCTGATTGGAGAAGTAGTTATTGGCATTCAGGTCTTCGTTGCGAAAGTAATAGCTGCCGCCGCCGTGGAGGCTACTGCTGCCGCCCTTCGTAATGACGTTGATGGAGGAGGGATTGCGGCCGTTTTCGGCCGAATAGGCCGACATCAGAACTTTCACCTCGGCGACCGAATCCATGGACGGCATGCTGTGCACGGTGGTGTTCGATCCGGTATCGAGATTGGTGACGCCATCGATCGTCATGTTCTTCGAATCGTTGCGGCCTCCCACAATATAGATATTGCTGATACTGGTGGGGGAGGGTGAGTCGCGTCCGTCGCTGGTATCGATAACTCCTGGCATCAGGCTAATCGCATCGAAGACATCGCGGCTGCGAAGGGCGATCTCGTCCAGTTGTTCGCCGGTGAGGGTCCCTGCTCTCTCACCGTTGGACTGGTTGACCGTTACCGCCGCTGCTTCGACCGTCACCGTGTCGGAAACGCGTCCTACTTCCAGTTTCAGCTGCCCCAGCGCGTGCTGCTCGTCGGCGTTGATGATGATTGCGGTTTGTTTGTAGACCTTGAAACCGGGAGCTTCTACCGCCAGCGTGAAGGTGGCCGGAGTCAGGTCGGGAAAAGAGAAGAAGCCATCATGGTTGGTCGCCACAACGCGGACGAAGCCATTCTCCTGGCCGGTCAAGGTGACCTTCGCATTAGGGACTACCGCGCCGGCGGAATCCTGTACGGTTCCCGAGAGCGAGCTGGAGGTAGTCTGGGCGGAAAGTAGAAATGGCAACAGCAAACCGAGAAATAGACGCTTCATAGGTCTCCTCAAAGAAATGCCAACATGGCATCCGGTCACAAGGGGGGTGCTGATTCCCCGAAAACGTTCGGATGTATATTGACACTCAAATGTAAACAAATCAAGGGAATTCTAAAAGGTTCTTACCGGGCGTGGATCGCTGCAATTCTAACCGTACCGCGACGGCCTCATCAGGCCCTTCGCTCTTCCAATGGCGGCCAGTCGAGGATGCCGGCCGGGCCAGAGCACCGGCAGCGGGGGAGACCATCGGCGATTGTCCCTGTACGTTTGGGCCGATCGATTCGTCCCGAACAACCCGACATCGCCCTACCACGACTCCGTGGCGTCGCGTGACTCGCTCTCGCGCGCAAGGGGCACCCCAACCTATGTCCGGGTCCTGCCTGCTTCGCAGTGGTGGCGACGGCAGCTTGCCCGATAGCCCCCGTTTCTCATTCGAGGATCTCACTGATTTGTACCACGCTCGGAACACTCGAATAATTTCGCTCGTCTGCTACAAACTCCGAGGCTGTGGCCTCCTGCGCCGCTTGCAGATCAGCCATACTGCGGAAAAACAAGTGGCCGATTGCGTGGTAGGGAGCAGGCGTGCCGGGCGGGATACCGCTGATTCCCCTGTCGATGTCGGTTCGGACCGGCCCGCGTGAGCCGAGAAGCCTGCGGGACAGTTCACGGTGTGGACCGAGATAGTAATCCCAGTTGAACTGCGAACCGGCAGTCGCAGGATACATCACGCTCAGTCGAACCATCTGTCGAGCATAGCAGTCCGCGGAAAGTGTTCTTGCGTATTCCCACCTCATGTCCGGACAAACTACACAGGCTGAAGGGGAGACGTCCGGCTGTCCAGGCGTGCATTCAGGGAGTCCCCGTCGCACCTTCCGTGGAAGTGGCGATACACCTGGCCGGCACGTATCGACGACGATGCAGCCCGGTCCGGATGCTCACGCAGACGCGAAGTCTGGCTACTTATTGCTCCTTTTGTTTCACCGTGATTTCGATATCGCGCCCAAGCGCCGGCAGAGAGCCGGGCATAACAGATACTGTCGTGGTACCATCACGGGTCGCAATGCAACGGGGCGAATACGGCTACGATGCACCTTACGCGCTCGTGATCTTCGGATCTTTGGCGGTACTCACCGGCCTTGGAACGGCGATGGCCTGGTGGCGAATGCCGGGGCGGGACGCTGCGCCGATCACGCTGTATTTTGTCGTATTCCTGGTGAACGCCACAAGCTTCTTCTATACCACCAGACGCGGCAAGTTCATCGAGTGGGACCGCATTCTGGACCGAACTCAACTGCGCGGCGACGAGATGGTGCTCGATATGGGCTGCGGCCGAGGCGCAGTGCTGACGGCCGTCGCGCGCAGACTGACGACAGGCCGAGTGACAGGCGTGGATATCTGGAGTACAACGGACCAGTCGGGCAATGCAATGGACGTAACTCTGCGCAACGCGTCGCTGGAAGGAGTCGGCGATCGCGTGCACATCGAGACCGCCGACATGCGAGCGCTCCCGTTCCCCGACGCTACTTTCGATCTGGTGGTTTCGAGCCTCGCGATACACAACATCCGATCGAATGCCGATCGGAAGCGGGCGATCAGCGAAGGATTCCGAGTCCTCAAACCGAGCGGCAGGATGGTGATCGCGGATATCCGTGCCACGAGGATCTATGCGGATGCCTTGCGAACGCTTGGCGCGTCAAACGTTGCGCGCCACCGGTTGGGATGGAGGTTTTGGTGGGGAAATCCAGCCGCCGCCACAACTCTCCTCACGGCTTCAAAACCTCATGTTGAGCGCCAAGTTCCCGGGCCTGCCTAATTCCATATGGCCCCAAAGGCGGCTGCTCCTCGGCCGACCACGCTCTTGCCGTTCCTCATGATTCCGCCTTTCGCCGTTGGCCTATCGCCCTTCACTAGAAGCTCCAGCGCTCAAGAATGCTTTGAGATGTTTCGGCCGGATGCCCCACAAAGGCTTCGCGGCTGGTGGGTTTTGATCGTTGCCAGTGTGCTCAGCCGGCCGTGCTTTGCATTACGCGTGTACATCGAATGTAAGCAAGACAACATTCCGCCCTCCTAACAAAAGAGCTTTGAAGCAGCCTGACAGCATCTGGGTCGGTGAGGGTCATCGCGTCGCGACCAGCAATGTGAGGGTACGTCACCGCTAGCGGAATGCATACGCTGAAACCAACATCCGGGCATCCCTTGATGGCTGGCGGGATCTTTGGCGGCGCATCCCTGGAAGTGTAAGGCCGCGGCCGGAGCCCGGCGTCTCCGCCAACGGCAGCGCTTCAACCGACAGGTGAGTGCTCGCGAATTGGGGTAGTTACATGATGGTGAACGACATGAAGAAGTGTTTAGCAATAGGGCTTAGCCTCGTTCTGATCGCGGTCTCGTTGCCCAATGGCGCCGCGCAAACAGGGACCGACGCCGGCGGAGCCTATGACGGCGCACCGATGAGCGCTAGCGAACTGCAGGGTCTGGTGGCGCCGATCGCGTTATATCCAGACGCGCTCGTGGCCCAAATACTTGCGGCCTCCACGTTTCCCGACCAGGTTGCCGTCGCCGACTATTGGCTGCACCAACACCAGGACTTGACGGGAACGCCGCTCATCGACACGGTCGACAAACAATCTTGGGATGCGAGCGTGAAGGCGTTGACCGCATTTCCGTCGATACTCGACAATTTGGCAAAAAACCTCAACTGGACTTCCTCGCTTGGAGAGGCTTATCACAACCAGCCGTCGGAGGTCATGGCTGCAGTTCAGACCTTGCGCGCGAAAGCCAAGGCTGCAGGCCATCTCCAGTCGAATTCGCAAATCACGGTCGCACAACAAACGCCTCAGACAATCGTCATCGAACCCACCAACCCGCAGGTAGTTTACGTCCCGATATACAACCCCGCCACGATCTATGGCATTCCCTATGTAACTCCTGGATACACCGCGGGGGATGTGGCAGCTGCCGGCGTGATCGGCTTCGGTGCAGGAGTCGCTCTTGGCGCTCTGGCTGACGGCGGCTGTTGCGGATGGGGATGGAATTCCTGGAATTGTAACTGGAGCGGCGGAGCTGTTGTCTACAACCACAATGACTTTTACGGCAATGCCGCCTGGCACGGCGGCTACTACCACGGCGGCTACCACGATGGCTATGGCTCCCATACCGCTTACAACAGAGCCGAAGCCGATAGATTGACGGGGAGCGCAAACCGCGTAGACAACGCCAACCGGGAAGCCGCCAGGAACCTCGATGCCAGCCGGGCCGATTCCTGGGCGCACGATGACCGCTCATTCGGAAGATCGAACGCGTTCAGCGGCTTCGGCGATCGCTTCGGAGGCTCTGGCGGCTGGGCCTCCAGGGCCAACAGCTTTCGCGGTTGGGGAAGCATGCGCGCCGGAGGTTTCTCCGGCGGCCGGTTCGGCGGCGGCGGCTTCGGAGGCGGCCACTTCGGCGGCTTCCACGGTGGATTTCGGCGTTAACCGGGCCGATTTGGAGGATACCTATGTCGCACTCGACTTCGACTCAGATTCTGCTGCTGCCCGTGATGCTCGCCGCACTCGCCTCGTGCAGCAAGACGGTCAAGCCTTCGGCGCAGACGACCGTTCCGAGGACCTTCGCATCACCGTCTGATGCCGGGGCCGCGCTGCTGGCGGCCGCTCAGTCCGGCGATCGGAGCGCTTTCCTCGCGATCTTCGGTCCGGATGGACAGGACGTCCTCTTCACGGGGGACGCGACGCAGGATGCGGCCAACCTCAGTGGATTCGTTGAGGCCTACACACGAATGAACCGCTGGAAGAATATCAAGGCAGGCGGCGAGGTACTCTACATTGGCGCCGATAACTCTGCGTTTCCAGTTCCCTTGGGCAGGAACACCGCAGGCCGATGGTATTTCGATACCGCGGCCGGCAAAGACGAGATCCAGGCGCGCCGTATAGGCAAGAACGAGTTGACAGCAATCGCGGCCTGCGAGGCGATTGCCAACGCGCAAAAGCAATACTTCAGCCAAGCACACGACCATGGCAGAGCCCGGCAATACGCACAGAAGTTAGTTAGCGACCCAGGAAAGCAGAACGGCCTGTATTGGCCGGTCGCGGAAGGCCACGCGGCGAGCCCGCTTGGCGAGCTTCACGACTTTACTACGGCCGTGGCTTCCAACACCGGCGATCACCCACCGCTGTTCAACGGCTACTACTATCGCGTGCTCGCTAAACCCGGCGACTTCGCCATTCTGGCCTACCCCACGGAATACCGGAACTCCGGAATCATGACGTTCCTCGTAGGCAGAGATGGCGCCGTCTACCAAAAGGACCTGGGCGAAAAGACCGGAGACGTCGCCTTGGCCATGACGGATGTCAACCCAGCCGACGGCTGGAGTCCTGCTGCGCCGAATACTGGCACGGCCGCGCGTTCTCAATAACTAACGGAACCCGTCTGCCGAGTTTGGTGGTGCGCTTGCCGTGGCACGCCAACCGTAACGCCGGACAGAGCGCCCTCCGCGCACTCGCTCCGCCATATGCCAGAACTGTCATGGAGTGGCTGTCGAACACCATAAAAAGTTAAACCCTACCGTCATTCGTCCGGAGGGCTAGCGCCTTTGACTGGTTTTGACAACGGGTGAGAAAAGGCGTTTCGCGACTCCGCGTTTTTGTGGGCGGGGCGGCGCGAGAGAGATTTCAGCGCATCGAGATTCCGGCGGTCGTCGCCCGGCTCATCGACGG
>Ga0206917_1030_pt1 | contig 44468 bp, 34 predicted proteins | sample Alteio_BWOrgHeat_68_FD_152931 | JGI IMG/M metagenome (GOLD analysis project Ga0206917, IMG submission 152931) | Enriched cells from forest soil in Barre Woods Harvard Forest LTER site, Petersham, Massachusetts, United States -... | ecosystem: Environmental > Terrestrial > Soil > Temperate forest >...
AGCACGACCTTCGTGGCAGTGACGCCTTTGCCGGCGAGCAGCTTGGGGCAGACTTCGCGTAGCAAGTAGTTCGCCATATTTTCGGACGTGGGATTGTTCGGCAGCACATAGAAGCGGCAGGGCTCAACCATCTTCACCGCGGCGAGGCCGTTTTCGTCGGACTTGTTGAGGACGAAGCCGTGGTCCCAGTTTTCGTCGAGCCAGCCTTTGAAGAGTTTTTTGAGCTCGGCGAAATCGATCACGCGGCCGACGTCATCGACTTGATCGCCGGTGACGTAGAAGTCGGCGATGTAATTGTGGCCGTGGAAGTATTCGCACTTGCCGCCGTGGCGATGGAGGCGATGACCGGCACAGAAGCGGATTCGCCGCATGATGGTGAGGGACATGATGAAGATTAGGGGCTCGTGGATGGGGGCTGGGGATAAGAAATCATTTTTGATGGGATGAGGCGGTTTGTGAAGCGTGCTGGATCGACCATAGTAGAAGAGGTGGACGCAAAAACGAATCTTACGCCTCCGTTTGCTTCCACTGCTTTTCCCTAGTCCCCAGCTTTTTGCCGTCAGCTTCGACTCGCCAGTGCTCATTAACATTGAACAACTCGAATGGGGCCTGATCATTGCCGTCGTGCTGCACGGCTTGGGGATTCTCGCAGCCATTCATGCGATCATGACCGCCCGTACCGCACAGGGAGCGATTGCCTGGGCGATTTTGTTGAGCGTTTTTCCGTATTTGACACTGCCGGTGTACGGCGTATTCGGCCGGGGCAAGTTTCAGGGGTATGTGAAGGCTCGCCGAGCGGGCGATTCTCAAATTGACCACATTGCCCGGGCGCTCGAAAAGAAGTTGCGATTGTTTCGCACGCGCGACGAAGAGGATGATCCTAAATATACCGCATTGGAAGAATTGGCCGAGATGCCGTTCACGACTCACAACGATGCCAAGCTGCTCATCGATGGCGACGCGGCGTTTGCGGCGATCTTCGCCGGGATCGAACAGGCGAAAAGCTACGTCATTGTGCAGTTCTTTATCATTCGTGACGACCAAATTGGGCGAGAACTCAAAGACAAGCTGATTCGCAAAGCGCGTGAAGGTGTGCGCGTTTACTTGCTATACGACGAGATTGGGAGCTACGCTTTGCCGAAGGCGTATCGGCGCGAGTTGGCAGCGGCGGGCGTCATCGATTTACCGTTTCGCACGTCGAAGGGGATTCGCAATCGATTTCAGATTAACTTTCGGAACCATCGCAAGATTGTGATCGTGGACGGCGAGACTGCGTATGTCGGTGGCCTTAACGTGGGCGACGAGTACATGGGTCGTAGCCCGGTTTTTGGGCCGTGGCGAGATACGCACGTCGAGGTTCGCGGGCCCGTCGTTCAGGCGATTCAATTCGCGTTTCTCGAAGACTGGTACTGGGCGACCGGGAGCGTGCCCGAGCTAGATTGGACGCCCCGCCCCGCCCCCGAGGGAAATGAGGCGGCGCTATGCTTGGCCTCCGACCCGTCGGACTTGATGGAAACCTGCGGTCTGTTCTTTATGCAGGCAATCAACTCGGCACGGCATCGGCTGTGGATTGCCAGTCCGTATTTTGTTCCGGATGGCGCGTTGATCCATGCGTTACAGCTGGCGGCGCTCCGAGGCGTCGATGTGCGAATCATGCTGCCTGCGAAGCCAGATCACAAGATGGTGTACCTGGCCGCGTTCTCGTACATCGCTGAGACGGAGCTTTCGGGCGTGAAGTTTTATCGTTACCAGCCGGGGTTTATGCACCACAAAGTGTTGTTGGTGGATGACGATTTGGCGGCCGTCGGCACAGCGAACTTCGACAATCGTTCGATTCGACTCAACTTCGAAATCACGCTGATCTTCGCCGATCGGGGGTTTGCGATTGAGACGGAAAAGATGCTGGCGCGAGACTTCGAGCTCTGCCTGCAGACGAAGTCAGCCGACTTCGCGCGGCGGCCGTTCTGGTTCCACTTCGCCGTGCGGGTTGCGCGGCTTTTCGCGCCGGTGCTTTAGTCGTTAAGCGCGGCGTGGCTTCGTGGAGTTCAGTAACGCAGGGACAGGCCGGTGCCTGCGAAGAAGTCGTCGGCCCACTTATTGAGGCCCAGGCCGGTGCGGATATCCCACTGAAGGTTGTCCATAATCAAAACTGTCGTTCCGCGGACGAAATAGTACTGGGGAAGATCGGCGGCGGAATTGATCGGCGAAAACATGTAGAATTCGATGAAGCTGTGGATCCTGTCCGACCAGGCATGGTCGAGCGCGACAGTTTGAGTGAAGCGCACGTAGGTATCGTCAGTCACTTGATTCGCGGTTCCGCCAAGTTCGGTATTGCCGGAGAGCGTCCAGCAGTCATTTCCGGTCAGATCCCAGGCGTAACAGTAGTCAATGTCTGGCAGCACTTCACGGGAAGTGAAAGGTTGGTCGCCCGCGGGGATGCTGGATTCGAGAATCACACCCGTTTGTGGCAAGAAGCAATCTTGCTGGGTGAGGTAGAACTTGCAGCCGAGATTCAGGTCTGCCAATCCCGATTCGCGATCGACGGCGCCGCCGATTTTGGTGCGTTGAATATCGTAGTCCCAATCGGCTCGCAACTCGAACCAATCGGCGATCACGCCGACGCGAAGCAACGATTCGGGAAAGGAATGCCGCACGACTCGTACGCCGTTTTCGTCGTCGTACATATAGGTGTAGCCAGTTTCGAGCTGGACAGCACCGCAGCCGACGGTGACGGGCGACTGCGTAAGTTTCGGCCGGTCAAAGATGAGTGAAGCGTTTACCCGGCTGGATCCATCTGTTTCTGAGGCATTGGCCCAGTCAAATAGCGGATCGCGACAGTCGGAATCTGCGTAGGCCGAAGCGCAGGCGGCGGCGAGGGCGCCGCCGGCGAGCAACATCAACAGGAGACGACGGAGTTGCATCGACGACGCGACTCTGAGGAGTATGACGATAGTCTAGGGTTTCGACCGGCGGGGCGTGCGTTCGCGATTGGCGGAACTGCGGCCGTTAAAGCCCAGCTACTTTTTGGCAAGATGTACCGGTTAGGAATTTGCTGCCGGTCATCGGTCGACAGCCCCCGGCTCTGCCGGGGGTGAGGACTGCGCCAGATTTTGCGTGAGTTCAAAACCCCGGCAGAGCCGGCGGCTCAGCCTAAATAGTTAAGCGGCGACGGCGTTAGTTCAGCGAAGGATCGCTGGGAAGATGCTCATGGTCGATGTCCGGGGCCATGATCTCGAGACCGATGCGTTGCGTGACGGCTTTCCAGATCGATTCGTGATCGGCGAACACGTCGTCGACGGCGGCCCGCGTCCACAGCCAGCCTCCGGCTTCCATTTCGTTCTCGAGTTGTCCGCTGCTCCAGCCCGCGTTGCCGCTGCAGAGGCGGAAGGGAATGTTCTTTTTGCGGACGATCAGGTCGAGCTCATCCCGGTTCGTGGAAAAGAACAGGCCGGGCATGATTTGATGGTCGGAAAACGCCTGCAACGGGTGGATCGCGACGAGCGGTCCGGGCACGGGGCCGCCGACGTAGATTTTGTCGTCGCGGTCGCAGGGATCGTTGCCGATCATCTCCCACACTTCGCGAACCGTTTTATCCGACGGGCGGTTGATTACGACGCCCATCGCGCCCTCATGATCGTGATGGATCATCAGGACGACCGATTGCGCAAAATTCGGATCGCGCAAATAGCGTGAAGCAACCAGAAAGTGCCCGGCCAACCATTTTTCGGCCATGGAACACGCAATCGAAAGCGATGTGGGACGCCCGAAGTTGAACGACAGAATTATTTTATCGTCGCGATGTGGCCAAATAAAGCGGCCTCGGCAACGTCTAAGAAAGTACCGCGTTTATGGCTTCGAATCAGAACGGTGCTGCGTGATTTCGATCGCTTTGAGCAGTCCACGGGCCTTGTTTAGCGTTTCCTCATATTCGCGCTCGGGGACACTGTCGGCGACGATTCCCGCACCGGCTTGGATGTAGGCGGTGCCGTTTTGGATCACCATGGTTCGCAGTGCGATGCAGGTATCCATATTGCCGGCGAAATCGATGTAGCCGACGGCGCCACCGTACGGCCCGCGGCGGTGGGGTTCGAGCTCGTCGATGATTTCCATCGCTCGCACTTTGGGGGCGCCGGAAACGGTCCCGGCGGGCAACGCGGCGGCGAGGGCGTCGAAGGCGTCGCGGTCCTCGGTAAGTTGACCGGTGACGTTGGAGGTGATGTGCATCACGTGGCTGTAGCGCTCGATGACCATGACGTCCGAGATTTCGACCGAGCCGAACTGGGCGACACGGCCGACATCGTTGCGGCCCAGATCGACGAGCATCACGTGTTCGGCCCGCTCCTTGGGGTCGGCGAGAAGCTCCTCAGCAAGCAGCTCATCCTCCTCCTCGGTTTTGCCGCGGCGGCGGGTGCCGGCGAGCGGCCGCACGGTGACTTTGCCATCGACGACGCGTACCAAGATCTCCGGTGAGCTGCCGACAAGCGTGCATTTCGGCGAGCGAAGGAAGAACATGAAAGGGCTGGGATTCACGACCCGCAACGTGCGATAGACCTCGAAGGGATCGGCGGTGAGCGGGATTTCCAAGCGTTGGCTGAGTACCACTTGGAATATGTCGCCCGCGCGGATGTATTCGACGCTCTTTCGCACGGCGTCTTCGAACTGCGACTGGGTGAAGTTCGATTTGAATTTGAGATGCGACTCGCCGCCAATGGCGATATCGGTCGGGGTAAGCGATTCGGTTGGCGTCGAAAGCTTGGCGACGAACCGATCGACGCGCCGGCAGGCGTCGTCGTGGGCAGCCTTAAACTGTGCTGCCGTGTTCGTGCCTTTTCCCTCTCCAACTTTGGCTAGCACGATAACAATTACGGTCTTTTGCACATTATCGAAGACGACCATGTGGTCGTAGAACGCGAACGATAGATCGGGCAGTTTGCGGTCGTCGTTTGGCGGATTCGGCAAATTCTCGACGTACCGCACTGTGTCGTAACCAGCGTAGCCGACAGCACCGCCGATAAACGGCGGCAGCTCTTTCAAATGTGCTACTCGAAACTCGCGCATTTTCGTTCGCAGGACATCGAGCGGATTCTTTGCGTCGCTGCCGGCTAAATCGGCCGAAGACAACTCCATGAACGGCTCGGCTGCCAGGAAGCTGTAACGCCCGACCTTTTCTCCACCGATGACGCTTTCAAACAAGCACGCACTGCCGCCGTCGTCGATCTTGTGAAACGCGCTTACGGGCGTGAGGACGTCGCTCAAGATACAGCGGTAAACCGGAACATAGTCCGCGGTCGCGGCCAATTTCGTGAACGTCGCGAGGTCTGGGTAATGCTGCATGGCGTGAAAAAGGAGTGACGACCGGATGTATAATCGATTTTGTTGGGTGCCATCGTACCACGGCGGCGGGGGAGGCTGCGAGGCGAGCTGGCGTTACCTATCTTTCACCGCCATAACGGGTTAGCTGTTGTTGAGCCGCTCAGGCTTCGTCTTGACACTAAGGTGCCCGTGGCTAGAATCCCTCTAGCCACGTCGATCCTCCCTCTTCGCCGCCTGTTTTCTGTCGCGTTTTTCGGCTGCTCGCTACGCTGAAATTAGTGGGGACGCTGGGGGATTTAGTTCGCGCTAGCGTGGAACACAACTTATGAAATGCCAAAAGTGCGATAAACCGGCCACGTTTCACATCACCGACCTGGTGGATGGGAAACCGAACGAACTTCATTTGTGCGAGGATTGCGCGCACAAGTTCCTCGCGCCCTCCACGGAGGAATCGGGCGAAGTGCTGCCCGCGATGGCGGGGCTATTGGCCCAGCACTTGGCAGTCGGCGAAACGGCGGAAGAGCTGGCACGGCTCGATCAGCGTTCTTGCCCGGTGTGCGGAATCACGTTCTTGGAATTTCGCAAGCAGGGGCGACTTGGTTGCCCGCACGACTACATTAATTTTGCTTCCGAGTTGGAGCCGTTGCTGCTCAACATTCACGGCGAGACGCGGCACGTGGGCAAGGTGCCGAAGTTCTGCGCAAGCGGGGCCGAGCAGCAAACGCAGCTGATTCGCCTGCGTCGCGAAATGAAAGAAGCGATCGCGGCGGAAGAGTACGAACAGGCATCGGCCCTGCGGGACGAGATCCGGGCGATCGAACAAGCGCGAGATAAGAAAACCCAGAGCGAATAAGTGAGCGGGTGAGAGGTTATTGGTATCAACTGACTCACCAAAAAATGGATTTCTCTGATCTCAATTTGCAAGAAATCGCTCAAACTAGCGGCGAATGGCTGCGCGGTTCGGGTCCAGAATCGGACATCGTCATCAGCAGCCGGATTCGGCTCGCCCGCAATCTGGCGGATTTCCCGTTCATTTCGCGTGCAACGGATACTGATCGGGCCGAAATCGGCAAAATTCTGCGGGACAGAATCGAAAAACTACACGAGCAAGGCAAGTTCACTGGGCAGCTTGTATACGTCGATGTGAGCGCGCTCGAGGCCGTCGACCGGCAGTTTCTCGTCGAACGGCAGTTGATCAGCCGCGAACACGCAGATGCCGAAGGCGCTCGCGCCGTGCTCATCGATCAGCGCGAACAGATGAGCGTGATGATCAACGAAGAGGATCATCTTCGGATCCAAGTCCTCAAGAGTGGCCTGGATTTGACGGCGGCTTGGGAGCAAATCAACGAGCTGGACGACCATATCGAGGCCCGGGTTACGTACGCTTATAACGACCGCTTCGGCTATTTGACGGCCTGTCCAACCAATGTTGGTACCGGCGTGCGCGTGAGCGTAATGCTCCACCTGCCTGCGCTCGTGATCACCCGGCAAATCGACAAGGTGTTTCGCAGCCTGCAAAAAATCAATCTCGCGGTTCGCGGCTTGTATGGCGAAGGCTCGCAGGCCCAGGGTGATTTTTACCAGGTGAGCAATCAGGTTACGCTTGGTCAGAACGAAGAAGAACTGACGAAAAAAGTTGCAGACGTGGTGCCCGTTCTCATCGACTATGAGCGAAAAGCGCGTGAATTCCTGATTCGCGAAAGCCAAGAAACGCTGCACGACCGGGTGAGCCGAGCGTATGGCATTCTGCGGACGGCTCAAACGATCAGCTCCGAAGAAACCATGCACCTACTTTCGAGCTTGCGGATGGGCGTCAATCTCGGGTTGATTCGCGACGTCGAAATCCCGACCGTCAACAAGCTCTTCGTCCACACGCAGCCCGCGCACCTGCAAAAGCTGACGGGCATGGAACTCGACTCTTCGGACCGCAACATCGAGCGGGCCAGCTATTTACGGCGTCATCTGAGCGGCGACGGCACGAACGCTGGGCATAATTAAGCGCTTCGCGCGTGTGCAGTTGTATTGCAGTCATTGCCAGCGCGGTATACTGGCGCTCTGGCAGAGAAATCCCATCAGGGGTCGTCTTATTTCGCGGCATCAGTTTTGAGAAGGGCGCAGAGTGGGGACTATCAAAACGATTGCGACGATCGTCTTTAGCGCGATTACGTTTTCGCCGACAAACGCCGACGTCATTCCACTACTTAGCCTCGATCCGGCAGTAGACAGTGCGCCCGTCAAGTTCGTCGAGCCGGCGAATAATAAAACCTGGGGGTATTCGTTCTATGTCACGAGCCCGATTCAAGTAACGTATTTGGGCTGGAATGACACGAATCGCGATGGGCTCTCACATTCGCATCAAGTTGGGATTTGGAAAGACACGACCGGCATGACGTCCTGGCCTTACATCGATGGTGGGCAGTTGGTCGCGTCTGCGACCATACCCGCCGGAACTGCAGCAGAATTAAGCGGGCCATGGCGGCGCGTCGCAATCACCCCGATTACGCTTGGCGTCGGTGGTTACTCAGTCGGCGGGCAGAATAATTCGAACTCGCTCGACAACATGGTGTATATGTTTCCGGTGGGAGTCGCTGATTCCCGAGTCACCCTTGGGTCGTTCGATGACAACGTGACGGGAAAAGACGGCTTTTTCCCTCCCGGAACCGACAACGGCGGTTGGTATGCATTGATCGGCGGTGTCGAGCTTGGACCAATGTTGTTTCTGGAGAGAGTTCCTGAGCCCAGCGCGGTATTTTTGTGCGCCGCAGCGAGCGCTGCGTCACTCGCCGCTTGCTGGCATCGCAGGCGAGCCAATAGTTGAAATTTGGTTGCGTAACTTAACTTTCGATACAGGCACTCGCGTCGACCATTTCCTTAGTCCTCAGCCCGGCTCCCATCGCCGCACATTTGGACGATCTTCGGATCGAACCGCGCGACCGTTTCCACCAGGTCTTCCTGCGCCGCCATCACTTCGCAGATGTCCTTGTAAACTCCGGGCACCTCGTCGGACCCCGCGGCTAGAACGAACACGCCCCGCTGTTCCAGGTCTTTGCGGACGGCGTTAAACCGGTACATGTCGTTCGCCTTCTTGCGCGACATGCGTCGGCCGGCGCCGTGGGCAGTGGAGTTGAAGCTTTGCGGATTTCCGAGGCCGCGTACGACGAAGGCGGGGTCCGCCAGCGTACCGGGAATGACGCCCAATACGCCCGGGCCGGCGGGGGTCGCGCCTTTGCGATGGACGATCAGCTCGCGGCCTTGGTGCCGTTCCTTCCACGCGAAGTTGTGATGGTTTTCGACGCCAGCGATGATTTGGGCACCCAGCAACTTCGTGATCAAACGGTGAATTACGGCGTGGTTTGCGGCGGCATACTCGCCCATTAGATTCATCGCTGCCCAGTACTCCTGGCCGGGTTCGCTGTCCAAATCTAGCCATGCGAGACGGCCGAATTCTTTGTATCGCCGCGGTAGCGCCGCTTGGGCAATTTGGCTGTACGTGTTGCATACCGCGGAGCCTGCGCCGCGGCTGCCGCTGTGACTTAACAGAGCGACGTATTCACCAGGCTTGAGGCCTAATTGCTTATCATCGTGTTCGAGCGACAGCACGCCGACATCTACAAAATGGTTGCCCGAGCCGCTCGTGCCGAGCTGTTTCCAAGCGCGATCCTTAAGTTCGCGCGTCACGCGAGTGACGGCCCAATCGCGGTCCATCACTTCGTGCGATTGTGCCGGCCGATGCTCGACGCCGACGCCGAATCGCGTACCGCCCTCGACAGCATCCTTGTAGCGGCTGAAGTCCTTCGTGAGCGACGCAACGGGTTGGTCGAGCACCGAGAGCTTCATGCGGCAGGCGATATCAACACCCACGGCGTACGGAATGACGGCGTTTTCGCAGGCTAGAACGCCGCCGATTGGCAGGCCGTAGCCGATGTGCGCATCGGGCATGAGGGCGGCCCCGACGGCGCTCGGGATCTGGCAGGCCTCGCGCATTTGAGTGTGCGCGCCGGTGTCGATATCCGTCCCCCAGGTGCGATAGCTAATTGGCTCGCGGTTGACTGGTGCCGATTGGGCCAGCAATTCGCGGGCAAATTCGCCCCAAATGGGGTCGGTTTCAAAGGTGCGCGGGTTGCCGACGACCTCGGAGACTAGCTGCCGAGCTCGTTTGCCTTTCAGTCCCAGTCCGGTCCCCTGCTCCGCCGCCTTGGACAAGGCTTGAACCGCCGCCAGGGTGCAATCTGGCGGAACACCCAGTTTTTGCAGCTGTTTACGGTTCATGGCGGTGTCCAGCGGGCGGGAAACCAAGAGACGCTAGAGAAGGTGGTTGGTTCACTGCCCATCGTTCTCACAGGCAATTTTTCGCCGAATTCGGGCCCCGAACGGTTTTTGGCGGCGGTCGCCCGAACCTATGCCGCCCTCGCCCGGTCATTCGTTGCAGTCGTGAGAAATTCGCCAAACTAATATGTAGCCGGGCTAAGTTGTCCGATTATAATGAAAGGCGACAGGGTCGTGCTTACGCGGCACGACGGACTAGAGGGCAGAGCAGATCTGTCTAAGTTTTGGCTTTCTAGATCGACTTTGCCATAACAAGCTAGTAGGAAGGAGGTGGTCTTTGATCGACATATGTTCTTGCCAACGAGGTGGTTTTACCTGAGATTGGCCGGCGGGTCGCCCTCAGGCGGCCACCACCTGCTTCTGAGTCGGAAGTCCTGGAATTGCTGCAGCGAAACCCGGGCAACCAGTTCTCAAAGCAAATAACAGAGCCCGGCTTCCACTTGGTGGGAGCCGGGCCTCTTTTTTGCGCTCTGCAATGGGTCTTGTCTCTGGCTTCCTTACGCCAAGACTCGATATTGCGCATCTCGGCCGGCCGATTAATCGCGTTATTCGGCCTAACCGGAACACTACTATCTTTTTAAGAAATTTGCCGCAAAACGCCTCTTCGCGCCTGTCGATTTTGTTGACATGTAACGCGAAAAATCTACGTTTTCACGACTATTTCAGCGAGACCTTGACGCTTTGCGGCTTGTTTCGCACTTTCGCATCGCAGCGAAAGCCGAACATATTCCAAATTGGACGCACGGCGACCGAGTTTGTTTTGATGCTGTTACTACCCGCCGCCATCGGCACGTTCGTGTTAGTGAACCTCCTGTGCGCATGCCTTGCGCTCGCGGTCGGGTTCGCTGCTGGAGTGTGGTTCTTCGGTGCCAAAATGGCTAAGCCGGCGGCTACGAAGGAGCCAGCGAAAAAGCCAGCTCCGAAAGCAGCCGACGACGGTAAGCGAGCGGCCGAGCGGACCGCGATGGCTGCCAGCCGTGTGGCCGACTTGGCTCAGACGGTTGCCGGAGATGTGGGCGATCATGCGGCCAAGATGAAGGCCATCTCGGCCGACTTGGCGGGAATCGATCGCAATTCCGAAACGGCGAACGCGGCCGTCTTTTCGGCCATGGATCAAATGCTGGCTGCCAACACCGAGTTGCAGCAGCGGCTCGAACAGGCGGAAAAGCAGCTCGCTGCGCAGGCCGCCGAAATCAAGACCCACGAATCGGAAGCGCGGACCGACTCGCTCACGGGCCTTTCCAATCGCCGAGCCTTCGACGACGAGCTGAAGCGACGCCTGAATGAATTTCAGCGGAAGCAAACGCCTTGCACGTTGGTGATGCTCGATATCGACTTCTTCAAGAAGTTCAACGATACGCACGGCCACCTGGTCGGCGATGAAGTCTTGCGGCAGGTCGCCAAGGTTTTGAGCGCCACTTCGCGCGAAATGGACGTGCCTTGCCGTTACGGTGGCGAAGAATTCGGCGTTATATTGCCTGGCACGGATGCGGCGAGCGCCTGCAAAGTTGCGGAGCGCATTCGAGCCGCAGTCGAAGCATCGACGACCGTCTGCGAAGGCAAATCGCTGAAAGTTACCTGCAGCTTGGGCCTGTCTTCAATCACGAGCGATGACGATGCGGCTCGGCTGATTCGTCGCGCCGATGACGCCCTGTACGCATCGAAGAAGGCTGGTCGCAACTGCGGACATTGGAATACAGGCGTTAAATTCGTGCCGATCACGGCCCCGGAAGAGGCCAATGTCGAGCCGCCCGCCATTGAGACTCCGGCCGAAAATCCGGAAACTGCCACGGCCGAGGACGCTGCCAAACCGGCCGAGACGAACGCGTCGCCAACCGGCGCCACGTTCGTGCAAATGCTGAAGCGCCGGGTTACGGAAAGCCATCGCTTCGGGATCCCGATCTCGGTTCTCTACATGAAGATCGAGGAATACGACGTTGTGAACCGCAAGCACGGCAGTCCGATCGCTCGCCAAATGGCCGATGCGGCCGGACCTGCGATTCAGCGGGCCTTACGCGAAATGGATGTCTTAACAAAGCTAGATAACGGTGAATTTGTGGTGATGCTGCCCGGCAGCACGCTGCCCGAAGTCTCGTATGTTGCGAAGCGTATCTCCGGCTCGGCGTCCAACTGCGTACTACGAGTGGCTGACCGAGAACTGCGAATTCGATTCCAACAGGGCGTCGCCGAACTTAAGGCAAATGAAACCGCCCAGGAGTTGCTGGCCCGCGCACGCCAGTCCATGTCGAGCACGGCGACGGCGCAGCCGGCCGGGGTCAACGAGCGTTAGCGCTCCGAAGGTGTGCTGGTCTCGCATTTTGCGACGATGGTATGATTCACCTGCGACGATGAGTTCCATCGTCGAAACGCTAGGGTGAAACATGGCCAAATCAGAAGCGGCTGGCGAGCGGCCCGCACGTCGATCCGTATTTTCGCTGCCGCGATTTCAGTTCAGCCTCGGTTGGATGCTGATTTGCGTCACGGTCGTGGCGGTCGCGATCGTCCTTTCGATGAAAATCGGAGAGTTCGTGGCAACGCTGCTGTTCGCAGTTGTGTATTGCGTGTTGCCTACGCCGCTGTTGATCTTTGCAGTTTTCGCACGTGGCGACAGCCAGGCGTTTGCAATTGGGGCGTTAATTCCCTGGTGGACGTTGCGGACTTGGCTGCCGGAATCGTCCTCGCTTTCAAGTGCAATTTGGCTGCTGGTGATGTGCAGCGCGTGCGGCACGGTCGCGGCGATTTCGAGGCGTTGGATCCGATTTACCGGCTCCTGACATGTTGCCCGCGACGTCCGCGTGCCCGCGGCCAAATGCTTCGGTAAGTTGCCTATATTAGCAGCGGAAAAGGTTATCCGCGTTTCGGTAAAATTTAGAAATTGCCCCCTTGTCGTCGAGCTGGACATTCGTAAAATCAATTTCGCACGAGTTTGACACGGTCCTCGCGGACCGCTATATTCTGCGATTCCTCCGAAGGGGTTTTTACTCATCGGCGGAGAAGCCACTGCGAGTGGCCAGAGGCTGGTAAGGCAGCCCGATCCAGGAGGGATTTAAACCTGCCTTGTCGGCCTCTGTCCATTGGCGAGTCGAGCAATCGACGTTCGGCAATGTGCGGACCCAGGAGATTGTGCCTGGGTAAACGACAGTTCTGGAAACAGAATTGTCGCGAATGTTCTTTGACAATTGGTTTGAAAAGCAAGAGTGGCATCTTTGCTAAGCATGTCACCGATCAAAGTGCGCAAGCACGGCGATCAGCAAGCTGGCTCGCGGTCACCGCTGCAAAGCAGTGGTCGGGAGTTCGGTAAGCAGGTGAAATGCGTAGCACAAGACTCTTTTTTTGTCCTTAGATAATTTGTTTTGTTTTGAGCGTTACTCGTCCAAATGCCGTCGCTGGCATTTGGACAAACGTAGCGTGGGTCGGATATGCAACCGACTCACCAAAGCATTATTCAAATTGCTTACGTCGGACTGGTCGCTTCAGCGACTAGTTATACAAGAGCGTTCGATTAATGTGGCCAAGCTACTAAGGGCGTATGGGGGATGTCTTGGCATCAGGAGGCGATGAAGGGCGTGGAAATCTGCGAAAAGCTCGGGGGAGTTGATAAACAAGTGATGATCCCGAGGTACCCGAATTACTGCATAGTGAATTCATAGCTATGTGGAGCCAACGTGGGGAACTGAAACATCTAAGTACCCACTGGAAAAGAAAGAAAAATCGATATCGTTAGTAGTGGCGAGCGAAAGCGATACAGCCCAAACCGCGAAGGTTTCCTTTGCGGGGTTGTAGGGCCGTTCACATGAGAGTTACAAAATTGCTGGTTAACGGAATCTTTTGGAAAGTTGAACCATAGAGGGTGACAGTCCCGTACGTGGCAACTAGCAATCTCTCGAGCGGTACCTGAGTAAATCGGGCCACGTGGAATCCCGATTGAATCTACGAGGACCATCTCGTAAGGCTAAATACTCCCTGATGACCGATAGTGAACTCAGTATGGCGATTGAAAGATGAGAAGAACCCCTGTTAGGGGAGGAATGTGAACCTGAAACCATACGCTTACAAGCGGTCGGAGCACTATGTCCCGTAAGGGAAATGTGTGACGGCGTGCCTTTTGCATAATGATCCGGCGAGTTACCGTCTGCGGCTTGGTTAAGGACCTACGGTCCGAAGCCTTAGGGAAACCGAGTCTGAATAGGGCGACTATTGGTCGTTGGCGGTAGACGCGAAACCACGTGATCTACCCATGAGCAGGTTGAAGCGCGGGTTATACTGCGTGGAGGACCGAACCCACTTGGGTTGAAAACCGAGGGGATGACTTGTGGGGAGGAGTGAAAGTCTAATCAAACGTGGAGATAGCTCGTTCTCTCCGAAATAGCTTTAGGGCTAGCCTTGAGCCACTATGCACCAGGGGTAGAGAGACTGAATTGATTTGAGGCGCCTCACCGCGTACTCTGTCGAACCAAACTCCGAATACTGGTGTATTTATCTCAGGAGTCAGTCCGCGAGGGATAAGCTTCGCGGTCGAGAGGGAAACAACCCAGACTATCTGCTAAGGTCCCGAAGATGTACTTAGTCACTAAGGAAGTTGATTTGCTGTGACAACCAGGATGTTGGCTTAGAAGCAGCCACCATTTAAAAAGTGCGTAACAGCTTACTGGTCGAGCAGATCTGCGCCAATAATGAACGGGAGTAAGTACAGCACCGAAGCAATAGATGTATGAAGCCTGCGGGCAACATACGTGGTAGGAGAGCGCACCAGGTCAGATACAAGCCGTACCGTAAGGAGCGGTGGTGGGGCCTGGTGGTGATTATGCCGGAATGAGTAACGATAAGGCAGGTGAGAATCCTGCCCGCCGAAAGCCTAAGGTTTCCTGGGGAAGGTAAATCCGCCCAGGGTTAGCCGGTGCCTTAGTCGAGGCCGAAAGGCGTAGACGATGGACAGCAGGTCAACATTCCTGCGCCAGCTAGGTGAACCGATGGAGGGACAAGGTCCGAAAGGTGAGCGGTACGATTAGAAATGTCCGTGGATCCGTGCGAGATGTGGAATAGGTAAATCCGTCCACACAAAATCAAGCGCGGGGACTGAGTGCGTTTATGTTCACGAAATCATCGGCAGGATCTTCGAGAAAAGCTTCGTAGGGTTAAAGCCTAGTTGACCGTACTAAAACTGACACAGGTAGGCGAGACGAGTAGTCTAAGGCGCTCGGGAGAATAGTGGTTAAGGAACTCTGCAAAATGACCCCGTAAGTTCGCGATAAGGGGTACCGGAGGCGGTTCACGCTGCCCCCGGTCACAGTAAATCGGCTTCTGCGACTGTTTATCAAAAACACAGGTCTCTGCTAACACGTAAGTGGATGTATAGAGACTGACGCCTGCCCGGTGTCGGTAGGTTAAGGTAGAGGGTTAGCCGCAAGGCGAAGCTCACGACCGAAGCCCCGATAAACGGCGGCCGTAACTATGACGGTCCTAAGGTAGCGAAGCTCCTTGTCGGGTAAGTTCCGACCTGCATGAAAGGCGCAACGACAGAAGCACTGTCTCAATCACTAACCCGGTGAAATTGTAGTCGTGGTGAAGATGCCACGTTCCCGCAGCTAGACGGAAAGACCCCGTGAACCTTCACTGTAGGCTGATATTGGGCTCGTGTCTAAACTGTGTAGGATAGGTGGGAGGCTTCGAAGTTCCGGCGCCAGCCGGAGCAGAGCCGTCGGTGAAATACCACCCTTTTTATGCATAAGTTCTAACGCTGATTCCCTTCTAACAGGGCAGCGGACAGTGTCAGTTGGGCAGTTTGACTGGGGCGGTCTCCTCCTAAAGAGTAACGGAGGAGCCCAATAGGTACCCTCAGCCTGGTTGGTAATCAGGCTTCGAGCGTAAAGGTAGAAGGGTGCTAAACTGCGAGACTTATCAGTCGAGCAGGTACGAAAGTAGGGCTTAGTGATCCGGTAATCCCGTATGGAAGGGTTATCGCTCAACAGATAAAAGGTACTCCGGGGATAACAGGCTTATCGCTCCCGAGCGTCCATAGCGGCGGAGCGGTTTGGCACCTCGATGTCGGCTCATCACATCCTGGGGGTGGAGAAGCTCCCAAGGGTTCGGCTGTTCGCCGATGAAAGTGGTACGTGAGCTGGGTTCAGACCGTCGTGAGACAGGTCGGTCCCTATCTACTGTGGGCGCACGAAACTTGCGGAGGTTCTTCTTTAGTACGAGAGGATTTAGAAGGACAGCCCTCTGGTATTCCAGTTATCGCGCTAGCGGTATGGCTGGGTAGCTATGGCTGGATAGGATAAACGCTGAAGGCATCTAAGCGTGAAGCCCGCTCCAAGATTAGGTTTCGTTGAGCAATTGCTCGAAAGTCCCCAGGAAGACTACCTGGTTGATAGGCCGGATGTGTAAGCGTAGCAATACGTTCAGCTAACCGGTACTAACGGACGAACGCTTGGCCACATTTATCTAACGCTCTTGATAAACGTGTCTAAGGAACTAAAAAAGATGGCGAGCACAACTCGCCCCACTCTTGCAATCAAACCAATTAAAGTACGTCGTGCCTGACCGTGCGGCGTACTTCTTCTGGCGACCATACCTGAAAGGAAACACCTGTTCCCATTCCGAACACAGCCGTTAAGCTTTCAGGGCCGATGATAGTGCCTACCAGCGCGAAAGTAGGTATCGCCAGTTCATTTTTTAAAACCCCGCGTGAGTTCAAAAGACTCACGCGGGGTTTTTTTATTGCGCTCCACTCATATCTAGCCACCGGCGAGTCGCCGGCGGCAATCCCCGCGAAACACACCCGACCCGAGCCCCGCCTCTTACTCGCGTCATCGATCCTTCCACCGCCAACAAACAATCTTTCGAAAGATCTCTTCTCGGCGCTGACGTTCTGTCGCCCCGCGCCTCATAATGATTCCGCGGCCGAGTGCCGGCGACTCGCCGGACGCCGACTCCAATCCACACATTCTCGCATCTCGCGAAAGGCCATTCCTGCTATGAGAAACGTAGCCTTTTCAATTATCGCTCTGCTCATTGCCGCGGCTTGTTCCCCCGCGAACGCGGCGGAATTCAAACTCACCCCGGAGGGAGCGAAGGATTACGCCATCGACGCGTACATCTACGCCTACCCGCTCGTTACGATGGAAATGACGCGCCGCGTCTTGACCAACGTTGCAAAGCCCGAGGGCTCCCACGCCCCAATGGGCCAGCTCATCCGGATGCGCAGCTACCCGGACGCCAAGTTTCGCGATATCACCGCGCCAAACGCAGATACGCTCTATACCACTGCCTTCATCGACGTCGCCAAAGAACCGTACATCCTCAGCATCCCCGATGCGCACGATCGCTACTACTTGTTTCCAATGCTCAACGCCTGGACGGACGTCTTCCAAGATCCCGGCAAGCGCACCACGGGCACCGGCCCGCAAAAGTACGCCATCACCGGCCCGAATTGGAAGGGCACCCTGCCCCACGGCGTAACCGAATACAAATCCTCAACCGCGATGGTCTGGATCCTCGGCCGCATCTATTGCACCGGCACACCCGAAGACTACGCCGCCGTCCACAAACTGCAGGATGAGATATCGCTCGTCCCGCTGAGCTCCTACGGCAAACCCTATACGCCGCCCGCCGGCAAGGTCGATCCCAAGATCGACATGAAAACGCCGGTTCGCGATCAGGTGAACGCCCTGAGCACCGAAGATTACTTCAACCTTGCCGCTAAGCTAATGAAAGAAAACCCAGGCTACGCCCGAGATGCTGCGCCGCGCAACTGGTTCTCTAACATTGGCATCGCCGTCCCCGGCCAAAAAGCCGAACCCTCAAAGCTCGGCGACGACTTCACCGCCGCGCTCAAAGACGTCCCGAAACTTGGCTTCGAAAAAATCATGGGCCACTTCAAACAGGCTGGCGTCGACATCAACGGCTGGACCTTCACAACCAAAGCCGGCGTCTATGGCGACGACTACCTGCAGCGCGCCTTCATCACCGCGATCGGCCTCGGCGCCAACCGTCCCGAAGACGCCGTCTACCCCATGTCCGAAACCGACGCCGACGGCAAACCCTACCTGGGCACAACCAACTACGTCATGCACTTCGACAAAGGCCACTTCCCGCCCGTCGATGGCTTCTGGTCCCTCACCATGTACGACGAGAAAATGTTCTTCGTCGACAACCCGCTCAACCGCTACACGCTCAGCGAGCGTAACAAGTTCGTAACGAACAAGGATGGCTCCGTCGACCTCTACCTACAGCACGAGAACCCGGGCAAAGACAAAGAAGCCAACTGGCTCCCCGCCCCCGAAGGCCGCTTCATCCCGATGCTCCGCCTCTACTGGCCGAAAGAGCACAAGCCGTCGATTCTCAATGGCACCTGGAAGCCGCCGGCGATCAAAAAGGCCGAGTGAGTTCATTTCGGCGCAGGGTCATAATTACGCAACCCAGTTTAGCCGCCGGCCAACGGCCGGTGGTGTTTCTGTCCAACTCCGCCGACACAGCCGAGTCTAGCCGGCTTCCCAAAGCTCTGGCGTAACTTGCACAAAATTGCTAATCAGTCTCGCGCAAATTTTCGCTACAGCTAGCTTTTCGAGCAATGCGTCTGCTCACTCGCGTTGGCGCGGCTATGACCAATTCAAGTATTACGGAGCGAGCCAGTGAACCGCCCACTCTCTATATTCCATTGGAACTCAAATGAAGCTGTGCGCCGTGCACTTATCGTCACACTTCTCTGGACCTGGGCTAACATTGCGGTCGCTGCCTCAATCGCAACCTTTACCCCGCTTGGCGGTGTGGCGCCAACGTCTGGCTTCGGCCGCGGAATCAAGAGCATCGCGGGCTCCGTTTCGGGCAACGGTGTGACGATCGCCGGGAGAGGTTCCGCAGGACTCAATGCCGTGCGTTGGGACGGGACAACCGGTCCGATTTCACTCTTACCGGCCGGTGGAGACGTCTTTTCAACCGCTTCTGGTGTTTCCTTCGACGGCTCGGTGATTGTCGGCTCGAATGAGCCTCGCGCAGCCGCTTTCCGCTGGACGGCAACCGACGGAATTAGTCCGATTGAGGACTATTCAAAACAAAGCGATATTATCGAGGCCACTGGCGTTTCTGGCGACGGCAAAGTCGTAGTCGGCAGCACGAGCACACTCCAAGGCCGACAAGCCTATCGCTGGACGGCCGCTACCGGCGCAGTTCACATCGACGACCTCCCGGGCGGCGACGTGTTCAGTATCGCCGAAGCTACGAACTATGATGGGTCCGTTGTCGTTGGTCAGTCCGATTCGGACTTGAATTTCGAACCCTTTCGCTGGACATCAGCCGGCGGTACTACCCCGCTCCGCACGCTTGCTGGAAACGCTGTTTCCGGCTGCGCGCGAGATGTAACGGGCGATGGCAAAACTGTCGTCGGCTACGCATACTCTGACACGGCTCATTCCCAATCGTTCCGCTGGACCGAATCCGCCGGCCTTATCGAGCTCACGCCGCCACCAGGTGCTTGGGGTAGTTTCGCTAGCGCCATTACGAGCGATGGTGCGACTATCATCGGTTCCATTCAGAGGACGGCGGACGCAGACACGGCCGCATATATTTGGACTGCCTCGCAAGGCATGCGCGATCTGAAGTCGGTTCTCGTCGACGATTATGGTTTGGATCTGACCGGATGGACGCTCAGCGCCGGATCGGACATCTCATCAGACGGCAGTGTCTTGATCGGCTCGGGTATCAATCCGCAAGGCGAGGCCGAAGGCTGGCGCGTTACGTTGCCAATTCCGGAGCCTCAACCGTTCTCACTCATATTGTCCGGGGTTCTCACGGCTATAACAAAGCGCAGGCGGCGTAAATAGTCGGCCAAGATTTCTGCGATTTCCATTTCTTCATCACCACATGAACACCCACACCATCACCGAAGCCGCCCAAGCCACGCTCGCCGGCACCCTGCCCTTTCCTGAAATCGTCGCCAAACTAATCGCAGCCGGCGTTGAGTATTATCACGTCGACTACGTTGGGATGTGCAAGCAGTTCTACGACGGCGAGGGCGGCCGCGTCGTCACGCCGATTCCATGCGAAGGCCTGCCGCCCGTCGCGGCCGAGCTCGATGTCGCGGCACTCCGCGCGAACATCCTCGACAGCCAAACGCGCGGCCAAACCTGGCGCGACTTCTCCCGCCGCGCGATGGCCGCCGGCGTGCAGAGTTACTTCGCCTTTCTCCGCGGCCAGCGCGTCACCTACCTCGGCCGCACCGGCGATCAGCACACCGAATGGTTCCCAGGCGCCAGCCCGCAAGATTAAAGTAGCGGCGAACTAGGCGTACAAATAAAAACGGGCGCGAAATCCGAGATTTCGCGCCCGTAAAAATTTAACTTCAGCAGAAAGTTCGCAGCGCTTACTGCAGCGACGCCGTCTTTCGAGATTCCGAGATCAGCTTCTGCATGGCGATTGCCTTGTCGGCCATTTCGTGAATCTTCGTCACCACGGCCGGATCGTCCGACGTGCACAGATCGATCGAACCGGTGGACGTTTCAATGTGCTGCTGCTTCGCGCCAGCTTTCATCAGCTCGGCCATCGACGAGCAAAAGTTGCACAACTCTACCTTCTTACCAGCTTTCGCATCCGCCGACACCTGCTCGATCGCGTGATGCATCTTCTCGCTGACTTCGTCGAACTCCTTTTTCATTCCCTTCGGCACCGAGGAAACGCTCAACATGCCATTGTCGATCTTATGCGTCTCCCAGTTCATGTTTTTCATGAGCTCAGGATCGTCTGCCAAGTTCTTGCACACCGCACATTTTTTCATCTCGGCAACCATCTTGTCTGTCGCGTCCTCAGCGAAGACAGAACTGCCCCAAGCGATCGCCAATCCAAACATTGCGAGCGATAGAATTACCTTCATCACCAACTCCTTTTCTAAACCGGGAACCGAACGTCCGGCCGTCATTCTACTCCTGCCCGATGTCACAAGCGTTAAGATTCCATGATCAATCGATCAATCCAGCCTGCAAGCGAACTTTCGCATTTGGTCCGAGCGCGGCGACATATAGTCACACAACAGCGGCCAAATCGCCCGCCGATCGCCTCGAAATGCTGCCATTGGCGTAGTCTTCGCAGGACAGGTGCTTCGCCCAGCGGTAACCCATTAATTTAGTCGCTAATATTAACTCAATTGGATCTCGCCTCGCCGAGAATAAACTCCCGCGAACTTTGAACCTCCCTTACTCATCCACCGTGCCTTCGATCTACGACTTCACCGTCACCAATATTGAGGGCGAGCCTCAACCTCTCGCCGATTACCGTGGCCAGGTGCTGGTGATCGTCAACGTCGCCAGCAAATGCGGCTTCACGCCGCAGTATGCTGGTCTCGAAGCCCTCTATCGCACGTACGAAGCACAAGGTTTCTCGGTCCTCGGCTTCCCCTGCGACCAGTTTGGTCACCAGGAACCGGGCGACGCGGACGAGATCAAAAGCTTCTGCACGCTGAAATACGATGTCACCTTCCCACTCTTCGCAAAAATCGAAGTTAATGGCCCGAACGCCGTTCCACTCTTTAAGTATCTAAAAGCTTCCCGCCCAGGCTTTCTTTGGACCCAACGCATCAAATGGAACTTCACAAAGTTCCTCATCGACCGCCAGGGCCACGTCGTTGGTCGCTTCCCGCCAACCTCCAAGCCTGAAAAACTATCGCACGACATCGAATCCTTGCTAGCGCCTTGATACCTGGCACTCATACTTCGAAGGCCGCGCCACAAAATCTCGAGTGGCCAAAAATCGTTAGCGAAATCGATCTCGAATTATGCTAAGACACATACTCGCTCTTTGAAAATTCAAACGATTCCGGCAAAAGCCTCGCCCTTGTGCGCGATCTCTTGTGTGCCACTGCTGGCCTGTCCAGCAGTGCTATTTGCTGCGAGCACTTTGCGGCAAAAATTTCGACCAATTCACCATCGCAGGTGTAACTCCCCGCGATGCGCATCGCGGACCACCCATGACCGTCGTCCGCCGAAGCAAATTCAACGTGTTTTGCACGTCGCGCCAGGCAATCCACGCGACCGGTCCAGTGGTTCGCAAATTCCGGCGGTGCAAAACTCACGACAATTCGCACCGATTACCGGGGACCCCAGGCGCACGTGCAAAATGTACATGCTGGCACCGCGTGCGTTGATGCGGACAAGTATTCAATCTACAATCCCCCCCATTGGAGAAATCGCCTTTCTTGCCACCTTAAGCATCAAACTTAAGTAATTCGTGCAATTTTTGAGCGGGGGATCATCGCATGAGACAGCAATCTAACGAAGCTATTACCGTCTACGTTTATGGTATTGCTCTTATTCTTGGTGTAACCACTATGGCCCTAAACGCGCGGGCCATCACGATCGAAACGGTCACCGTTGGTGATCCAGGAAATCCGAACGACCCGTCGACTGGACACGGCAGCGTCGCCTACCAATACCAAATCGGAAAGTACGAAGTAACGGCGGGGCAATACACGGCCTTCCTCAATGCGGTCGCCGCGACTGATACGTATGGACTTTACTCGCCTTCCATGGCTACGGACTTGAACGTCGCCTGCATCGCCCAAAGTGGCACGAGTGGCAGCTTCACCTACAGCACGATCGGATCGCCGAACCATCCGGTGAGTTACGTCAGCTGGGGTGACGCCGCCCGGTTTTCGAATTGGCTCTACAACGGACAACCGACCGGCGCGCAAGGCGCTGGCACGACGGAAACCGGCGCTTACACGCTGAACGGGGCAGTCACCGCCCCGGCCCTGCTCGCGGTCACGCGAAATCCCGTTTCCGGTTGGTACCTTCCGAACGATAACGAGTGGTACAAGGCCGCTTACTATCAGCCGGCCGCGAAAGGCGGCGATGTCGACAGCTACTGGAAGTTTCCAACCAAGTCCAATGCGGTTCCCCTTTCTGATAAGCCGCCCGGCGACACGATTGACAACACGCGTGTTGCAAACTTCTTTTTTGACGACGGCGTAGCCAACGGCTTCGACGACGGCTATGCGGTCACGGGATCGACCGTCAAAAGCACGACACAAAACTATCTCACCGATGTCGGCGCCTACACGTCGTCCCCCAGTTACTACGGAACGTTCGACCAGGGCGGAAATCTTTACGAGTGGAATGAGACCGTGATTTCCAGCGGTACTCAACGCGTTTTGCGCGGCGGTTTCTGGGACGACACAAGTTCCTTCGGGCTCGCTGCCACGTACTCAACGGCCGGCACCCCGTCGCTCGAGTTTAACAGCCGAGGCTTCCGCGTGGCGTTCCGAGCGCCGATTGCCGGTGACTACAACAACAACGGCGTCGTCGATGCCGCCGACTACGTACTGTGGCGCAACGGCGGCCCGTTGGCGAATGAGACGGCGTCGCTTGGCATTGTCGATCAGGCCGACTACGACGCCTGGCGTGCTGCCTTCGGCAACAATGCGCCCGGCAGCGGCGCTCTTCTCCCGGAGTCGGCGATACCCGAACCCGGGCCCGGCGCACTAATCATGGCTGCGTCACTTCTGGTGATACCGAGATCCCGAAGGCAATGGATTCACATCGGCGTCTAGCGCCGGTGTGGTCGCTGTTGAATTAGCCAAAAAACCCGCGACAACTTCGGGCTCCGCGGTTTTAATCGCGCTTTTCGCCATTCCGGCGGGAGAATATTTGCTGGCAGGCGTCTATATCTCATTAGCCCGAAGAGCCTATGGATACGGCGGACCATTCACTGCTCACCCGACTGCTCGACGAGCACGGGCCAGCGCTCGTGCTGTATGCGCAGCAATGGTGTGCCAATCCAGAAGACGTTGTGCAGGAGGCGTTTATCCGACTCATGCAACAGCGGCCGCTGCCGACGAATGTGTGCGGGTGGCTTTATCGCGTTGTCCGCAACGGCGCGATCAGCGCATCGCGGGCTACCACCCGAAGGGTTCGCCACGAAACACGCTCGGCCAGTCGCCGTGAGCCATGGTTTAAGCCGTCGCCGGAGGATTTGATTGACGCCAACACCGCGGTAGCCGCACTCGAATCGCTAGCGCTGGACGAGCGTGAAGTTGTCGTGTTGCGAATCTGGGGCGGCCGCTCGTTTGAAGAAATCGCCGAACTTATTGGCAAATCAACAAGCACAGCGCATCGACGCTTTGAGATGGGCCTCGAATCGTTACGAGTTGCGTGCCTATCGCGACAAGGGAACTCACAATGAACGATGACCGTGTCGACCGCGGAGCTGACCAACCAGAATTGACGGACGAGCTGCGGTCCTTCGCCGTGGAATTGTCGCGCCTTCGTCCCCGTGATGACCGCATCGACCGCGAGCGACTGGCGTTTCTCGCCGGTCGGGCAGTCGGAGTGAACGAAACAAATCGAACCGCAAAGTTGTGTGGCTTGCCGCTTGAAAGTCGCGCGTGGCCCGCCGCGTTTGTCGCGATGACCTCGGTCGCCGCCGGTCTTGTCGTCGCCCTGTGCTTGCGGTCGGCAGATTCGAGGCGTGGATCATTATTGGCAAGTGAGCCCATCAAACGTGCGGTCGCCTCGGTCGCAGTCGAAGCTCGGAAAGATAGCGACGTGCTTTCCACTCGCGATGCCTATCTCCCCGATCTCGAGTCGCGCCTCTTCCGCAGAGAGAAAAGCCAAAGAGAAACTGGCGCGGCAGCGCCGACAACGAGCGATGAAAGGCGGCCCGTCCTGACGCCCACCGCCTGGGACCAGGCAATCAACGGATCACAGCCGTCCCGTCCGTCGCCGGACGACGACTCAGATCTTTCGCGGAATCAAGGAGCCAACTCGTGATAAGTTCAACTTTGCGAGTCGTATCGTTTTTCTCAATCGTTGCGACGCTTGCTTTCGCGCCATCTGCGCTCGGCGAAGAGCAAACCCCAATAAAGATCGTGCTGCATCCGATGGCGGCGCCTTCGCCGGCGCTGAAATTTCGCTTGTTGCCCGCGTACACCGATCAGATCCCAGGAAACGCAGCGGTCTACTACGGAAAGATTAAGGCGGAAGAAGACTCGTTCTTCGGCAACCACGAGTTGCGGGACAAGATTGGCGGACGCTACGACATTAGTTGGCAAACAATGCCGCTCGAGCAACTGAGACGCGAAGATATCAAACCTGAACCGTCTGCCTGGCCCGTTTATTTTCTCGAGGAGGGTGCAAAGTGTCGCTACTGCGATTGGCAACTCGCCATCGGCCGTGTGCCTTTTTATAAGATCAGACTGCCCGAAGCTCAGGAAGGCCGCCAGTTTATGCGATTACTCGCGGTCAAGGCGCGCTGGGAAGTTTCGATGGGGCGATGCGACGATGCTATCCAAACTTTCCGTACTAACTACGCGTTCTCCCGGAATGTGGCCCAAGGAGAGACACTCGTCAACGGGCTAGTCGGAATTGCCGGCTGCGGAATCATGTATCCGCAAGTCGTCGAATACGTGCAGCAACCCAATGCGCAAAACCTATACTGGGCACTCACCGATCTGCCGCAGCCAATGATCGATTTCCGCCGAGCGCTCGAAGTGGAGGCTCGAGCGCTTGAGCTGTCTTTTCCGGAGATCAGCGACGCGGCCAACGAGAAGCGCACTCCCGAGGAATGGCGCGAGCTGTTTGATCGTTTCGCGAACGAGGTTTTGACATGGAACCGCACGGGCGACGCGCGGTCGCCGAAAACGCCCGAAGAGTTGGACCAGCTTTGCAGCGACTTCGCCCCAACGGCGAGGAAAACGCTCATCGCGGACGGCGCACCGGCCGACAAGATCAACGCCATGCCGGTTCAACAACTAGCCCTAGTCTATTCGCTTCGCACGTACCATCTTCTGTTCGATGACGCCGCCCGATGTTTCTTTTTGCCGTATCCAACGGCAAGCCGATCCATCGAGGCCGTGGTCGAGCGATACAAGCATCCGAGCGATGTCCTGCGCGAGATCATTCCGATTACGGAAAACAGTCTACGGGCCATCGACAGTTGCCGAGGCGCGCTCGCGCGGAACGAACGTCAATTCGCCGTCCTGCGGGTTTTCGAAGCGCTTCGTATCCATGCGGCCAGCCACGACGGCAAACTACCCGAACATCTTGCCGACATCACGGAGGTCCCGATTCCTGACGATCCGGTCACCGGAAAGCCATTCATCTACCGTTTGGACAGTGAAAAAGCATTCCTCGAAGGTCCAACGATTCACGATGTGCCGCTCAGTTACGAGATTACGATGTCGGCGTCCAAGTAATTGCTCTGGCTGCGGCCGCTCGGGAACACGTGTTACAATCGCGGCATGCCGATTACGCAAATCCCGACCAAATCATTGGTCCTCAAGCTGCTGACGCGCGAAGAGACGCTCTCGATGGTCGACGCGATGAGCCCCGTGGACCGCGCCGAGGTTTCCGACGAGTGGCTCGCCGCCCTCCGGGCGTCGGATCCCGTCGATCCCTGGCGGCATGGGTTTGTGATGATCGATCGTGAAACCGGCCACCGCGTCGGCAACTGCGCCTTCAAAGGACCGCCGTCCAATGGCGTCGTCGAGATCGCTTACGGCGTCGAAGCTGAATTCCGCGGCCGCGGCTACGCCTCGGAGGCCGCCGAGGGGCTCACAAATTTCGCTTTCTCTCAGAACGTTCCCACCGTCTATGCCCACACGCTGTCAGAGGCGAACGCCTCGACGCGCATCCTCACCCGCTGTGGATTCCACCACGTTGGCGAAGTCATCGACCCGAACGACGGCCCCGTTTGGCGGTGGGAAAAACAACGCGATCCAGCAACTCCCAATCCCTAGCCCCCGGCCCCCTCATTGCCCTCTTCTATCTCTTCCACCCCGTTCGATTGCACCATCGTCGGCGCCAGTTTTGCCGGTCTCGCGTGTGCCACCGTGCTTGCCCGCCGTGGCTTGCGCGTTCGAGTTTTGGAACGCAAGGACGATCCTGGCGACAAGCTTCATACCACGGGAATCATCGTCAAAGAGGTCGTTGACCAAATCGCCCTCTTCGACCACCTACCCTCCGATCTAGTTCGGGCGGTGCCCGGCGTTCGACTTTACGCGCCAAACATGCGTCACGTTGATCTCGACGCCCCGGGTTATTACTTTCTCGCGACAGATACGCCGAACGTCATTCGTTGGTTAGCGCGTCAGGCCGAGCAGGCCGGCGTTGAGCTCGCCTGTGGAGCGTCGTTCACGGGGGCGACGAAAATCCGCTCCGGTTACCACGTCGATGGATTCGGCGACACTCGCTATTTGATCGGGGCCGACGGGCCCAACTCGCAAGTCGCAAAAACACTCGCGCTGGGCCAAAATCAAGAATTCCTATTCGGAATGGAATACGAATTCGCCGGACTCGCGCTGGCTGTCGACGATCGTCTTCATTGCTTCTTCGATCGCAAACTCGCGCCCGGCTACATCGGTTGGATGGTCCCCAGCGTCGGCGTCACGCAAATCGGTCTGGCGCGCCGGATGCCGCGCGATCCCGAAGCGATGAAGCGCGTGATGGAGACGTTCCTTGAAAAGATTGCGCCGATTGCTGAGGTGCGACATTGCGAGCCCTCCGCAATCCGTGCCGGAATGATTCCGTGCGGCGGTGTCGTGCGGCCCGTGGCCACCGAACGGGCACTGCTAGTTGGCGACGCGGCTGGCATGGTTTCGCCCGTCACTGCCGGCGGCATTCACACTGCGCTCAAGCATGGCCTAGCCGCCGGGCACGCCGTCGCTGAATTTCTCGAAGGCAAGTGCGAAGACCCGCATCTTTGGTTCGCCGCAGGCTATCCGAAGTTCCGCACGAAGCGGTTGCTACGCTTTTTGTTCGATCACTTCCAAAGTGACCTGCTCTTCAACGCCATGCTCGGCTCGCGGCCGTTGCGTATGGCGGCCAGCCAGGTCTATTTCCACCGTCGCAGCGTCATGCGACGCGCGTTGCCTACGCCTAGCGGCCGCTCATCCGATGGCTAGAAGCCGATCTGCGACTATTGTTTACGGCTTTTTTCGCACTTCGAAAGTGTCTGGCAAAGTTTGCGGAACGTAATGGTTATGGCCATCATTCCGGGTGATCTCGGAACAGTACGGAAGCCGCGTTCGCCGCGCCGAACCAAAACAACGCGAGACACTGCTTGCACAATAGCGGGCGCGAGGAACGGATGTCCTTCGCCGCGGCACGGTGCTCGATCACCTCGATGTGAGCCATACGATGCGAACCAATGGACTGGTTTGGGCGATCGCGTTCTCTCTCTCCTTTGCTGGCCGTGTAGTCGCCGATGAGGCGGCAACCGGCGGAAGCGTTCCGGAGGAGGCCGCGCATGCGTGCGGCGATCAAAGCTGCAGCTCCTGCAATGAGGGCGACGTCAGCTACTGCTGCGTGCCGTCCAACCACCAGTTTTGGTACGCCGCTGCCGAACTCACGCTGCTCCACGTTGACGCCCGACCGGGCTCATCTCTCGCATTCACAGTGGACAACACGGCAAACCCCGGTACCGACTTAGTACTCTCTGAGAACAGCGATTTCACCAATTGGGGCTACGCGCCCCGAGCTTGGATCGGAGCGCATGTAAGCGAGAATTGGAGTGTTGAAGGCCGCTTTTGGCACCTCGAAGATTCCGCAAGCGCGTTTGTGACACCTACTTTCTTGGGAACTCCGATCAACCCAGGGTCCTTCAACTTCTTCCGGTCCGAATCATCGATTGAAGCCGAAACGATTGATATCGACGCGATCCGCACGTTCAATGTGGGTGGCTGGCAACTCGACGCTCAGCTGGGCGCGCGTCATGGCTCTTACTCGGCAGAAAACTTCGTTGCTGGCATCGGCAGTGGAGTAAATCTTGCGTCCGATCAAATTGAAAGCTTCAACGGCACAGGCTTTTCATACGGTGGTCGCGTAAAACATTCGATCGGATGTTCCAATATATCCTGGGTCACGAGTGCTCGCGGATCGTACCTCAGCGGTCAAGAACACTTAACCCGGCCGCTGGTTTTTGATTCGGGCATCGGTACCGTCGGTACTGCCAACCCGAGGGTGGACGATGCCAACCTTGTCATTGCGGAATTCCAAACGGGCGTTGAATGGGACTACGCACTAACATGCATTCCTGCGACGGCGTTCGTGCGTGCCTCGTATGAGTTCCAGGATTGGCATGTTAACGGGCACCACGACAATTTTTCCGGGAGTGTTACCAGTGGCAGCACTACCTCAACTGATAATATTTCGCAAGGTCTGGGCGAACTCACGCTCAACGGCATCGCTCTTGCCGCGGGCATCGGCTGGTAGGGCATAAATCCATCGATCACTTTGATGGCACGGGCTCCGGCGTGTCGCGCGTAACTCTCGTTTGCAGCCGCCCGTCGTCGTCGAACCAGATGGGATCGAGCGCCAAGAAGCGGCGATAGTTCGTCCCATCGTCGTACTTCTGGTGATAGATCATCCATAGCTTGCCATCCGGCCCGGTCACCACACAGTGATGTCCCGGCCCGTAGGTCGCCGGGGACGCGCCGGGCTGGCTGCGATGTGCAATCGGATTCTCGGCCGATTTCTTGAACGGCCCTAGCGGCGATTTCGCCGTCGCGTAACCGATCCCATAATTGGGCGAATCTGCGCCCGTGCCTGAATACATGAGATAGTACGTGTCGCCGTGTTTCAGCATGAATGGGCCTTCGGTCACACGGCCGCTGATCATCTCCCACGCTTCCGTCGGATGAATAAGTTCGACGGGCTCCCCTTCCTTCGTCAGCGGATCGCTCATTCGCTGCTCGAGAATCTTGAAGCCGTCCGATATCTCGACGTAATACAGAACCATCTGGCCGTCGTCATCCTGAAACAAGTGCGCATCGATCGACCCACTTGCCAGCACCTTCTTGTCTTCGAACGGCCCCGTCGGAGAATCGCTCACCGCCACGCCGATTTGCTTGTTGAACGGGCCATGCTGCGGCCCCGTCGGCGCGCTGTCGGTGTAATACAGATAGTACTTGCCATCGCCACGCTTGTTGTGAAACACATCCGGCGCCCATGCCCCGCCGTGCGCCGACTTGAATACGCTCCCGCGCGCTGTCCAATTCACTAGATTGGTCGACATCCATACGTCGTATCCCGCGCCATGGCTTGTGGGATACATAAAATATGTCCCGTCCACCAAAATCACATCCGGGTCTGCCAGACTAATGTCTTCAAGAATTGGGTTCGAATATGTGCGCGCTGGCCCGCCGTGGTCACTCGATGTCTGAGCCACGGCGACGATCGTTGCGTTGCAGACCAAGCACAACGCGCAGAGAAGGGACGTAAACACGGATTTCTGTTGCCGGATCATGCGGCGCAACTCCGGGATGGGTGGGAAGGAAGGTTCCTAGGCGGGAAGAGGCATTTTACCTCAAAACTGGCGGCTTTGGCTCCAGCAAGAAATGCGAAAGATAACTTCGACTTCGGTAATCACCTCCGCTCGCCGCAAACGCAAAACGGCGGCGACAAGTCTCCTTGCCGCCGCCGCATTCGTTTGTTGAATACCGGATGCTGGAATTGAAAATACGGCCTCCGGATTTATCGCGCGATTCGTCGTCGCACGCCCAGGAACCCCGCCATGGCAATTCCCAAAATAGTGAGGGACGCCGGCTCGGGGATCTCCGATACCGCGACGTTGTCGTACAAGAAGTACGTGTTCGGCCCCGAGAGCGATGCGAAGGGATCCGTCATTCCCAAAGTAATCGTGCCGCTGTTCTGCGTTTGGGTTGCATCAATCACCGAGTAGATTGTCGTGTAGTTGGCGTCATTGGGATTCTTCATTTCCCACTTCACGAGCCCCGAGGTCATATCTCGCGTTAGCCGCACATTCACCCAGCGGTTAAGAACATAGCCCGCCTGTGAAAATCCGCCGGCGCCGTCCTGGTCGGGAAACAGCGATTGATAAGTCACGCTCGTCACTGCGCCGGGATTCTGCGAAACGTCTAGATAACGCGCTGCCGTATTATCCTGGGTGCCAACTTCCAGGGCGCGCATCGCAGAGGACGTGCCATTGTCCGACGAGTTGGTGAACCAGTATCCGCTGGTCGCAACGGGGCCTAGCGAGTTGAACGTGCCCGTCTGTGTCGAATGATAAAAACCGTACGTGCCGTAGTTGGTGCTGCCAAAACCGGTGTCGGTAAAGTGGGCGTACATATCGAACGTCATCACGACCGAGGTCGTCAGGTTCAGACTGTTCGCATAAGCGTTGATGCCCGCGATGGTACCAGAACCTGGAGTGCTCCCCGTATTGGCCGCAAGCTTGAGTCCCGTGTGCGTGGTTTGGCCGGTTTGCGGAACACCAATTGGATTACCGGCGAAGTCGAGTACCGACGTATAGTCGAAGGCGAAGTCGGCGGAGGAGACCGGTCCGGATGTGACCGTCGTCCAGCGAGATGACGCGTTGCCGTCGTCGAAATTCTCGGTGTATAGGGTCGCACTATTTGCTTGAGAGTTTAGGACCGAGCCGGCGGCAAACAATGCCAGGCTGGCAATTGCAAATGAGACCCGGTGATTTCGCGCATTCCGCGCACCACAGCGGGAGAAAAACTGTCCATTCAATTTCATTAGACGCTCCTAGGATTAAAGTTCAACGTGTTTTTGCGCCTGACGAACCCCCCGCCATTGCGGTCAGTTTGTGCCCCCTAAGTTAAGGGAAGACGAAGGCCGCATCAACCGAAATCTGCCGAATTCGCAGAAAATATCTGGCGATCTACGTCGGGCCGAGTATTGCCGGAAACGTGCCCCTCTACGACTGCATAAACGCGGTCGCAAGGCGATATATTGAACGTCCGACTCCATCCCCCAAAGTCCGTTCACGGGTTACGGGAACCGTTCCGTGTCTGAAAGCGAAGTTCTAATCATCGGCGCCGGTCCCTCCGGCCTGTTCGCCGCCGCCGAACTCGCCCGCCACGGTGTCAAAGCTCGGCTTATCGACCGCGACCTGCAGCCACACCGCGAAGCCCGCGCCACCTCGATCCAACCCGGCACGCTCGAAATCCTGAACACAATCGGCCTGCTGCAGCCATTTCTCGATACGGCCGAACGCATTCACTGCTCGCGCATGTACGGCCCTGGCATGACCGAGCTGGGCTCGATGAGCCACGACGGCAGTGGCTGCTGCTGCGAATTCCAATGCAGCCTTCCGCAGTACGAAACGCAGCGCATCCTCGAAGAACACCTCACGTCGCTTGGCGGCCAAGTCGAGCGCGGCGTCACCGCCACAAGCGTCACCACCGATGCCAATGGCCCGTGCGTCGAGCTCGCGCACCAAGACGGCCGGGTCGAAACCGTCCGCCCGCGATTTGTCATCGGCGCCGGCGGCGCGCACAGCGTCACGCGCCACTCGATGAGCGAGCCTCTCACCGGCACTACGTACCGGGGCAACTTTCTTGTGGCCGATATCGAGATGTCCGCCCCGATCCCACGCACGGAAGCCGGCGTTATCTGCGGCCCAAACGGCTTCTTGCTCCTGGCTCCGCTACCGGGCGGCCGTTGGATCAGCTTTCAAGATTTGGAAGAAGGCGTGACTGCCGTTGCCGCCGACGAAGTCGTCACGCGCGTCGCCGCGCGGCTCTATGGAAAATACCACCCGGCCAACGTCTCATGGTTCGCCCCGTTTCGAATGCATCGCCGCATCGTGTCGCGACTGGCTGATGGCCACCGTTTCCTCATCGGCGACGCTGCCCACCTCTCCAGCCCATTCGGCGGTGAAGGCCTCAACGCTGGGCTGCACGATGGCCACGACCTGGCCTGGAAACTCGCCCTCGTTCTCCGCGGCGATGCCGGCCAGCCGCTCATCGAAGGCTATATGTCCGAACGCCGTATCGCCGATCATCATGTGCTCGCCGTTTCCGACGAAGTCCATCAATCGGTCGTCGACGTTGCCGAAGGTGCCCGCGCGGGCCGCGAACTTCACCCGGCCGCCGTCGATCCCGTCACCGCCGCGCTCGTCCGCAACTCGCGTGCGATGATCGACGTCGACTACTGGGGCAGCCCGCTTATCGCCGATTACGGTCCCGGCGGCCCCGTCACAAACGCCCCGCGCCCCGGCCAATGGTACCCCGACTGGTCGCACTTCGCCGGGACAACGCACCGGGTGCTTATGTTCGGTGACTCTGCCGACCCGGCGTCCCTGCTCCGCTTCACCGGCCGCTGGTCGCGCCTCGCCCCCTTATCGCGGAATGTCGACGTGGATCGCCGCCGCGCCGGCCTCGCCACGGACGGCCTCATTCTCCTCCGTCCCGACGGTCACATCGGCTTCCGCTTTCCGGCGACGGATTCCGATGCGTTCTCGGCGCTCGACGCGCACCTGGCATCGTACTTAATTCCTGCAGAGCAGTAAGTCGCACGCTCGGTCCCAACGCAGCCACTTCTTCGTATGCTCTCCTTCATCGTCCCTGCTCACAACGAAGAACGATGGATCGCCAAATGCCTTGGCAGTATCCGCGATGCCATGGAGAAGATTGCCGAGCCATACGAAGTCATCGTTGTCGATGATGCGTCCACCGATACGACCCATCACATCGCCGAGCAAATGGGTGCACGTACGCTGCGCGTCGAGCTGCGTTTGATCGCCGGCGTCCGCAACGCCGGCGCGCGCGAAGCCAAGGGCGATTTGTTCTTCTTCATCGATGCCGACACTGAAGCGAACGAACCCGCCATTCGCGCGGCCCTCGACGCCCTTCGCGCTGGCGCGGCTGGCGGCGGATGCGTCCCAAAATTCGTTGGCCCGATGCCACTTTGGGCTCGCTTCGTGATTCGCTTCGCCGTGTTTGCCGCCCGGCGAGTCCGCCTCGTTGGCGGTGCATTTCAGTTCTGCACGCGCGACGCCTTCCACGCGATCGGAGGTTACGACGAATCGTTCACGGCCGGCGAGGACCTGGCCTTCTGCCTGGCGATCAATAAAATTGGCCGGTTTGTCGTCCCCGGCCCGGCCGTCGTCACCTCCGCGCGAAAGCTCAGCGTCGTGAGCCCATGGCAAGTGATTTCGCTCCTCATCACGATTACGATCCGCGGTCCGCGCTACAACAGCCCCTGGGTCCACGACATCCTCTATGGCGACCGCGCCCAGGCCGCGCGAGAATCGCGCGACCACACCGAATCGGCACTGTAGGATGGGCTCGCCGCGCAGCGGGAACTCATCGCTCGGCTGCGATGGGTTTTTGCTTCGCAACAAACCCATCCTACACGTAAATTTCCCCCGCATTTTCGCCCGCCGGTTGACCAAGCCCCCCAAAAAGTGGACGATTTGAAGTCGGCCCCACGCGTCGCCAAGTGCGTATTCGCACTACTGCTTCAAGTCTTTTCACTGCTCTAATCGCGTATGGCCACACTTGCCTCGATGACCGAATCGCCCGCACGCCAACGTGTCTTGCCGATGCATCTGAACGCGGCCGACCACCTTTGGTTGGCGCAGGATTTACCCGGTTACCCGTCGACTTTTGTCATTCAGCTCGACTTCAGCGGCCAAATCGATCGCCGCGTCTGGGAGTCCGCTCTTGGCGATGCACTCGATCGCCATCCGCTGCTTCGCGCATACATTCTGCCGGGCAAGCAAGATCTGCCGTGTTGGCAAGCGGCCCCGGAACAACTACCGCCCGTCGATTGGTCGGCCGAGGGAACCCCGATTCGTTGCCCCAACGGCGAGGCGATCGATTTGTCGCGCGAAACGGGCCTTCGCATTTGGGTTCGGGTCGGCGTCGATCGGTCGCGCGTGCTTCTGCAGTTCCATCATGCAGCCTGCGACGGCACCGGCGCCTACCGGTTCATCGGCGATGTGCTCGCGTCGTACGCGACGCACACGGATGTCGTGGCCCAGACTTCAACTCTCGCCCCCACCCGGCCGCAGCTTCTGCGTTCCCGCACGGAACGACTGATTGGCTTGCAACCGGTCGGATGGCGTGCTGGTTTGGCGCTCGGCTATCGAATCCTGTTTCGCCGACCGGTTCCGTTGGCCGCTCCATCGGCGGCCCGCGAAGGCCGCGCGATCGACGATTTTCCTGGCTTTCTTTCATTCTCGCTCGACCGCACCATTGCCCAGCAACTGCGATCGGCCGCCGATACTCGCGGTGCGACGCTTAACGATCTTCTGCTGCGAGATTTATTTCTCACGATGCGGGAATGGAATAGGCAGCACGGATCTGGCGGCCACCAGCGGCTGGCGGTCATGATGCCCACCGACATGCGCCGCTCTGAAGATTGCGAAATGCCGGCCGCAAACCTCACCAGTTACACGTTTTTAGCTCGCGAGACCCGAAGCTTCGGCACGCCGGACGAACTGCTATCGACAATTCAAGCCGAAACGCTGCGCATAAAAAGTCTTCGGCTCGGCACGAAATTCATGAGCGCGGTCAATTGGATGTCGCGCAAACCCAAGCTGCTGCCGTTCCTCGCCTCGCGCAATGTTTGCCTGGCGACTGCCGTCTTATCCAACGCCGCGGATCCGAGCCGTCGCTTCACCGCCAAATTTCGCCGCGACGAGGGTCGCATCGTCGCCGGCAATCTCATCCTCGAGGCGATCACCGGTGTCCCGCCACTGCGTGCGAAAACTCGAGCCACTTTCTCGATTTCGCAGTACAATCGCCGCCTGACCGTGAGCCTACGCGGCGATCCGAAATGTTTCACATTGGAAGACACGGCCGCACTGCTACAGACCTACATGCAGCGGCTGCGCGACTCCGCTTCAGCGTAAAGATAACGCTATGCGAGGTGAATTTGAACTCGACGACTACTTAGCTCCGTCGACCGCGCGCGAGCGCTATGCCGGCAGTCGATAGAAGGCCGAGAATCATCGACGCCGGCTCTGGCACCGCTTGCGATTTTCCCAGTCCGCTCCCGCTCCCCGGACCAGCTCCGAAGTTCGCTCGCCACGCCACGTATTGAAGCGTGCCGATGTCGGCTCCGGAGCTATCGTTCGCCAGCGCGCCCGCCGGTTGACCTACGTTGCTTCGCCACACGTCATAATCGTGGGAGTCGACGACGTAATCGTTGTTGAAATCGCCAGGTATTCCGGAAAAGCCGACCGTGATCACGCCCGAACCGCTGAAGAACTCGTTCATTTGATGCATCGCCCCGCTGGTGGAGCTGCCGTATGTGCCGTTAGCCTGGGAAGCGCCAGCCAAAATGAGAGCGTGAACAAATTCATTCACGCCGCTGCCGAGAATCGCATAACTCTGATCTGCAACCCCGGCCGTGCCGCCGCCGGCTATGCTGAGCGTGGCGCTATCGTTGATCGCGTCGTCGACGCCGCTGGCGATCGAGAGCACGGTCACGGTCGCCGACGTGTTTTGCACGGTGACATTCCCCGTCCCCAAATGGGCCGCCGCGCCCGAAACGGTCAGCGTCCCTGCATTAAGCGTCGTGCCGCCGGTATAGGTGTTCGCACCGCTCAGGACTAGCGTCCCGATCCCAGCCTTGATCAACGCACCGCCGCTGCCGCCGATCTTGCCGCTGATGGTCATTTGCGTCGTCGCATGGCTCGTGTTGCCGACAGTAAGGGTCGAGGTGCCAGAAACCAACGTCCACGCGCCGGTAAATGTCGTCGGCGCCGCCGCTGGACCAACATAGATCAAATTAGCGGCGGCCAGCGTTGTGACCGGATTCGCCAGCGTGACGGGTGCGGTTGCCCCGTCATCCGCCAACACCATTTGCGTCACGCCCCACGTGATGCGCCCGGTGCCGAACGAATGATCGTTGTTGAAATTCACGCCCGAACCGGCGTTTAGCAGTGTGCCACCGGAGTAGGTATTGTTACCCAGCAGATACAGGCTTCCACCAGCGCCAGAGCCGCTGCCCTGCCACACTAGCCGGCCTGTGCCAGCGAGCGAAGCATTGATCTTTAAGTTTTGCGTGCTGGCGCTGACGAAAAACCCCTGATCACCATCGGCGATCGACAACACGCCAGTGCCATTGATCGTCACGGTTCCACCGCCGTTTGTTTGAAGGAACATGCCGGCAAACGAGTGGTCGGAGTTTGCGGTGATTGTATAGTTACTGGCTGCCGCATCGGTGCCCGCCGCAAGTCTTACGAAGTTACCTTCGTTCCACGTGGTCGCATCCGTCCCCGCAGACGTCGAGCTGAATCCGGCGGCTTCCCAGGTGTAGCTGCCGTTGTTGGCCACGCCCGAGCCGGCAGTTGTGCCGTTGGCATCGAAGTATTGGAACAAAGTCGGCGGCGTCGTCCCACCAATCACGAACGATTTTAGATAGTTGATGTCGCCATTGGCTACGTCCATATCAACATTGGCGGTACCGCCGCCGATGCCGGGAACTCGGCCCTGGGAGCCGTATTGCCAGAATGACCAAGTGGGCCAGACTCCGCTGCCGACACCGCCGGTCGGAATCGGAGGGTTAACGGGGTTCGTACCATAGGATGCCACGTCCAACCCATGGCCGGTGACGGACGCATTAACTTCGCTTCCGGCCGGACTACCGCTCATGTAAATCAGAGGATCCGCGGTCATACCGTAGCGATCCGTCACATAGGTGCAGAAGGTATTGATCCAAGTGGAAAGGTCGGCAGTGCTGAGACTGAAACTATTTCCTTCGATATCGAGCATTGGGCGAAGGTGACCGTTCGTAAGGTACGGTCCCGCGACGGCGACGAAATGTGCGGCATCCGCTGCCGCGGTGTTGGATTCGGGATGGGCGTAATGGTATGCGCCCATATAGATGCCCGCGGCCGTGCCGTTGTTCATGTTGCTCACGAACGTCGAGTCGTTGAACGCATCGGTCGTGCCTTCGTCTGCCTTGCTCCAAGCGAACGATATGCCCGAATTCGCGACCGAAACCCAGTTCGCGGCGGTGATCGTCCCTTGAAAATGCGACACATCGATCCCGGCCGCCCTAGCCGCCCATGCTTTCGGCGCTTGCAGAATCAAAACACTCGCGCAACAAACAAGAAGTCGCCCAACAAAACTGCGCATTCTCTGCTCCTCAAGGCGGGCCAAACCGGGGGGGATTTGCCGGTCTAAATCGATCGATCGACGGCGGCGGGACTGCCACTCGATTTTCATAGGCGTTTAAAAGATTGTCAATCTTATTATTTATCACTTGCACACTGAGATCGGGTGGCCCGACGCCCCTTACGTTAGAATTCCGACACATTCTGGCCCGCGTCGCCAAACGGCCGCCTTTCATTTTCCTAAGCGAGAGCGCATCTACATGGTAAAAGTTAACCCCTTAGCTCTGATTACCGGCGCATCCTCCGGCATCGGAAAAGCGCTCACCGAGGAGTTTGCCCAAGCCGGGTACGACGTCATTCTCGCTGCCCGAACTGCCCCCAAGCTGGAAGCCCAGGCGGCCGACTTGAAGCAGCGGTTCGGCATCACAGCCCACGTGATCGTTTGCGACTTGCAAACGACCGACGGCGCCACCCATCTTCATGCAGAAATCAAAAACCGCGACCTCATGCTCAGCGCACTGGTTAACAACGCGGGCTTTGGCACGTTTGGCAATTTCAACGACATGCCGCTTGATTCGCAACTCGGCATGGTGGAGCTAAACGTTGCGGCGGTCGTCGGGCTCACAAAACTCTTCCTCCCCGATCTGCTGGCGACGAAGGGCAAGATTCTTAACCTGGCGTCGACCGCCGCGTTCCAGCCTGGTCCCTACATGGCCGTCTACTTTGCCACAAAAGCATTCGTTCTGAGCTTTTCCCAAGCACTCGCCGCCGAACTTGCCAGCGCTGGCGTTACGGTCACCGCCCTCTGCCCCGGCCCCACCGCGTCGGGCTTTCAAGATCGAGCCGCCATGCAGCATTCCGCCACGGTAAAAGGCAAACACCTCCCCTCGTCCGAACGAATCGCCCGCAAAGGATTCCACGCCATGCAACGTGGGCGAAGGGTGTACATACCAGGCGTCAAGAACTGGATCCTAGCCCAATTACCCAGGTTCACGCCGCGCCGCCTCGTGACCTTTATCGCCCTGTTCGTAATTGGCCCCACTAAAGAGTGATCCCAGCCACTCACGCGGCGAATTTTTAAATCTCGTATTCGACTCTTCCCTTTCTCCGTATAATTCAGTTGGAAGGGCCGACAGATAATCGCAAATCCGAATCGGGGGTGAATCATGCGATCAAACATTAAACGCGCACTAGTCGCAACAGCTTTCGCTGCCTTCATCGCAACCGGCTTACTCGCCTGGGCCGCTCCTGGGCACGGCGGCGGACATGGCGGTTCCGGCGGCCACGTGAGTGGCGGTCATTCAAGCGGTGGCCATATGAGCGGTGGTCATGGCGGATCAGTCGGTCACATGAGCGGCGGCCACTCATCCTTTAACCACAGTAGCGGCGGTCACATTTCTGGCATCCACTCGAGCGGAGGCCATGGCTACGCTGGCTCACATTACAGTGGCAACCACAGCTTCGCGGGCGTCAAGTACAGCAACGGTTTCGGCCACATCAACAACAACAATTTTGGCCATGGCGCCCACAATTACGGCAACTACGCCAACTATGGCCGCGGCGTCCACAACTACGGCAATTACGGCAACTATGGCCGTGGCTACCGGAACTATGGCAACTACGCCAACTACGGCCGCGGGTACTACAACTACGGTCGCTACTATCGCAGCTGGCCGTATCGCGCCTACGCGTATGGGAATTACTGGCGTTACTACCGACCGTACATTTACAACCTCGGCTATTACGGCTATCCGTACCTGTCAAGTTACTTCGGATATCCGAGCTCTTATTACTACAACAGTTACCCCGCATACTACAGCAGCTACCCCACGTACAACGACTCGTACGCGCCAAATTACTACGGCAATAGCGCAGAAGAATTACCCGGAGATGCGTATGCGAACGTGCCGCCGCCAAGCGGTAATGTCGGCAATCGCTCCGCCGGAGACACCGCCCGCATCGAAATTCGACTCCCCGATCCACAAGCGTCGATTTGGGTCGAAGGCCAATCAATCGCAAGTAGCGGCGAGGTGCGGCAATTCAATTCGCCGCAGCTCGATCCCTCGCGGCAATTCAGTTACGACGTCAAAGCCGCCTGGATCGAAAATGGCAAACTCATGACGGATGAGCGACGCGTTAAGGTCCGCGCCAACGCCCAATCGGTCATCGACTTTACGAAGCCCGGCCAGACCGCTCCCGATGCCGGCCAGCTGCCGCCACCCGTGCCGCTACCGCCGCAGCAAGATACTTAGAATCGATCAGCCGCCGAGCGCTAGCCCGACGTTTCTGAACTCAGGCTCTCAATAGGCCGGCAGCAATACGTCGGTGCTCGAATACCGCACGCGATTGTAAAGGCGTACGAACGGTTCCAACGAGCGGGTTTTGCGCCCGTAGAACACGAGCTGACTGGGATTCAAAAACGCCCGGTCGAAGCCTGCATCCCGCATCGCGCGGTGCATTTGCACGTGCTCGCAATCCCCACCTCTATACCGACCGGCAAGAAACGCGGGCATGCGATAGATTCCCAGTCCGCCAAAGCAAGAATAGACCGGCTGCAGTGGTTCGCCCCGTCGCCACGCGTAATCATTGACTTCGCGGCAACGAATCGGATCGAACGACCCGAACCGGCGATATGCCCAAGAGTCGAATTGCAGCCACGTGTTGAATCGCCACCGCGCACGCTGCAGGATCAATCCGTTCGACCCCACGAAATCCCAATCGTCCCAGCCGAAACTGTTGGCTACCCCGTCGTTGCTCCACCCGCCACGCACATCCATGTCGAGCACGATCACGTTGTCAAAATCCGCGTAGTAGCTTCCGATGAACTGGTGATACCAGTTTCGATAGTCGGCCATCCGGTCGCCGCGCTCTTTGGAGCGAATCTTGCGATTTACTGGCGTCCCGCGCCGATCGCAACGGGCAGAAACTCGCGAGTTGCCCGCAGTCCACGCCGTTAGCAACTCACCCGTGCCATCGGCAGAATCATTTTCGTACACGACGACGCGATAATCCGCGAATAACTTCCCCAACGCTTCAATGCGCTCGATCGTGTGCGGCAACACGTCGATCGAATTGCGGACCACGCCCGCGATAACGACCCGGCGGTCGCGCATCCGTCGCAGCCCGCGGGCGACGCACTTCGCATGCAGCGACGCATGCTCTGACGCAAGTGGAAACAAATTCTCAGGAAAAACGTCGGACACCGCTCACGTTCTCGGTAGTTTGGCCGCCCTTGCCACCCCGATTTCGATGCGGAACTGTAGCGATGATAGCGGTCCCGCGGTAGGTCAATTCCGCCTTGAATAGGCCGGACTTATACCGATGTGTCACGCCCCGGTCTCGACCCGAGGCGCATCGCAGATAGGCCCATTGCTAGCCTCGCCTGCTAGCTCCTTCAATCTCACGCGATCCACCTTTCCCACCGCCGTCGTCGGCATATCGTCGAGCGCAATGATTACGTCCGGCGCCTTATATCCAACACGCGCTTTCGAAAACTGAATCAACTCCGCCATCGTCGGCCGCGCCGCATCCGTGCGAAATGTAATGTACGCCTGCACGTTTTCCCCGTGCACCAAATCGTGTACCCCGACCACACCCGCACACGCAACCCCTGGGTGCTCGAGCAGTGAGTCCTCCACTTCCTGCGGACAAATGTTCGAGCCGTCATGGATAATGATTTGTTTCTTGCGGCCGCGGAACCACAGGTAACCGTCGTCATCCGCGCTCACTAGGTCGCCCGTATCTAGCCAGCCATCCACTATCGTCTCCGCCGTCGCGTCCGGCCGATTCCAATAGCCAATCATGTTGCTCGGCGATTTCATCCAGAGCCTGCCGCTCGTCCCGCGTGGCACTTCCGCACCGCCGTCATCACGGACCGACGCTGCAAATCCCGGCGCGACTTGCCCGATCGAACCAATCCGATTCCCTGACCCGCTCGGGTTGTAGGTCGCAGTGCCGGTTTCCGTCATTCCATACAACTCCTCGATCGCATGGCCTGTAAGCGCCGTGTACTCATTCACCAGCTCTGCCGAAATCTTGTCGCCGCCGGATACACACCGCCGAAGCGATGCAAAATCTTCACCCTGCGCACCATGATCGCGTACCAAGGCAAACAGCGGCGCGGGCAGCGTGCATAACAGCGTGGGTCGCGCCAGGCGAACGAGCGGCAGTAACTCATCGGTGCCGAACGTGCGCGCCAGCGCCACGGTCGCCCCCGCCGCCAGCCCGGAAAACGACAGTGATGAGCACGCCACGTGCGACGCCGACGTCGCCGGCATAAACACATCGCGCGGCGTAATCTCGAGCGCCGCAATCGCGCTCGCCACCATCCACCCAAACGTCTCGTGCGAATGCGTGACTCCCTTCGGCTTGCCCGTGCTGCCTGACGTAAAAAAGACAAAAATCGGCGCATCCGCCGGCGGCGGCGGAGGCAACGCAGCGGAGGGTCCCCCCGCCGTCATCAATTCCTCCAATCGCGGATGCTCGCCATTCGTCGCCTCAAAACTGATCCGCCCCAGCCGCAGTCGAGGCACAAGCGCGCTCGCCGCTAGTGACTCCTCGCGCTCGGCATGCGCAACAATCATCGATGCTCCGCTGACCTCCAGCGCATGATCGATTTCCGGGGTTTGATAACGATAGTTGAGCGGCGTAGCAACCAGGCCCGCCTTGCAGCACGCGAGATAATGAATGATGAGCGCCCCGCGATTCGGGAGCAACGACGCGATCCGGTCCCCCGCCGTGAGCCCCATCGCGAGGTACTGTTTCGCGAGCCGCGTTGAGTCTTCATCCAACTCCCGCCACGACCAGGTGCGTTGCAACAGCACCAGCGCCGGCTCCTCCGGCTTGGTAGTCAGTCCAACCTCGAGCAAATTCGCCAGCACGATTGGGCGGTCCAGTTTCGGCCCGGTCATTGGCACGTGATTAACTCCTAAACTGGCCAGCGTAATCCCGCATTTGGACCAGCATAGCAGACGCGTGAGCAAATAGCGCGCGTTCACGAGCAAGTCACTCGCAGCGTAAAGATTATAAATATCTGCGTTTCTTTCGCTTCCCGATTCTATGGACTCAATAGGACGATCGCGATACGCTCTCGCGAAATCTGTCGTCGCGGCCCGCGCTATTTAATGACCCTAACTCGACAAATGATCAATCCATTGTCCTTGAATCCGGCTCGCCGGTTGTACAGCTTGTTGATTTGCGCCGGCCTCCTCCACGCACCTTCGCTGGCCGCGAGCTTCACTCCCCTCGGCTACCTGCCCGGCGGCGGGCGCGTTAGTTATGCCCAAGGAATTTCCGCCGATGGCAAATTCGTCGTCGGAGCTTCCGGAAGTACCGCACCCGGCTTTGAGGCCTTTCGCTGGTCCGCGGCGACCGGCATGCAGGGCCTCGGCGACCTTCCCACCGGAAATTTTTACTCCGAAGCGCGGGCTATCTCAAACGATGGAAACACAGTCGTCGGACTCGGCACCGCAACCGACTCGTCGACGCTAACCGACGGATTCCGCTGGACAGCTGCCGGCGGCATGCAACCCATCGGTTATCTCGGCATTCCCAATAGCTCGTTTCAATACAGCTCTCCTGTGGCCATGTCTGCTGACGGCAACACCGTGACCGGCGGGAGCGGATCGGCCCAAGGCAGCGAAGCGTTCCGTTGGAACGTACACGATGGTATGACCGGCCTTGGCGATTTGCCCGGCAGCTACTTCGAGAGTTACGCGAGTTCAATATCTGCCGATGGGTCGGTCATCGTCGGTTACGGTACTGTGGGTCTAGGCCTCACCGAGCCCTTTCGCTGGAGAGCCGCAACGGGCATAGTGGGCCTCGGGTTCACGACCGATACGCCCCATCCCGGCGACGCGCTTGGGATGTCTCCAGATGGAAACATTATCGTGGGAACCGAATGGGGCATCCCTTGGCGTTGGACTGCCGCGACCGGCTACACCACGCTCCCGACCTTAGAACCAAACGGCGCTTCATACCCAATGGACGTTTCCGCCGACGGGTCCGTCATCATCGGAAACTCCGAATTTGGCAGTTCCGCCGGCAGAGTTCCACCATTTATTTGGACGGCCAGCGGCGGGACGCAATACCTCAGCGACTATCTCGCGACCCATTTCGGAATATCCCTTAACGGATGGACGCTTCAAGATGCAAACGCAATCTCGGACGACGGGCGATTCGTCGTTGGCGATGCCGTCAACAATGCAAACGGCGACCTCGTTGCTTATCTAATAGACCTAAAAGTCCCAGAGCCTTCCGCAGCGGCACTCTTCGCCCTGATGTCTTCCGCAATCGTGCTCTGTCGCAGCCACGCCTTGCATCGCCGGTTCCGAGTGGGATAAAGCCGCGCTCAATCGCGATTGACCGGTTCCGGCATTAAATTCTACTAGAGTGCCAGAGTTCGTCTCTTCGAACACGGTATCCCGATGTATTCTTCGGCTCCCTCCCCTGTCGCGGGGAGGGGGAGCATTACTCATTTTTTTGTGCGAGGTCATCCGTTCACCTAGATTGTACCCCGTTCAAGCGTCAACTCTGCAACCAACCATCATGCCCTACGACATCCGCCTCGAACACGTCGCATCGCTTCCGCTCGCCGTCGTCCGCCGCCGCGCGAAACTGGAAGAACTTCCCGCCGTCGTCCCCGCCGCCTGCGGCGCCGTCTGGAACGCACTTAAAACCAATCAAGTCTCCGGCGCCGGCCGACACATCGCTCTCTACTTCGATGACGAGATCAACCTCGAAGTCGGCAACGAGCTCAATACCCCTATCACCGCCGGCTTCGGCGAAGTGATCGCGTCGGCAACCCCCGCCGGAACCGTCGCAACCACGACGCACGTCGGACCCTATCAGCTGCTGAAGCACGCACACATCGCCATTCGCGAATGGTGCGCATCCAACGGCCACGCGCTCGCCGGCCCCAATTGGGAAATCTACGGCCACTGGCGCGACGAATGGAACAACGACCCCTCCAAGATTGTGACCGACGTGTTCTACCTCATCGACTCGTAGTT
>Ga0206917_1032_pt1 | contig 44226 bp, 42 predicted proteins | sample Alteio_BWOrgHeat_68_FD_152931 | JGI IMG/M metagenome (GOLD analysis project Ga0206917, IMG submission 152931) | Enriched cells from forest soil in Barre Woods Harvard Forest LTER site, Petersham, Massachusetts, United States -... | ecosystem: Environmental > Terrestrial > Soil > Temperate forest >...
TCGACATGCTCCAAACTTGCAAGATAGTTCCGTTGGTCTGCCGGCAAGTTTGGGTAGAGCGCATCGTACTTGGCTTTGTAGACGGCCGGCGGATCGTTTACAGTGTGCACTTCATCAGGCCAGTAATTGACGAAAAACGGCTTGTTCGGGTTGGCGGCATGCGAACTGTCAATAAAGTCGATCGTCCGGTTCGCCATAAAGTCGGCGTTGAATTGGCGTTCGAGATAGACGATCTGATCCTGACCACCGCCAGTGCCGCGCGCATCGCTCTTCTGATTCAAGTCGTTGTAGTAGCCGCTTGGGCGCGTCGTCACTCCGTTCGCGTCGCCGCCGTAGTTCACCACGTTGACGATCCGATTGCCGAGACCTTCCATCTGCGTCCAGGCCTGATCGTAACCGTATTCCACAACGCGCGGCGCGGTCGCATTCGTCCCAGCAGTCGTTCCCACGGCATATCCAACATCGCGGCCACCACCCATGTGCCATTTGCCGAAGTGGCCCGTCTCATAGCCGGCATCGTGAAATGTGCGGACCATTGACGGTGCGCTGAGTGACAAGCTGTTCACATTGTCTCGAGCCAAGTTCGATGCCGTGCCCTCGAGAAACGAATTGATGCCGGAGCGCGCCGCATACTGACCGGTAATCAGCCCCGCCCGCGATGGCGAACAGATCGGCGCCGCGTTGTAAAACTGCGTGAAGCGAGTCCCCTGGGCGGCGAGCGCATCTATATTCGGCGTTTGCGAGTAGGCGCTGCCGTAAGAGTGGAAATCGCCCCAACCCATGTCGTCGATATTCACGATCAGGATATTCGGCTGTTGCGCGTTCAAAGTCGCGCGGGCAAGAATGAAAACGCCCATGATCGCAAACAGAGCTCTGCGACTCAGCGATCGGACAACGAAGGGACCCGTAAACATGATTCTCGAGGATGCCTTCTTTGCTTCTTCCTGTTTCAATTTCCGTTTACCAAAAACACAAAAAAACGCCCCGGCGGCCGCGCCATCCGGGGCGTATTACTCCACGGCCTCGTTAACGCCGCTGAATTGTGAACGCTCCGCAAATCGCACCGAGCATGAGCACGAGGGCGGTCGGCTCGGGCACCGGCACGGCAAAAGCCCCGCGCGCCTGATAGGTCGGCGTCGTTCCGCCAAAAGCGTTTATCCCCGTGATTTCAATGCGGTTGTTCGAGTTCTGGTTGTATTCCGTCAAGCTGGAAAATCCCTCGAGCCGCCCGTTGCCGGCCACCTGGTAGTAATGAGCAGCAACTGCATGCGGCGTCGGCGTAGGCCCGACGGATGTGCCGTTCGTGACGTCCGGATCGTAAAAGTTCAACACGTTGCCGGTGTAGTTGGCGGTCGTCAGCGGCGTGCCATCTGGCGTGCCAGCCAAAAATGCCGCCAGGTTAGTGAACCGAATGATGTCGCCCGCGTTGGTCGATCCTGTTGCCGGCACCGCATAAAAACCGCCCGTACCGCCATCGTAGGAAAGCCCGTTGATTTTCTTCGCGCCGCCGTAGATTCCCGTGCCAACCGTTAGCGGACTAGTATTCGCCAAATAGGAGGGTACGTCGACATACGAAATGATGTCTCCATTGGAATTGATTCGATATACGATTCCTGTGCTCAAGTCGGCCGTGACGTCCTGATCGTCCTTGTAATCGGCGCCGGCGACCGATGCATCTCGCACAAGGACGCCGGCATTGTTTGTCTGTGTTTGCAGAGCAATCTGGCTCGTGCCGTTGTATTGCCACACGTTTCCATTGGCATCGCTCACATAAATCGAGCTTGCCGCGGCGTCGTGGGCCGTGCCGCACAGCAACGCGGCTCCCAACGCCAGTAATCCACCAGGTTTCAACCACCCCATTAGCGTTACCTCACAAGATGAAACATCAATCGACGGACGAGAATAGAACCATTGAAAGCGACTTATGCACCCCGACGCCGAACGGTCGCCATTGCCACAGCCGCGCTAACCCACAGAAGAAAACTGACAGGCTCCGGCACTGCGGCGACCTGAGTTCCTGAACCGGCGCCGTTGGTGGTTTTTCCAAACCGCGCCCGCCATGCGGTGTAGTCGCCGTCACTCACGGTACCAGGATTATCGACTTCATTTTGCAACGGCCCCCCATTACGCCACAGCACGTAGTCGGCCGCATCGACAACGCCGTTGTTGTTGTAATCACCATCCACGCCGACGGGTCCGCCTTGAACCGCCTGCAGAATCTGCCCATTGCCACCGGCGACAATCTGATACGTCCAGCCAGAAGGCCCGCTGAAAACGAGGCCACTATTGGTGATACTGGCGGCTGTCAGCAAGTTGTAAGATGCCTGCGTGGGCGAAGCATTCGTCGTATCGAACGCCAAGATCGAGCTGGCGTTGAACGTCGCGTTACCCGTCACGCTGATCTGCGACAAGAGATCACCACCTTCCAATTCGAACGCCAGCTTCCCCGTGCCGTTCGCAGTCGAATTGACGATCAGATCGCCTGTAAGAGCAATCGTCGCATCATCCCCAACCACGCGGAATTCGCCGGTGCCGTTCGGGGCGATGTTCAGCGCGACCTGTTGAGTCGCCGGTGGAGTCGGCGCCGTCCCCGTGATGTTCAAAGCGCCGGCGCTGATCTTGTAGAGCCCGTTGGCGGTCGTCGTGGTGACCGTTTCCCGGTTGCCGATCGACACCGTGCCATTAAAGTTGGCCGTACCACCGGTTTGGATGAACTTCCCAGTGCCTTGCCGCCCAACCAGCCCGCCGGTCGTGCTGTTAATGACGCCGCCGCTAAAGTTGTAAGTAGCGTCGCTCGTTGGCGAGATGAACGCATCCGCCACACGAAGGTCGAGATCGGTGTTGAGCGTCCCGCCCGATTGATTCACGACGACGCCTGACGCGATCGCCGTCGGCGTCGTCGCAGCATCAGTGCCCCCCATCAGGAAGCGATTACCGACGTTAAGTATTGCCGTCCCAGAAATATTCACCGTCGCGCCTACGGACGCACCTCGGCCCATAAAAAAGTTACCAGCCGTCGCACTAGTACCAACCCCAGTCGTAAGAGTCCCGCCCGAAATGGAAAACGTCGAGCCGACGCTGCTGCCGGTTTGCGGCGCGAGATCGACCGTGTCATTGATCGTGACCGTCCCGTCGGTTTGGTTGTAGGTTCCAGGGCGAGCGCGCGATCCGATCGCCATGTCGGCCCCAGCCCCTTTGATAGCGATACTCGACGCGGCGTCCGAGAGATTAACGACGCCGGCTTCGCCGTTTTCGCCGTTGGCCGCACGATCGCCGATGCTAAGATTCCCGTCCGAAACTGTAAGAATGCCGCCGGTTTTTATGTTCATCGTGCCCGTGGCGGTACCACTATCTCCCGCCCCGACAACGACGAGCCGGCTCGATTTCAACTCGGCGCCGTCTTGAACGTTGACCAAGCCATCGTTGGTATTCCCGACCCAAATCCCACCGTTAGGCGCCGCAGCGCCTAACGTTAGTTCAAGTAGATTTCCGGCACCGCTGACCGTAAGCGTACCCGCTCCCTGCCCGCCGGGTGCCTGGTTGTGCCCTACGCGCAGCCGGCCAAAACCCGCAGAGCTGCTAAACGTAACAACGCCTCCGTTGCCAATGTTCAAGTAGTCGGTGGACCCCGGCCCGATATTCGGATTCGTTCCGTCGCTGTAATTCGAATCGGTTAGCACTCCAGGCCCGCCCTGCCAAAAAATAACCTTCTGCGCCTGGGCCGAGGATGAGACCACAAGAACAACGATTAAAGTAGCGAAGAGTTTGATATGTCGTGTCATGCGTTTTCTCAGATGCTTTTCAACAGTAATGGTAATTGCGTTACTTGTTCCGCTCGCGGCCATGTCCGAATTACAGCGCACCGCCGCTCTCTTCGCCAGCGCGACTTCCATAGCTCCGCCAGATTTGCACATCGATATCGTTAAGAACAAAGCGAACCGAAGAATCACACAGCGAGACGCTCACCCCGCCGGGGTGCCTGCTCCGCGATGCGAGCGTGTAATCCGACAACGTATCGCGGCTCGGCTCGTAACATGGCGGATTGCCTGGCGGGCGATCGAGACAAAAGCCTTTGTCTTTTCCACAGCCGAGTTTGTCATCGATCGAAAGCCCCGAGGGGCACGGACCACTATTCGGCACCAACAGGGTCGAGATCTGATACGTCGAAGCGGCCGGAATCCATAGCCGTGCCCGTCGATCGATTTCAGTATCCGGCGGTCCGCTGGTCGGAGCTTGGATCATTTCCATGAACAATACCGTCTTCGAAGTTCCGTCCACGATCTGCTGGAGCTTGACGTGCTTGCCAACCGGTCGATTGTTAACCGTTACAGTGCTTTCGAAAGGGCCCGGCTGTCCTGGTCGTTTGCTCTGCGTGCTGAAATCCCACACGAGGGACGAAGCGGCTGGCGAAGTACGGCTTTGATACCAGTACCCCGTGCCCCAATTGATACCGTAGTTGCCCTTATAATCTTGGGCCGTGTCGCCGCTCCCGAGTTTCGTCACCGGATCCGCCGGCGTGAACCCCTGGGCATATGGCACCTGGATCGGAGTATCGGTCGGGCACTGCATCGTGGGCTCAGGCGACGAAAACACCTTCGCCAGCTGCTTGCGCGGTTGAATGCTCTCGTCATACAGGTCCTTGAGGCTTGATTCCTCGATGTACGGCAGAATCTGTATGTAAAACGCGAGGCCATCGTTACCCGTGGGATTGGCGATGCTCGCGGGCATGTCATCGCCCGCTGGAAGCTGTTTCTGCGCCGATTCATAATTGTGAACGGCGATGGCAAGCTGTCGAATCTTGTTCGCGCAAGAAGACCGCCGCGACGCTTCCCGTGCTGCCTGAATCGCCGGCAGCAGAAGCGCGATCAGAATGCCAATAATCGCAATTACGACTAACAATTCGACGAGCGTGAAAGCACGAGTAGGCACATGAGCGCGCGTCCCCGGTCGTCGCTGTGTGAAATACTTTGGCATTAATCCGTAAGTTCTTGCTCACCAAATTGTTTATGGCGGCGGAGGTTCAATTTTCAGAAAATACTTTGCAACCCTCATTCCAAGATCGTGCAGTCGTTTCGCTAAATACTCGGTCGACCTACTATTTGCCGTCGCGGCGCGAGGGTTACGCAAAAAAACTCCATTTTGCCAATTTCTTTTTCAAATTCTCCGTAACTTGCAAACCGTTACGGCAAACAGCTTAATAGCAATAAGGACGGTTGACTTTTAAATGTCACAGGGCCGCTGCATCACCGTGCAACAACCGCCGCAGGAGCGAAATTCGGACGCCGATTCCCACCAGCGGGCGCAGCTGGCCATTAATTGGGAGCGCGCCCGGACCGCCGTCTTCGCACAACTGCTAGCGGGGATCGGCTCGTTTCACGACGCCGAGGACCTGCTGCAGGAAGTCGCGATCAGCGTTGCTCAGAACTACGGCAGTTACGATCCCTCCCGTCCGTTCATTGCCTGGGCTCTCGGCATTACGCGAAACCACATGCTGATGTACTTTCGCCGATACCATCGCAATCGAGTGACGTTTAGTAATGAACTGATGGCCAGCATGGAGCGACACTTCGCCGCTGCCGCTGAAGTTTCGATCGACCCACGCCGCGAAGCACTGCATCGCTGCATCAGCCGGTTGGACGACCGCCGGCGGCGGTTAATTGAACTGCGCTATTCGAGCGGATTTAGTATCGAAAAAATGGCCGAAGTCCTCGGCAAATCGGTCACCGCAACCAAGGGCAGTTTGTTTCGAGTTCGCAAGCTTCTTGAACAGTGTGTCAGCCGGGCGGTTGAAAGTGTTTAATGAGCATACCGCACAACATCGCCGAATTACTTGAAGACTACGTCGATGGCACAATCGATGAGCCCGGGCATAAAGTCTTGTCCGATTGGATGGGCGAATCAGACGCTAACTGCCGATCTGTCTCCAATTGGTTTCTGGGGGAAGCTCAGCTCCACGAAGCAGCGCAACTTGCCACGATGCGCGATGTCTTTGCAGCTGCGCCTTTGAATTCGGTGGGGTCGATATCGCTCAAAGCGAATGCGGAATCGAGTCCGCGCAATCGCCGCTCATTTATTGCTGCACTCGTCTTCGCCGCGGCCTCCATTTTTTTCGCCGCGTCCTCGGCGCTTTGGATCGCGAACAAGAGTTTTGGTCCAAATTCGCGGCATATCGGTTCAGCCGCTCCGCGACGGGCCGCCGCGAAAGAATCGCCGGCTATGCTTGGTCGGTTGTCCGATTGCGTTTGGGCGGATGGCGCGAAGCATTTCCGAGTCGGCGAAGAAATCCCAACCGGCACGATGATCGACATTACGTCTGGCCTGGCGCAACTTGTGTTCGAGAGCGGCGCCGAAGTAGTCGTCAAAGGACCGTGCCGCTTACAGGTCGAGAATTCGATGCTGTGCCGATTGCAAACGGGCAGCGTCTCCGCCGAAGTGCCGCACCGCGCTGCCGGATTCACGATCCGCGGTCCCGCGTCCGAAGTGATCGACCTTGGTACCAGGTTCGGCTACTCGGTGGGCGACGATGGCAAATCCGAAGTTCACGTTTTCCAAGGCGAGGTAATCTCGCGGGAACTCGATGATTCGGGCTTAGTTGTCGGAAAAGATATCCGGCTCAAGGAGAAGCAGGCCGTTCTGTTTCCCGGCGCAAAGCGACAGGCTCAGCGGCTTGCCGCCAACGAAGCAAAATTCTCGCTTGAAGTGCAGCCGCTTTGGCTGAACGACGACATTCAACGCTTGGCCGTCGACCGGAAACTCGCTCTTTGGCTTCGGGCCGCTCACGGGGTACTGCGCGATAAGGAGAACCGCGTCGTCGCCTGGCAAGACCTCGCAGTTGGTCCGAATCGCATCTCGGAAGACGCCTTCCAGCCCGATCCTAAAATGCGGCCCCTGTATGTCGATCAGGGCCTGAACGGCCACCCCGCAATTCGCTTTGATGGCCTCCAGGCGTATATGACCAGCATTCCAATACCTACCACAAACGACCAAACGATTGTCGCGGTCTTTCAGTACGCCGAACCGATAACGTCATCGCAAATCGGCGGCCAAATCATCAACTACAACGGTCCGCCAAGTCGATTTCTTCCAGATGTTAACGGCCCTGGCGTGCTGCAACTCGGAGAAAAGATCGATAGCTGGAACGGTCCGCCGCTATCGATTAGCGCAAAGGCCTTCGTGGGGCGCGATTCTCGCGGCGGCGATGTGAGCGCCGGCGTCGTCACGTCAAAGACGTTGGGATCTTTGAAACCGAGTGTCGCCGCCTACGTTTACGACAACAGCGCGAATCGGGCTGCGCTATACGTTGACGGAACAGTCGCCGCCGAATCCTCAGCGCCCACCAGCATCGCAATTACATCGCGGAAGGTCATCGGTAAGCATGGCATATTCGACCAATGGTATTTTCACGGCGACTTGGCGGAAATCATAATCTTTAACACTGCGCTTCGTCCGTCCGAACTCGAAACGCTTACCAAGCAGCTTATCGAGTATTACGGTTTGCCCCTTGGAAGCAACCGAAAGTCCTGATTTGATCTACGAGCAGATCTGCAGACGATCGCGATTTACCCGCAATCCGGTGCTGGTCGCATGAGCGGCACGATGGCAGGCGCCGCGGAAGCACCTCCCCATTTTCATCGCCACGCTTTGCTATCTCGTATCGCCCCGTCACTCGCGCCGCAACCCTTTCTCTTGCGATTGAAATCTCCCCCACTCACGCTGCGCTCGCCCGGCCAGCGGATGATTCACGGCCGCATACGCCGCCGCCCGCGGCTTGAGCACATCCGCCGCCCAAAAGACGTTGGGTTCAACGTCCGCGAGGGATTCGACCAATTCTTCATTCCCCAAGTCGGCCGCGATCAAAACGCGCCCGCGTCGCCGTTGTTCCTCAAAACAAAATGACGCGAACGGCCTCGACAATAGTTCATAGCATTGCTTCGCTGCCTTACCATCTTTCTCGGATACCTCCACGGCAATATCCGCCACATCATCGCAAATCGATGGAACGAGCCAAGGACTGTCTTTTAATTGAGTGAAGAACGAAGTCAGCGCAACCAACGTCTGCTCTTCGTTGCCGCGTCGCCAATGGTAAATCGCCCGAATGGCGGCGGCGTCCAACGGATGTCGCGCTTCAACCGCCGGTAGAAGCGACTCGCTTTCTGCCCGCCCCATTTCCGCGTAGGCTTTCGCAAGCAGAAGCCGCAAGATCGAGTCGCTCGGCTCGCGATACTTTGCTGGCCAACGCTCAATCGCACGCGCAAAATCGCCACTGTGCCAAAACTCGAGCGCCGCGATAAGCTTCTGATCGTCCTTGTCTGGAAGCATCGACGCCGATAACTGCCCATTCAGAAGCACGTTATCCACTTGCCGCCGTAGCTCGATCGCGTTCCAATCCAATTCCTCCCCAATCTCCGGTCGGTCAGAATTCGCGGTGCTTAACTGCTCCTGCAAATTCTCCAGCGAAAATGGCGTACTTCGCCCAACGGTCTTGGCAAAGCGGAATTCCAATATCGTACGATCGTCCGTATTGAATTGCAGAAACGGAATCTGCGCGATCGAGTCCACCCAAGCACTACTCCCGACAAAATGCGCCATGAATCCGTTCAAGTCATCAACATTCCACGCCCTCTGAAGCAATTCCTTCAACCGTCCGGACCCAATCCGCTCACGAAGTTCTGCCGCCGTGTAGTCCAGCGGTTCGTTCGAGCACACCAATTGCAGATCGGTGCTAAGCGTCCGCCAGACTTCCACATGACGAAACTCCGACCGCGCCGTCTTGAGCACGGTCAGCACGGTCTCATTATCGACTTCATACCCCTGCAGCCACTGCAAGAACACGCCGCCCTGGTTTAACCGCTGACCAATCGCGCGATAAAACTCAGTCGTATAGAGCGTCGCCACACCCGCGCGATACGGGTTCGAAGGTTCCGATACAATGACATCAAACTTCTCACGTGTCGTAAATAAATATTCTCGCCCGTCGTCATAGACTCGCCTCACGCGCGGATGATGCAAAACGTCGCAGTTGAGTTCACGGCAACGGCGCGCCATTTCATCGATGGCCGGTTCCAATTCAACGACCGTCACCTTTTCGATTCCGCGCAATTCCGCCAACCAACCCGCGGTTTCACCAGTTCCCAGGCCGATTACCAGTGCCGTTTTCGGATCCTTGGGAAGCGCCGCTCCGAGCGCCGCAACTCCCATCTGGGTCGCCGCATCTAACAACGCATTCCCATCTGTCTTGCCGTTGACGATAAACGACAGTCCGTTGTGGCACCCAATCCCAATGCCGCACTCCACGCCATCCTGCCCCCAAACAACGACGCGCCGCACCCCGTTCAACCACTGCTGTATAGAGTTCGAATCTTCGAACGAAAAAAATGCTCGGCCGCCCCCAACCCCGCCGTCGCGCCACGCGGCCGTTGGACCCTCGGCGAACATACATGCGAACGTACTCACGGCTAGCGCCGAAACCAGTCCAGCCGCAAGCCAATGGGCGCGCCCGCTTGCGATTAGCACCGCGACCGAGTGAACAACTAGCAGCCCAGCGATCAATTTCCACAGTCCCGGCGCGCTAAAGAATGGCAGCGCGCCGAATCCGCCCACCAAAGATCCGAGGATCGCCCCCGAGGTGTTCCAAGCGTAGGCGCGACCCAAATGATTACTCACAGTTCGCCGCCCACTCCCGAGCAACCCAGTAAGCAACGGAAATTGAATGCCACTAATGAACGCTGATGGCAAAACGACAATGCTCAGCACAAGCGCCCAACCCAAAACGAGCGCGACGAAATCCCCCGCCCCTTGATTCAACCGCGCAGCGAGTAACGCAAGCCGGTCTCCGAGCGCAAACGGGAGAATGGTAAATAACGCCTCGCATCCGCAGGTAATCGCTAAACCCGCCAACGTTGGTCGCAAGCGAATAGCTAAATAGTTATACGCAACACCTCCCAGCCCGATGCCAAGCAACGCAATGCATAAAATGAATCCGAATGTGTACGTTGTGCCTCCCAAGATGGGAGCGAGCATGCGATACCACACCAGTTCCAGCGCAAAAAACGCAAATCCCAGCACCCCGGCCGTCGCATAAATAATCCATGGCGGCGCCGGCAATAATTTAACTCCCTTATGCACCGGCGATTCCGTGACTCGATCCGCTCCCTTATTCGCGTCGTCGCTCGCCACAATCGGCCGCATTTTACGGGACGACGCAATCGCAGTCGCGCCCACCGCAAGTCCCATCGCGCAACCGAGCCACAACGTCGCCCGCGTCCCAAGGCTTTCCAAAGCGAACAACGTCGCGACCCCAGCCCCGAATACCGCCCCCAACGTATTCGCACCGTATAGAAGCCCCACACGCCGGCGATTCGTGTCCGCTGGCAAAGTCACAGCTCGCACCGCGGCAGGCAGCGTACCACCCATCAAAAACGACGGAACCGCCAGAACAATCGCAGTTAATGCCAATCGTACAATCGTCGCCCAGAAAAACCCAAGCGATTCCAGCCCGCCCATGCCGATATATAGCCATCTCGCAACGGTGATCATCCACGGGCTCACCGCCGCGCTTAGCGCGATTCCAACCTCTAGCGCGCCGTACATACGAAGTGGTAGCTCGTCCCGATCCGCGCGCCCGCCCAAAATGGCGCTGCCCACGCCAAGGCCCGCCATGAAGATCGCCAACACGGCGGCAACCGCAGCCGTCGTTGCGCCAAACACTAGCCGCATCTCGCGCATCCACGCGATTTGAAAAATGAGCGCGGCGCAACCAGAAAAGAAAACCAGAGTCGTGACGAACGGCACCGACGCCAATTCCCCCGTGCCGGGCGGGTCCACCGCAGTGCGCAGCCCAGTCTGCTGTTTTCGTCGAACTCGAGCTTTAGTCTTACCAGCCAGAGAGCCACCCCCTTCCTAGCCCAAAAGGCCGTCCATCAATCTACATCAGCCGGCCCTCATTTCGCAGCATTGAAATATCTTTACTAGTTTTTTGTTGATTTTGTGCCGCGCCCTGTGCTACGCTCTGCGCGCAATAACTGAACATCCGTTCCCTATAGCCCGCGAAAGCGGCGACAATCGCCAGCCGCAATCGTTCGCCGCTGCGCGCGGGTGAATTCGCAAGAGTTCAGGTGCCTCCTCGGTAGCCCAATCAGCCGCGGGGCGCTAGCCTCGGTTTTTTTGAAACAGAATTAAGTGAGCCCCTTTTAGAATTCGTGCCGCAACAACCGACACTTCAAATTCTCAATATTCAATGCGTTCCGTCCCCTCCGAGTTCGAGAAACCCCGTCTTTTGCAGTATGAGTTCGCGCGTCACCCGGACTGTATGCCCGAATTTTGTATTAAAAAATCGACTCGAGCGCCCGCAACAATAATCCCCAATAGCGCAACAAAAAACCCCTCGCCACCGCGAGGGGTCTCAGAAAATCTTTTGCCGGCAAGAATACCAGCCTTTGAAGCGACGCGGACGGGACTCGAACCCGCAACCACTGGATCGACAGTCCAGGACTCTAACCAATTGAGCTACCGCGCCTCGTTTTTCGCAGCGAGTTCAGCGTCATTTCGCCGCCCTCGCCGCAGACCCAAAACTATACCAAACGCCCAAATCACCGACAAGCGGCCCGCCCACCACGTGACCCCGTCTCTCCGATCGAAAATTCGCCGCGGCGAAGACGCGATTTCCGGTCCGTCCCGCTGCTACGACCGGCAAAACCGTCTTACGCCTGCAATCCCGCACATCTCCACCAAATCGACAGTCCAATCGTTCGGCTCCCGCGCCCGTGGCGTACATTTGTGTGGCTCAATCGCCGTAAAAGGGACCGACTATGGGATCGTTCTTCATCGATATGTGGTGCCGCATCTCCGAGGCGCCGAACAACACCTGGGATTGGTTCAACGGACTCAGCCGCGAAGAGTGGATGGTCACGCTCATCGTCGTCTGCGCCGCCGGCTTCGTGAGTCTGCTCGGTTTCAATTCGCGACGGATCTAACGTCGTCACCACGCGAGGAACGCACTTCGATGGAACCCCATGTTGCACAACTCGCCGGCATGCTCCCGCTTGCCGTTTTGAATTCCGTCGTCATCGGCCTGCCGGTTACCGCGGGCCTCAGTGCCATTGCACTCATCGGCTACCTGTTCGGCAACCGAACTAGCACACAGCAAGCGGCCCAAGTCGACCAGCGCCGCCAACAAGAGCTCGATCGCGCCGCCCGAATCGCCTGGCAACTGGAAACAATCGCCACCGGACTACGACAGGAGCTCGTGACTCACCACTCGCAGCTCTCCACATTCAAACGCCAATTGCGGCAAGCCCAAGGCAACGGCACCGACAAAGCCTGGGAGCAACTCTGCCACGAGGCCGAAGCCATGCTCGGCCCCACCATGCAGCTCACTCATCAACTCTCAAACGCCTACGATCAAATCCGCCAGCAATCAGAAGCCCTCGAAACATTCACTCAGGGCCGAACCGACCCACTCACCGGCGTTGGCAATGGCCGCGCACTAGAACAACAACTCCGCATCCTGCTGAGCGGCGCATACAAGGGAAACCAAGCGTTCGCCGTGGCGCTCGTAAGTTTGGACCGCGGTGGCGAAGGCCGCTCGAAGGCTCAGATCCTGCCGCTGCTGCCCAAGCTCGCCAGCGCGATCCGCACCTGCATGCGAGACACCGATTTCGTCACCCGCTACGGCGATGACGAGTTCGTCGTCGTGATGCCGCAAACCTCGCTCGCCGGCGCTCGCGTTTTCGCCAACCGTCTTCGCCGCCGCGCGTTCGAAGAACTAACCACCAGCGTTTGCTGCGGCCTTACCGAAGTGCAAGACGGCGATGACGCTCGCGGCTTGCTGGCCCGCGCCGACTCGGCCCTCTACAGCGCCAAGGCGGCCGGCACCAACCGGCTCTTCGTCCACGCCGGCGGCCACATCCGCGAGGACGTGTCCTCCCCGGCGATTGTCCCAGTCGACGTCGCCGAACCAGATATTCTCCCGCTCAGCACGGTGGATTTAACCAGCGAACGATCTGCCTACCCCCAACAGGTGTAACCGCTTATCCGGTCATGTTCCCAAGCACGTTGACGATCGGCCGCTGGGTTCCTTACCATCATAGGAGTGAGAACTCAGGCGCCGGGCCACGCCGCCAGCGCGGCGTGGTGTTGCGACCAGCTTGTCTGGAAAGGAGTGGAACATGCCCCTGTTTGAAGTCGAGACCGAGAACCACATCGTGATCACTTGGGCCGAGGACGGCGATGCCGCCTCCGCCGTCGTCGGGGATGCCTACCCTCAGGAGCACGTCATGCGGCTCACCAAGCGGCCGCGCGATACGTGGGTCATTTCGAAGAGCGCGCTAGGCATCGCCGGCAAGATGAATCCGTGCACCACCGCACGCGATTGTTTGTCCAAGGCCGAAGGCGACAAGATACACGCGATTCGGCTTTACATGCACGAGACTGGATCCGACTTGGAACAAGCCCGCAAGGCTGTCGAGTCGAACATGGTAATGGGCTGGTAAACCGCGCGGGCCTAGTAAGGCCGCGTAGCGGGCACCGCCGAAGTTGAGCCCGGCATCCAAGGCTGGCTACCGTCGGTCGGTCCAGCCGGTGGTGTCGCCGTTGGCGGCGCAGGTCGGCTGGCAATCTCCACCGGAGACGTCGCCGACGCGTTCACAGCACCGTAAGTCGAAGTCCCACCAGGTCGATACTGCCCTGGGGCAGCCGCAAGCTTAACAGCGGGCGACGGCGTTGAAGGCATCACATTACTCGCGGCGGCTGGCGCGGTCTTACTAGCGAGCGTCGGCAGCGAAGGATTCGCGTAGCGGTCCGACGCAAGGGAGGCTGGATCTGTTAGCGGTGTCTGCCCCGGCGAGCCCATTGGGGTCGTCGAAGTGTTCGGCGTGCCGTAGCGATCGGACGGGTCACTGGCCAGCGCTTGCGAAGTGCTCGCCGGCGGCACAACAGCAGCCGGGCTGGGAACGGCGGCGGGGGACGTCGTTGCGTATCGGTCGGCGTCTAATGTGCTGAGCGGGTCTGCGGCGGCGGTTGAGGCCGCAGGTTTGTAAGCGCTCGGATCGTATGGGCCGGCGGTCACCATCGGCGGTGTGCCCGGAGCAGCGGCGAGCGACGTAGCGCCCGGCGCGAGAGACGTATAAGGCGCCTTCGAGTTCGGCGTCGAAACGAGTTTGTCGGCCAGCGAGCTATCGGCTGGGTAGGCTGGTGGCGATGTACTTGCTACGGAAGTCGGCGAGGTGACGGGAATACTCACCGCAGGAGCAGTTGCGGCGGTGCTGGGCGGCATGGCAGCTGAGGCAATTGCCCCAGGTACAGGCGTCGTAGCGGCTAAACCAGTCGTCGTGGGCGTACTGCCGGCCATCGCGACGGCTTGCGGCGAAGATTGAGCGGAAGGCAACGCGGGAGGTTTTCCAGTCGCTGCGACGGCGGAATTCTCGGCGGCTTTGTCTTGCTTAAACCACGCGAACTTTGGGGCCGATTGACAGCCCGCCACGGCGACGATGGCCGCTGTGAATGAGATCGTTCGGAGCACGGTTCGTTTCATGGCGATGAGTGCCTGGGACGTCGTGAGAGAAGAGGTCGCGGCGTCAAAGAATTGCGGGATCGAAAAGGTGACGCGGCTGTAAGACTTTTCGGCATTGCAAGCTTGTATCGTTTACGGAATCGCGGGCGCGGATTATAGGATGGCAATGCGCGCGGTCAATGTCAGTCGGTGTGTGCAGCGAATGCAAACGGAGACAGCAATGCTGGGAGCGCTAGCAGAGTAGGCGTGCGCGCATAGAAAACCCCCAGCGGGAGCCGGGGGCTGCTGAACTGTAACGAACCGAAACCAAAACGCTGCCGACTAGCCTTTGGCGGCTTTGTAGCGGGCGTCGACGGCGTTCCAATCGATCACGTTGTAGAAGGCCGCGATGTAGTCGGGGCGGCGATTCTGGTAGTTGAGGTAGTAGGCGTGCTCCCAGACGTCGAGGCCGAGGATCGGCGTCTTGCCGGTCATGTAGGTGTTGTCCTGATTGGGAGTGCTTTCAACGCTGAGCTTGCCAGCCTTGTCGACGCTTAGCCAGGCCCAGCCGCTGCCGAAGCGAGTGGTGGCAGCTTTGCTGAACGCTTCTTTGAATTTGTCGAAGCCACCCAACTCGGCATCGATCGCTTTCGCAAGATCGCCCGTTGGTTTGCCACCGCCTTTAGGGCTCATGATGGTCCAGAACATCGAGTGATTGGCGTGGCCGCCGCCGTTGTTGCGGACGGCAGCGCGAATATCTTCGGGCACTTTTTCGATGTTGCGGCAGAGGTCCTCGATGCTTTGTTCGGGAAGGTTTTTGCCTTCGAGTGCGGCATTGAGGTTCGTGACGTATGCGTTATGGTGCTTGTCGTGATGAATCTCCATCGTCTTGGCGTCGATGTGAGGTTCCAGCGCGTTATTTGGATATGGTAGTGGCGGAAGTGTGTAGGCCATGAGTGCGTCTCCTGGAGCGGTCCGGTTTGAATAACCGCAGGATAACGCTCGGGGGGCGCTTTGACAATTGGCCAGCGGGATCAAGCGAGGCGGTGTGGTGGGCGAGTACGCGCGCGAGCGAGCCCGCTAAATGGAGACGTTTCGAAGGAGGTCCGACAGTCTTTGGCGTTGGCGATCGAGGGCGTCGAGTTGCGCCGCGATATCGGCGATGATCGCCTTCGTCGTGGTGGTGGCGTTCGAAGCAGTTGGCGTGTGCGAGCTCGAGCCGGGAGTCGAACCGACGTCAATTCGAGTGAAGTTTTCGAAGGCGGTGTCGAGCGCGTTGCGATCACGCGAACTGTCTGGCACTGCCGGAGCAGTATTTTGGTCTGCAACCCGGCGCATTCTTTTGGCGCCAGCTACTAGCCGCTGTTCGCTTAGTTCGCTTCGCATGGTATGTCCGTCTTCACGCTATTGCGACTTCATTACTCAGCCGTAGCAACCGGTTCGGCGGCGGTTGGCACTTCGTCGGCTTCGCGTGCCATCAGGTAAGACTTCAGGCTGCCGAGAAGGCGGCGGGCTTTGTCCATTGTGGCCTCGCGGCGGCGATCACGATCGCGACGCGGGTGGATCACTACCTGCACGCGTGTTTCGGCATAAGCGCCGGCAGCGAAGCCCTGCGTATTCGTCCGTTCAGAGCGTTGCTGAGATAGCTTCAGATGGATTTGGAATGTCACTGGGCGATCGGACGCGCGTCGATTGGCGCCGGTTACCACAAGCTGAAGTTCATTCTCATTTGTTTTGACGATTTTTGCGTCCTGATCCGCGATAAATCCGCGTAGCTTCTGGATGGCCACTTCGATCGGCACCATGGTCACCAAATTTGCCTCGACCAGCGCGGAGCCGCGCAGCGACTGGAACGGCCACCAGGAACGCTTTACTTTTTCTTCCATCATTCCGTCTCCCAATTGGACGACTTGGTTGCGTCCCTGGTCTTTGGCCTGCAGCAGCGCGCGATCAGCGCGCCGCAGCATCGTTTCCGGCGTATCGCCCGTTTGTAATTCGGTGACGCCGAAGCTGGCGGTGATCGCGGCGTTGCCCAACACTTGCTGCTTCACTTCCGAAAGCGCTTTGCGGATCGATTCGGCTTTGCGGGCGGCAGCGGCGTTTGTGCAGTCGGCGCAGAGGATTGCGAATTCCTCGCCACCGTAACGAGCCACCAGGTCGCCGGAGCGGCACATGGTTTTCAGCAACGATGCGAACGTGATAATTGCCGCGTCGCCGGCTTGATGACCGTGTGTATCGTTAATCGACTTGAAGTGATCGAGGTCGCTCATGATGAGGCTGCACGGCAAGTTCGATTCTTGGTGTGCGGCCACGAAGTTGTTGAGCATGCGATCGAACTCGGCACGATTGGCGACCTGCGTCATTGGGTCTTTGGCGACCTGGGCGTGCAGGGCCTGGCATTTCTCTTCGAGTGACGTTTCGGATGAAACATCGTGTAGCAACACGGTCGCGCCGTGGATTGCGCCATCGACACTGCGGACCGGAATCGCATGAAGATCGACCGCTACGTGGTGCCCTTGCCGGCCCATGATACTGACGCGGCCCAACCATTGGACGCCGGTCGAAATGGCATGGGCGACTGGACACTCTTCATTCGTGAGTCGTTGTTCGCGGTTGTTGCACATGTCCATGAGATTCGGGAGCAATGTGCGACCGCAAGCGGCGGCGCTGCTAACACCGGTGAGTCGTTCGACGCCCGTGTTCCACAGGAGAATCATGCACTGGCTGTCGACGAAGATGACACCGTCGTGCATGTTGTCGACGAGCTTCTTTTCGAAGAGCGAGTTAGTGGCGTCGAACATGAGCTGTTCGGTCGACGCGAGTTGTGCGGTGTGCTCTGCGGGCACCATGGCCCATGGCAACACGTTGCCCTCTTTCGGAAGGCGGTGCAACCAGCGGCGGGCCAACTTGTCGGTCAGCAGATTCTGATCGTGCGAAAACACGGCTTGGAGCTGGCGAACCAGATCGGGATCAAACTGGTTTCCGGCGAACTCGAACAACTCGGCGAGCGCCCGTTCGCGCGACCGGGCAGGGCGGTAAAGCTGATCGGTGGTCATCGAATCGAACGCATCGATGATCGAGAGCATTCGAGAGGCGAGCGGCAAGTCTTGGCCTTGGCGATCTTGATTACGTCCTTCGCCGTTGAACCAGGACCGGCTGTATTGAACGATTTCGAGCAGACTTTGCGGGGCGCCGCTGCTGGCGAGCACTTCCATCGTGTGCGCCGCGTGCCGAGACATGAGGACCGATTCCTCGGGAGTCAGGCGTCCCGGCTTAAGCAGGATTTTTTCCGGCACGCCGATTTTGCCGACGTCGTGAAGAAGCGCGGCGACCTCGAGCAGGTCGCGTGTCTCGTCGTCGAGTTGCAAGATCGCAGCCCAAGAGCTGCAGCCCAGGGCGACGCGAAGCGAGTGGGAAGCGGATTGCGGATGTTTTGCACGGAGAGCGGTGTACAGGCCGCTCGCCATGCCGAGCCGCGCTTGAATCAACTTTTCTTCGTGGGAGCTCTTGCGGGTAGCAGCCAGCGATTGGCCGCTTTCGGCCGCAGCTTCGTCCAGCGAGTTCAGTAGCACCGAGATTTCGGAAACCTGCCGGGCCGGAGCAAGGACCGGCACCTCCGGGGGGGCGTATCCCAACTCGGGAATATTCAGCAGCGTGGTTGATTCGATAAAGTCGGCCATATTGATCGAGCTTCTCTAAACGAAGCCATGCTGGCTGAGGATACACCGGCACCGAACGGCTCGACGACGGCCGCGGTGGGAACCCGAAATAACATCCAATCAAGCCTAGGTTATGGCGCGGGCGAAGCGGACTTTTCGCGTATTTTCGGGCATTTCAAGACTCGCTTGCGCGAAAGGGTGAATGCCGCCGTCGATTATCGCAAGCAGCCGGAATTATGTGACATCATTGACGCGATGCAGCGGCAGAATCGTTGCAAGTGGAATAACCGGTCGCCCGGTCGCAAGGAACCAGTTGCAAGCATTGGAATGCCGAAAGGGATTATGCGCCTCATACCGGATGTAGAGCTTGGCGCTCGATTGTCGGCGATACGCAGGGCGTATTTTTCGCCGAGATCGGTGGTGATTTGAGAGCCGACCGCAGGGATTCGCGGCGGTTTAAGCCAGAACGACACTGGAAGCACAATGGTCAACTTCCCCGGACGCGATCGACGACGCCGAGTGCTCAAGGATGAAGTACTCGCGGCATCCAACAAACAAGCGGCTTTGCGTGCCGTTTCGGACGACGGTCTGTCGGACGACGCGCCACGCTATAGCGATGCCGCGGGTGTGGAAAACCATCCGCAGGTTACGGACTTTGTTCCGCGACGGTATCGAACAATCATCACACTTTTGGTAGCGGGGCTCGGCGCCACGAGCGGGCTGGCTGCACTAGATTATTTTGCAGCTGCGATCGGGCAAGCTTGCTGCGTGCGGAGCGTCGACGCGCTGGGTTTGACGGCTCCGGGCAGTCTGGCGTCGTGGGTTTCGGCGGTCGTACTTCTGATTGCGAGCGCTGCAAGCTTGATCATTTACGCGATTCGCCGGCATCGCATTGACGATTTCCGCGGTCGGTATCGAGTGTGGCTCGGCGCCTCGATCGCGTGCCTCGCCATGAGCGCCAATAGCGTTACGGGGCTGCACCAGACATTTGCTGATGTCGCGACCCATCTGACCGGCTGGTCGGCATTACGCGATGGGGCGGTGTGGTGGTTGCTCGTCCCGGGTTTGCCGATCGCTTGGATTTTGATTCGCGGCTTGTTCGACATGCGTGAGTGCCGGTTCGGCGCCGCGCTGCTGTCCGCCGGACTTTTGAGCTATGCGGTTGCCGTTGCCGCCTATTTAGGGCTGGCGCCGATTGCTGATTTGCAGATTCGTTCTCTGACGGCCGGCACGGCACTCTTGGCCGGTCATTGGTTCGTACTTGCCTCGGTGGCGTCGTACGCACGGTTTGTGGTGCTCGATGCACAAGGCTTGATCGCCATCCCGCGCCGGACAGTCGCCAAGAAAGTTGAAAAGTCGGCCAGCAAAACCGCAGCGCGTCTCTCGACGGATTTGCCAGCCGTAAAAGCAACGCCGAGTGTTCTCTCCGCCGGCGGGTATTCGCGGTCCAGCATTCAGCCGGCGAAAACACCTGCCGACTCGAGTCGCTGGGTGGACGGCAGCCGTCCCGTGCGCGATCATCGCTACGATAGCGACGAGGACGATGAGGATGACTCGGCTGACGGTGGCCGCAAGTTGAGCAAAGCGGATCGGAAAAAACTACGGAAGTTGAAGACGGACGGGCGCGCCGCGTAGCGGCTTTGACGGCGTGGGCTGGATGCGGCTTAGCAGATGCCGGATACTGGAGGGCTAATTCAAGCCGTCTCGTAGTCCAACATCCACCATCCTAGATTCTTCCACGATGACTGTCCGCACGCGATTTGCGCCGAGTCCGACCGGTTACCTTCACATTGGCGGCGTGCGAACGGCGCTCTTTGCCTGGCTGTTCGCGAAAGGGCAGGGCGGGCAGTTCATTCTGCGGATCGATGACACGGACGCGCAGCGGAACGTGGACGAAGCGCTCGCCCCGATTCTGCACGGCTTGAAGTGGGTCGGACTCGATTGGGATGAAGGGCCGGAAATAGGGGGGCCGTATGGGCCGTATTTCCAATCGCAGCGATTGGAAAAATACCAGGCGGCGGTCCAAAAGTTATTGGCTGCCGGAGCCGCGTATCGCGATTTCGCGACGACCGAAGAGTTGCAAGCCGAGCGCGAGGAATCGCAAAAAGCTGGCAAGCCGTTTGTATACAGCCGAAAGTGGCGAGCGGAAACCGACGCTGACGTGAAGCGACTCGAAGCGGAAGGGCGAGCAGGGGTAGTGCGACTGCTCATGCCGCGCGAGGGGCAGTTCGTTCTTAACGACATTATTCGCGGCGAAGTGCGGATCGATTGGGCGAGCGAGCAAGACCACGTCATTCAGCGCGCTGATGGCACGTGCTTGTATCATTTGGCAACCGTGGTCGACGACCACGATATGCAGATCACGCATGTGGTGCGAGCGGAAGAGCATCTTTCGAACACGGCCCGCCAGGTGTTCATGTTCGAGCGACTGGGCTATGAAGTACCAGTATTCGCGCATCTGCCTTACGTCGCCGAGCCGGGTAGCAAGACCAAGCTGAGCAAGCGGAAGCTGGATAAGTATTTGAAGAACCGCGATTTCGCCCAGCTGATGGAGCACGGGCAGTCGATTGCGCGGCGATTGGGAATGGCCGTGAGCGCTGAAACGTTCAATCCAGTGATCGTCGATTTTTATGAGCAAGTCGGGTACTTGCCGCACGCGCTGCTGAATTATTTGTTGCTGCTAGGCTGGTCGCTCGATGACAAGACAGAAGATTTCTCGCGCGAAGATATGCTAAAGCATTTTTCGCTGGAGCGTGTCAATAAGGCGCCCGCCAGTTTTGATTGCGAGAAGCTCGTGGCGTTTGAAACTCGGGCGATGCAACGGTTGCCGATTAAACAGCGAGTGGCGAAAGCCGTGCCGTTTTTGCAACGTGCGAAGCTCGTAAGTGAGCCGCCGCCGTGCGATACGGCGCCTTACGTGACACGGATTCTGGAAGCGGCCGGTGATCGCCTGAAAGTTGCCGGCGATATTTTGGACTTTGATGACTTTTTCGTCGCCGACGATGCGCTGCAGTACGACGAAGCGGCGCTCGATAAACGATTGCGAAAGCCTGTCGAAGCGCTACCGCTGCTGAAAAAGTATCGCGAAATGCTGGCGGCGATTGAGCCGTTTGCGGCCGATCGCTTGGAGGCGGCAACCCATGAATTCGTTGAAGCGAATGGCCTCAAAATCGGCGATATCGTGCATGCCGTGCGTGTGGCAATCACGGGCAAGGCCGTTGGGTTCGGATTGTTCGAGACCCTGGCGATTCTTGGCCGCGAGCGTTGCCTGGCACGAATCGACCGTGCTTTGAACGTGGCAATGCAGCCGTCAGCCGGCAAAGCTTAACTTTGGCGAATGTCGCCGGTTAGATCGCCAAAATCTTGGCGCCCTCTGCTTCACTACCCCCTTCGCGAGTGGGTATATTGGAGCCGGACAGAGAGGCAATGCACGTGATGGAGCACGGCTCAACGTACGTTCGCACCGCTATATTCGGGCTACGTCGATGTCATCTGTTCCCTCTGAATCCGATCCGCTCGAAGAGACGCTGGAATCAGCGCGGCGCAATATCCGTCAACTCGAGATGGATACCTACCGAGTTCGCACGGATCTAACGCGACTGGAAGTAGCGCTGGAAGCGGTCAAGAGCCGCGACCCGCACGCGACCGCAGCAAGTGCTCCGCTGCCCGAAACAGAAAAACGGCCAGCGGAGACGTTCGAACCAAATGATTCACCATTCATAACGATCGAACCATCCCAGGCTCTCAGCGAAGCCGCTGCATTCGAAGAGCATCCTAAATTCGTTCCATCGGCCGAGCCGGTCGTCGCACGCGAATTTAATTCGTTTCCGGAATCCATTTCCGACAAGTTAGGTGAACCGCAGTTCGATGAGCCGGACGAAAATTCATTGGCGGGCGCCAAGCCGCGTAAAGACACGGCGCCAGTTTTCAAGGTCGCATCGCAGCCGGTTGTTGCAAGCCTGGTGCTGCATGGCGCCGTACTACTCGCAATCGTTTCGATTTCGGTGGCGGCGGTCGTTCATAGCGAACCGGCGTTTACGACTACGATTCTCGATTTGGGCGAAAAGCCGGCCGAGCATTCAGAGAACTTCGACTTAGGTCAGCTTGCTGCGTTGGATACCAACGTTGGAATTCCCGACGCGACCGCTGAGCCGTTGCAGGCCGCGCCGCCAGGCCCGCTTGTGAATGAAGTCGTGCCGGTGGATTTCGAGTCGGCCGCCGTCGGCCCTCCCAATGAGGGCGAAGCTGGGCTAATCGGCCCGCCGCAATCGGATGACGGTACCATGCCGGTTGGCGAGGGTGGAAATAGCGCGAAGGGAACCGGTAAACCATCGGGATCGGGCAACGGCCAAAAGAAAGGTGGTGGCGGAGGAGGATCGCGCAGCGGTGGTCCGTCGGGGTCAGCGCTCTTCTTTGGAACGCAAACGAAAGGCGATCGTTTCGTGTTTGTGGTCGACAATTCCAGCAGCATGAAGAACGGCCGATTCGAGATGGCCATTTCTGAGCTTGTGAAGACGGTCGAAGGATTGACGCCGCGACAATCGTTTTACGTGATTTTCGTAAGCGACCAGCCGTACCCAATGTTCATGTTGAATCCACCATCATCGTGGTTTTCTCTTAGTTCTAGCGACTTCGAACTGCTCTCGTAGTTGCTTAATCGCATCGCTCGATCCGCCAATGCTACCTTCTGGGGTAACGTCCATATAGTGGACAACGTGCCGCAATCTTCCCTTCTCGTCAATCGTGTCCTGTTGGCGAAAATGCACACGTAAGAACCTTGCTTTTCTGGACTTCAATTGCGACAGCGACCAGTCTTCGAAGTCGGCCTCTACTCGCTTCTCTCGTTGCGTTAGCTTCGCCGATTTAACACCCTGGCATTCAGACTCAAATCTCGCGTCGCTGAAGTAATCGAGCAAGTTGTCCTCGCCGTCGTTCAGGAAATTGTCCGGGTATCCCTTAGCGAATATCTCGATGCGGTCTACAAATTGACCGAGGTGCTCCCTGAGCCTTTCCCGCGTGCTTTGGTTCCCGTCACGCAACGAAGCCCTTAAATCATCAAGTCCCGATTTCCACTCTTCAACACTGTTTGCGTCTCGCTCAGCTTCTTGTCTCCGATACCGGAGATCAACTTGTTGCTGTTTAGCCACTCGCTTTTCGCTTCTCAATTTGACTATCAGCTTTTCATAGTCATCGCGTGACTCGGCATCTTTGGTTCGCCCGATCTGATCGTAGAAGTTCTCAATCTGTTTCTCTATTCCGACAATGTTGGCAGTTATTTCATGTTCCTGTCGTCGCAACTTATCGCACAACTTCTGCTTCTTGTCTTTCTTAGGCAAAACACTCTCTGGCCTCAATCGGCGTAATTGATCCAGCAAGGCATCTTCGCAAATCTGATACGGTAGCGAAGGGCATTTCCGCGAGTCGCCACTTGTTACGTTATCAGCACAATATAAATAGTGATGGTTCCCACGGCCTCTTGGCCCACAGTGCATGGGTCCTCCGCAGTAACCACACTTAACCATTCTGCTCAGGACGTTGGGATTCTTGGCCTTTGGACCAGGCTGAGAGATTCCTCGCTTCGACGCGATCTTCTGCTGTACCAAATCAAACAGCCCAGGATGGTTTTTTAGGATGTTCGGATAAAAATTGAGAATTGGTTGTCCATCTGGAACACGCTTACTGTATTTGCCGCCGAGCCGCCGATGCGGTTGATACTCACCAATGACTGCACGATTGCGAAGAATGAGTTGAACGTAACGCCGGTTCCAATGATCCTTCGACTGATTTTTTCTTTTGGTTGGAATCCATCCATCTTTTGTCTTCGCTTCTCTATTCAACCGTTGAGTAATTAGGTTGTAGCCGAGCCCCTCCGCAGCCCACTTGAACATCTTTACTACTGCCTTTGCGGCTTGCGGATTCACCTCACACCGTCCGAAGTCGATTACTTTGTCACCGTTCCGTTCCCGGCCTACGATCTCCAACCAGGATGGTACAGTACCAACAACTAGCTCGCCGGTAGCCCTGGCTCTTTTGCGTCTGTTGTCCCAAACGTCGGTGAGCCAGTCCTTTTTGTCGCTTGAATCTTTATGGGCAACATCGAGCAGCGTAGTTAAGACACCTAACCAACCTGGAGCACTGGCATTCTTTTCATTGTTAAACTCTACGCCTGACTCGAACCGAAGTGTTATGCCGGCATCGAAGACCTTAAAGATCGTATGCTGCAAAGCTTCCTTGGCACCTTCGCGACTAAGACGCTTCACTTCCTCAACAAAAAGTATGGTGCGTCCTGGAATAACGCTGATTTCGCCGGATTCAATCGCTTCGACAAATTTCCCTAAGTGCCCACGCTTTCGGTGCTCGCCGTAGAACGCACTCATGCCTCTATCCATTGGCAGCGAGTGTGTCAGATATGATCGACTCGGAAACTCTCGCTTGATCTTTGCGACAAACAGCTCGAAGGCTTCCTTCTGCCGATCTTCGCTGCGACCGTGTTTCTGTCTTTCACTAGAGAAACGGCGATACGAGATCAACAACCAGGTGTTCTCGTCGACCTCATTCAAAGTGACTTTTTTCGACTTACGTTTGGCGTTAGCAGTCGCCACAGAGACCTGACCTTTCCCTGACCGCAGCGAAAGAAAAAGGGCGGCAGCCAAGCCGGTCAGGACTGAATGGCCCGCGTTGCAACCGCGTTGCCGCCACGGGTGATTTTAACGGCCAAAAAAATTCATGCTTAACAACTTTTCAGCTAGACCGTTCACCCACTTTTGAATCGCCGAACGCGACCACCCGGGCACCGGCCCGGATCGACGCCCCCGCTACGGCTTCTCCTCGCCCCGCTGGCGAGCGATTGACGGCTTGGGGTGTCACAACAGCCCCACCGGCCCCGATGCGTCCATTGCACCCCGACAAACGCGACAAATGTTGAACCGATCAACCGGAGACGGAGAAACCGCCGATGCGGGGAGCCAAGGAAAGCCACCCACCGCACCGACGGCTCTCGGAGAGTGTGTCTAGCGACGACGAGAGAAGTCCAACTCTGGAAGATCAAGCGGTGCTTCGTCTCTCTCATCGTATTGAATCTGAATCTCTCGATCCGAAGGCTCGTCCGATGGACTGGCAACATCTTCCAGTGGGGCGAACACGTTATCCGGTAGGTCAAGAGGACGTTGGTTCGCAGTAGATCGTCGTCGTCGCTTGCCTGATCGTCGGCGGGCCTTCGCTTTGCAGTTGGAGCAAAGTATTTTCGGGTCGGTACAACAACTCGGATCGGGTGCTCTTTGAATGGTCAACATAATTCGTTCCTCCATTGAACAGGTCACAGTTTCACAGAACTTACGCGGTGCCTGAATTTTTCCCGCTGTTGCTTGTCTCGGTCGTCATCCCGCCTCTTAGCAACGATCCAGGCTGGCGTGGCATCGTCCCTTCGTTTCTCCGCACTTCGCAACTCACTGCGAGCCTTGTTCGCTGCGGCTCGCAGTTCTTTTAACGTCTCAATCGCCTCGTCCGTTTCTTCCTGGACTTGACCATCGCTGTAACCTAAAAGGCTCTGCTGCAGATTGTTAAAAGCATCTTCAGCCTGTTTCGCTACAGCTCTCCAATACTTGCAGATCGCCTTTCGCCGTTCGTACTTGTCTGTCGGCGGAGGGGTCATCCGTCCAAATGACTCGAACGAGTACTCTAGGACTGCTCCATCGTGAAACAGAATCTCCCCGTTGCGTTTCAGTTGCACGTGAGGATTATGCTTCTGGAAAAACTTTTGAATCGCCGGCCTCGTGCTGTAGAGAGGCTCCGACGGGTTTTCTTCTTCAATTCGATTCCTCATATCGTCTCTCCTTATTTAGTAGCCACCTGCTCCAACGATTTTGATAGGGCGAGCGGCAGTCACCGCGACTCCAGCGAGGGCATTCGCTGCATCGTCATGGCCATGCAACGGATGATCTATGATGTCTTTGCCACCACTCCGAACTCGCCGTTCCAAACCGGCGAGTTGTTTGACGAGTAGCTCGTCGTCCAACAGTTCGATCTCTCCCGCACACAGTACGGGCAATAGCTCCGCATAGAGCTGAGATTTATTCTTTTCACACTTCCGATACTGGATGCCATTGCTCTGAAACGCACTCGCAGCGAACTCACCTGCGTAGTTGTCACCGATCACGCGATTGAGTCCCCAGTGCCGTAACACGTCTGCCATGTTGGCGATGACGGCGTGCGGATTGTGTGGGGCACGCCAGACCTTCAAGGCGTCGAGAATTACCTTCCGCTTTACGCGATGAGCGACTGCAAGGGCAGCAGAGTCGTTGCGACCCCCGCTCAGATCGGCGAAGGCGTAATATCTGAGGTCTGAATTGGGAGTGTTTTCTCTTCGATCTTTCACAACGAGGTTTTCAATGACCTCGATGCTAAGAAAGGCCGAAATGTCGTCTCGAAATTCCGCTAAGTACTCTGACTTTGCCGCGGCCATGTCTTCGGCCATCGCGGCGTCTACCACAGCCTGCGGCAACGTCGGATTCATCACGCGACTTGGAGCATTCCAGACCAGGACTGGCGACTTGTTGTTGCCGAAGTGTTTTTTGTACTGGTTGTAGGTCCAGCCGCGTTTCGCATAAGGCGACGAGATGGCAATTAGTCTCCCTTGCGTCGTCGCCAATGCCGGTTGAATAGCTCGCACTACTTCCGTATCAGATCGGACGCGAGTTTCCTGTTCCGTCGCGAAGAAGCAGATTTCATCTAGCACGCACGCGAGTAACGTCATCCCGCGACACTTCCGCCAGTCGGCCGAAAGTGTTTCTACTTGATTGCCACTCTTTAGCGTGAAGCCTGAATCTTTGCGGTCGGATGTAATCTCTTTTCGCAACACGGGAGTATCGAAGATCGCCCGCAAGTATTTTTTGACAACATCAGACTGCCGCTTAGATGGTGATATGACAGGAACGATGCCTTGTTCACCTTTTTGAAGTCGGGACTCTGCTCCTGCGAGTGTTGCCGCATAAGCACCTATCACAGCAGCGATACGACTTTTCCCACTTCTTCGGCCTGTCAAGAAAAGTGCAGTCTGAAACCCTGCTTTGGGCAGCTTATCTGGATCGCGGCCGGTGCACTGCTTGATTAGGTTGCGACCGAACTTGGACTGAACAGGTAGGCCATACAAGACTCGTAACGCCACGAGCCAACTTTTCCACGAGCTTAAATCGTCTCCCATAAAGGGTTCGAAGACCTTTGGATGCTTAATGGCTTGGATGATGTCCAAGTAACTGTTGTCCTTTTCGTTCTGAGATAATGATGTCTTGCAACCGTTCGGTGCTTCGTGCCTCGCGGTCGAGTCCAAGTTTGTTGAGTAAGTCTGTTAGGGATCGCGTGGTCATCAAGTAGCGTTGCCAGTTGATTTCTTCCCCCTCAAGCGAAGCGACCTCTTGAGACTCTAGGTAAGCCAGAAGAAAAACCGCTCTCGCCGCCAGCCATTCCCTCGCGGCCGTATCGACACCTGCCTCACGTTTGAGTCGTTGGAGTCGCCTTCGCATCTCTTTCACGGCCCTGAATCTTGAATCGGCCTCATCAATCATCCTCAGAGAGAAACCTTTGTCCCGCCGTTTGGCGATAGGCTTTGGCATCCGAACCTTGCGGTCGCTATACAGTCTCGGTTTTGGTTTCTTGGTTTTCATGGTCGGTTCCACGGCTTTGGGAATACCGACATGATACCCGTTAGATGTACATTTGTCTACAACTATAAATGGCTATAGTTAGCGGGCTTTTTGATTGGCTGGAACGTATGTCGGGGTGACACCCTTCAAAACGTTGTAAACCGCTTGTGGCGTCCTTCCGAATCTGCGAGCAATCTCGGACACAGGCAATCCTGAGTCACGCAGTGATCGGACTTCCGCTGTCCACTTCCCTGGTCGCCGTCCTAGCTTCACTCCACGGGCCTTGGCAGCGGCCAGACCCCGTTTAGTGGAATTGGAAAGTTCATCGCGTTGCATCTTGGCGAGTGCGAACAACAACGCAGCGATTAACTCTCCTTGAGGACCGTAAAAGTCGAACTGCTCAGCGATGGCGACCACGCGAACACCTTTTTCCAACCATTTCGCGAGCATCGTAAGGCCTTCATAGGCACCTTTTCTGGTCAACCGTGACAGTGACCACACAACTACCGTTTTGCACTCACCGTTAAAAATTGCACGATGCAATTTTTCTAGTCCTGGACGCTTATCCTTCGTGCCCGAGATTCGATCATCGAACCACTGAGCGTTTTTGATACTGTGGCCAGTCAACCATCGTTGAATCGCTCTTTTCTGACTTGCTAGCCCAGTTTCTTGATCTAATGTCGATACTCGAACGTAAATAGCAGTCTTGCTCATGGAATTCCTTTTAGTTTCGTATCTGATGAAAATTTTGAGTTCGCACCTTCGAGATTTTCCAGTCACCTCCTAATAGGTCCCCTAGTGAGTGCTGGTCTGTCACTCTGCTGCTAACTCGGCACTCCATGCCCGTTATTCAGGCACGCCTCACTTTCGGTCGTTTGCCTGCCTTGTATTTGGCAGCGTAGAAGCGTCTCGCCTCGTAGTGGTCCGTGAACGTCCTAGTCACACGCTTGCCTCGTGCGTCGTATTCGATGGTTACTGGTTCAACGGGGTACTTCATACCAGCCTCTCTGCTCCACACTGGGTACATACCAGCTTCACTTGTGGTGGTGTGAACCAATACGTCACTTGACCCACCGCCTTGTACTTGTGGCCGATGCGTTCGCACGGTGCACTTCCAAGCCGCTCTTGCAGCAGCTTCATCTCGCGGTCACTCAAAGCACCGACCAGCGAAAGGATGATCTCGCACGGTGTCATGACTAAGTCCTTATCCCAAAACGAAAACTGCCCCGTGCCGATCCTGCCGGCTACGGGGCAATGAGTACCGATTTACGTTGCGTCCTAGCTCTTGCGTGTGCGGGGTGGCTTACCTACCAGCGTGACCACCCCTTTCTTGTCGATGGCAGCACGGCCTCGCTTGTCGCGTTCGTAGTGAACGTGCTCTGTGATACGGTTGACGTCGATACTTAGCTGTGGATGCGTCTGAGCCAATCGCACGGCCATGGAAGCGATACTTAGTCCACCGCCATTTATCAATTCCTGAATGGCATGTCCTTGGAGTCGTTTGCGTTCGTTGGCGGGAATCTCGACCACTGGTGCCGGCTCCGGCTTGCTTCGCTTCGCTGGTGCCTTCGACGGGGTGGCGAGCTTCGCTTGACGTTTGGTCTTCGTTGCGGTAGCCATTGTCACTCTCCTAAACGTGGTGAATCGGGTAGTGTACAAACGTACACTTCTCACACGTTTATCATATCGACACCTAACGTGGTGTCAATTGAAACGCACGACAAAATTTAGAAGAATTTCCCGCACGGCAGCGTTGCTGACCTTCGAAGTTCAACGCCCAAAAACGAGGCACAACTCCGCACCGTCATAATTGACGCCGCCACGAGCGATGAGATGCGTATGAAGGCGTTGAACCTGTACGCCTTTCGATAGCGTGGTGCAATGCTGCACTCGAACGCTGTACGCCTTAGATACGAACTGGAACGTAGTTCGTGTTAGTCATGAATGACTGAAACCTGCGTAGACGAGACAAGGGTTAGTACAGGTTAGTTAGGCGTACGACTGACGGTGTTTTGATAACTTGGATGTCTACGTGGGCGTATTGGTGCGATATGGGGTGAAAGTTGTAATTCCTTCTAGGATTTAAGCTAGGACGACGAGGTGGGGCCTGTGCTGCACTGCTGTTGTTAGTGGATTTGGTTGTGTTTTTTGCGAACCTTTCCTGACCTTTTAACGGCTAGGTTTCGTTGTGGTAGTGGATATGTATTCGAGACGCATCTGGGTACATGTCTAGCTGGTGTTTTAGGTAGGATTGGCGGTGCTCTTCCGTGAGCACCATCCAGTCCGATCCTCCATGCTACTAGCTAGTATTGCTCCTCTTTCTGGCGAACCAGTTTGCAAGATTGTCCACTGCATCACAAAACTCTCTCTTCTCCTCAGTGGTCATTCGAGTTGCTTTGAGAAAGTACGTGCCTTTCTGATCTGGATCTTTCATACCATCCGTATCTATCGTTTTGAGCATGAGATCAATCCACCTTTTAGGGTCTTGCTCGGTGAGTTCTTTGCGAACGTCTCTATCTCTGCCGAGGCCTAACCAGCACGCATCGAATGCCAACGCGAAGTGCTCTGCCTCATCGGCGACCAAGGGAAGCATTAAGGCACGCCTTGCCTGGTTGAGCTTCTCGAGTTGGTAACTGAAGTGGTGAGTCATGTTCACTCTACCTCCGTTTCTGACTCAAAATCTGCTTGAATCTCCTCAAGCTCGTTCCGCCGTTGATGGATCACCTCGAAAATTGGTTCGAGTAAGCTATCGGTCACGTCCTCGCCGAAGTGTTCCGCCGCATCGTCAAATTCAATGAGTACACGAAGCCCAACAACACTAGTGAGCCAGGATAAGGCGTAACACATCCTGTTTGCTGCATCGTCATCAAGCTGTGGAAACTCTGACTTGACATGATCCCACAATCCCTTCGGTCCCACTTCCCTCCACGCTTCCGGTGTTGAGCGAATCTTATCGAACAGCGGCCTAGGCAATTGCCGAACCAAAACTTGCAGCCGATCCACTTCTTTTTCCGCTTTGGTTGCGGTCTTCCGTGTACGTCTTGTTGAGCTTTTTTTTGCTGATCTCGTTCTAGCGACAGGCATCTAATCGTCTCCTTTTGGTAAGTGATCCCCCTACGCAATTATCGACACGAGACTTTTGCCCCAGCCCTCCATCGCCTTTATAACGCCGCTAGATGCCGTCCTTGGGTCGCCTTAAGTCCTTACGGCATCTGATGTCGCGAAAACTTTAGGAAAAGTTCCGAATACTGCTCATTTTTCGACCACTTGTTTATTTGAACACTATGTGAGACGTAGCTTACTGACAGTTCCCATTTGGTTGACACCGCACCCCCCAGATGGTTACACTGTCTGTCACTATGTCACCCTCCTTTCATAGAAAATTAATCTCAGGTTGGTCGGTCGCTTTAGCGTTAGTGATCGCTGCCTACGCGGAGGCGAAGGGCGGGAGTAGCGGCCACGGGAGCAGCGGCCATCATTCCAGTGGCGACGTTAGCGTACACGGCTACACCAATAAGAATGGAACTTACGTCGCATCACACATGCGGTCGCATCCAGACGGCGACTTCTACAACAACTGGAGCACGAAGGGAAACTTTAATCCCTACACTGGCAAAGCTGGAACAAAAGTCACACCTCCATACGGCTACGGCGGTAGACGTGCCAGCGGCGTTCTAGCAAATCAGGGACTGGCGTCTTCGACAGACGACGGGCAGGATTCGGGCGACGCAGAATACGACAAATCGAGTGTTCAAGAGTCGAAACCTCGCTCGCCAATCAACTCTGGCATTCGACTAAAGTGGGCTACCGACGGCCTTTCTTCAGATGAAAAAGCTACGCACGAAGAGCTAGTGCAAGCACTCAAAAGCCGAGGGGTAAATCTCTTCTACTGGGATCTCTACTCCAACGACAAGCTCCGCGATATTCAGCACCAACTTGCGGTGGGTGCTCGCCCGTCAAGCTTTTAGCATAAGCGTGGCCGCAACACTCATCTTCTGTCACGGATCCACTTCTTCACGAACTCTTGGTCCGCTTCGGAAAGTTTCTCCTGCGGCACCTTCGATGTTTTGCCATCACGTTTTTTTAGAGTCACGGTGCCGTTTGCAACGCTCACAATCGTGGCTTCGGTAGAGAACCGTCCGTCCGCACTCGCCCAAGTTCGGAAGTCCTCGACTTTCTCTGGCGGCTTGTCTGTTTTCGGCGTCGTGACTGGGTCAGGCTGACTTCGCCACTCCTCTATCGGATCGAGCGACTTGCTCGATTTTTCCTTTTGAGGTTTCGGAGTGTCGGGCTCATTATCATCCCAATTCGCGAGTGTCAGACTTGATTTAACTAGCCGAGCAGCCTGCCCGGACGGCGTTTCGCCAGCTGGGAAACCTTTACGGAAAAGCAACCGCTCACTTGAATTGGAAGGGTTGTAGTTATAAGTCGCAACCAAATAGGGCCAAGCAGAGTCTGGAATGAGGTCAACAGATCCTTTAACAAGGTGCGGAGTCTTGGCCCTATTGTCGAAGTAGAAGATTTCTTCCCATCTGCCGTCCGCTACCGTCCCTAGTACATGTGTGGCAATCTCCGCCTTCGTCCCGTTTTCAACGAAAACAGTTTCAAGATGGGACGTCTTTTTGGGGCTCAGCTCACTTACCACCTCGAAGACCGCATTTCCACTTGGTGCGGCAGGTGGGGCGGTGGCAGCATCACTCTTTGGCGATTGTGGTAGATCAACCTTCGTAGACGCTTCTACAACTGGAGGGCTGGTATCCGTCGGTGGTGGCGTCGTTGTGTGTGCCGTTTGATGACTAACCGCTGCGGCGGTGAACAGCCCTACGCACGATCCAATAGTGAGCAAGAATGACCCGCCAACAAAAACTGCAATCGCAATCAAACAGCCGAACGCTACTCCAAAACCTGTGGCGAATGAACTGCGTGGTTTTCCGTCTTTGCCCACTAAATCGCTCCCCAAAAGTGTCGAAGTGGCAATTGCTATCTGTACCGAACTATCGCCTCGTTCACCGCAGCAACGATGCTCGTGACCTGCTCGCGATCTTTCGAGGTGAAGGCTTGTACCTCACCTGACGAGCTGGCCATCGCAAGATGGTAGTCAGGCTTGGCTTGCTTCCGCTGTCGCCAACCTACGACAAGAAGAGGGATGCCGATTATTAGGAACAAAAATGTGCCACCAAGATTCCCGCGTAATAACGAAACGCCAAAAGAAAGCATTATCGCACCCAGAGACATAATCGCAGCAGCTGCATTAGTATTTGCAGGAGTGTGTGCCATCTTCACCGAGGTGATATTCCTCAAGGCGTAGGTCGTTCCACCGCAGATCACGCGGGCAGTGGTTACAGTCACGTCTCGATCGGAGTAGACCGTTTGCTCGCCGGTTTGATGGGTGGGGAGTGGTGGCGGAGCAACAGGAGCTACCGCCTGCATCGGAGTAGCTGTGGGAGTTGGAATGAACTGCGGAGCGGATAGCCTGTCAACGGCCGCAATTGAGACTGGAATCGCTGACGCAGGTACGTTGATCTCACCTCCACAGTAGGGACAACCTCCCCGAGTACCCGCAAGCGAATCCTTCACTTTCATTATCTTTTGACAATTTGCACACCGAACTTCGATCGACACCGCGATTGCCCTCGAAGAAGTAAAGAAGACTGTGATCTAACACAGAAAGAATGCTGCCTTTAAAACCACTGTTTCTTTTCGACAGCGTATGTCTGGTAGAAGTCCTGATCGGACTTCGTTAGATAAATGATCCCTTCGGCAAATCCAATAACGTGCATGGCAATCGTGGCGAAGATCGGCAGGACAATAAAACAAAACAGGATTCCGCCGAGATAGCTGCACAGCATTATGGTTCCTGTGCCACTCCGGTTCGTCATGAACTTGTGTACTCCAAGCCCACCGACAAGCAGTCCACATATGCCAGCGGCAATCCGTTTGCCGACAAACTCTTGGTACTCCCGGTTGCTAGGAACCGCACTATTCGCACCTGCTGAAATCGGAATTACCGATGGCAAAGGAATTTGAAACCTTCCTTGGCATGTAGGGCACGCTGCAGCTGCCCCCGCCTGAGATGCCGGAACAGAAAGATGAACGTGGCAATGCGGGCACTCAAACGAGAGGGTTCGTGGAGTAAATTCTGGTGTTACCGTGGCACCATTCGTAGACGCCTGCTGATTCCGAGTAAAAAGACTTTCTGGAATTTCGCTAACATGTTCAGTTGCTTTTAGATTTGGTACTTCAACCTGAGCATTGCAGTAAGGGCAAAGACCTTGAGTGCCAGCCATTGAATCTTTGAGCTTGAGTGGTTTCCCACACTGCTCACACAGCATCTCGATAGCCACGAGGTGACCCTTTTTTACACAGAGAAAGCGAAAGCGATTCGCTAATGGAAAACCCGCCAAGGCCTATTCTAACTCCCCCACCTGGGGTTTGAAGCCTGTCTGACCTCAGTTCTTAATGCCGCGTGTTTGATGATGTGGAGCGGTGATAATGGGGTGGTGAACAGTGTTGGAAATGGGGTAACGTCGGTCCATCTGGTGAAAATGACAAAACCTACATGTTTTCCTGCGTGAACTGCATGTTTCAGGCATCCGAACCATAAAAAAATGACGCACCCTATCTGCCATACCTTTTCCGCCACCGTCGCACGGTCGGCTCTGGCAGATTTAGCTTCCTAGCGATCGCTCGATTACCCAGGCCTGAATCCATCAAATTCAGTAATTCACGACGTACTTTGCCTCGGCGTCGTTTCTTGTAGCCAGGCGAACGATCCTTGTAGCGTTTGCCGCGACTCGTATCTCCACCGCGATCTTCCTGGTAGTCGGGATAACGTATGGTTGCCAACGGGACGTATCCAACGAGTCCTGTTAGCTTCTCGAAGTCGTCGATGGTTGGAGCCGTGCCCTTGGTGTGACGATTATTGCGGACTAATCGCGACGTGTGCAGAGCTACAATTTTCGCTCCTGTCTTTTTCGCCACCTTTGCAGCTTTGACTAATTCCGGCCTGCCGCTTTTCCAAAGTTTCCATCCTGAAACGTCTTCATGGAACTCGGCCACAATCGTCACCTTGATTCCGTAATGATCGGCAAGTTGCATTATTCGCTCACGGAGATTAGCTAATTGGTGAACGAGGTTGCCGTCTCGCCGTTGCTTCGGGCCAGATACACGAACATAGAGCACTATCAGAAGTTCGAGCATTCCGTCCCTTAATGCTCGGCTGAGAAGCTGCCTAAATGGAGCGATGTAGTCTTTGGGCCTCGCTGGCCGCGTCTCGACTTCCTGCTCTGAATCGCTCTGATGCCGTTCCTTAAATCGGTCGGTGAATCTTTCCATTGTGTTTCCTTTCAAACCGGCCGCCGACCGACGAGTAACGGTGGGAAACACAAAACCGTTACTCGTCGGCGACTGTGTAGGGGATCAGCCCACAAACCGGATATCCTTATTATTGACGTTTCCTGCCGGCGTCGCAGGGCATCGTCGAACTGGTGTGCTTGGTCTTTTGAACAACTTAATCATCTCACTAACATTTCATGTTTGGTGGTGGAATCGCCATGAACATTCCAATGTTCTTTCCGCAGCCCGAACCTCAACTGATTCCGGCCACGACGCAAAACAAGAATCGGCTGCGAGAATGGCTGCCGAAGGCGATCTTGGCGTCCGGGCACAATCGCGAATTAATCAAGGCGATGGATATGGCTGCCGCCCTTCGGCCCCAAGCCGTGTATCTGCTGTGGGATGGCGATCTGAAATACAGCGACGCCGTGCGGCTGGATGTGATGACCCACCTGACCGCGCCGTACCCGGGTGATTTCGTGGTTCACACCATTGGGCTGGGGATCACGTCGCTCGATGGCGAGCAGAATCTAACGTCCATTGCTAAAGCGCATCACGGCGTTTATCGTCCGGTCGACGTTCAGAAAACGGGCCGCCGGTAAGCTGTTTGCGCGCATCTCACTGACGGCATCTTTGCAGGCGCACTTGTCTCCGATTGGGCTTCGCGTGACACTTAGCTGGGCTCGAACCACTTCGCTACTGCCACTTTCGACCAGCTATGCCGCACGATCACGTACATGTTGATGAATCGATGAGCGATAAGCGGCTCGTGTTCAGCCTTATGCTGAATCTGCTGCTTACGATAATAGAAGTTGTCGCCGGCGTTTTCTCTGGAAGCTTGGCGCTTATTGCGGATGGAGTGCACAACTTTGGCGATTGCGGCTCGTTCGTGATTGCGCTCATTGCCAGGAAAATAGGGCGGCTTCCCTCGGACACGCGCCGTACGTTCGGTTATCGACGAGCTGAAATAATCGGCGCCCTCATTAATCTGACGATTCTCGCGATTACGAGTCTGTATTTACTTTGCGAAGCAGCGGTTCAGCTGATGAGCGAACACACCGTAAACGGCCGGACGATGGTCGTAACCGCCGGGTTGGCTCTGTTCGTAAACACTGCGACGGCAGCATTGCTGCACGCCGGGTCGCGGGGCAATATGAATGTGCGGGCTGCGTATTTGCATAATCTTGCGGATTCATTGTCGTCGCTCGGCGTGGTGCTCGCCGGTGTCGCCATTCTTTGGTTTGGAACGGCGTGGATCGATGCCGCGATGACGATTCTCGTCTCGTTGTACGTTTTGTGGCAAAGCGTTCCCGATATGCGCCGGGCGATTCACATTCTTATGGAAGGCGCTCCGGCAGACATCGACACGGAAGAATTGCTCGCCGCGATGCAAGGGGTGAATGGCGTGGCAGAAGTTCATCATCTGCATCTTTGGGAATTGGATGAACATGAGCGGGCACTGGAAGCGCATGTCGTGGTGAAGGATCCCGATCTTGGCCGCTGGCCTGCTATTAAGCTCGAAATTAAGTCGCAATTGGGATCGCGATTTCACGTGCATCATTCGACGCTCGAACTCGAAGGCTGGGACGAAGAAGCCTGCCAGCCGTGCCCGCCAGGTGAGCGGCACTGCTAGCGCTCAGCACGCATCTGAAAGCCGCTAGCACTTGAGCTGCTGAAGTTTGCGGGTTACTCCGGTCGATCCAATCGAAGAAGGTCCGCTTTTGCGCACACTTCGATCAATGCTTCGCATCGCTGAGTATGGCTACCAACGAAGATCTTTCGAGCACGCTTAATCGTCTTGCAGGCGGTTTGATTACTGCTGCGCTTGTTGCGCTTATTCTGTGGATCGGTCAGACTACATTTCGCCACACGGCGAACTTAGTGAGCCTCGATGAGAAGATAGTAGACGTCAAACATCAGTTTGAAGTCGTCGATCAACGTCAGGATGGACTGCGGAAGTTGGTGGAAAATTTCGTAGCTACCGCAAAAAATAGCGACCGGTCGCAATTCACGGCGAAAGACGGCGATGCGCTCGTCGCGCAGGTGCGGCAGGCTGAGCAATCGATGACGGAACTGGAGCGTCGGTTCGTCGATCGATTGAACAGCCTGGAATTACGGCTGGCGACGTTGGAGGCTCAACACCAACACTCGCAGGAGGTCGCCGCTTTGCAGTCGGAGATCACGCAGTTGCGTAGCGACTTGACACGGGCCGCGGCAGTACAGGAAGCGCAAAGCCCGTCGCCGCAGAATAATGACCGCTTCGCTCGTGGCTTGCCGGTGTTTTTGCCGCCCGTGGATAATCGGCGCTAACGTCGGCACGAAGGCCTAATCGTTCTTGCCGCCCTTATCGCGGCGTTTCTCATTGCGATTGCGATCGTTGTCGCTCTTCTGCTCGTTGTCGGGGCCGGTCTGCTGCGTTACCTGTTCCGGCCGATTTCCGAGCCACGCCTTTCCGACTGCCTTGTCGATCGCCTTCTGTAGCGCTTCGGCCGATACGTTTCCGCTTACGTGGTGCACCTGCACCGTCGTCTGCGGCGACGCTTGTTCGTCTAGCTCGCGGACCATGCGCACGATGTCGTTAAAGATGCCTTTCTGGGCCGAGACAATCAGCACGCCGGAGACGTCATCGGCGCCCAGCGAGAGCGCGCCGTCGAACCCGACCTTCATCGGCGAAGGCCGATCGCCGCTGCTCGAATCGGACGAACCGCCATAGTTGATAACCGTCATACGCTCCGCGCTCGAGCGTTCGCCGCCCTGCTTACCACGATCGAACTCTTTGTCTTTCGAGCTTAGCAGATCGCGATAGACTTCCTTGACGGCCGCAGCGATAACCGACGGCTTGGAATACTGAACCTTGATCGCAGCCGTTTGACGAATTTCTACTGAATCAACCGGCGCTGGTTTATCGAACTCCTTGATGAGCGCCGCGACATCCGCCAGCTGGCTCGCCGAGGCATTAGAAACCAAGATCGTGTTGCTTGGACGATCGTAGGTGATCATCAGCTTACGACGCTTCGATAGGCCCGGCTGTTGGGTTTTCTTGCTCGAAGTTTTTCTCGGAGGAAACCAAAAGGGATCAAAGCTGGAATCCGTGTCTCCCTGCAGATCGTCCTTAAAATAATCATTGAGGTCATACCACATTTCCAAAGCGCGAATGTATTTGAGCGGAAACACTTGGAACCGTTTTTCTTCGGGCGACAAGTCTTCCAGTAGATCCTCCATACGATCGAGCGCGGCGGTATCGCTCGAATTGAGCATCAAGCGGCCGTCCTCTGTAACGGTGATCGTGACGGGCGCCGGCGAAGTGCTGGATTTGGTTTTCGCACCGGCCGCTGGCTTGCTCAAATCGGCGGACGGATTAACCGGTTCAGCTTGTACTCGCTTTTCCGTCAAAGCATCGACTGATTGCGAGTTGTCAGTTGAGTGCAACTCGGCAAATTGAGCGGCAACGCGCGTGCCGCCGATCGTGTTCGCTGCGCGATCGTCTTTAGGCTTAGCGGCGGGCGCCGGTTTGCTGTCTGCCGGCTTTTCCTTACCCTCGTCTTCCGCAGGCGCAGGCTTCGGTGGCGGGGTCTTGATGATGAGTGGGTTCTCGCCCGTGGTCGGCCACGCAGATCGGAGACGATCAAGCAGAGCAGCCGTCGCTTTCGGGTCACTCGGTTGGACGAATCGCACAGGGCTTGAGCTTCGCTGCGATCCCGGCGTCTCGCCTAACTTGATCAATAGATCGTGCACGCGCTCGAGTTCCGCATCGTTGGCCCACACCAAAAGCTGGTTGTGTTCGACGTCCGCATCCACACCGAAGCCTTTTTGCGGCTTCTTCTTGTCGTCATCCCGTCCGCCGAAGTCGTCCCAGGGAGACCAGTAACGCCGGCTTTTGTTTTTGTCTTTATCCTCGTCCTCTTGTCCGCCCATCATGCTCAGTATCGTGGCGGCAACCGCGTCTGCCGCCCGCCGCCGAAGTTGAATGACTTCAAAGTGGCGGCCGGTGCCATCGAACTGGTCGATCAGGCTGCCGATTTTTTTGTGGTCATCCGCGGTGGCCAATGCGAACAGCGTTTTACTGCCGCTATCAACTTTAAATTCTGCGTACGGGCTAAGTCCGCCGATTTCTTCCAGCGTGGCGACGAACTTATCCGGGTCAAGCGTCGTGAGGGGATACTTTTTCATCGATCGACCGGTGCTTGGCGCGCTACCGGCGGAACTTGAATCCGTCGAATCGGCCGAATCGCCGAATGGAACGTCCAAATACGAAATCGCCTGCTCGATGATCTTCATCTGATCGGGCGGAGCGTTCGCCAGCACGCTATTGCGCTGTCGGTTGAACGCTAAATACACCTTCGGCGCATCGCTCTTGCCCATCATCTTGGACAGGTCTTTGCCGCCGCCTTGCTGCTGCATCTGCTGCATCATCTGCATCTGCTGGGCCTGCATTTGCGGATCGGTTTGCGCGGGCTTGGCCTTCGGGTCGACGCCCAAGATCACGTACAACGTTTCGATCACCTGCTGCGGCCGAGCGTGCTTGAGAACAAACTCTTTCGGCACGATCCGGCCGTCGGCTACCATTCGCTCCTGATTCAGCAGCTCGCTCACTGTCCGCAGATTCGCGACCGAGTCCATCACGAGCAACCGTTTGGATGCCACGAGCGGAAAGATCTTGGCGCCGGGGCTCACGACCTGTTTCACATCGTCCTTGGCCTTGTCGACCTCCATACTGGCCGGCAGATCGAACGACACCTTCACGAAATCGTAAGGCTTTAAATCGTAGAGTTGGTCCTCGCTCACTCGTCGCACGACGCTGGGGTCGATCTTGTCGATCTTGAAAACGCTGAGCACTTCGCCTGCTTGAATTGCCGTGTAGCCGCGAGCGTTTAGATGGCGATTGATCAGGTCGCGGACTTCATCCAGCGCGTACGGGCGTTGCGTCGTGAGATTGAGATAATCGTTCGGCAGTTCCTGCCAATCAAGGCTGCACTTCGAGATGTTGGCCAGCCATTGCAAAACGTCCGGCCAGGGTTGGCCGATGAAATTGAACGCCGGCACGCGGCCTTTGTCGTCGAGCTTGACATCGAACTCGCGCGGATCGGGAACGCGCGGCGGCTTCTCCGGCCGTTTTACCGCTTTGGACTCTTCTTCCTTCTTCTTCTCGCCTTCCTCGCCCTCTTTCTTCTCCCCCTCGGGCTTGGGTGGCTGCGGTTGCGCCTCCGGCGGAACGCCGGGTGGCATACCCGGGGGCATGCCACCGTGCCGCTTCATCGCTTTCAGCTGCTCCGGCGTGAGCTGAACGGCCTGGGCTTGCGGCGTCGCAACGACCGCATCTTGGGCAACAACTCGCGGTGCGGAAACTCCTAGCGACAAAGCCAGCGCAGGCAAGAACTGCCAATAAAGGTAGCGCTGTCGTTGATTCCGATCGCTCATCTTCCGGCTCCGCGCGCCCCGCCTAGTCGCTCCCGCGATCTTGCGGAACCTCACCATTATATTCGGGAGGCGGGCAGATCACAAACATCGGGGGGCGAGCCAAGCCCCAGATCGCCCGCAGGCTACTCTTTTGCCATTTCTGCGAGCACTGCATCAACGAATTGCTGCGTACTGGCCTTTCCGCCCAGATCGCCCGTAAGGACTTCGCCGCGAGCGAACACAGCGCGAATCGCATTCTCGATCTGGTCAGCGGCGTCTTTCTCGTTCAGGTATCGGAGCATCAAAACCGCGCTGAGCATGAGCGCCGTCGGGTTGGCCAATCCTTTGCCGGCGATGTCCGGCGCTGACCCGTGCACGGCCTCGAATACGGCGACGCCTTGCCCCACGTTCGCACTCGGCGCCAAGCCCAGCCCGCCCACCAAACCGGCCGTGAGGTCCGAGACAATGTCGCCAAAGAGGTTCTCCATCACCATGATATCGAACACGTGCGGGTTGATAACAAGCTTCATCGCCGCGGCATCAATAATGCAATCGTCAAACGCGATATCCGGAAACGACTCCGCCACTCGACCGCACGTACGTAAGAACAGACCATCACTGAGCTTTAAAATGTTCGCCTTGTGAACGCACGTAACCCGTTTGCGCGATTGTCGCCGCGCGGTCTCGAATGCAAAGCGGGCGATGCGCTCCGATGCCATTTCCGTAACCACGCGCAAGCTTTCGACGACTCCCGGAACGACTTCGTGCTCAAGACCGCTGTAGAGCCCTTCGGTATTTTCTCGCACCGTGATGACGTCGACGTTTTCATAACGCGACGGCACTCCCGGCAACGAGCGGGCAGGGCGGTAGTTCGCGAACAGGTGCAGCTTCTGCCGCAGCTCGACATTCACGCTGCGAAACCCGGTGCCACTTGGCGTGGCGGTAGGGCCCTTGAGCGTAGCATGCGCGTGCTTCACCGCATCGAGCGTTTCGGCGGGAAGGGGGCTGCCAAGCTTATCGAGCGCGATCTGACCTGCAAGATGGGTTTTCCACTCGATGCCGAGGCCGGTCGCTTCGATCACGCGCTGCGTGGCGGCGGTTACTTCGGGGCCGATGCCGTCGCCTGGTATAAGAACGATTTGGTACGTCATGATCGCTTTCGCTGTTCGCCTGCAGCAGCCCTATTCGTAGCAGCGCAGCCGCAAGTCGCCAAGGCGACCGATCGAACAGGCTCAGTAATCAACGCCGTTAGGCGATGATTTCTTGAATGACGCGGCCATGTTCCATTTCGAGCCGCTTGCGACCCGGCACTTCCAGCCGTCGCGAATCGAGGCCGAGCTGATGGAGCACGGTGGCGTGAATGTCCGTCACGTAGTGCCGATTTTCTACGGCGGAGAATCCCAGCTCATCGGTCGCGCCATGCGCCACGCCCCCTTTGATGCCGCCGCCCGCCATCCACACCGAGAAGCCGAACGGATGGTGATCGCGGCCGTCCGATTTTTCAGAGCCAGGCGAGCGGCCGAACTCGGTCGCCCACACGACGAGCGTTTCATCGAGCATACCGCGCTGCTTGAGATCGCGGATCAAGCCGGCAATCGGCTTGTCGACCTGCTCGCAATTGATCGCGTGATTACCGCGCAGATTCGCGTGGGCATCCCAGTGCCCCGCGTCGCCCGACCCACCGTGATAGATTTGCACGAATCTTACGCCGCGCTCAACCAACCGCCGGGCTCCCAGGCAATGCTTGGCGAATGGCGTCGTCGACTCTTTGTCGAACCCATAGAGTTTGTGCGTGGCCGCCGTCTCTTGTTGAAACTCGAACACCTCCGGAATGGCACGTTGCATGCGGAAAGCCAGCTCGTACGATTTGATGCGAGCGAGCGCTCTTGCATCGTCCGGATACTCGGCGAGCGCCAGTCGATCGAGCCGCTCGAGCATTTCGAATTCCGCCGCTTGCTCCTCGCGATACACGCCTGCCGTGGGTCGCCCGTAAGAAAGCGGATTCGCTGGATCCGCGACCAGCGGTACGCCATCGTGCTCGGGGCCGAGATAATTCGCGTGGTGCACTTCTTGCCCGCCGCAGCAGTCGGCCACTGGGCTGCCCATCACCACGAACTGCGGCAGGTTTTCATTCAGCGTGCCCAAACCATAGTGAACCCATGACCCGATCGTCGGAAAGAAACCATCCAACTTGTTGCGGCCCGTGTGGAATTGAAGCTGAGCGCCGTGATCGATGTCGTTCGTCCACATTGACCGGATTACGGCGAGATCATCGACGCACTCTCCCACGTGCGGCCACCAATCGCTGATTTCGATGCCGCTCTCGCCGCGTTTGCGATAGCCGACTTGCAGCGGGAACAGCTGCGATAATATCTTGCGCTGATCCGGAACCGCGGTGCGAACGTTCGCGTCCAAAAACTTCTTATCCAGCACTGATTTAAACGGCGTCTCGCCGATCGATTTGCCGGCGTACTTGTTGAGCGCCGGCTTCGGGTCGAAACTCTCCAAATGACTGACGCCGCCAATCATGAACAGCCAAATGACGCTCTTTGCCTTTGGAGCGAAGTGCGGCAGCCCGTTCGGCGGAGCCCAGCCTGCCGTGCCGCTTGCAAACCCATCGCGATGGAGCATTGCGCCGAGCGCCAACCCGGTGAATCCCATGCCCACGTCTGCCAGAAACGTTCGGCGTGGCACCCGCCCGCATGCGTTCGATCGATACTTGTGCATTGACATGCGCGGCGATCCTAACGGACAGTGATGAAATCATTGTGATTGTATAAGACGAGCGTGAGATTCTCGCGCGCCCGTTGAATCGGATCTGTCGTCGGCGCCACGGTCGCCTTCGCGCCACTCTCGAGCGACGTTAGCGCAGTGCTATCGTGAAGCAATTTCGCCTGTGAATACAAAAACTTTTCGCACTCGTCGCTTTCAACGACGGTTGGCTCGCGGCCCAGAATCTGTTCGTAGGCGAGCCGTACGAAGCGACCATTGGCACTTTCGCTTGCCCCCTCTCCCGCGCTGAGCTTCTTGGCGAGCAACCGCGATTGATTGAGGCACACATCGCTATTCGCCATCGCCAAGGCTTGCTGCGGCACGACGCTTTCGTTGCGGCGATAACATTCGTTCACGCTCGCGTTGTCGAACACTTGCAACAGCTTGTTCATCTTTTCATCAGCGTGTTGAAAATAAATGCTGCGCCGCGAAGTCTCATTGGCCAGGGCGTAAGCGATATCTGGCCCACCCCGCTTGAGATCGAGCGTGCCGGCTGTAAAGAATACGCTGTCACGGACGGCCTCCGCTTCAAGCCGCCGTGAATTCATCCGCCACAGGTACTGGTTGTCGCGATCCGCCGCGAGGTCCACGGGCGTCGCTTCGACGGAACTCGACGACATGCAATACGCATTGGAGGTCACCAGCAGCCGATGAATGTGCTTCATCTGCCAGCCATGATCCATGAGCTCAACGGCCAGCCAATCGAGCAGCGGCTCATTGCGTGGCGGCGGCGATCTCAAACCGAAGTCGAACATATTATCGACGAGCGGCGCTCCGAAATGCCGCAACCAAATGTGGTTGATGGCCACCCGCGCCGTTAGCGGGTTGTTACGATCGACCAACCATTTCGCAAATGCTAATCGCCGGCCGGTGCTTTGGTGCGGAATCTCCGTGCCCAACGGTTGATACGCTTCGCTCGGCGCCGCCGATGCGGAGT
>Ga0206917_1033_pt1 | contig 43437 bp, 43 predicted proteins | sample Alteio_BWOrgHeat_68_FD_152931 | JGI IMG/M metagenome (GOLD analysis project Ga0206917, IMG submission 152931) | Enriched cells from forest soil in Barre Woods Harvard Forest LTER site, Petersham, Massachusetts, United States -... | ecosystem: Environmental > Terrestrial > Soil > Temperate forest >...
CCAGCAAGTTGACGCGTGACACTATCCAACAAACGACCGTGCTGACACAGATCTTTGGCTGCAGTGCCGGCTGTTCGAGCGCACTTCGGTAAAGCGCGCTGATTTGCGCACCAAACTCAACGAGCCGCTGATTTCTGATACATATATAGTGTCGGAAACTCATCAGTTGGGGAACGTAGCACGGAGCCGTCTCGGGCCGGGAAAAATCGCGTCATACGAAGGTAGGCCAAACGATGTCAGAAGGCAAAGACGCCGATCGTTCACGACGTAAAAAGCGCCGCGGGCAACTGGACCGCGAGAAAGAAACGAGACGAGCAGAGCAGTCGCGAACAGCCCGTCTAGAAAGCAACACGAAGGATGAGAAGGCAAAAGTTGACCTGCGGATTGGTAAGTTGATTGATCAAGGATATTCGCCAGAGTCTGTTGCCAAGCGATTAGGTGTGTCAGTGCGGCGGATAAACTCGGCACTCGATTCAAATAATCGGCGATAAACCATAGGCCCAAACCCGGTGAGCTCATTCACGCATGACAAGAGCCGGAAATCGACCGTTAAGACTCGGCCCCACAATTGGCAAGCGAGCCGGCTCGGAGTCGAGACTAACCTCGGAGCTCGCCTGTTCCAAAACTCAACGATCGTCGATTTCTGATACTTATATATACTGCCGAAAACTCATCCGTTTTCTCGGATTGAGATCGGGCGCCGTTTTGGCCCCGGCGGGCACCTCATCAACCGAACGTTTTTGGGATTCTGCTATCGCTATCGATTGATCATTTTCTGAGCGGCTTCGGAATAGCGTGCTCCCCGCGCCTCAATCTCTGACGATGCACTCTCAATCTCTCGAAGATTGTCTTTTGTGATCTCCACAGCGACGGAAGCGAGGTTCTCTTCAAGACGATGTATTTTGGTAGTGCCAGGTATGGGAACGATCCAAGGCTTCTGAGCGAGAAGCCACGCGAGCGCTACCTGAGCGGGAGTCGCTTTTATCTGTGCTGCGATCCGGCCCAGTAGCTCGACAAACGCTTGGTTCGCCTTACGGTTTTCTTCGGAGAAGCGAGGGACTGAGTTTCGGAAGTCTGTGGGATCAAACGCAGTCGTCTCGTCAATCTTTCCTGTTAAGAATCCCTTGCCGAGTGGACTGAATGGGACAAAACCGATTCCAAGTTCCTCAAGAGTGGGAAGGATCTCTGCCTCTGGCTCCCTCCACCACAGGGAATACTCACTTTGAACTGCTGCTACCGGTTGAACTGCATGTGCGCGACGGATCACCTGTACGCCAGCTTCTGATAGGCCGAAGTATTTGACCTTGCCCTCTAGAATCAATTCTCTCACCGCACCTGCAACTTCCTCGATTGGAACACTGGGATCAACGCGGTGCTGATAAAGAAGGTCTATTCGATCTGTCCGAAGCCGCTGAAGTGATGCTTCAACAACGTTTCGAATATTCTGTGGGCTGCTATCGAGTCCAGCCTGCTTGCCGTTTTCGAACTTGAAGCCGAACTTCGTCGCAATGACAACTTGGTCGCGGACAGACGAAAGTGCCTCCCCGACCAGTTCTTCGTTGGTGTAAGGACCATAGACTTCAGCGGTGTCGAAAAAGGTCACTCCGCTGTCGACCGCGGCTCGGATGAGCTTAATCCCTTCCTTGACTTCAACGGCAGGGCCGTAGCTGAAGCTTAAGCCCATGCAGCCGAGCCCAAGTGCCGATACTTCTAAGCCGCTATTTCCAAGATGACGCTTTTCCATTTCTTCATCCTAGGTATTAAACGTCCCGCATGGTTGCGTGAAGTAAGCGCAACCATTTGAACGGGACTACTGAAAACTCACATCGCTAAGTCGTTACCACTGCTTCAGTCACCTCACGTAGTCGCTCTAAATCTCTCATGGGCGGCTCGCCAAAGTGCCGCTTGTAGTCACGATTGAAATGCGAGGCATCCTCGTAGCCGACGCGATAACCAGCTTGTGCAGCGTCGAGGGACTCGTTGAGCATCAGCCGCCGAGCTTCTTGAAGCCGCAGTTGTTTCTGAAACTGCAAAGGGCTCATCGCTGTTACAGCTTTGAAGTGGGCATGGAATCCTGACGCACTCATGGCGAGGTTCTTGGCGATGTCTTCGATCTTAAGCGGCTTATCAAAATTCTGGCGAATCACGTCGACCGCTCGTACCATGCGATGCGAATGGCCACCGAACGTAGCAAGATGCCGCATGCGTTCGCCTTGAGCACCGGTCAGCAGACGGTAAACAATTTCGCGTATCACGAGGGGACCCAGCACCCGGTACTCGTTCGGTTTGTCAGTGAGTCGCACGAGCCGCAAGATTGCGTCGAGAAGTTCCGCATCAAGTGTGCTGACGTCGAGCGCCTTTTCGCTACCGTCGCCGCGTGGGTTTACGAAGCCGGATTCAACCATCACTGACGTGACAATCGAGGGATCGAGCGTCATGCGAAAGCCCAGGTACGGGCGCTCACGCGAAGCATCCACGATTTCGCCGATCAGGGGCAACTCGATTGTGCTGATCAGGTAACGGGCCGGATCATATCGAAAGCTCTCTTCGCCGAGCATGATAACTTTACTTCCCTGAGCCATCACGCAGAAAGCCGGTTCACACACAGCGTGAACACGCTGGCCTGGGACTGAATTTCGATAGAAATGGACGCCGGGCTGCGGCTCAAGCGCACCGTCTTGCGGCAAGGCGAGTGCAATCCGCTCGGCGAGCTCCGCTTGGCCAGCACGGGGGCGTTCGTTCTGTTCGGTAATCGTTTCGTTTGTCATATCCCAATCATACAGGTTTCCCGACTTGATTGGCTGCCAACATAGACCACTTAGAGAATTAGGCAAGCATCTGCGAGGATCGTCATACCACCATACGCGAAAGCATGCGTAATATTACTTCACTGAACAACAGCGATTTCGGCTGTCTGAAAAGCTTGGACTTTTGCAACCATTAACCAGACCGCTGTAAATGACGGAATGAAGTGCGGCGAAATGCCCGAACCACTCCAATTATTAAAAGGGCAGTTTATGTATCAAACGAAAGCCTTCTCTGCCGCAACGGCAACATCTCCCCTGACGTCGGTCGCGATTCCACGACGCGATCCGAAGGACCGCGACGTCCAGATTGAAATCCTCTTTTGCGGCATTTGCAATTCCGATCTTCACGCGGCCCGCAACGAGTGGAAGGACATTATGCCGACGACCTATCCCATCGTTCCGGGACATGAAATCGTTGGCCGCGTCACTGAAGTTGGCTCAGCGGTGACCAAGTTCAAGCCCGGCGATCTAGCCGCCGTTGGCTGTATGGTGGACTCGGACCAGAGTTGCCCGAACTGCAAAGCGGGTCTTGAGAATTTCTGCCCGAACGCGACATTCACTTTCAATTCGCCGGATAAGCACGGCACCGCTCCCATGACGTACGGCGGTTATTCGGACAGCATCGTCGTGGACGAGCATTTTGTTCTGAGCGTTCCGGACAATCTCGATCTTGCAGGCACCGCGCCGCTTCTCTGTGCCGGCATTACAACTTACTCCCCGATGCGACACCACGGAGTGACCAAAGGCAACAAGGTTGGCGTCATTGGACTTGGTGGATTAGGCCACATGGGCGTGAAGTTCGCTCACGCTTTCGGCGCACACACGGTCGTTTTCACGACTTCGCCAAAGAAAAAAGAGGATGCTCTTCGGCTCGGTGCAGATGAGGTGGTTGTTTCTACAAACGCCAACGAAATGAAGAGTCATGCGAGCACCTTCGATTTCATTCTGGATACTGTCGCCGTAGATCACGACATCAATCAATACTTAAACCTCCTCCGCCTCGACGGAAACCTAACCATCGTCGGCGTACCATCTAAACCATTGGCACTCTCTTCCTTCGCCCTCATCATTGGTCGCCGAAGCGTCTCGGGCTCGAATATCGGTGGCATCGCCGAGACGCAGGAAATGCTCGGCTTCTGCGGTCAGCACAACATTACGTCTGACGTCGAAGTAATTCCCATTCAAAAAGTTAACGAAGCGTACGAGCGGCTCGCTAAATCGGATGTGAAGTACCGATTCTCGATCGACATGGCGTCACTCAAATCTGAGTAACAGTCTCACCGGTACAAATTGTTCAACCGACACAGCAGGAAATGGATGAAATTAAAGTTGCTCGCTCCAACATCACAATTCATGGCAAGATTACGCCTGCAAGGCATATGGCTCGATACGATCACTCAGTTTGAAGTTCTTGATTTGAGATTCTTTGATAACACTTTATCGACCCAGTGACTTCTCCAGTCTTGAAGATCATTGAGGCATAACTAAATGGAGAACCAACGCTATGAAATACCGAAAGCTCGCTAATACTGGCACAAGTGTGTCCAACCTCGCGCTTGGTGCCATGGACTTCGGGCCGAAAACTGATGACACCGAAGCCTTTGCAATCCTCGACAGATTTATCGAAGCCGGTGGCAACTTAGTCGACACCGCCAACGTCTATGGAGGAGGCGAGTCAGAAAGACTTCTCGGCCGATGGTTTGCCGACCGTCCCGTCGATGTCACGAGCCGCGTCGTCCTAGCGACGAAAGCCCGATTCGGCACCGGACCTGACGTCAACGAAAACGGGTCGTCTCGTCGCAACTTGGACCGTGCCCTGACAGCGTCACTTCTGCGCCTAGGCCTGGAAAAAATTGATCTCTATCAGTTGCACGGGTGGGACTCATTGACCCCGATCGAAGAGACGCTTCGCTTTCTCGATGACGCCGTTCACGCGGGGAAGATCAACTACATCGGTTTATCAAACTTCACAGGCTGGCAGATGCAGCTCACCCTCTCGACGGCTGCGGCATTAGGCATGCAAGCACCCGTAACACTGCAACCACAGTACAGCCTCGTCTGTCGCGAGATTGAGTACGAGATTGTTCCCGCCGCTCTCCACAATCAGATTGGCTTGCTGCCCTGGTCGCCACTAGCGAGTGGTTTTCTCACCGGCAAATACAAGCAAGGCGAAAAGGCTCCGAGCGACAGCCGTGCCGCCGCCGGTGGCCCAATGTACGACCGAATAATGGGCAAATTCACGTCCAAAGCGCAGAACTGGTCGACGCTTAACTTAGTGCGTGAGATTGCGGAATCATTGGGCGTCACTCCTAGTCAGGTGGCTCTGAGCTGGGTGACAAACCGACCCGGTGTCACCGCACCGATCATTGGAGCAAGGACGCTCAAATACTTAGAGGACAACCTAGTTGGAGCTGATCTCGACTTGGGGGAGAGCTTCACAGCTCGCCTCAATGAAGTCAGTGCACCGACTCCCGACGAATATCCATACGGTCCTTTTGGTGAGAAGCAACGTGGCAGGTACGTCGACTCAAGCAAGCAAGTGATCAGCGAGCTCTTCTGATATCAAGTGAAATGAAAACGCTACTTATAAACCCTTGCTGAAGCGGTCCTCAGAGGCGGTATAGTTCGCTTTGTGCCACATCATCAATCCAACGCTTTTAGTGGGGCAATTAAGGTGCCTGCGACGGTACAATTCGAGTGTTATCTCCAAACAAGGTTCGCCTGGGATGGGTAAATGGTCGACGAGGTTCTGAACAGTTACCGATTGACGCTTGGCTACTTAAAGCGGCTGATTGCGGACGTGCCCGACCCCGATCTCACGCGCCAACCGATCGGCGTTGTTAATCACCCCGCGTGGGTCATAGGGCACCTGACGTACAGTTGCCAAGCGCTCGGCGGCGAGTTGGAGCTTCCGACTTGGCTGCCCGCAGAATGGGAACCGCGGTTTGGAACTGGCAGCATTCCGATCTCAGATCGATCGGCATATCCTTCGAAGGCAGACCTGCTCACTGCCTTGGCCGACGGGGAGGCACGCGTATCCAATCGGCTCGCGAATCTCGGCGATGCCGGAATGTCGACAGCGCTGCCCGACGAGCGGCACAGGTCCACCTTCCCGACGGTGGGCCATGCGGTCGTTCATATCCTAGCTGGACATGCGGCCGTGCATGTAGGGCAGGTCAGCGTTTGGCGGCGTGCGGCCGGTTATAAGACGCAGTCCGCCATATTCATCTAGTGCTCAAACGTGGCGGCTTTCACATTCTGGTCGGATGAATCATAAAACGACCGGTTTAGGCACACTTTTTCTGGAGCACGAAATGTGTGCCGAGAAACGGCAAATCGCAGTTTTTTGAGATAGTTCCGTCGTCGAACCGTCCTGGCTGCGTCATCTAATCAACGATTTCTCGGATTCCCGCACTGGAGTTTTTGATCGTCGGCTATTGATTATCGACCGATGGCTTGCTCGACCCGATCGATTTGTTCAGCAGCCCGGCGCGAATGTGAATCCGGCGCAATTCACGCGGCCGAAAGTGGCCCAGCGACGCGAAAAATGACCGCGGTTACGATAAAAAGGTACAACTTACTCTTGAGTCGTGTCAGAAACCTTGGCGGCGCCGCTAATTGATTAAGGTGGGTGCTTAGCTCTCGAGGGTTTAAAGATGAATAACGGCGCAGGAGAAACGTCGTTTGTGACTCACGCTTCAATCTTCGAGCGGATTCGAGTGAAAGAGGCAGGCCAACGCGAGGTCGCTTGGTGCGATTTTCGAGCTAAGTATGCGCCGATTGTTGGTGGCTTTTGCAAAGCCATGGGCGCAAGTGCACAAGATATCGATGACATCATTCAAGACGTGATGCTTGGTTTCTTCGGCGTAAGCGACGAATTTCGCTATTCCCCGGAGCGTGGCCGTTTTCGCGGCTTTCTCAAAGTTTGTACGGTCCGAGCAGCCCAGCGGCGGGCGGGAAAGAACCTTCGGCATCGGGGCAAACCGTTGGAGGAAATAGGGGCCGATGACCTGGCGATCGATCACGTTTGGAATGACGTTTGGGAGCAAGAATTGCTAGCCCGCGCACTCGACCAGCTCCGCCGGGAGATCGGCGGCACGTTGGCGTATCGGGCGTTCGAACAATACGTTTTGCTGGACCGATCGGCCGGTGAGGTCGCTTCCGAATTGGGGACGAATGTAAATAACGTCCATCAGGCAAAAACTCGCATTACGAAACAGCTCCGCGAGACCTTGCAAAAATTGCGTGAGATGGAAGACTAGAGCTGTTTCTATACTGAGGTGGCATCTTAACTCGCATAGAAACAATTCGATTTTAGACGGTCCAAATCGGGTCAGTTCAGTCTCTCTTCCAACTTTCGAAGATACGCCGCGTATGTCTTCCGAGCCAACAGAACCATCCGAACCATCGACCGGCGCAACGGATGCGGCGACAAAACATTACGAAGCGGAGATTGTCGCTCGCGCTCGCGCGGTGCTTTACGAGCCGCCGGAAGCAATCGGTCCCTACCGGATCTTTGAGCGGATCGGCGGCGGCGGGATGGGGGACGTGTATCGCGCAGAACAGCGTGAAGGCGTTCGCCGTCCCGTAGCGATCAAGCTCATTCGGCCGGGCTTCGATACGCGGCAGGTGGTAACCCGATTCGAAGCCGAGCGGCAAGCACTGGCGATGATGCACCACCCGCACATCGCGCAAGTGTACGCGGCCGGCAACGACGAAACGGGCCGACCGTACTTCGTGATGGAGTACGTGCCGGGGAAACCGGTCACGCATTTTGCCGATGAGAACAAGCTGACAGTGCGGCAACGACTAGAGCTCTTCCTGCAAATCTGCAGTGCAATCACACACGCCCATACGAAGCTGATCATTCATCGCGATATCAAATCGAGTAACGTACTCGCGTATTTTGATGATGAGAAGCAACCCGTGGTAAAAGTGATCGACTTCGGAGTTGCGAAGGCACTATCCGGCAAGTCGCTCAGCGATGCGACACTATACACCGCCCACGGTGAAGTCCTCGGGACCTATGACTCGATGAGTCCCGAACAGGCGGCGGGTTCGAGCGATATCGATACGCGAACCGACGTGTATTCGCTCGGCGTGTTGTTGTACGAATTGCTCGCCGGCGCGAAACCCTTCGACTATGCGCGCGTTGCAGAGCATGAAATTCGGCGGATTATCCGCGAAGTGGAGCCACCGCCGCCGAGCACGCGGCTGTCGTCCTTAGGCGAAGCGGGCTCGCAAATCGCCGCGGCGCGGCGGTCGCAGCTCGACACGCTCACGAAGGAGCTCGGCGGGGAATTGGAATGGATTCCGCTGATGGCGATGCGGAAGGAACGAGATCGGCGGTACGAAAGCCCGGCGGCACTCGCGGCGGACGTGGAACGATATATCGCTGAAGAACCGCTGGAGGCGGGGCCGGAGTCGCTCGGCTATCGAATAAGAAAATTCACCGCCAAGCATAGGTTGCCAATTGCTGTGGCTATGGTGTTAGCCACAGCCCTGGGACTAGGGTTTCTTGGCACGACGACACAAATGGTGCGGGCGAAGCATGCCGAAAGTGAAGCGAGTGAACAGCGAGATCAACTCAAAGCTCAAACCGAGAAGTCAATAGATATCCTGAAAGGCGTTGTGTTTCCTGAAGATCCGAAAAAAAAAGGAGAGACACTGACAAAATCGTTTTTCGGACCAGATGACAGTGACGAAGCGTGGACGTTCATTCTCAAGCGGGAACATGACGGAAGGGACGATTTTAGAGTTTATCGAGGCTCGGCCGAGACCGAAGAGTTCGACTTTGATAAGGCAGACTATAAATCGCCCAAAGCGCCAGTGAATCCATCTGTAGCTTTAGGTGCACTCGCATACTCCGTTGATCGCATGATGCGTGATATTGCGACGGAAAAGGAAAAAGCCCAGATGGAAGCGTACGTCGCGGATCTAAGCGCAGCTCAGTCCGCGCTGGCCAGTAATAACCTCGCAGAAGCACGAGAACGGCTCGAAGCGTGTCCACAATCGCGGCGAGGTTGGGAGTGGGGGTTTCTCGGCCGCCGGGCAGAGAATATTGCGGGAACGCTGCCCGTGGGCTATAGCGTCGAGGAGTTTACGCCTGATGGTAAACAAATGGTGGTCTATGCGCGGGATGGAACCGTGCAATGGCGCGACGCAGTAGGCAACCCCATTGGCGAGGCGCTGGAGGCTGGGACAGACGTATACGCCAAGTTGATCACAGACGGCCAGCAGCTGGCGACAGCGTCGACCGATGGAATCATCGGACTGTGGGACCGGTCGGGTCGCGCGGTTCATCCGCCAATCGACACGGGAGAGCGATGGAAGGACATTACTTTCAGTCCAGACGGAACTCTGATATCGACGATTGCCAGTGCCGATAAGGGCGTGAAGGAAAGTACGCTAAGCCTGTGGAATCTGAAAGGCCAGCGCGTGGCGGGGCCGACCAAGATTCACAGTGAACTTAAGGCGCGGTTTTCAAAAGACGGAAAGCGATTGATCACGGTTTGGCTTCAGCGACTTGATGTGCAGATCTTTGACTTGGACTTACGACCAATCAGTAAACAAATTGCAAGAGTGTTTGACGCAGAGAAACAAGCGAGTGCTACTACGTCGTTTGGCCCGGACAACGCGCGATTATTGTCGCTAATAAATCAGGACGCGACTTTAACTGGTGTGGACGGACGCGCGATTGCGACGCTCGGCGGGAAAGACGAAAAATGGTCGGGCGCCGAGTTTAGTCCGGACGGTAGATTCGTACTGACGTACTCTGATGAAACAAGATCCGGGACGCTCTGGGACAAAGATGGTAAAAAAATCGGCGATCCGATGCGGTGGGGCGACAAGGCCGCAAGTTTTGATAGTGCAAACAGCGAGATAAAAACGGGTTCAGATGCGTTCAAGTTTAGTGGCGATGGCGCAAAGTTGATTTTTCTTAACCGTACGAACGGCAAACTCGCGATTCGTGATTTACGGGCCGGTTCTACGACCGAAGTTTCATGCCCAGGCCACAACCGGTTTATTCTCAGTGCCGACAATACGCGAATCCTAACGTGGAGCGCTGAATTCGCGCGAGCGTGGGATATGTCCGGTCAGCCGACGAGCGATTTAATGCGAGTGGGCGTTGGAGGGTACGCGGATCCACAATTCAGCCCGGACGACTCGTTGATTGTAAATGCTATGGCAGGTCCGGACGGGGCGACTGAATTCGGGTTGTGGGATGCTTCGGGAAAGCTAATTGGGTGTTTGCGCGAGGCATCCCTCGAGTATACGCCGAAGTTTGCCCCGGACGGAAAGCATGTTTTGCTCGAGCCTAGCAACAAGGCGCCTGTACTGATTCTGGCAAATGACTCCTTTACGTCTCCGATCGAAAATGTTTCAGTTGGCGACAGTCTGTCCTGGGAAATTGAAAGTGCGCGCTCGTCTTCGAGCCCGATGCGGTCGCAAAACGAGAGTGTGAACGATGGGCCGTCCGTAAAGGGTGGCGACGGTGACGCGAAGGTCCGCAATGGGATGCCGGAGAATGTATTCGAACGTCTTTGCGCGCAGTACGGTAAGCCGACAACATCAGCACGCGACCATACCGGAGGCCGGTTGGTGACCGGCGGGGACGACTCGACGTTGCGATTTTGGGATACTCACTCGTGGCGTGAAGTGGCCACGTTCCGAATGGATCAGGCGATCACATCGTGTGAGTTTACGGCGGATGATTCGCGGCTCATTATTTTGTTCGAGGATGGCGGCGGGGAGATATGGGACACCCGCGATGCCGCGGCCCGACGACAAGAGCGGAACCGATTGATCGTGGAACGGACTGCAGCTCAAGGCTGGGCGACGCATTATATTGATGACCTGTTCGCGACTCAGTCCAAGAATCATCAGTGGATGAGCGCCGACGAGTTAAAGAACTCGATCTCGGCCGACGGTAATTTGGAATGGCCAAAACGTGTCGCGGCAGTCGACGAACTGCAACGACGCGTCAGCGCACTCTTTGATGAGAAGGTAGAGGCCCGAAAATCGATCTACAAGCCGGATGCGCCGGAGGCCGAGGTTCAGGCTACGCTTCTGAAAGTTGAAAGGATTGCTGGCCTGGTGCCGGAAAACGAGAATTTGAAACAGTTGGGCGGTGCCCAGTATCGCGCCGGTCTCTACAAAGAGGCACTCCAAACGTTGGACCTTGCTGCAGATCCGTTGTCGCAATGGGCCCCACTTTTCAAAGCGATGAGCAATTACAAACTCGGCGACAAGGAGGCGGCGAAGAGATACCTGGCCGAAGCCAAGGCGCTCCGCGAGCAATGGGGACTTACTTTTGAATCGCACGCCGTGTTATTCGACGAGGCGGAGGCGATGATCGAGCCGGTGACAAAGGCGTCTTCAGCCGCCAAAGACTTGAAGCAGGACTCGAAAAAAAGGAAGGGGCCGTAGTCTGCCGATTGAATGCTTCCTTCGATGTAGAGGGGAGGCCCAACCGAAGAATGGCTGCTTTGAGCCGACGAACCGTGGGCGTCTGTCGCAATAATAACTCCAGTTAGCAATGCTTCTGGAATCCCTGCCAGAGATCGCGCTTAGTTCGTCTGGTTGCCGCAAAAATCTTTTCATTTCATGACAGAACCCACGGGGTATGGCGTTATTAGGTTGTAGCGGCCGGGGACTTGGTTCTAAACCGCCGGAACAACACTCTTTTTCACCGGTGGTTGCCGGCCAAATGGAGATAACGCGATGCACGCTGCGAACCGGATGTTGGGACTGACAGCAATAATGACGGTTTGCGGAAGTTGCGGATGGGTCGAGGCGCAGGCCATCGTTAATAAGGGGGCAAAGCCATCCCCGACGCCGCCCGGGGTGGCGCGGCAGCCGCAGCTGAATGTCGGATCGGGAAATGGGGGCGGAAAGGCTCTCGCGAATAAGAAACGTTTGTCGCTGAGTCAGGAGACGCCAGATCGCGCGAAGCCGCATGTGAAGGAAGAAGAGCAGCGCCATGGGCAACATCACAAGAAGCACAAGGATGAGTCCGAAGAAGCGCTACTTGAGCATGTAAAACTCAAGCATGAGGGACATCGGCGGCACATGGAATTAGTGGGCGGGACCCGTGTAGTCGGTGAGGAATTAGTTGGCGGGAGTCGTGTAGTTGGTGACGAAGAAGTTGTCGTTGTCGGGCGCAAGTATTTCGCGCCGGATTCTGTATGGGTTGGCACGCGGGAGAACGGAAATAACCAATGGGCGGTGCGGTTATCCGTCAATAAGTTCGACGGGAACTCGTTTAAGGGAGTTCTCAGCCAGCGATCCGTATCCGGCGAATTGGAGCGGCAGAAAGTGGAAGGCGAAGTTGACGGCGACACGATCGCATTTAGCACATGCGGCGTGCTGGAAGGGACAAGGCAGCCGCTCAGCTTTGACGGGTCCTTTTCGGACGACGAAATGCGGATCGAAGTTTCGGGCCGCGGTAGGAAGGGCGAAGACTTGGGGACAATGATTCTCGTGCGAGAATGATCGCATGCGATCCTTCGATGACGGGCGGACCGTGGTGGAGCGCTAAACCACGTTACCAATAACTATCTACCCCAGTCGGAACTTAAATTCTTCGAACTGTTCGACGTACTTTTCGCACAAGGCGGGAACGGCCTTGGCCTAGTGCCGCGACGCAGGGCGCAGAGAAAGTTGCCGCGAATTTGTTATAATAACGCAGCTTGGTCAATCTCGCTAAAAAATTCGTCATAAAGGGCGATGTCGTCGGGTGAAGCAGTTGAGGCGTGGCCAGCCGGAGTATCTGCATTTACGCTGCGCAATATACGGTCCTGCGAATCGGCGAACGCAGCGTCTTGCTCGCCGAAATCGCTTACATGGATGAGCATAGCCGACTTGCCGTTGCGCGATTCCAGCCATGCCATCATTGCAATGTCCCGTTGCAACTGGTCGCACTGGCTGATTGCTGTCGACGCAAGGGCCTTCCAGCTTTGTCCCTCTATTTGGTTTTTGCCGAAGCGATCGGCACTCTCGGCAGTGTCGAGCAAATCACTGCCTGGCCCCGAGTCGATAATAGACGTCAAACTGTAACTTCCTATGGATAAGCGGTAGCCCGAAACCTCGACAAAATAAGTTCCGCTCGAAGGCGCCACCCACGAAATCAACGAAGCGCTTCCTCCTCCCGTATCGTCGTTGAAAGCCAGCTGAGTGACACCGTCCGTGTCGTACAGCCGCAGAATCGAATCCGGCAATGTGCCAAGAGAAGTTGCGAACTCGTAATGAGTGCCTGCGACCGCGGTAAAAGAATACCAATCAACGTCCCCAGCGAAGTCCAGCGATTGGGTGACGACGCCAGGCACTACGAGCGGTGTTGCCGTCCCGTGGTAATTTCCAACATCGTCGGCCGGTGGTTGCGTGATCGACAAGCCGTAACTGCCCGTCCCACTGAAATCATCCGTGCTGATGACAACGTAGTAAGTCCCATCCGTGAGGGCTGTCCACAGAATGGCCGAACCTTCGTCATGATTGGGATTGTCGTCAACATAAAGCGTAGTGTTGCCATCCTTATCGACAACTGTTACTACCACTTCTTCGACCGTACCCGGAACCGTCCTTAGCAAGTAGGAAGTTCCGGCCGTTGCTGCAAAAGAAAACCAGTCATGGTCGAGCGGAGTTTTTAGGGTTCCGTTGATCCCGGCGGGGACTGGCAATGCAGTGGCCGTCGCCGCGCTGTCCCCACCGTCAGTCAACGGCATCGAAGCAGACAAGCTGTATGTTCCATGTCCGCCGCCGGCACCGCCTACTTCGATGAAGTACGACCCTGCGGAAGGCGCCGTCCAATTGATCAACGCCCCTTCGCCTAGCGTGGTGCTAGTACCAATCGCCAGCTCGGTTTCTCCATCGGAACCAATTATTCTCAACACCGATCCGCCGAGCGTTCCAAGCTCGGTCTTGAATACATACGTTGCGCCTTCGGAAGGATCGAATTGAAACCAGTCGACATCATCCGGAACTTCGATGTTGCCGCCTGCGGGAATATCCAATACGAGCTGTGAGGCAGCAACGGTAGACTGTCCGTGGTCGTCGCTGTATCGACCGAATTCTGATCTCCACACGGCGTAATCATTTTCGTCAATCTTCCCGTCGCCATTGCCGTCTGCAGCAGTATACGGCAGTAACCCGCTCGCGCCGGCCATGTGTCGCCAGAGCACATAATCCGCGATGTCAACTTCGCCATTCCGGTCATAGTCCGCGGCTGGATTGACGGTGAATGAGATCGATGCTGCTGCCTCATCTCGATAATCGGTCACGACGGCGGAAGCTCGAAAGACGCCACTGAAAGCATACGTGTGCGATGCCGAGAACGTTCGTTGGCCGCCTTGGAGCGTAACATAATCGACAAGCGATCCGTCGCCCCAATTTATTGAGACTAAGTGATTTTCCAGAGTTGATGGATCTTCAAACGTGCCATTAAGAGTCGCCAGTTTGCCATCAAGCAACGGGCCGCTATCGAAGTGCAACTCATCATCATTAATCGAAGGAGGTGTGTTTGTGACGGTCGTCCAACTGTGCGCGATCGCCGCATGGCCCGCATCATCGATAATCGCGGAAATGGCAAAATCGCCAGCCTCAAGGTAGGTATGACTTCCTGCCACAAAAAAACCGCCGAAGCCGTCGGGTTTAACTGTCGTCGCTGGTGACGTCGATCCATCACCCCAATCGATGGTGACTGTGTAGTCAGTCGCTACCGCGTTCGTATTCGGGTCGGAAAACTGAGCAAGGACCCCGAAGAATATTGGGATGCCTTCCTGACTCGAGAACGAGCCACCGTGGACCGAAGTGAGTGGCGCATTCGTAATGTTATAGTTGATGATCAAGTTACTGCCGCTGACACTCGCGAAGTCCGGCGCACCATCCCTATCAAAGTCGGCAAGCGCGTAGGTTCCCCATGCGAATGACCCTCCGTCGAATGGAAAAGTCAGGGGCGCCTCGAAGCCGCCGCCGAGCTTGCCTCTAAAAAGCTGTATGAACTGGCCATTGGCGACACTGAAGTCGAGCCTCCCATCTAGATTCGTGTCCCCTACGGCAAATCGATCGCCAACGGCTTCATAAAACACCGCCGGCTTAAATGTCCCGTCACCGTTACCAAGATATATCCCAATACGATTCTGCGACGAAAAGACATCGCCGACCATCAGATCAATGAGCCCATCTCCGTCGACATCTTTTGAGACGATTTGATCCGCAAACGGCACGTTTGCAATCGAATTGATTTGCGTAAATGTACCATTCGCATTGCCTTGAAAAACGTACAAAGTTGTTCCGACATACAACACTAAATCGTCGCGGGTGTCCTGGTTGTAATCTCCAACTCCGACGGAATTCGAAAAGCCATCGTATAGCGGAAAACTTGGGGCCGGCGCAAAGCGGAAAGTTCCATCGCCATTCCCAAGCCATACCTGGATCGGATTGGCATCGAAAATCGTGGGGCTGTGCATTACCAAATCCGGAATGCCGTCGCCGTTAAAGTCTCCGTTGTACATCCTATCTGGAGCGAGGAAGCCAGAGACGTTTGGCGTAACAATGGCGGATGACGAGAAGATGCCAGTACCGTTTCCTAACAGCACGTCAATATTGCCGCCGAAGTCCACCGTAACGAGATCAAGGTGCTTGTCGTGGTTTACATCTGTCGCGATTAGAGAGTTCGGACGGAACCCCGTTGTGTAAATCGACGATGGAGCGAACGTCCGGTTTTTGCCATTCAATTGAACGCTGACCGAGCTGTTGTTGTAATTTGCCTCCGCGACATCCGGGAATCCGTCCTCGTCGAAATCTCCGATGACCATCGTGATTCCCGAGCGGCCAATCGGATAGGATGCTGCTGGGGCGAAGCCCGCGATTTCTGGAGTTCCCGTCACTACCACATTGAAGGATTTGCTCGCCGTATTTCCGACGGAATTCGTGGCTGTCACAAGAACATTCGTTGTGCCAACGGGAAATACGGACCCGCTTGGGTGATCAATCGTAACAATAGGGTTCTCATCGAATTCGTCCCAGACGGACACTGCAAAATCGACTATTGCTCCATCTGACCGGTCTTGCTCAACGACAACATTGCCAATCGGCGCCGTGATGGTCGGCAGCGTCCCGTCAATCGATGCAATGGCAGCACCAACGGTAGACTCGCCATTTACTCCATTGATGGTAGTGACAACGTTGTGCGGGCCACCCGTCGCATAAAGATGACTGCCCGTTACTGTGTATTCGAAGTCGCCGTCGTAGGCAATCGTGCCGGTGCTGATCGACCCATCACCCCAGTCTATCGAGGCAGAATAAGCGCTCTCCGGAAGATTTCGATCATCACTAAAACTGGCCACCACTCCACTTGCCGGATTTGACAAGCTGCCAGTCAGGCTCATCGGATTGATGGAATCGAGACCAAGGCCTGTGTACAGGTTGGGATCCACCTGTCCGCCACCGAACGCAGTTCGCACTTTGGGCAATCGATCGGATGGCGGAATCCCGGTGACGTTCTGAATCCAGTTCTCCATCGGATCATAGGTAATCGAGGGGCCGTAATCGGCGTCCCCAAAAAAACTTGGCCCACCAGGGCCATGGGTGATTGCAACAATGTTGTAAACGCTAACACGCTCCAGTTGGCCGGTCGGGCCGACTTGCTTGCGAACTACGTATTGTACCCAAGGGCCACCCGAATCGCCGTGGCCCGCAGCTACTCCGAGATCGGAAAATAATATATCAACGTTCGGAGGTATGGGAGCGATTACATTCGTGCCCCAACGCTTAATACCCGGCTGGCCGCCCGGTGCGTTAGCGTCGAGATTGTCATGACGCCCGAAACCAACCAAGGTGATGGGTGAACCCGCGGCCGGATCTGTGCCGCCGTAAGTTAGATGGAGAGCAACAGCGTACGGCACGCTCGTGGTTAGGTGCAGCAAGGCGACGTCGTAAGGAGCGGTCTCGCTGGAACCATTAGGCAATGGTCCGTTAAGGTACACTGGGTTAATGACGATTTGATCGACGAGGATCGGACTAAGCCCACGACCATCGTGCCCCGAACTGGAACTGTTTTGTTGAAAGCCACCTACGTAGAAAAATACTGATTGCCCGTAGCTGAATGCATCGGCTACGACATGCGCCGCCGTAATGACCCAAGACGAATCAGAGGTGTCTGGGCCTCCAAAAATGTCCATCGCACGCCCAATAAGAGCGCCGGTGCCTTCTGTGCCTGTGGATGTCTTAACGATTCCCACGGCCTTTGTGTAAGAAGTACTCAGCTCATTTGATGGATTGATTGTCCCGCTCTCGTTATAGAGGGCTACGTCTGCCAACGGCCCGCCTTCTTGATTTTCGCCTGCATTTAAATGCTCAAAGCCCAGCAGGTGCAGCGCCTCGTGCCCAATGACGTCCTTGACCTCGCTTACAAATGCCGTACCCGTGTAGCCGGCGGCAGCGATCGACTCCGAGAAAACTAGTCCGCTATCGGCATGGTGCACGTTCCCGACATCCACATCTTCCGCCAGCCCAAAGAAGCTGCCGAACGATGCGAACACCCTGTCGCTTCCGCCGACATAAATCGTAGAATACGCGCCAACCTTTGCCGGCAGTGCCGTGACGAATGAAACTCCGATCCGATTAAACAAACCATTCAGATCGAATGCAATCTGCGCGATGCTTTGCGATCTGTCCGCGCTGCTAACTATCGCAGACGACCCAAAAGAGGGAACGGAAAGGGTCGCATGAATCGGCCCGTTGTAGTCGACGTTCGTCGCGCCATCGAAATCGAGATAGAAAACTTGTCCCGTCAGCTTTGAGGCGTCACGATCGACGAGACGTAATTCCGGGAATGCTGCCAAAATCGGATCTAGGGGTCCAGCCTTAAGCAGGAGCTTCTCCTCAAGTATTTCATATCTCAGGATGCGCTTGCCCTGTTTTGGAGAATTTGTCCGCGAAAATCGCATCAAGGTACTCCCGTCGTTGAAATCAGCGGGGCAGCATAACTCCCCTATTGGGTGGAGTCAAGCAAATTGGGGCAGGCTCGCTGGCCTAGGGCCGACGGCAGAAGTCAACAAAGAATTGCTCGGGGTTTCGAGCTGCGGCGGGACTTCTTGGGCCGCAGAAGGCCTTTCTCAGTGACGTAGCCTGCGGCGATTCGTTACGTGGTAAAACCTATGCTCATTTACGCGGTGTAAGGGAATTTAGCAACGTCGAGAGTCGCAGGCCAGCAGTTAGAATTCGCTTCCTAGCCAGCGCGCCGGCCGATTGGTAGTACGACGTTGGCAGATCGATCGGCGCCATTTTGTCGCCCGGCTTCGTTTGTCGAACGGCGTCAAGTATCGCATCTGTGTAAACGTCCGAAACACAAAGCGCGTGGCTTTCGTCAGCCCACTTCGCGGGATCCGTCTCGCTGGCCGCGGACTCCCAGATGTCGCCGAACTTGCTTTTGTCAGACAACTCGTTGGCCGCCTTGGAAACGTCGCGTAGATAGTGCTGCTTGCCGAGTAAGCCATCCCAAAGCGCGTGAAGCTCTTTTCCTTTTACCAGCGGTATCTCGTTTCCGCCTTTGTCGCCCTTGGGAAACTGGTTCACGGAGACGAGTTCGTTGCAGTGGAGCGGCTGGTGCAAATCGCCGACGAGATGGAGCAACCAGCATAAAGCGACCGCCTTTGCGTCGGGGCCAGCGTTGCTGTTGATCGTTTGGCGGGCGAAGTCTAAGGCCTGAACCGCATTGAGGTGCGTAGTCGGTGTGCCAGGCCGATAGGTCGTCGCTAAGTTGGGGTGGAACGTTCTCGCGAGCGCTTGCTCGTCGGACTTGTCGAGGTACAGCGGTACGCTAATATAGTGCCACTCGGGATGATCGAAGTCTTTAACCTTTCGAATCTCGTCCGGCCAGATGGCAGCTTGCAAGAATATCCAGTGATCTTCGGCCTCTTTGCTTCCGTCGAGCAACTTGTCGTCCATCTTGGACGCGAAGTCTCTGTCGAAGCGCGGATGGCGGCGTAAGAGCTCTACGACGCTCTGTCGCGTTTTCGGGTCGAGCTGACGCCAAGCAATCTCAGCAACGGTCTTATGACCGAGTGCGCTCCATGCGTGCGCCTTTAGGGCAAGCGATGTTAATGCTACAAGTACGGCGATCGTGCGAGACATTCCTAACCACTTCCGCTGGCTCACCTTTTCGGATCAGCCTTGAGTATCGTGGACCAACGGAAGTTTCGCTATCGCTTTTGACACACCAACGAAAGGGCCTTCTATTCATCAGCACCCTGCCCAGCATTCTCTTCTGCGAGGAGAATAGCGACTAACGCACAGTTTTGACAGACACGCACTAGTCGATCGGTGCTCAAAGCGTCGTCCGCTTCTAGCATGGGGCCCACATCATCCGAACATCGCCCACAAAATGAGCAGGCCTTAGCTTTGCGACCGCGTCGTGCAGCCAAGCTCGACAGATACCGAGCGGCGGCTCTCGCCTTTGCGTTGTCAGAATTGCGTAGTCTATGTGACGCGTCGGCTGTGCTAACTACGTGATGCCTGTTCTTACTGCGGTCGCCAACGTCGCCACTCTGTGTGGGCGGCCAGTCCGTCATCATTTCCGCCGTTAGGAATTCTGAGCCGGCGAACTCGCTCAGCTCAGCTTCGGCAATTACGTACTTGACGCGAGCGAATGGAACCTCGAATCGCTTTGCGATCCAATGTTCGCGACCAAAAGCGTTCGTAAGAAAAATTTGGTGCGAGTCTTTCGCGCGTGGCGGCACTGCCATCTCCTAACAGCGCACTATCAATTGCTCATAGATATAACCGCAATTGGCACGCACGAGCCGCCACTATAACTTCTCACCTTTAATAATCTTGCAAGGATGGCGATCGAACTCGCTTTACTTCGTGTTCCGGTGCGTACATTGCAGCGGCTCGCCCGAGCCGGGCGGCCACGCTTAACCTGAGCACTTTCGGAAATAGAACTTCGACATGTTCTCCATATCGCATGATCCACCAAGAAATCTCGCCGTACCCAGAAACCTTAACCTTAAACAATAGCGAACCGTCGTTCATCGGCCGGAGCTGTTGTGACTTGTGCCACTGTACCCGCGCAATGCTTGGCGCCACGACGGCCGAAAACCTTAAGATGACAATGTTTCGCTGTTTGTGAGGCCCTGGGCTTATATTCCAAGCGTCCCCAGCAATCGCCTCCCAACTGAAATTCCTAGGCTTCGAGAACTTCGTTTTGGTTAGGCGCGGTTCAGTGATCGATACAAGGTTGAATAGCCTCAACTCATTGTGATTAGACGAGTGACCCACCACATACCAAGAGTATTCATTAAAAATTAATCGGTACGGTCGGAACGTCGTCTCTCTCAGCTCGGTACCATTGAGCACTCGGTAGGCCATCTTGATTTCCTGCAGCGACGCTATAGCGTCCAAGATCACGCGATAGTTGACAACGATCTGAGAGAGGTCCGCTAACTTGCGTGAGGTGAACTCGATGCACCTAGTCATGCGAGAGAACTTGCGGCGAGCAGCCGGGCTTGTGCTCCTAACGATTTTCTTGACGGCAGTCTTCAGATCGCTGTAGAAGGGGACGTGGTGATTCTGCACCGTTGCGCTAATGGCCCACATCGCAAAGAGTTCATCGACCGTAAGGTCAGTCGGACGACGATGTTGATCGCGTTTAAGGAAATAGATGTGGGTCTTCTCGTCGTTGACGATCGGCACACCCGCTGCCCTAAGGGCCTGCAGGTCGCGAAAAAACGTTCTGCGCGTTACGCCAAGTAGTTTTGCAATTCCGTCGGCGGTACGCCCCCGTCGCTGATCGAACAACCTTAACAGCTTTATTACGCGAATCAGCCGACGACTTTGACTAAGCATAGAGCAAACGCTTCATAAGAACAGTGATAACCCACCGTCTTATATAGCATCATGCTTATTCATCTCGCTCTGCCAGTTCAGCCAGAAGGCTAGCTCGTGTTCAAAGCGCGGTTGCGCGTCTTCGATCCTACGCAGTTCGGTATCGAGGTGCGCCGATTCAATCAGCACTCCGGTCGTCGACGTTAGATAAAAATCAGCCCCTTCGACGCCCGGGTTCGTGTCGATTAGCAGAATATCGACGTAGTGGAGTTCGGGTCGCAAGTGAACACCGATCGAGCGCGTCCTACCGCTTTCAGATATTACCGAACACTGAGTAAAGACGATGCTTTCACCCGGGATCTTAAAGAACCTGCCTGCGGCTGGGGATAGGGGCGCAAGCTTGCCGCGTGAACCGACGTAAGCTGCGAGCGAATCCAGGGGCTCCGGCGCTGGCGGCTTACTGGCGAGCATGATCGTGACGGCCGCAACAATGGCGACTGCTACAAATACTATGATCGCTCGCAGTGGGGTTGAAGTTCGCATTTCGGCTACTGCTCGATCCTCAGCATAGAGTCGTTCCCGTTATTTTATCGCGGCGCGCGCTTATTGCGGCACTACCCTCCTCGAATACGCCGGAAGTCGCGAGCCGTCGGGGGTTGGGCTCGGTATGGCTGGAGAGCGCAATGCGACCCACAAAACTGTTCATTTTATTGTACCCCACCTAGGGGGATGCTATCCTGAAAAGATGCTGTTCCGCCGCCTTCGCTTCGAACCTTTGGAGTCGCGCCGTCTACTCGCCGGGCTGGTGAAATATATCAATCCGGCAACAGGCAACGATACGAATAGCGGTGACGTCAGCGCGCCTTGGGCAACACTCGAAAAGGCCGAACACTTTGCTGCGGCAAGTCCCGGCGCAATGTCGGAGCTGGACATCGACACATCAGTCGCGCCGCTCTATGTGGCCGACGACAGTGTTCAGTTCAACGGCGCAGCTGGCCAAGGACTGATGATCAAGAGCGCCACAAACGACTTAGCGGACGTGCGCTTCTGGCATATGGTCGATGGATCGGAGGCAGTTGCTTACGACACTTACTATCACACGAGCGGCCATTCGAATGTCTACGTTCTCGTGACGGGTGCTAACAGCGCAATCTGGGAGTATATGGGCGGGCGCGGCGACAACCTCAAGTGGTTGGCACAAATTAAGGAACTTGGCAACTCGTCGACAACGTACAACGACCCTGCGAATCTTACCACACTCGCCAACAACGCTTGGACGTTTTGGACCGGGTTCGACGGCTCCAACTACGTGACGCTGTTCAACGCCAATGGCGATCCGAGCGGACGGCAGTTCGCTGTTAGCAACCACACGACAACAAATAATGCTCTCGAAATTGATTACGGCACAATCAGCAAAGTCTGCCTTGGCGGTCAATCTGGGGTCAATGCGAGCGGAGTGCTACAGCCCGGCGACGTAATTCATGCTGAGCAAGGCGCGAAGGTCACCGACTGCATCCTTTATGCCGGCTCGACTCACGCGGCGTTATCAGGGGCCGGCGCCGCAGTAACGTGGACTCGTGACACGTTCGGCCAAGGCCCCGGCTGGCAGGGCAACGGCGCATATACTACGTGTGTGTGGTTCTCTCAGGATGCGGCAACAAATCCTCCGATCTTTATCGACTGCAACTGCCCGGCGGTGTTTGGAAAGCGTGGAAGCGTAACCGGCTGTGATTTCGTAGGCAGTAACGACCTCGGCTTCCTTAATTCGCTTGGAAATTTCGTGTACAGCCACAATGTCGGTGGCAACACGGCCCGCATTACGATCGTGGGCACAACGCCGACAAGCTCTGTCCTTCACGGCATGATCTCCTATGCCTCCAATATCACACTGGCCGCAGTGGGCTGCCTGACCGGTGACACCACGATGCGCTCGGGAACACTGCTCAATACAATCGCGTTCAACAATACGAATGACAATTCCACGCTCGACATCTCGGATAGCGTAATCTACCTGAACATCGCTGGGGTAAACGGTTCGCACTTCCCATTCGTTCGCGGCAACGTAAATTTACAATCGTGCACGATCATCGACCAGCAGTTTTTGACCGGGTGGGCCTTCACTCGGCCGATAATCGACGCGAGCCAAGGAATTTTGCACCTGACGGTAAATGATTGCATCCTCGATCTGCGATCTTCCGACGGCGCGCCAGTGGTTATCGCTAGCAACCTGAACTTGAGCGGCGACGATACGCTCGTTGCCAATCGGAATATCTTCGTGTCGCCGAATGCCGTCTACGGCCTTACGATAGGCAATAAAACAGTCCTTCAAATGCAGGCGCTCGGCTATGAAGCCGGGTCGATCGCCGATGCAAACAACTCTCAGGCTAAGCTGCTTGGCCAGACGGGTCGCGTTCTTACTGGGTCGATAGCGCTGGGCAAAGCAGTGATACGCATGAATGCTGCCGATAGGACCGGGCAGATATTTGCGAACCGCACGGGCACGGGTGCCTACGAGGTCGCAGCGCCGAGCGACGCAGTTTATTCAATCATCGGCGATTATAATCACAACGGGACGGTCGACTCGGCGGATTACGTGGTGTGGCGGCATGCGATGGGTTCGGTAGTGCAAGCGTTCACAAGCGCTGATGGCAATGGAGATGGAACGGTCGATTCGCTCGACTATGATGTGTGTCGCTCGCATTTTGGGCAGAGCATCGTGATTGCAGCGGAGCAAGTAGCGGTAGCCGAATCCGTCGAAGAGAAGTCGGCAGTCGCGGCACCCTCTTTAGATTCGTCCCGCGAGGCGGCCATTCTATATTGGCTGCGGTCTCGCACCAGCGACAATGACGATTGCGTCAGTCCGGGCCAGCACAAGCGGCATGTCTGGCGAATGGTTTAGCTTTGCGTTTCCTTGATGTGCCGCGTCTTTTACCGCAGCCACACGATCGCCTTTGCTGATTGAACATGCCTACCATCCTAGTGCGCACAAAGTCGGGCGAATGCCGTAGCGTACCACACGACATACTTGCGTAGGACGCCCATCGGCGTATCGCGCTTTCTTCCCTATTGCGAAGATTTTTCCGCGTCCGACTGCCGCGTCGAGCTTTCATCTTCGTGGTCTGGTCGTGACGTTTTGTGCCGATCGCACAGATACTTGCCGGCAAGCGTCGCGCTGTAGCGATTGAACGGACCACGCGTAACGCACTCTTTCCAATATTTCTCGGCCTTGTCTTTGTCGCCCGCCAGGTCGTAGGCTCGGCCGAGAAAATACTCATAGTTACAGCGGCTGTTCTTGTTGATGTCTTTTTCGAGTTGCGCGTCGAATTTCTGCAAGGTCGCGTCCGACAATTCCTTGCCATCTAAAACGTCGCAGACGACGATGTTCACATCGCTATAGGCCGGCTGCTTCTCGCGAAACGCTTCGCTCAGCCGGCGCGTTTCCTTGATCGCCGTGGCCGCATCATCGTCCTTTTTCAGTTCCTTGGCGACGAAGGCGAGGTACAGCTCTTCGTAGACCAGATCGTCATCCTCGGGTTTCTTGGCCTTGGCCAATTCGAGTGCGCGCTGAGAATCGGCAAGCGCGGATTGCAAATCATTTTCTATGATGTGGAAGGTCGCGAGTTTCAGCTGACCGTCGAGCGAGGTTTTAATCCATCCGGCTTGGATGTAGTTATCCATAAGCTTGCGCGCCGCACTCAAGTCGCCGCGGCCGGTCCGGCGGCACCAGAAGTACCATTCGTCGCCGCTGCCCGTGGGATAATTCGTCGAAGTCTCCCGGGCCCATTTTTCCGAATCGTCCCAGTGGCCCAGGCCTTCGCAAACTCGGCTGGCGAGCAACATCCCCCAAGCCGACCAAGTCTCGGCCGCCGCGACGGCGTGCGGTTCTGCTTCGGCCCAGTTGCCCTTATCGATAAAATTGTTGGCGATGATGCTGTGTACAGAAGCGTGCTCCAGGCCGAGGTCCTCGACTCTGAAGAAACGTTCGAGTGTCGGCAGCCACATATCGTCCTCGCCTCCCGCGCGGTAGGAGTCGGCCAAGTCGACATAGGCGTCCTTGGTCGGACTGAGGGCGATCGATCGCTCGTAACATCGCTTCGCATCTTCGTATTTCTTGAGATTGTAATACATCGCTCCAAGCCGATAAAAAATAGTGGGATCTTCGCCGGCTTGCGATTCCCACTCGGCCGTCTGCTCGAACGTCGGGTTCTCGACCAGGCCCGACTCGATCCGCAACGGCTGGGGCGAGTGGGGTGAGATCGCACGATAGTCGGCCGCCCAAAGTGTCCGCATTTGTGGACCCAACTTATCCCACCAAGTGTCCGAGAGTGTAGCCGTCGCTTCCAACATGCCCGTGTAGGTAAGACTGCGATCGTAGAACGCGTCTCGCGAAGCATCGAATCCGCGGGCGTTGCGGTCGGGGCCGTCCGGCGCGGTCCAGACGCGTGACATCAGTGGGAGCATGTTTCCCCGCGCGTCGACGATCGACATGTCTCCGATAATCTCCAAAAAACGCTTTGGGTCGCGCGATCTGTTCACCGAGAAACTTTCGATGAACCGTGCGTAGCGGTGGCCTTTGATGGCTGGCAAAATGGCCGCGACTTCCTCCGCGTGCGACGACTCGGTCGCGTTGAGTGAAATATGCAAATAGTTAGCCGCTTGAACGAACTGTTCTTCGAAGATCACTTCGCCAAGCGCCGACCAGGAGGGTTCGCCTTTGTCATCGGCGGTCCGAGAGGCGGCTCGCAACGCCTCGACAATAGGGCTCGTGGCCGCCGCGTATTGACCGGCGGATTTGGTGGCGGCGCTAGCAGGCTTATCGTCTTTTTTTGCGTCGTCGTCTTTTGTAGTTTCCTCGGCGTCATTGTTAGGAAGTCCATTGGCGGCATCGCGGACGCCTTGGGGCGTGTCTTCGAGCGCGGCGATTCGGGCTGGCAGAAAATGCGCGAGGGCGGCCGGAGCGTAGTAAGCGCCTGTGCGCCCAACCGATAGCGTGGCGTTGACCGTCAGTGCGGCATAGACACCGTACTCTTCGGGACAGATCGCCATCGTTTGCTTCGCAGAATCGAACATCCAGCGATCATCGCCGAAGGCGCGAGCCTGCTCGAATGAAAGTCGCTGCGCAAGTTGGCGCAGACTCCGGCGCTGCTGGAATACGGCTTGTATGGGCTCGCGCTCAAACATGCAGTAGGGCTCGACCAGCTCAAGCCAAACGGGCTTCAGTGATATCTCGGACTGTTGTTCGCGCAGTTTATCGATCTGCTTTAGTTCATTGAGCGCGTCGCCGTGCAGGCCGACGACCGCGCGAACGTACGCCCGCGCGGCATGCGCTTGCCAATCGTTCGGATGCGCCGCAACCATTCGCTCGGCATAGAGCAAAGCGCGAGCGACGAACACCTCGGTGTCGCTCTTCCAGTGGTGCTCGGTCATAAGCGAAAGATTTGCATAACCGCGAGCCAAGACGGCAAGCCATGCTCGCGATTCGCCTTTCTCGGCAATCGCCGCGTGTGCGGCCCGAACTACGGCAAACTCAGATACAAAATTCATCTCTAGGAGCTGGCCTTCGATTGAATCAGGCGGCAAGTTCTCTTCGTTCGAGGGCTTCGCATGACCCTCAAAACCGAGCGCTCTCAGCTTGTCCGCCAGATCGCCAGCGATCATAGGTTGGAGCTTCTCGACTTCGTTTAGAATCACTCGTGCATCATGCGGCTTTTCTTTGTTTGCAGGCAGCAGTTCTCCGGGTTTCGCAGCGAGCCAAAGCTGGTACCGCACGCTGCCATCGAATTGGCACCGTACGGAGACAAAAACGTCCTGATTATCGCGTTTTACCGAGTCCGGAAATATTTCGCCAAGCGTTTCATCGCGCGTGTTCAGGGCGAGTTCGTCACGGGCGGCGATTAATAACGCCTGTCGGCCAAGCTCACGCAGAAGCCGCCAGTTCGGAACGGTGCTGTTCTGGATCGGGAGATACTCAGTGTGCAGGCAAAGGAGACGAGGCAATTTGCCGGCCGACGCTTTATCCGTTGTTGACGGGGGACTGTCGTCGGCGCGTGACGCGGTCGCGATACAGACGATCATCCCAAGAGCGATGGCAATAAACGACCCTATTTCAAGAATGCACGGACGTAAACTATGGTTTGGCATCGACTTCTCGCCCCCCCCCTTCGTATCGATTTACAATTAGAGCCAAGAAAAGACTCGAACGCAGCCATTTTTCGACTTCCTAATCATCGTGCCAGTCGCATCCGAGCTGCGCGCGAAACGAACAGTAAACGACTGCAACAGCCATACACGCATCGTAGCAGCGAGCGACCTGAGTATCGAGCAGCAGAGGGCACCAAACGGACTGCTAATCAGACGTGCGCCACGGTATTTAATGGCTGCTCTCGGGGCTGTCCCCGGAAGGTCTTTCTCTCCCGGCGAATGGCAAAGTATATGGTAGCCGTCGGTATTTACCGCACCGCGCGCACGTGATCGTGACCGACCAAGTTCCTTCGCCTCGAGCCAGTATTTGTGGGTCTGTTGCACGCTTCGGATTCGGGTGGTAATCGACTTTGGCAGTATCGCCGCAGCGTTCACACACGCCAGTTATTTCCTTCTCCTGCATGTTTACCCCTCTAAGAAAAGTGTGCGCCGCCTGCGCGGATATCAACTCCGCCGAGTTGTCACTAGCGGCGCCGATACGAACCAATTACCAACATCCCGAGCAGTAGAAGTGTGGAGGTGGTGGGCTCGGGAATTGGCGTTATCGGAATGTCGGAATTATAGCGAAGGCTGCCGTAGTTCCATGCGTAAGTCGCCAGTTCGTCATACTGCATGAAATCGACGGCGTAAGACGCGACGTTTCCGCTGGCGTTTAAATCGCATTGGAGCACTCGGAACCACCCCGAAAGATCGTTATCACCTCGACTTTGGCCGCTAAAGTCTAGACCTGGACTCTGCGGCCAAATATCGCGGCGTGCGTTAGGGTAGTAGCCAACCGTGGCAGGCGTCTGATTAAATCCCGCGAAAGACATCTCCCAAATTTCGAGGTTTCTGCTGACCAAAAACCGGATGTCGATTCCTTTGGGGGATACTGGCAGGGCCGGCGGCGGAAAAGGTATATCCGTCGGCAGGAGTGAATGTGCGAGTTTGCCCCTGCCCAACCCACGAGAGCTTCGCACTCGCGAAGTAAAAGATGTTGGCGGCGTTTGAAGTTACAGGCGATACAGTAATCAGCAAAAATCCCAAGATCGCGTTCCGTTTCATTGGCTCCCCCTATTCGTTCGAATCCTCGCCGGAACGCCAAGCTCCATCGTCGCATGAGGTTGCAGAAACTGCAATTAGTGGCCCAACATCTAGTGCCAAAGTTAACTGAAAATCGGCGCTGAGCTGTGGGGTGCCAAACCTCACCCCGACGCTCCGCGCAATTCCTGGGGCATCAGGTGCGTTCGATATTTGGACAATAACTAGAAACGGTTCGCGTTCACTGACTGAGACAATTCGCAGCCGCTAGACGGCGACGCCATCGCGAATGTTTCTTGACAACTTAAATGGCCCCGGCGCGTCGCGAACGCCGGGGCGTTGTGGATACGGCTAGCCAGACTTGCGTCGCTTGCCGGGTGACTTGGGCCGCATGCGAGTCCCCAGCTTCTTCGACCCCGGGCTCCGCGGTTTCTTAGCTTCGAGACTGGCCTTCAGGGCCTCCATAAAGTTGATGGCCGGTGGACCGACATCGTCACCCTTAACTGTCGCCACATCTTTGCCGGCGATTTTGGCCTGCACCAGCGCTTCCATGCGTTCATTGTAGATATTGCGGTAGCTATCGAGTTCGGCATCCTTGGTGAGCGTGATGTCGATAAGCGTCTTTGCTAGTTTCACTTCTTGCGCTGATACGGGCGTTTCCGTTAGCTTGTCGTCAAACGCTGCCGCGGGTCGAACTGCAGCATCATAGTGGAGCACAGAGATAGCGAGCAGTCTTCCGACAGGCCGGAGCACTACCAGCTGCTCACGGTTCGAGATGACCACTTGTGCGAGGCCGACGACCTTTTCGGTCTGCATCGCTTTCTGCAGGACCGCGTAGGGTTTCTCACCTTGTTTGCCGTCCGGCAGAAGATAATAGGTTTGGCCGGAATAATAGATCGGATCGATGGCGGCAGGAGGCACGAACTTGTCGATGGTCACCGCTCGATCCCTTGCAGACCGCAGCTGATCGATTTCCTTGAGATCTATGATCGCATACTGGTCGGGACCGTACTCGTAACCCATAACGATTTCATCGTTCGGCACTTCGCCGTGGATGGGGCACGTCTTTTTGTAGCGAATTCGGCTGTGGCATTCTTCGTGAAGCTGATTCAGCGAGATACGTTCCTTCTCCGCTTCGAGGGCGGTGTAGCCTTTGACAGGAACGTTCACCAAACTCAGACGGATTGAACCGGACCAGCTCGGACGAAACATGGCGCAGCCTGCAGGACAAGATGAGAGGGGCTTTTCTTCATGCTAAGTCGAGCTCGCTGGAGCCCAAAGCGGATTCAGGCTGCTCATCTCGCGATTGCAGGCACGCGAGGCAGTACAATCACTACAACGTGAACGGATGCTGAAGCAAGCGGGTGCGAGTTAGTTCTGTGGGGCGACCAATGCGGCTGGTAAATCCGATGCCTTGGAGCGTCCCCATCTTCTTGCGAACGCCATCAAGCAACTGTAGATTTTTATCCGTTGGGTTTGGAAATCACCGTGAACGACACGTTCATTACGCTTCGGGTCTCAGTCTACCCTCAGCGGCACGCTTCGTCCTCCCGCAACTCCGCAAGGCACTTACTAGCTCGCTGCAGCGTGTCATCGTCCCCTTTAGCAACTGTGAGCGCCTCGGCGTTGGCAATCTGCATGTTGAGCTCGGCCAAGATGCGGCCAAGCTCCTTTCGGTGCGTCTTCGGTATTCGATTCATACGCTGTTAAGCGGAACAATGCGCTGCGGCCCTTCGTTGCGTACATTGTTCACGATGCGGTCCACTGGGTAGCACTCGATGACTTCGTTCGGGCATGGCACCAGTAAACTCGGTAGGGTCCGCCGAAACGCCATCGACGATTCGGAGGCGTCGTCCCGGAATTCTCCCTACGACAGTGCTGACCATTTGCCGTTGGGCCGCAGGTGTCGGACCGGGGAAACGATCAGCGACTCGGCTCGCGTGGGGTCTTGATTGGCTACGCGACCACCCTTACTTCTCCGGCGCTTTGTAGAATTCCATCGTCGCCGGATCAGTTGGCAGAAATAATGGCTCTAGTACCTTGCGTTCCACAATGTCGGGGTTGAGCCACTGCGCATATTGCTCTTCGTTCGTGAGCAGAACTGGCATGCGATGATGGCCGACTGACTTCACAAGCTCATTCGGTTCTGTCGTCAGCAGAGTACAAGATTCGACCGTCTCTTCGCCATGTCGCCATCGCTCCCATAAACCAGCGAATGCGAACGGCGTAAAGTCGGGCAAGTGGAAGTAATGCCCCTTCTCGAAGAACTCTTCGGCCGGCATCAAGCATCGACGGCGTTTGAACGCCTCGCGGTAGCTGGGCTTCTTGTCCACTTCCTCTGACTTGGCATTGAAGCATTTGCGTTGAAAGCCGGATCGCTTAGGCGCTTTGTCGGTGGGCTTCCACCAGAATGGCAACAATCCCCATTCAGCGGGGACCATTTCGCGTTCACCATTGTCATTCGGACGAATGATGGGAACTTTGGAAAGCGGCCAGTAATTGGGCAGCGTGAATTCAAATAAGGTGGAATGGATGTCGAACGCACCCGCGTACAGTTCCGGGTGCTTTTTTGCACCGACGTAATGATGACACATGCCAGAAGTATAGCGGTGGCCACATGAAGCGGCCACAAAATCTAGGCCGCGCATAAAACCTACATTTTTTCTCAGCCATCATTTCCGTATACTGTACTCGTGAACAGTATACCGCGTGAGCAATGCCGATACTGGGCGGCGAAGTTTTGCCGAATGCAGCGTGAACTTTCGCGAGTGATTGAGCACCTGTACCAGAACGACGTTGCCCACGATGACGAGCTTCAGTTGCTCGCGTGTCGCGCGTTGGATGAAGTGCAGCAATTACACGAGCACGTTCGCGCTTTGGAGTCGTCGCCAACGGTTAATGAGGTCGCATGACGCGAATCCCTGAGAGCGATTGTCAATGTGGAATGACGAACCACCAAATCGGAATGGCAGAAAGTACAACGATCGTTAGCCATCGGCACCAGTTCGGCAAACCAGTTCGTTCCCAATGAAATGCAGCCGTACCATCGATTGCTTGCCCGCGCTTGAAAGAAAATACGATCAATCCAGCAGTCGCCAGGATGAGAAGAATAGCCGACTGATACGAGTGAAAGCGGTAGGCCAACCATGTGCTGGCACCGAGCATGTGACCAATTACTATCGCGACTGTGAGAAAGAGCGCGAGGATTTCAGGTAGTAAAAGTATAAGTATGCAAAATATGGCCGCCCATATCGCAAAGAGGGCTACAAAGCCGATCGGATGAAATCTCAGCGCGGTGGCAAACGAAGGTGATATTTCGTTCGCTTGCGAGTAATTTCCCGCCCAGTAAACGCTTGGTTGCCCGTAGAGTGTCAATCCAAAATCAATCGAGGAAAGAATGATGGGCGGAATAAAAAGCCAGAATGCCCGTCGTTCACACAAATTATTTCCCATAAGGATTAAACCCACGTTAGTGAAGCCACACGATCAGCCCCAGCCCAACGGCAACGAGCGTCGTGGCGATTAGGAGGGTGCGAAGGCTGAAGCGGAAGCGAAGCCATGGGGCGGCGATCAAAGCGCCATCGACAGCTATTAGGAACCAGTACGGAGTGAAGACCACCACTCTGCTTGACGTGAGTTCACCACCTAGCCCTGTAGGCGACGCTGGAAAATCAGTAGGCAAACCGTTATCACTTCGCCGGCGATCTTGTTTGCGCCAGGTATCAATTGGCTCTGATATTTGTGGCCAGATGGGAGAGTTCGCTGGTTGAAGCAGCGGCACTATATGCTGCTCGGAAAAGCCGACAAGCTTAACCTGCCCTAGCACATGGCTAGCTTCAATCGCGCGAGTACCACCAATGCCTACGACAATTCGCTGCCAGTATAAATAGCTCCGCACCCACAGCGCCACCAGCAGCACCGCCACAATTCCCCACGCCACCGACCATGCGATTCGCAGCTTGCGGTGTTTCATCGTGTTCAATTCAGATTACTTTGCCCCAAATAGCCTAACCAGTTCGCGGAATTCGTGCCGAAATCTTGACCGGTGTACTTCTGCAAGGCTTTGACAAAAACTGCTTCGGTTTCTGTTCGTTGTGCTTCTAATGCCTCTTCAACTTCGGGAGTGCTGCGATAACCTTCACCGACTACATAGTATGTCTGCGCGTAGCCGAGCATCTCGGCAGTGCGAATTGCGTCGTCGTGCGACGAAATGCGATTGTACTCTTTGGCCCACTTTGCCAGCTCCCGCGTCACACTGCGCTGATGAAAAATTACGCCGTGGTCGAACGTGTAAGCTGCAAACACCGCGAAGCAGACAGCGCAGAGACCTAAGATTCCGACACAAAGAATTGCAACGGTTGGACGTCGCATAATTGTAGTTCAAAAAGTTCGATTACAAAGTGTGAACTCAAATGCCAGCGCCATTCTACCACGCACAAAGTACCTGACGGAAACTACTCGCGAGCGACGACTGCAAATCCTTATCTCGCAAGCCACACGATCATCCCCAGCCCAACGGCAACGAGTGTCGTGGCGATTAGGAACGCACGTACGCTAAAGCGACAAGACCAGGCTAGCCAAGGCACTGCGGAAATCGCCAATGCCGTGACGATCATGAACCAATCGGGCAACGTGATCGCGAGTGCCCAATCGAATTCAAATCGTCCCCAAATTCCCGCAAATTCCTGATCATCGTCGAAACCGGTTATTCGCCGCGATTCGGTGTCTATCACGTACCACCAAGATCGCTCATTATCGCCGGCGTCGAGATTAGAAAGATTTCCAGCACATGCACCGGGCAAAGAGCCCAACGATAGGTGACTCGTTTGCCCGATGCGGATGTTGATAAGATCAACGTTCCAGCAGCTCCGCACCCACAGTGAGGCAATCAAAAGCGCCGCGATACCCCACGCCACCGACCACGCGATTCGCAGCTTGCGGTGTTTCATCTACTTACTCGTGAGCACACGATCAGCCCCAGCCCAACGGCAACGAGCGTCGTGGCGATTAGCAGTGTGCGGAGGGTGACAATGAAGAATAGCCAAGGTATTGCCGAGAGAGCTATGCATAAAAGCACCAAGTAACGATGGGGCAGCCAAAGCGTGCCATCCCGTAACTTCAATCCGGGGTAAGGCGGGACGACTGTGAGGAAAGTCTCATCATCGCCCGTTTGAATCTGCATCTGTCCCCTATGTGATTCAAGCACAATTGCTGGTAAAAATATTCGGTCGCGCGCCTAATAACTTCGCACCCACAGCACCACTAACAGCACCGCCGCGATTCCCCCCGCCACCGACCACGCGATTCGCATTTTGCGGTGTTTCATATCATCGATTGCTTAGCCACGCGAGCAGCCCCAGCGCAACGGCCAGTAGCGTCGTGGCAATAAGAAGTGTGCTGAGACTAAAACGGTTGGACCACTGAAACCACGGCACCGCCACGAGCCCAGCGACAATTGGTAGTAGGAACCAAATTCTCACGACAAAGCGGATATAGTCCGGTCTTCTATCCTCCCACCCAAAAAGAATCCGCTGCGGGAATCGCAAGGAATTTCCAACTGGCATTCGAACTAGGCTCCATCCGCTGCCAACGCTGCGGTTTTTCTCACATAAAATCGTACCGCATTCGTAGCCAACGCCGACAGCATTTGAACCCTGGCAGTGGACAAGAATGTCCCGGTACCAATAACTCCGCACCCACAGCATGCATAGCAGCACGGCCAAGACTCCCCATGCAACCGACCACGCGATTCGCAGCTTGGGGTGTTTCATTCGTGCTAATGAGCTGATGGGGAATTAGATTCCGATTAGCCGTAGTGGGGTCCGCTCGGAAAAAGAAAGCGAGACCGTCGCAGGTGATTTGGAACGCGAGTTCACCAAACTTTCCACCACGGCCGTTTTTGCTTCCGCTTTTCGCCAGATGCCATAAGTCGCACCTTTTCTTCGTCAAGCGCGGGTTCTCGTCCTTGGCCCGCCCATTCCAGCGTCTTCTGGAAGCCTTCAATTTTTTCGGGAGTGTCTAATGCGGCTTCGCCAGGACTCTCCGCCCAAAAAATGACATCTCGATAATCATTACGGGCGCACTCGGCGTAGTGCTTCACGTCGGCAATGCGTCCCTGGGCAAGTTGCAGAATGCACAGTGGGACGCGAGCGCCGTCGGCCATGAAATGTTCTAATGTGGCATATATCTCATCCCACTGTTCGGGCGCATATTGCTGCCTGATAACCTGCTTCACCTGGTCGTCTTCGTACTGCGGTGTTTTAAACGCCATTTGCAATCTTGGCTGGACCAGCAGCCAATTCTACCGCGCACGAAAAAGCAGGTCGTTGGCCGTTAAGCGTGCAGCCTAGCACAACTATTGTCGTAGTATCTAACCGGAGTGTTGTGGCCTATAGTGCCACTGCATGCCCACTCTTCCGCTCCGGGTCGTTACAGAGCACATAAAACCTACCGACCCCGATCATCCGGCCACTAATGAGCCGAGTTTAGCGGTGGCGTTCGATAGCGCTGAGCGACAGCGGGACCGCATGTAGAATGATTAGCAAATATCTACTCATGTCGTGACCTTTTTGCGCGCTGGAATCTACCGCACTTATCCACAATCGTTTCGCGTAGCTCTTCCGCCATTGCGTAAACGTCCGCGTAGATCGGCTCGGCTAGTAGCTCGTCAGCTACAGGTAGTAGCTGATCGAGCTTCGCCGACATGGATAACAGCTTAGGGCGGAAGTCAGTCATCGCTAGTCTTTAATCGTTAGGATTATCTCACCATTCACCGGTTACAGAAAACAGAAGCTTGGCCTCACCGGGACTGCCGGCGAGGAATTGGAATCCTCCCGAACCAGCCGCAAACGGCTCCAACAGGCCGGCGACGTTATCCCAGTGTTCTGCGGTGAACCCGCATTCACATTCTACATCACCGGTCTTTAATATCGCCTGATCCCAAGGCTTCCGCGCAAGTGTTAACCGGCGGCCGTCGAGGGCATCGACGCACGGTATCGAATGAACGCGGACGATTTTCTCTCGACCGGATGCGAGCGATCCTATTGCGTTCATCAAATCCGCCGCTTCATCCGCCGTGAAGTGATACAGGCGAATGATTGGCCTATCGAAGTTCAAGTAGTCGAGTTTCATCACACCTACTCACGCGGCAACTCAGAAGTAAACTCGCGTATGCCAATATACATAACCGGCTACGGGGCAAATCAACTCACTTTGTAATCGCTGTTCCTGGCTTGGTATAATTTTGGGAGGAAGGACGAAGCGCTAAAGGGCAGCACACCAGCGATGGCCAGTGGGATCACGGATCATGTTTGGACGATTAAGGAATTGGTCGAACGCGCGTCGTAGCAGCGCGCTCGCCACCACTTGCTGGGATCGGTGCCCGAAGTGCGGCTGCTCAGTTCACAAGAAGCAAACTAGCCCAATTGCAGAATGGCAGCGAAAGTGGGGCGGCTGGATTTGTCCGGACTGCGGCTGCAATGTTGATGCAAATGGGCGAGATCGCTCGCAACCGGTTTACAAATAAATTGCTATCCCGCTACTCGCCTCACAGCTAACGGACCACGTATGGAGGACCAAAGAACTGATCGCACGCGCCGCTTAGAAATAGGCTGCGTAATAGCGGGGTTCGTAGCTACGGCCATCATTGCGTCCGCATTTGGCTTCATCGTAGGGACGTTAGACGAGCACGCTACGTGGGCGGATGAGATGTCAAAAATGCGGACTCATTACGAAAAGAAAATCGAAGATTTGCAATCGCAGAAAAAATAAATCCCACTACATCATCGACCAGTGCCCGGCCGTCCGGTCGGTGATGTAGGATCGAACATAATCCCCGCAAACAAACGCCAGCGATGGCCTCACAGCTAGCGGACCACGTATGAACGATCAAAGAACTGATCGAGAAGTCGGCGGCTTGATCGCGGCGTTTTTCGCACTAATCGCATGCTCTTTTGCTGCCGGATGTGGGCAGCCTCCCCGCGATGAAACGATTCACTGGGGAATTGCCGGTGGAGTTGGCAGTTGCCGCGGCGTAGGAAATAATATGGCCCAATTGCAATTGGGGAACACTAAGTATGACTGCGTGGTGCGCAATGGCGAGTTATTCGTGAACGGCACAAATTACGGCGCAATCCGTGGGGGCGACAATGTAATAGCGACGGAGCAAGAACTCTTAATCAACGGCAAGCCGGCGCACCCAAAAGAAGATTAAATCCCGCTACTTAGCCGACCAGTGCCGGCCCGTCCTGTCGGTGATGTAGAATCGATCACGATCTCGGTAAGCAAACGCCAGCGATGGCCACTGGCCTTCCAGGCAATCCAAGCCCCACCGTGGCCCGAAGCGTTTTGATTGCTTTGAGTTCTTTGTGATAGTTGCGCTTCGCCTTCAAGATGGCAGCGTTGCGGCGAATGAGTGCGTCGCGCTTGAGAAGATCGTACCCGTTCATTTTGGTAGACTTGGCTGTATGCCGAAATTCAATCTGCGGTATTTGTTGTGCGCTATGGGGTTTATTGCCGGCATCCTTGTCGCGATCCACTCACTTACACGCCCAGACCCCCTAGAAGGCATCGTGGCAGTGATAGTCGGCACTGTGATCTGGGAGTGCCGGAAGCCAAAAACACCTAAGAGAAAACCGCTATAATTGCGGCTGAGAATCAGTCGCGGAAGTGGGCAGAGAGAATCCCACTACTAAACCGACCAGTGCCGCCCCGTTCACTCTGCTGCATGGGGTCGAACATGATTCCAGTGATTTGAATCGACTACGCGATTCGCAGCTAACTGGTGAGACACACAATCAGCCCCAGCAATATAGCAACGAGCGTCGTGGCGATTAGGAGAGTGCGGAGGGTGAAACGATTGGACCAAAACGATGCCCAAGCAATTAACGAGAGCACGCAAAATAGTATTGTGAGCGTCCACAACGGAACGTAAATCTTTGTGAGGGTTTCATTGGTTCTCCCAAACGCCGACATATTTATCTTTTGATGACGAATGCCTCCCCAAAAACGGGACGGCCGTTCTGCTGCCGATGAATCAGTAGCCACCCATCTACTTGTGGACATCTGGTTAACTTCCCACTTTGCAGGGAAGCTCATAAAGCCGATTATCAACACACCCTGGACGTCCCCAACGGTAATCGACGCGCCCCGATTAATTGGTAAGGTTAACTGATCAAGATACCAGTAGCTTCGTACCCATAACCCAACCAACAGCACCGCCACTACTCCCCACGCCACCGACCACGCGATTCGCAGCTTGCGGTGTTTCATCTTTTATCTCGTGAGCCACATGATCAGCCCCAGTGATATGGCGACGAGTGTCGTGGCAATTAGTAGAGTGCGGAGGGTGAAGCGACGAGACGAAGGTAGCCATAGCAATCCGCCGAGAGCGACCGACAGGATGATTAAAAACCAGTTTGGCGCTGCAATGTTAAAACTAGTTGGAGTCGATACCATCGCAAAGCCGCTCAACATGCCGTGCTTTCGCATCCACGGGGAATCATGATCAGCGGTGCTGGCACGAAGTGCGAAATCAAGCCGCACACCCAAAGAGCTACTGTCGAAAAATATTAGGTTCATACTTGCCCCATACGACTGCAGCGCTACCGCGTGTACTGCTTCTGTAGGAAGCTGGAGATAGTCTGTCCACCAGTAACTCCTCACCCACAACATGACCAGCAGCACCGCCACGATTCCCCACGCCACCGACCACGCGATTCGTAGCTTGCGGTGTTTCACCATGGGCCACTCTTCTGGTCCGGTTCCTTCGAAGCGAATGGGTCAGGTTGTGATCTACTTTCGATAAAGCCACACGATAAAGCCACGCAGCGATTCCGTCGTATTTTTTGGATATGGATCACCTCGGCTCGACATTCGGTAGCGCCGCAGCACGTACGTCGATGTAAAGTTTGGCAGGGTAAGCGGCGCGGGTCCCACACCTTCGCCATATGACTGAAAGCCATCCCCTATTAACCAAATCTTATCGTTGGTTGCCGTGCCGCGTACGGTAGCAGTTGACGTCCCAAAGCGGTACTTCCAGTTTCCGTCAACGTCGTCGCGAAAGAATTTCAGTGTGACGAGGTTCTCGCCGGGATCGAGCGGGACCGCCCGATCCGTTGGCGCGGGAATGCCGGTCTTCGGTACCTCGCCTACATTGCAATAAACGGAAACATCCTCGCGAGGCGGTATGTAAATTCTCCACCGCGAAGTGTGCTCATCGTCAGATACCACCGTGATGGCTTGAATTCTCATCGGGTCATCAATCGTCAAGCGGCCCACCTCAGTGCGCAATGCCCGTAACTCAGTGCGCATTGGTGCGATTTCGCACCAAAGTTGCACAATGACAATTGCCATGCCGGCGATCGTCAGCAGAAGTAGCGCCGAAAAGAGAGAAACGTGCGGACGCCACCGCGCTTTCTGCGCTGATTCCGGTTCGCTCATAAGATCCCCCATCATCGCATTACTTCCGAAGTACTTGTGGCAGTACAGCCAAACTAGCTTAACAAGCGTGGTCAATAGTAAGTCCACATTCTCCTGCAACTAGCGCGGCACCGATTAGAAACATGCGAACGCTGAAATGAATCCAAGGAACTGCTCCAAGGGAGCTTACGAGCACAAGGTGCGACCAGTGCGGCAGTGATGCATCGAATCCCCGACGAGTTATTTGAAGATCGAGTTCTCAGGTACCACTCGGCGGATGCATTGCAGTATTATGCTTGCGGTGGTTCATATCAGTGCTCTGCGAAGCCGCCCAGCCCGACGGCAAAAAGTCGGAGATTTATAGCGTGCGGAACGACGAAGCGTACGATCGAAGTTGACTTTTAACTTGAACTGGCGATGATTCCCCCGCCATTTAGTCGGGAGAGGGGATTGGACAGGGAGATTCAATGAGTGTACGCACTGTAGCCGGGGTTTTCGCCATTATTTTTGGGTTCTCAGGTTTCAATTCTTGTGGAGCTTCCGTTTCGATAGATGCAGCGGCGTTTGGTTGGTATGCAGAGGATGGTAGAAATGATCCTGCGAATATCGATACGTTCACAGGAACGTATGTAATAAACTATCGTTCCTGGTTCCTTTTTGACCTCTCGTCCGTGCCGACACCGGTTACGTCAGTCACACTCCAATTGGAGACTGAAGCTGAATGGAGCCCACTCAGCCAAGGCGTCAACGTATTTGATGTCGCCTCCTCAAAAGCCGAATTGATTAAACCTCATGAGAAGGACAATCCGGTTTCTGAAGCCATCTATGCGGATTTAGGATCCGGGAGCCTTCTCGGCACGTATTATTTTGGCCAAGTAGGTCAAGTGTATGATCTTTCCTTGGACAGCCAAGCACTTTTCGATATTAATAATTCCACCGACCATCTATTTGCGGTGGGATTAGACGCCGGCGATGGGGGCGTGCGTTTTAGTTTTGTCGCGGATCAACCTAAAATCCATCGCCTAGTTATTACGACTGTCCCGGAGCCGCAATCCTTGCTTCTTTCGATGATTCCCGTGGTTGCATTCCAATTTTCAACTTTCCGGTTTCGACGCGATTAGTGTGTCCTCGCAGCGGACCCGGCCGCGCGATTAGCAGCTTGCGGTGTTTCATCGGGGGTACTAGCTCGCTGATGGGGAAGTAATTCCTATCTAATGAACTCTGTGGTGCTCGGAGAAAAATCACCAACGTCTAGCGGCGGATTCTTTGATGGCCGCGTGAGGTAGATTCCAGCCACGAGCAAGAAGGCAAGCAAAGTCGTAACGAGTAGGAGTGTTCTTAGGCTGTACTTCATGCCTAACATCCTACCGCGCACTAGCGAGCCACACGGTCAGGCCCAGCCCAACGGCAACGAGCGTCGTGGCGATTAGGAGAGTGCGGAGAGTGAATCGGCATCGCACCCACGGCATGTATATGCTGAAAGCTGCGAATGCGGTGAACGCCCAAAATGGAAACCAAGCCAAAGTAAACGGCCCGGCAGTCGCATGATAGAACCCTAGCGTCCCCTCCACGGGATAAACTCGTTTGCCATCGAACATCAAGACCTGTTCGTGTAATGATTCGATCGGCCTGATTTCCCATTGAAAACCGACTGATGGTGCCCTGTTCGGTGCCAATTCTTCCGTTGCAATGCCGACTGCTCCCAAGCGAATCCGAACTTGTACGTCGCGACCCAGGAGCCGATCGGCTAGGAAGTCATACCGCCAGTAACTCCGCGCCCACAGCCCGACCAGCAGCGCGACGACCACTCCCCACGCCACCGACCACGCGATTCGCAGTTTGCGGTGTTTCATCGGGACTATTGCGGTGATGGGGAATTGGTTCGGCAGCGGCGCTCTAAAATTCCGAGCAGTTCTAAGAACATCCCGCCATCGTCCGATTTCTCTTCATCGCCGTTCAAGTAATGAGCTACAATTACCGCATCCGAAAGCGACTCATTCCACCGAGCGATTTTTGCGACCCGATTTTGTATCGGAGCGATTGGCGGACCTGATGCTATTCGGTCCAAGATTTTGCAGCACCGATCCCACTCTTCAGCCGGAATCGCGCCCTCTACGTTATTGATCTCTGTCGCTCTGCGCCGCTCACCATAAAAAGTGCCATCCGGCTTCACGGCGCGAATATAAAAGAATTCTCCATTAGATTTTGAGTGCCAGAGAATCGCAAAATTGGCGTCCATATCGTTCCCTATCGCGGGTTTAATTCCAAGCCGTTTCATCGCATTCCGATCTCGGCGTCCATCCGATTTCAGAATGTACATATTCGGCATGGCAGTTCCCGCACGGTCCGAACCGGACGCGACAACTCTCCACCCACCGACCATGCGATTCACAGTTTGTGGTACTTCATATCTTTGCCGCTACTCCAGCCACACGATCAGCCCCAGCCCAACGGCAACGAGCGTCGTGGCGATTAGGAGCGTGCGGATGCTCACGACCTCATTCACTTAGCTTGAGCAGATATGATTCGACCTGCTTGTGTCCGTTCTCGCTCGCCAAATCAAGAGCCGATTTAAGGTCGTTGTCTCGCAAACTTAAATTTGCACCCTTTTCGGTTAGGTATTTGACGATTGCTAGTTGTCCACTAAAAGAAGCCCACATAATCGGAGTTCGGTCCTTTCGAGACCGTTCGTCAATATCAGCGCCGGCGTTGAGCAACAATTCAACAATTTCCTTATTGCCGCGATTCGACGCATACATAAGAGGAGTGCTACTCCAAGAATCTCGCGCGGTTACGGGCGCTCCTTGTGCCAGAAGATTTCTCACCGTATCAACATCGCCGTGGTACGCTGCGTCAATGAGCCAGGACGGCATTCTTAGCCACTGAATAGCCAAGAAGAGCGATAAAACGCATGCAACGCTTGCCACCACTAGCAATAGTCGTCTCAAACTGAATCGAACTATGGCGATCATCAAACGCTTTTCCGATGCGTCATCTTGCCAAGCAGTAAATCAACCCTAGCCCAACGGCAACTAGCGTCGTGGCGATTAGAAGTGTGCGGAGGGAGAAATTCCAGGGGAGCCAAGGGATTGCGCCGACTGAGGCTGCCAAAAGCGTGAGAAACCAATGTGGTAGTAGTAGCCCATAACCGAGTCGGTTCAGACCGACTCCGAATCCTGCCGATGTCAGTGCAGGGCGATACAAATATCCGTCTTCGCCGACCTTATAAAAAGCTGTCTCGACCTCTTGTTGCCCCTCATCGTCGCTATCTGAATCGGTGAAGTAATACGAGCCCTCGCCCAAGGTTATCTCTATGTGCTGCACGCCAATGCGACCTGCTGCCGATTCAAAAGTCCAACGATAGTGCCTTCCTTCTGGCTCCAAACAATAAGAATCTATCCGCCAATGGCTCCGCGCCCACAGCGCAACCAGCAGTACCGCCACCACGCCCCACGCCACCGACCATGCGATTCGCAGCTTGCGGTACTTCATCTACTTACTCGTAGCCACACGATCAGCCCCAGCCCAACGGCAACGAGCGTCGTGGCGATTAGGAGCGTGCGGAGGCTGAAACGATTCGACACCCTCAGCCATGGTCCGATAATGGCGCATGCTATGACCGGCGATATAAGGGCAAACGGAATCGGCATAATGAAGTTTCGATGGCCGCGCATCCAATTATAGCGAGGCGATGGTGAGGAAGGGGCATCCGTTCGATACCTCCATTCACTAGCCTCGCCATTTGGAACATCGCTAAGAATCCAAGCGAATTGCAAAGTGCCGGAATCAGACTTTAGGTTCAAATAATCAAATCCGTTGAGGTCACCAGTTACGACATCGGCCCACCAGTAGCTCCGTACCCACAGCACGGTCAGCAGCACCGCCACCGTTCCCCACGCGACCGACCACGCGATTCGCAGCTTGCGGTGTTTCATGGCGGTGCTATTAGCGCTGATGGGGAGGGGTTAGCTAATTGGACGACTTGCTCGCCAAAGATTTAAGATGCCCGCAAGAGCACAAATCGCAACCACGATGAATTGAATAGTACGGTTCCTATCCGGTTGCCAGAAATAACCGAATTCTACGGTCATTAGCAGGAATATAATTCCCAGACCGATATGCATTTTCCCGGTTGTAGGTTTAAGAAGCCGTTTCGACATGCTTCTGTCTTCCATGTAAAAGCTCTCCACGAGGGGCGGGGAGGTTAGTCGGTCGGATTTAATCGATTATGTGAGGCTTATGGTACTGCGACCACGAATAACTGACGACGACGATTGCGTAAAAAATCGACATCGCTGCTTGCCTGTAAGATTGCTCCGCCAACGCGCGATTGCCATGATCATACACTGCAAATAGTAAAACTCCCGGGACAATTGCGTATGAGACTATGTTTCGCACAATTCCGCCGCCCTCTCGACCAGTTCTTTGATCGTCCATACGTCAGCCGCCCCAACTATACGAACGCATCCAAGTGCTGTTCAACGCACGCCTGCATATCCACAACCGTTTCGCGTAGCTCTTCGGCCATCGCGTATAAGTCCGCGTAGATCGGCTAGTATCTCGTCAGCCTTAGTAGCGCCATTACGCCGGTCCCGCATGGTCTGTTTTTCCTATTCGCCTTTTATCTTTCCCTTCAATTGTCCATCCGGCTTTCCCATCAGCGCGTTCTAAAAAGCAAACGTCTGCGACCTCTGACAAGTCGTAGTACGTAATCCTCCGACCGCATACGGTCGTTGGCGGCATGGACTCAGATTCTTGGTACGTCGTACTAAACGATCCCTCGAAATCTGGGTTTCCAAATTTCGTTATGGCGTCTTCAATTGTTTTAATGGGACGCAGCACTTCCGCCAAACGGTCTTTTTCTTCTCGCGAGACCGTGACAAATAATTGGTCTCGTTTCGATTGTGGAGCAACACCTCCACACCACGGGCAATGATAAATCGCTAGATTTGCTTTGCCACCCGGATAATCGCCATACGTGAACACGAACTCATTCATCTCTTTGATGAATTCAATCGGATTGCCTGGTTCATCGGCGGCTCGTTGCAAGTAGCCGCACTCACACAATTGCGTCGTTACGGAATAAAATGTGGGCTTGTCGTTCATATCACCAATCTTTTATGCGGAAGATGTTGGCGACCTAATCCCGGACTTCGCCAAGTCT
>Ga0206917_1034_pt1 | contig 42131 bp, 36 predicted proteins | sample Alteio_BWOrgHeat_68_FD_152931 | JGI IMG/M metagenome (GOLD analysis project Ga0206917, IMG submission 152931) | Enriched cells from forest soil in Barre Woods Harvard Forest LTER site, Petersham, Massachusetts, United States -... | ecosystem: Environmental > Terrestrial > Soil > Temperate forest >...
GCGAAAATGCTTGCGAACGACCTCAGCCTCGTTGGCATCTTCTGAAAGTGCGTTCGCATAATACCCGAGCGCGGAAATGCTGACGTGATGCTTATCGCACAGCGCGCGAATGTCGTCGGCCTTGGCTTGGGTGAAGCCGGTGACATCGAGATGGCAGACGCCGCCGAAGGGGCGGTCTTCCTTCGCGCTGGGCCAGCACATGACCTCGACGCAGTCGTAGCCCTCGCGGCCAGCGAACGACAGGACTTCCTCGAATGAGAGATCGCCAAAAACTGCGCTTACGAAACCGAGTTGCATAATATCTCTGTGCGTCTTGAGCGTTAGTCCATTGCCTTCGAAAGTGATGGAAAGCCCATCACTCGTCGCCAGACGAGCACCTGGCCAAGGTGCGCGCCGGTGTGGGTCGTGAGAATGTGCGTTACGGCGTGACCAAGCGTTGGCATCATAGCGCGAAATCGCTCGTCGGAAAGGGGTTGTCGCATCGACTCTTCACCCAATTCTTGCAGATGCGCTTTTAGCCGGTGTTCGGCATCGGTCAGTCGCTCGAACAGGGCGTCCTTGATTGGATATTTTCCAAGTTCTGGCGATGGGACGCTTCCTTTGCCGTATTGAGTCGCCCAATCCTCGGGGAGCCACGTGGGCATGCCGAGTTCGATGCCAATCATTTGTGCGGAGTACACGAGGTGACCGATGGTCCAAAGGGGATGATTGACGACACCGCCGGGCTGATCTGCGAGCTTTTCGTCCGGGAGGTCAGCGAGGAGCCCACGTAAATAATCGATGCTAAGCGCGTAGCTGTTGAGAACTTCGGCGATCACATCGAAACCATGTTTGTGTAACTAAGCGGGGATGCCACACGCTTTTTGCGCTCGCTTCAATACTTCGGCGGCTTTTTTGCGGGCTTTCGCCGCGCCGTCGCCTAGAATCTGCCTTACCTGATCGGGTTTCGCCGCCAACTCAGCGCGGCGGGCGCGGGGTTCGGCCCAGAATTTTTCGGCGGCGTCGGCGAGGGCTTTCTTGATGTCGCCATAGCCGAAACCTCCGCGGCGGTAGAGAGCGGCCATCGATTCGCGGTCGGCGTCGGGCGCAACCAGCGAGAACAGGTCGTACAGCACGTCGCCCGCCGGCTCCTTGGCTTGATCCATTGGCCGCGAGTCAGTGACTATTCGCATGATTTGTTTGCGTTGGGCTTTGGCGTCTTCAAAGACGGCGAGCGTGTTGTTGTAGCTCTTCGACATCTTCTCGCCATCGGTGCCGGGCACGCGGGCGGATGCTTCGAGCACATGAGCTTTCGGCATGACGAACGTTTGGCCGAACTGGTGGTTGAAGCTACCAGCGAGATCTCGGCATACTTCAATGTGCTGCACCTGATCGGCGCCCACTGGCACGGTGTCGCTGTCGTACGCCAGGATGTCGGCGGCTTGAAGGACCGGATATGTGAAGAGCCCTGCGTCGGCTGGTTGTCCCTTCGCCACTTTGTCTTTGTAAGCAACGCAGCGTTCGAGGAGGCCCATTGGTGCGCCGGTTAGCAGAATCCAACAAAGCTGGCTTATCTCAGGCACATCGGATTGCACGAACAGCGTGGCCTTGTTTGGGTCGAGGCCGAGGGCGAGCAGGTCGATCGCCATTTCGAACGTATATTCGTGGAGCTTGGCGGCGTCGCGAACTTGGTTCAGCGCATGCAAATTGGCGATGAAGTAAAACGCCTGCTCATTATTCTGCAGCGCGATGTACTGCTGAATCGCACCGAAGTAGTTGCCCCAGTGAATGGCGCCGGTTGGCTGGATGCCGGAGAGAACTTTCATATTGCGGATTGCGGATTGCAGATCGCGGATTTACGAGCGGCGTCTTCACTCCGCAATCCGAAATTCGAAATCCGAAATTGAATCCTTATTTTGAAGCTGTGCTTAAGGTGCCAACGACATCTGCGACACGGTTCACGCCGGCCGTGGCAAGCGCCGCCGGCAGGGCGTCGAGCACCTCCATAGACGCCCTAGGATTGTAGAAGTTCACCGTGCCGAGTTGAACCGCCCTGGCGCCGGCGACGAAGAATTCCATGACGTCATCAATGGTGGCGATGCCGCCGATGCCAATGAGGGGCGTTTTTACTGCTTGCGCGACCTGATAAACGGCCCGTAAGGCGATGGGTTTGATGGCCGGGCCGCTGAGGCCGCCGAGGACGTTGCCGAGCATCGGCTTGCGGCGGCGCCAATCGATCGCCATGCCGAGGCACGTGTTGATGAGCGAAATGGCATCGGCGCCGCCCGCTTCGGCACCTTTGGCGATCGTTGCAATGCTCGTCACGTTTGGCGTCAATTTGGCGATGATCGGCGTTTGTGTCGCGCGGCGGCAGTCGGCAACCAGCCGTTCGCATGAGCTTGCTTCGGTGCCGAAATCGACACCGCCCGACACGTTCGGGCATGAGATATTGAGTTCGACGGCCGCGATGCCCTGCTCTCCCGCGAGGCGGCCAGTCATTCTCACGAACTCTTCGTGAGTGCGACCGGCGATGCTGACGATGACCGGGACGCCAATCGACGACAAATACGGAAGATGGTGCGCGACAAATGCTTCGATGCCGTCGTTATCGAGGCCGATCGAATTGAGCATGCCGGCCGCGGTTTCGATCGTGCGCCAGGGTGCGTTGCCGGTGCGCGCTTCTTGCGTAATGGTTTTCGGAAGGATGCCGCCGAGCCGGCCGAGATCCACCAGATTCTCCATCTCGCGGGCATAGCCGAATGTGCCTGAAGCGACGAGGATCGGGTTGGGCAGCCGTAACCGCCCAAGTTCGACAGATAAGTCCATGGTGGACGGTATTCTCGGCTGCGGTGGTGCGGCTCGCAACGCCCCCAATAAAAAACCGCCAAGTGCGCGGAGGTCGCCGAGAATGGCAAATGGATTGCCGGGCTCGGCGCACGCAGCGCACTTGGCGGTTTCAGACCGCAAAATGTACTAGATGATGCCGCCGTGGACTCGCATCGTCGTCATGTGGCTCGGCTGATCCAGGAACCAGATGCGCTCCCATTCATCCAGGAAGGATCGCAAGTCTTCGGACGTGAAGATCAATTCCTGCGCGCGGCGAGCTGGGTCGGCCGAGTACATCGGAATGAGGCAACCTGCCCCGGTCGACAGCCATGCTGCGGCGACGATCGCCAAATAGACCTTACGCATTCGAACTACTCCTCCCTGAGCATTCATCCCACGTCCCGGGGCTGCGATCGGGTGAATCGCGCGCCTGCGCACAATCCATGCGCAAACGCCTGCCACAGGCGGATCCCTCAGTTAAACCGGCGCGGACGCCATCAGTGATTCCCAACCTCGTACGTCGAACTTGGCAAAATGCCACGCTCGACGACTAAGTAAACCTACGGTGCCGGGTGGCACGCTGAACGATGAGTTCTTGCGCTTTCGCGCGTCGCAACATTGGATCGCGGGAGGTTGTTGCGACAGTGAAAAGTGTGCGGTGATAAGCGGCCAAAGATTAGCGATTGATCCTTGGCGCGCCGAGGTCACTTTCAGGACTCGACGCCGCGAGGCGGAGACCATAGACCGATGTGATTTGTTGGCGTGCTGCAACTGCTGGCAGCAATAGGAAAGAGGGCGTCAATTTCGCTAACCTGTTGGCTGCGAATGGCTTTCGCCATCGGGTGAGCCGTTGGTCTGGGGAAAACCGGCCTCGGCGGCTGCTCGGCGTTCCATTTCACGAACGCGTTCTTCCATTTCCTTGCCAGGCTTAAAGGTTACGACGAATTTCTCGGGCACGAACACTTTGTCGCCCGTGCGAGGATTACGTGCCTTGCGGGCTGCCCGCCGTTTTACTTCGAAAACGCCGAAATTCCGGAGCTCGATGCGGTGGTCTTCGACCAGAGTTTCGACGATTGCATCGAACGTCTTTTGGACGATTTCCTTCGTCTTAAGTTGTGTCAAACCGATCTCTTCCGAGATGGTTTTGACAATCTCTTTCTTCGTCACGTTGGATCCCCTCTAAGAGGCGGCCAGAGGCGAGAAAAGTACGCCGCTGGGCGGCGATTCTCATGTCCCAAGTGTAATTGTGCCAAGCACTAGTGTCAATATAAAGGCACTGGCGTGAGGCTCAAATGGGTACGACGCTGGGCGCAATTCCTCAGAGGACGAACCATTGAGGGCCTGTCGGTAAATACTGATTGTCAAAGAACTTAGTGGCCGAAAAGCCATAATCCCTAGCTAGTTCACGTCGATAGCACAACGTAATCTATTGGGGATTAAGGACTTACAAAGCAGTGACGACCTCAGCCGAGACTACTCCGACCCTCGCGGTTTACATCGACGCTACAACCGGCAGACTTTAACCAAGCCGCAAACTTTATCACGGCAGTGATGGGGGGCCGGCATCATCAGATACGAATGATGGCCTTCTGGGCTTCGATTTCGCCGAGCTGATAGAGGCGGCCTTTGCCGCTGCCTGGGCAGGCCTCGCAGGTTGCTTCCCAGGCTTCGGGCGTGCGAACGCAAGAATCCCAAAATGGCCAAGTGCGGCATTGCCGCGGCCGAACGTTGTAGACGGTGCACTTCCGCGTTTTGCCGTCGAGGAATACACAGTCGTAGTTGGCATCTTCCCGTTCGTTGAGGCTCTTGCGAACGCCGATTTCGCGAACGTACCGCTTTTCGAACTCGGTTTCATCGAGTCCAACTTCTTTGGCTAACGCAGTGATTTCTTCCTTGTTGACCCACACGAATCCCGGAGCGCCAGTACAGCAGTCACCGCAGCCGGTGCACTTAAAGCGAAGGCCATCTTTGTACCAGGGAGCGTTTTGTGCCATGAATCCATTCCTACGCGGAGGCAGATTTCGAGAAACTATTTGATCGCGATCGCCGCCACTTCCTGCAGCGCGGCGGTGGCACGGCTGATATCATCCGGCGTCGTTGCATAGCCCGGGCTGAACCGCAATGTTCCGCCCAGCGGCACGGTACCAAGTGCTTCGTGCATTCGCGGGGCGCATTGGAAGCCAGCGCGCGTTTGGATGCGATAGGTCGAATCAAGAATCGCCGCCAGTTCTTGAGGCTCGTAACCGTCGACCGTTATGCTCACCACGCTCGTGCGCTCGGCTGTAGCTTTAGGCCCGTAAATTGTGACGCCATCAATCTCGCTCAGTTCCTCGATGAGTTGCCGTCCCAGGATGGTGTGATGGGCATGGATCGATTCGATCGTTTCTTCCTGAAGAAACGCGGTCGCCGCGACAAGTCCAGCCAAACCCACGAGGTTGTGATTGCCGGGTTCAAACTTTTGCGGCAGTACGTCTGGCTGACGATCTTCGTCACTCTGGGTTCCAGTGCCGCCGTAGCGAAGCGGTTGCACTTCGTTTTCAATGCCCGTTCGAATGTAAAGGATGCCGGTGCCAAGCGGGCCTAGCAAACCCTTGTGGCCGGGGGCAGCTAGCAAGTCGGCATGCGTGGTCTGCACATCCAGCGGAACGTGCCCGAGCGACTGGGCGGCATCCACGAGGTACAACGCATCGGTCATCCGCACGATTCGGCCGATTTCCTCGATCGGCTGGATCGCTCCGGTCACATTCGAAGCATGATTCACTGCGACGAGGCGAGTACCGGGACGAATCGCAGATTTCACATCGTCCGGCGACACGAATCCCTGGCTATCGCAGGGTACGTACGTCACTTCGACGTCCGCCGTTTCGCGCAGCATCCGGAGTGGTCGCAGCACGGAGTTGTGATCGCAGACGGTCGTCACGACATGGTCGCCAGGCCGAACGACGCCGCGGATCGCCATGTTGAGCATGTCGGAACAGTTCAGGCCTAGAATGATGTGCGATGGATCCTCAGCCCCAATCAGCTCGGCGACGCCTTGGCGAGCCCGCTCGACGATGCGGTTCGATTCCTGAGCTTCGCGATAGCCGCTGCGGCCATTCGGGGCGCCGATTTCGCGTTGGTAGTGGTCGACGGCGTCGTAAACCGCTTCCGGTTTAGGCCAGGTCGTAGCAGCGTTATCGAGATAGATGCGGCGGGGTGGAGTCATACGACTCAATTATACGTAAATCCAGCTGCCGCGAAACTTGTAAGCGCGGCCGTGCTTAGCCGCCAATTTGATACATGGCTCGCTCGGGGCGGATGAATTGCACGGTGTTGATGCCATGTGCGGCCGCTTTAGCACGAACACAATCGCGTACGAGGTCGGCCAATTCGTCGTCCGTGCCGCCGTTGCGAAGCATTGCGCGAGCATCCCATTCGGCCGACGAAAAGAGACAATTGCGGACCTGGCCTTCGGCCGTGAGGCGAAGCCGATCGCACGCTTCACAGAACGGCTGCGAAACCGGCTGGATGAGGCCAATGCGGCCACCGCCATCGGCAAAAACGAAATCCGTCGCGGGCTGGCTGCTATGCGGCGGGTCGACAGGCAAAAGTGGTCCGAATTCGTCCTCAAGGATTTGGCGGATCGCGGCGCCGTCGAGCACGTCGGTTGATTGCCAATGCTTTTCCGCATCGAGCGGCATGTATTCTATAAATCGCAGTTCGAGGCCGCGATCGCGAGCGAACCGCGCGAGCGGAATTACTTCGTCTTCGGTGAGGCCCTGAATGGCGATCGCGTTCAGACGAATCTGGGCGAACCCAGCGCGCTGAGCGGCCTCGATGCCCGCCAACACCCGATGCAGACCTTCGCGACGTGATATTTTTTGAAAGGTGACTTCGTCTAAGGTGTCGAGGCTAATGTTTAGGCGTGTGAGGCCCGCGGAGCAGAGCTCTGCCGCTAAATCGGCGAGTAAGATGCCGTTTGTCGTCAGTGCCAAATCTTCGATCAACGGCAACTCGGCAAGCATTCTGACGAGCCGCGGCAACTCGGACCGCACCAAGGGCTCGCCGCCCGTGAGCCGCAAGCGTCGCACACCCATTTGCGAGACGACGCGCACGAAGCGCGTGATCTCTTCGAAGGTGAGAATCTCTTCGCGTGGACGAAAACGCACATTTTCGTCGGGCATACAGTAGAAGCAGCGAATGTTGCAGCGATCGGTGACGCTGACACGCAGGCTTGTGTGCACGCGGCTGTGAGAATCGAGCAATGGTGATGGGTCGGAAAGGGACATTCTAGATTGGTCGAAAATCGCTCCGCCGCGCGTCGCGGCTATACTACGTGCCGGGGTGGACCCACTCAGATTTTCCGTCGGACCATTGCTCCCGCTTCCATATCGGGACGTCGGCTTTGAGCGAGTCGATTAACCATTGTCCCGCGGCGAACGCGTCGGCTCGGTGGGGCGTACTGACGGCGATCGCCACGCTCGACTCGGTCGGCAACACAACGCCGAGACGGTGAACGATAATGCATTCTATCACGGGCCACCGGCGGCGGACTTCGGCCTCAAGCTCTGCGAGGCGGCGCTCCGCCATTTCGCGATAGGCCTCGTAGCTTAAAGCCACTGTTTGGCGATCGCCCGTAAATTCGCGGGTCGTGCCAAGGAACAGGACAATCGCGCCAGCGTTGGCGCTGCGAGCCTGGTCGGCAATTTCGGCGGTGTCGATTGGTTCGTTGGTGAGTTGGATCATCGGGCAGAATTGGGCTGAAGCGGGCTAGCCACGTTAACCGCCGCTTACCGGCGGAATCATGGCGACGTCGGAGTGCTCAGTTACGCCCGTGTCAGACGAAACATATTCGGTTCCGATCGCCCACAGCGCATTTCGCACAATTTTCGATAGCTGTGGCACTGAAGCTACGACCGCCTCTTGCACGTCGGCGACAGTTGCATTCTGCGGCACGTCTACGAAGAGCGCATCGTGGGCGGCGAGTTCCTTGGCAACGGCGAATAGTTTCACGCGAACCTTCATGTTACTACCAAAGGCGAGCCGGTGGCGCGTACCAGCGACGCGATTTCCGGCATCAACCCATACGCGAGCGCAAGCAGTTTGATCGGGTGAATCGTCGGCCGTGTGCTCCCCTGCTCCATTTGCATTTTACAGGTGCTGCATTCAGTCGATCCGATTTGAAACGGTCCATCGCGCGTCGTGGACATGAGCTCCAACCCCGCGCGCAAACTGGCGCGATAATTGTCGCGATTTACGCCCCACAATCCGGCGATGCCGCTGCAGCCTTTTTCCAACCGATGAACCCGCAGACCGGGGATGAGTCGCAGCAGATTCTCCGCCGGCGCGCCCACGCCCAATGCGCGCAAATGACACGGCACATGGTAGCCGATTGAAATCCGCTGCGGTTGGAAATCCAGCTTGAGGCGGCCGCGCTGATGAAGTTGCAGCAGATAGTGACATGCTTCTTGCGTGTGTTGGGAGACGGCGATCGCGTCTTCGTCGTGATCTAGAATTGTGGGATACTCGTGGGTGAGAGCCAGCACGGCAGATGGCTCCGTCGCAACGATCGTGTAGCCCTGCCGGACAGCTTCTGCGAGAACCGATACATTGTGCGCAGCGACGTTCCGCGCGGCATCCAGCGCGCCAGCGGCGATCATCGGCATCCCCGCTTCCGACTGGTCGTGCCGAACGAACACGGCGACTCCGTTGTGCCGCATGACTGCAAGCAGAGCGTCGCCAAGCTGCGTATCGAAATGGTTTGCGTAGGTATCGACGAAGTACAAAACTTTTTCGCCCGACGTGCGCGGCGGATGATTCAGTCGCTTGAGGGAAGATTGCTGCAGAAAACTCCTGCGAGCGAGGCGCGGCAATTTGCGAGCTTGGGCGATGCCAGTCGCCTTTTCAAGCAGCCAGCGCATTTGTGGGTTGGCGAGTGCCCAGTTGGCGATTCCAGGAAATCGGCCGGCAATCGAGGCTAGCATGTCGATGCGCGTCAAACACCATTCGTGCAAGGATAATCCGTTGGTGCGAACATAGTCCCCCTTGGCTTCCATCATGAGCTTCGGAATATCGACATTCGCCGGGCATTCGAGCCGGCACATGTGGCAATGGACACAAAGATCCGCAATCGCCTTGCAGTCGTCCTGCAGCAACGTGTTTTCTGGCAGCTGGTTCGCCAGCAGCCCGCGGATCAGATTCGCTTTGGCCCGGGGTGACGCCTCCTCGCGCGGGTTGGCGCGAAAGATTGGGCACATGCGGACCTCGGGAGAAGTGGACCGGCATGCCCCGCAACCGTTGCACGTTTTTGCGGCGGCGGCCATTTCGTCTTCGCTCCACGCCAATTGCAGTTCCAACGGCTTGCGCGGAGAGCTACTTTCAGGCAGCACCATGGGCGCATCAGCCGATGCGACCGCCCGTGATGTTTCAACGCCCGGATTCGTCCGCATGTTTTGCGTCATCCGCGCTTGCGACACGGGCACAATTTTGCCCGGGTTCAGCAGGTTCTGAGGATCGAAGATCCGTTTGAGCTCGCGGAACACGTTGACGAGCGGACCGTACTGCCGCGCCAGGAATGGAGTTCGGCTTAGCCCATCGCCATGCTCGCCGCTGATCGTGCCGCGCAACCGCCAAACATGCTCGTACAGCTCGGCGGCCAGCTCTTCCATTGTGCGAACGTCGTTCGGATCGCCGAGGTCGAGAAACGGGCGAATGTGCAGCTGCCCCTGTGCGGCGTGCCCAAACACCGATGCGGTCACCTGAAGGCGCTTGAGCGTATCCTGCAAGTGGCGCAGAAATACGGGGAGTCCATCGACCGGGACGGCGATGTCCTCGATGCAGGGAGTTGGTCGCGACGTGCCGTGCGTGCGGTACAGCGTCGGCACGAAGCGTTGTGCCAGACCCCAGTAGAGCTGGAAGTCAGCCTCATCTTCGGCCACATACGATGCAGCCGCCCAGCCATTGCGATATTGAACATCCTCGACCAAGGCGTCGAGGCGGGCTCGCAAATCCTCGCTATTGTCGGCGTGGTATTCGACGAGGAGCATGGCCTCGGTTTCACCGGGAATTAGCAGCTCGTAACGTACGTCGGTTTCGCGCGCTAGGCTGAGATGCCGCCGATCCATTAAGTCGCAAGCGGCGGGTTCTGTTTTCGCGATTTCGAGCGCCGCATGCGCCGCCCGATCGAGGCTTTCGAACAAAAGCAGCGCGCAGCCGCGATGTGTCGGCAGCGGATCGACGGTGAGTGTGGCTTCGGTAATGAGCGCGAGCGTTCCTTCGCTGCCTACCAGCAACTTCGCTAGATCGAGTTGGCCGTCCTTTAAAACATCATCGAGCCGATATCCGCTGCGATTGACCGCACTGCGCGGCCGGCGATCGTCGATCGTCCGCTGGTGGCGTTGAATGAGACCGGCAACAGATCGAACCAAGCTGCCCAAAAGCGAATCATCGTTTGCGGCGGATTGCGCATCCGAACCGGGGGCGGCTACGACGGGATGTCGCCCGACTCGCAGGGGAGTGCCATCGGCCAAAACGATTTGCAGGGCTTCGACATGGCTTCTCGCCGAACCGTATCGCGGCCAGTGACTGCCGCCGGAATCGATCGACACCACGCTGCCCATTGTGGTCACGCTGCGCATGGCCGGGTCGGGCCCGAACAAACGTCCAGTGCGACCCAGGTACCGATTGAGCGTATCATGCACGACGCCTGGCTGAACTCGCACGCGATCGCCATCGTCTGACACGATGCGGCGGAAATAACGAGAGAAGTCCATCACCAGGCCGCGGCCTAGCGATTCTCCCGCCAGACCCGACCCGGCGCCGCGGGCGTGGATTGCGAGATGATTGTCTGCCGCGTAGCGCACCGTAGCGACCACGTCGGCCAGCGTACGAGGCCGCACGACGCCGGCAGGGCGCAGCTCGTAGATGCTCGCGTCACTCGCGTAGAGTTGTGTGAAGATGTCGTCGCAGCGGACGTCGCCTTGCAGCAGACCGCGGAGATCTTCCTCGATTCGCTGCTGTTCTGGATCCATTTTCTAGATAAGGATATTTCTTTCACCACGAAGGCACGAAGGGCACAAAGAAAAGCATGACCGAATTGCCGAATCTTCGTGCTCTTCGTGCCTTTGTGGTTAATTTCTCACTTCGCAACACTCGGTGATTGTAACGGAGTCGAACTCTTCATTCGTGCAGCGAGTTGGCGGTAGCGTTCGTGCGTTTCCAAATCGAAACCACCGTGGATTTCTATATCTGCGAAACCCCGATACTGCGCGCCGCAGCGGTAGCAGGTGAGCGATTCTCCCATGAACACGTAGAGCAGTAGATCGATGAGTGCGGTCGCGAACAAAATGGCGAACGTCCAAAACACCTGGTAGTTCGCCCAAGCGATACTGCTGCCGACGAATCCGATAATCACTAGCACGACGCCGAGCCGTTGCGGAAAATCCTTGCGGGCGTACAGGTCCACGCTGGGGCATACCAAGCAGCGATTCAGGCGATCGCCGCTAATCGCGTTCTCGGGGATCGCAATCTGATCGTGGCAATGCGAACACTCGAGCGAGGCCGAAGCACCCGATATATCTTGACGAACCGCCGTGTGGCAAGCCGGACATTGATAGGTAATGTTCATCCAACCAACTGCAACAAGCACCGGGCGAATGCGCCCCCGAAAACTCTGTCACTGCACTCAATTATAAGGGATATGAAGACTCAGCCGACAGTAGCAAGCCGGTCAATTCGCCGATGAACACGCCAATGACGGCGACATACAGAATGCCCGTCGCGCTTTGTGTATTGGGGATTTTGAGCGTCTGCCACGCCATCCACAGCAACCCCAGCACGCCGAATAAGCCGAACGACCAGCGTAGTGTGACAAATAGCAGCCAATCGATGCCGACCGTTGAACGGTGCGACGCCTCGCAGACAAGCCCCGTACCGACCACTACCATTTGAACCACGATTGCAATGGCGGCGATGACGAGCAACTTTCGCAATGGCGCGAGTTCCATTCCTGGCGCGTTGAGGTACCAATGGCCCAATAACATGCTGCAAAAAGTGACACCCAGGACGAGTCCGGACGTGGTAAACGCGACAACGTGCCAGACTTCAAACGGATATGTGCATCCGGCAGCTAGCGATAAAGCGCTCACGAGTTGGATGAAGAATCGTCCGGGGCGCGGAGCCTCGTAGAGCCAAGCGGCGGCGCCGACAAAGCTCGCAACTGCGGCCAGGGAGGCAGCCGCAGCTGCCCACGCGTCCGACTGGCTCAAAACAAGAGCAGCTAGGGTCGTCAGACCCAATGTTACGTAAAGATGGTTGCGATAGAAGCCGCTCGAAACCTTCTTCGGCGACGTAATCATCATGCCGTAGGCCAACCCGAACGCGAGGCGCAAGAGAAACTGCGACAGGATCTCCATAGCCGTCAGCGCCGATCGCCGTAGATGAGCGTCATGACTTCCGAACGACTAGAGAGGTTCGAGCGGAAAAGACCCTTCATCGCCGAGGTCACGCAAATGCTGCCAGGCTTGCGCACGCCGCGAATGGTCATGCAAGAGTGCGTCGCTTCGATGACAACGGCGACGCCTTTCACGTCCAGTTCGTGAATCAGCAGGTTGGCAATCTCCTCGGTCATTCGTTCTTGCACTTGCGGGCGGTGCGATACGCTTTCAACGACGCGGGCCAGTTTGCTCAAACCGACTACTTTGCCGTTCGGTACGTAGCCGATGTGCGCCACCCCCGTGAACGGCAGCAGATGGTGCTCGCACATGCTGTTGAAGCTGATGTCGCGAACGAGCACCATTTCGTCATATTTCTCGGTGAAGAACTTCCGCAAATGCAATTGCGGCTGATCATGCAAGCCGGAGAAAAGCTCCGCGTACATGCGGGCGACTCGAGCCGGCGTTTCGCGCAAGCCTTCGCGATCGGGGTTTTCGCCGACAGCGGCCAAAATTTCGCGGACCGCTCGCTCGATGCGCGGCAAATCCACTGGTGCACCTTTGGGCGCGCCATTACTGTCGGACAACTCGCCCGAGATGCTGCCGATATCGCTCGTTCGCTCAGTTGCCTGTGATGTATTCTTGGCCATCCGATGAAATTGCCGCTGCGATGGCAGCGTGCGCCTTTACTCGATCTTACGAAGCGATAGAGAGCAGGGTCAACCCGCGCGGCGGCCACCCCGACGGGCGAAAGGCGTTTTCTGCCTGTGCAAACCTGATCAGTTGTCGCTGAACGCCGGCGGAAATGCCAGCGCCGACTTCTTCGGGGGCGCGGGCGCGAAGTTTTTCACTTCGCGGAGCAGCATTTCCGCGCGTCTCCGCACGCAGCATTCGCCAAGCAATTGCAGCTTTGCCTCCGGCGACAGGGACAGCGCGTATGCTGCCAAATCGGTAAGAAATCCCAGTGGCAATTGGTTCGAGAGCACGTTTTCAAGCTGCTCCGGCAGTTCACACGAACTCGGCAAATTGCACCGGAACGCCGCCATGAGTTCTTCCTGCACGCGTTTCCGATCGCACGAGGATGCAAAATCGTAACTATCCTCCAGCAGCTCGACGCGCGCTTGCCGGAAGGACCGCAGTGGCGCAAGCTCCTTCACGATGCGAACCCGCTGCACGCCCATCAGCAACAGGTTGTAACGGCCGTCTTCTAATCTGCAGTGCGTTACCACTTTGCCCAAACAGGCGTACTGCGAAACGGGCGGGCGGCTTTCGTAATCTGTTTCCCAACCGGGCTCCAGCACCGCCATGGCAATGAGGTGATCGCCGGCGAGCGCGTCTTCCAGCATTTCGCGGTACCGGTCTTCAAAAATGTGAAGCGGCTGCATGACGTGAGGATAGAGCACCAGGTTCGGCAGCGGGAAGAGCCGCGCCTTGCCCGTGAAAGCGCTCACATCGAAATTCAGCTCGGTAGCGTCCCACGGATTCATCGCGCGATTACCCCTCAATTTCAACCGGCGGCAAGTCGACCGGTGGATTTAGCCAGATCTCTGGTATCAGCTCCGGATTCAACTCGATGTTCGGAAACTGCTCGTCGCTCGCCGCCACCTGCGCGAAGCAGGCGTCGAACTCGGCGATGAACTTTTCCAAATCGAGCCCTTCGCATGTCGGCCGATATTGGGCCAAGTACCCCCGACTGCTGCCGTACACTTTGCGGGCTCCTCGGATATTGCCGTTCCCGAAATGATGCAAAGCCACGGCCGCCTGAATCAAACCCTTATAAAACAACCGCAATTCGCCGGCGTAGCTCTTCCACAAATCTTCCCACACCTCGTGGGCTTCGAAGAACTCGCACGCGTTGAAATACGCAATCCCCTGCAAATACAGCGGCTCGTACTGGTCCGCATCGTCGGCCATCAGTTTGCTTCTACGCCCGCAATTATTAGTCGCGACGCATAAACAGCTGCAGAACGTACCAGAACAAGAGCGCCACCGAAGCGAACAAGGCCAGGGATGCCGCCACGTACTGATCGGTTCGATACCGATATAAAACGTTCGATGTGTCGTACAAGATGTAGCCGCTGGCGAGGACGACCATCGCCCACACGAACCAGATGCCGATGTTCAAACCGAAGAGCATGGCCACAACGATTAGCGCCATAGCGCTCAATCCAGCCAAGCCAAGAAATGCACCAAGGAAAGAAAAATCCTGCTTACTGATCAGCACGAAGGCGGTGAGGCCGCCGAAAATGACGAGCGTTGTGATTGCCGCGGCAGGAATGACGCCGATCGCGGTGCCTTGGATGTTAACCGTCTGGAAGCGAGCAAACGCGAGCAGCGGAACAAAGATGAGCGCCTCGCCCACCACGTACAGCGAAAGGCCAGCATATTGCATTCCCTTGGAAGTGCTCGACATGGCCCAACTATTGGCGAGATAGCTAATCCCCATAAACCCGCCGAGAACAATGAACCAGGCGAATCTCGACGTGCCAAGGAATTGTAATGCCGGTTTCTCCAGCCCCATGCTGAAGAACAGCCATTCAAACGCCACGAAGGCATAAATGGCCAGCATCAAATGGATGTACGTCTTTTTGATGAACGTCTTACGCGCATCCGCCGGCGCATCGATCGCCATATCGCCGAAGCGTGCGTAAGGAGTGTTCGCCTGATAATCGGCCGGGTTCATCGCCAAGTTCCTTAATGAGTTAGTCGGGTGCGAACTTCCGCAACGAGCCGCACTACCAACTGAGTAAGTCTAGGGCTGAATACTCCTAAGGTCAAGATTCACGCGGTTTTAGGGCCATTTCGTGAGGACACATCGCGTCGCTTGACAGGCCTTCATTGCTCTCCACAATTGGCCAAAGTGGCCCGAGAAATGGCTACGACGACCGCCAACTCTTCCACCAGACAGCCGAGCAGCGGCTTGGCGACCGCGCTGCCGAAAGCGAGTTTAGGAACATGGCAACCGCGAAACGGACAGCGCCTTCAAAGAAACCCGCTGCCAAAGCTGCAAAAAACGGCAAACCAATATCCAGCGCCAAACAGGTGAAGCCATCATCTATCGGCGGCGTGGCTAAACGCCGCGCCCAAGCGGCGCGCGTCATTGAGCGGTTGAAAGCCGATTACCCTGGCGCAACTTGCGCGCTGGAGAACGAGACGCCTTTCGAGTTGCTCATCGCGACGATTCTTTCCGCGCAGTGCACAGACGCTCGCGTAAATATGGTGACGCCAGAGCTGTTCAAAAAATGGCCCGATGCCGAAGCGATGGCAGAGGCCCCTCCCAAGGCGCTCGAAAAGGTCATTCAGAGCACCGGCTTTTACCACAACAAAGCCAAGAACATCAAAGCAGCCAGCCAAGCGCTCGTCGAGCGACACGACGGCGAAATCCCTAAAGACTTAGACGCGCTTGTTGCGCTTCCCGGCGTCGGTCGCAAGACCGCGAATGTCGTACTCGGCACCGCGTTTCGCATGGCGACGGGCGTCGTCGTCGATACGCACGTCACGCGTTTAAGCAAACGGCTCGGTCTCACGGAACACACCGACGCCGTCAAAATCGAGCAAGACCTGATGGAAATCGTGCCGCAAGGGGAATGGGTCGATTTTTCGCATCGGCTAATTTTTCACGGCCGGCAGATTTGCATCGCGAGAAAACCCAAGTGCCCCGAGTGTTCAATGAAGTCGTTCTGTCCGAAAATTGGCGTTGAAAGCGTCACCTCCTGAACCTGCACTTCCCTACCCTTCATCTCCCAGAGTTAGCCACGCGCCATGATTTTATCCGGCCACGCAATTCGCGAGCGACTTGGTAACGACATCGTCATCGATCCATTCGATGAATCGCAGCTCAATCCGAACAGCTACAACCTGTCGTTGCACAACGAGTTGATGGTGTATGAAGAGCTGATGCTCGACATGGCCAAAGCGAATCGCGTGCGGAGGATCGAGATCCCTACCGAAGGCCTAGTCCTAAGTCCCAACCAGTTGTATTTGGCACGGACCGCCGAGCGCACCACAACGCACAACCTCGTTCCGCAAATCGAAGGACGATCCTCGATCGGTCGCTTGGGTTTGTTCGTCCACGTGACCGCTGGCTTCGGCGACGTAGGCTTCAGCGGCTACTGGACGCTGGAAATGTTCGCCGTTCACCCCGTCCGCATCTATCCGGGTATTCCCATTTGCCAGATCTTCTACCACGAAATCTGCGGACCGATCGAAGAGTACGCCAGCAAGTACCAGCACAATCGCGACATTCAACCGAGCTTGCTATTCGAAGAGCTGGGCGAGCACCGCAAACACGATCCGCAGTTGCCGTTGTTTGGCGGCTAGCAAGAAATGCTGCGACGCGACCGCGTGCAGCGTCGTTACATCACGGCGAAATAATTCTCGACCGCGAAATCAAGGCTCTCGGTCGTGAGCTTTGGCGTCGTGTTCGTGTACCGGCAGTAATTCAGAATCTGCAGAATGAGGTCGCGCGGTTGGCAGCATCGAAGCTTGCGATTCACCGCGCGATAATGCTTTTCCATAAGGTAGTCGGCAGCCTCTTCGCTGTATTCCACTCCCAGCTTGCCCGCCATTCCCTTTAGCAGTTGGCGGAACGCGTCTTCGCTTGGGTCGACGACTTCGATCTTGTACGGGATACGCCGCAGGAACGCGTCGTCAACCAGCTGCTTCGGTTCGAGATTCGTGGAAAACACGATTAGCTGGTCGAACGGCACTTGGATTTTCTTACCGCTAGCCAGGTTGAGGAAGTCGTACCGCTTTTCCAACGGCACGATCCAGCGGTTGAGCAGCTGGTCGGTCGTCATCCGCTGCCGGCCGAAGTCGTCGATCACCAGCGTGCCGCAGTTGCTCTTCATCTGCACCGGCGCTTCGCTCACGTTCGTTGCCGTGTTGAGCGTGATCTCGAGGTGATCCATCGTGAGCTCGCCACCGACGACGATCGTCGGCCGGCGGATGCGAATCCAGCGATTATCAATTTTGCGGTTGTCGAGCAAACCCTCATTGGCGGGCAGCGGCATCTCTTCGTGCATGCCGGGGTCAAACAGCCGCATGATTTCGCCGTCGACGCCGATCGCGCGAGGAATCCAAATCGTTTGCCCGAAGGCCTTCGTAATTCGTTCGGCGATGCTGGTCTTGCCGTTGCCTGGCGCCCCGAACAAAAACATGCCGCGGCCCGAGTTGATCGCCGGCCCTAACCGCAGCAACATCTTCTTGTCGATAAGCAAGTCTTCGAACGCCCTGTGCAGGTCTTCTTCTGTCGGGTGCTGATCGGTAAGCGTTTGGCGTTTGACGCTTTCGATGTACGCCGCGAGCGGCACCGGAGCCGACCCAAAGTACGTACAGTGCTCGGAAAACTTCTTGGCTCGCTCCCGCCCCAGCTCCGTCAGTTGGTAGACGTAATCGTTCATCGGCGCCGCACCCTTGTGGGCGACAAGCCGATCGTGTTTGAGCGAGTGCATCAACGGGTCGATCACGCGAAACGGAATCTTCAAATGGTCCGAGAGATATCGGCCCGTTGCTTCGGCGCGTCCATTGAGCGTCTTCAGAATGAGCGCTTCGACTTCACCGTCCGTCAGCCCAGCGGCAGCCAGCGTTTCCGGTTCGATCGGCAACCATTCGCCTTTGCGGTCGGGTGCACCCGCTCGCCGAGGCGGTTCCGGGGCCGGCTCCGTCGCGGGGCGACTCCGTGGTGGGGACTGGGCCATCGTCAATTGATGGATGCGGTCCATGAGCGCGTCGAGGCGACCGTTGTCGTCCGCTTTGCCGCTCGCGGCGCTCGTCGGTTCAATTGAATTTTGGCTAGCCATCGTAGTGTGACTTTTCGCGCAGAACGGGAGTTCAACCTTCAAGCCTACGTTGCGAGCGACCCAGGGCAAACAAAGCTCGTGTTTACGACCTCACTGGTTGCCGGTTGTAGCGGATTCAACGGTTTTATCGCGGCGTAGTCACCACGCCGCGAGCATGTTGGGAGCGAGCGTCGCGCGGTACACTAGGTCGTAGCCGCCCGACGTTTCCGCAGGTCCCGTTTGATTCGCAAATCGCCGCTAATCCATGCAAGTCGTCATCACCGCAGTCGGTCCAGATAATCGCGGCTTAGCCGACCCCATCGTGCACTGCGTGACAGGTCTCGGCGCCAATATCGCCGAAATCCAGATGTACGACCACGACGAGGAAAGCGTCTTTTCGATGCTCACGCGGATCGAGCTCGAGCGCTCCCGCTATGAAGAGCTCCGCCAGGCGATGGCCGCCGTTTCGCGGAGCACCGAGCTATCGATTCGCACTTGGTCGCCCGATATCATTGACCGCCGCCCGCAGTTGGCTATTTGCGTCACCTTTCGTCCCGAACCAGCCCTTGCTGTGTTGCGTGCGATTCGCGACGGCCGAATCAAAGCCGATGTAAAACTGATGATCGGTAACCGGGAAGCCTGCCGCGGTCTTTCTGAGCAGTTCGAGGTGCCGTGGTTTAACATTGCTGACGGCTCCGGCAAAACCGACGGTGCGCCCGATGATGATCGCATGATCGCGCTCTGCGACGAGCACGAAGTCGACTACATCATTCTCGCTCGTTACATGCGCGTGCTCCCCGCTGCCAGCTGCTGGAAGTACGCCGGCGGTCGAATCATCAACTTGCACCACGGTTTGCTTCCAAGCTTCCCCGGCATGCAGCCGTATCACGAAGCTTTCGCCAGCCGAATGCTCACCTTCGGCGCCACGTGCCACTTTATCGTGCCCGAGTTAGACGCCGGCTGCCAAATCATTTACCAGTCAACATTCATGGTCCCGCCGGGTATTTCGCGCGACGAAGTCATCCGCCGCGGCCAGCAAGACAACGAGCCCCACTGCTTAGTTGAGGGCGTCCGGCGAGTCGTCGATGGCGAAGTGCAGCTGCACTTCAACCGTGTGGTCGCCCGCAAGCCCCTTGAACGCGCCTAGATTAAAATAAAAGCGAGCCGCCGGATTAACCCTGGCAGCTCGCCACGATTCATGCGGTGGTCGGTGATGTCGTAAGGCGAAGGCCCCATCGTGCCAACGTTTCGGAGCCTTTCCTAACGCATCGCCGGCCGCCCTTTTTGCACCGCTCAACGCAGCGCAACGAGCATCTATTTGCTCTTCGCCTCGGCTTGCGCGTCGGCCAATCCCTTCTTGAAATCCTCGTCCTTGGGATCTGCTTTCACGAGCTCTTCGTAAAGAGGGATCGCTTTGGCAAATTCCTTACGTTCCATGTAAGTCGTTGCCAGGCCGACCGTGCCAGCGTTCGCACCAGGATTCTGCTTGCACATTTTCTCCCACAGCGCAATCGCTTCGTCGACTTTGCCCTCTTCCTTGAGGCACCGTGCCAAACCATTCATCGGGCCCGGGCCATCGGGATCCTTCTGCAGATACTTTTCAAACATCGCCTTTGCATCGGCTGTGTTGCCCATGCTGAGCAACAAGAATCCCAGACCATTCATTGCGCTGAGGTTATCCGGATCCTTAGCCAACGCTTGGCGGAAACTTCGTTCCGCACCTCGCATTTTCCCAGTGTTAAACTGCTTCCAGCCATCCATTGCCATCTTGGTCGCCGGCGATTTATCCTGCTTGGGCGGATCGATTTGCCTCTTTAGCTCAGGTGGCAGTTCCTTCTTTTCGGCCGCGGCGAGACATTGCTTAAGCACCTCGTCGCCGGGGTCCTGGCTCAGCGCTTTGTTGATCCACGTTTGAGCTTCGTCGTACTTGCCGGTCAACATGTATAACCGCGCGAGCCCATACCACGCGGCCGGCGCCTTCGGCGCGGCCTTGGTGAGGTACTTGTCCGCTTTCTCGTACTCGCGCTGGGTGAGATACGCCTGACCGAGCCCGTTCAGCGCGCCGGGATGCTCGGGCTCAATCGCCACACATTTTTCAAACGCCACGATCGCCTTTTTGCTATCGCCGCCGTTGAAACGCGACCAGCCCAGCCCGTTCCAGGCATTGGCCGCCTCGGAATCGAGCGCCACGGCTTCCTCAAACTTTTTGGCCGCGTCGTCGTATTTGTGCTGCCCCCAAAGGGCCCAACCGGCGCGGCTCAGCTCGTCGCCCCGATCGATCCGGGCATCCTCGCTCAGTGGCGCTGATTTCGTCGTCGACTTCACTGCCGTTTGCTCATTCGGTGCCTCAGCCGGCGGCGGCGTAAAGAGGCCGAGCAAGCCGGCTAGACCTGCTACTACAATCGTTCCCATCACAATTCCTCCTCCAATTAAGGAAACAACAACCCGTCGACGCTTACGTCGGCGTCGATCTTCTTCTCGAAGCGAGCTGGTGAGCAATTTGCCCGGCTCCTGTAGCGCAGCTCGCAAAAGGGCTTCTTCCTCCATCTGCGATCGCTCGCGAGATGGTTGATCCGTAGTTTTCGATTGTGAGTTCATGCCCCTCGGGCCTGTGGTTGTGATGGCACTTCGTAAGAAACGTCGCTGTATGAAATGCAAGTCAGACGGACTTAATGATGCGGGCCGCCTCCTTGGGATCTAACTGGCCTTCGTTGCCCCCATCTTGATTTTTGCTGTGGATCCCGGGAGTCGCCGCGATCTGCTGACGGAGCGCGTCGATCACCTTATCCAGGCGAGAGCGCACCGTGGGGTACGAAACGCCGGCTTGTTCGGCGATGAGTTTCAAATTGCCCCCCGCCAGCACGAAGATTTCGATGAACTGCTGATGTTCCGTAGGCAGGTTTGCAACGCGAGGCGTAGGGAATGCACCTTCAACCGAAACTTCGCAAGCGGTGCAAGCCATGCGGCTGACCGTCATCGGCTGGCTACAGTACGGGCAAGAATTCGAAGCTGGCATGGATTGCGTACTTTACATTGTTCATCTTTAAGCATGAATATATAAATAAAACGGCATCATTGTCAACTAATTATCAATTTATTTAACCTCTGGTGAATTCAGGCCGAGCTGCCCTGAACGACGTCCGACGACGCCATGGCTTGCACAGTCGCAACGTAATCGCCTGGCACTCCGACGCAGCGAACCCCAGAAAACTGCTCTTGCAACTCAAATATCCGGTCCGTAACATCCCCGCCGCGCCCACCGTCTCGGTGGCAACTGCTTCTACCTCATCTGCAATTACTTTTCATTTGTCGCTGCATAGGAGCGCTCTGCGTTCCTCGTGTTAGCGGCCAAAGCGCTCGATCGGAACGACTTGCGCAACTGAACTCGGCTGCGGCTACCGGTTCGCTGGTAGATCGCCATTGCGCAATTCCGAATTGACGGAGTAGTTACCCATGCGAATCTGCCCTTGGTTACTAGGCGCTGCGAATCGGTTTATCCGCAGTCGTCGTGGGCAAATCGGCAAGACCTGCGCGCTCCTGGCGTTAACTGCCGCCACGATGTTCGTCGCAACTCACCGGGCGTTCGCTCAGAACATGGTGATGCCCGCCGCCGAACCAGGGAGCGGAGACAACGGCGCCACTCCCATGTCCGCGTCTGGTGACGTGAGTTTCTTCTCGCAAGACTTAGGCACGATCCTGCGCTTGCGCTACAGCACCGAAAGCTACGGCCAGCAGGAAGGCAACTTCGATGTCGGCTCGATGCAAGTCATCAGCTTCGACGACGCTGCGATCATCGCCGACGGACAAGTCACGATGAACGATCAAGACGGCGTCGGCTTCAACGTCGGCGCTGGTTATCGCTGGATGGACTTCCCGATGGTCTCGCCGGAAGGCCGCGTCGAAGGCATTGGCCTGTTCGCTGACGGACAGCACACCGAACCAGGAAACTTCTTCCCGCAAATCGGCGTGTCGCTCGAGTCGCTCGGCGAGTTGTGGGATTTCCGCGGCAACATCTATGTGCCGCTAGGCGCGGAGAGACAAGTTGGCAATTTCAAACCCACGAACACGATCGGGTTCCAAGGGAACTCGTTGTCTGAATTGACGCAAGCCGGTGTCGATACTTCGTTCACCGTCGGCGAAATTGAAATTGCTCGCCGGCTCGGCGCGGAGCGCGATGCCTGGGCCTTCGCGGGCCCTTACTTTGTTGCCAACAACGACGACAGCGCCGCTGGTTACCGAGTCGGTGTTCGCGGTTATGCGTATCCCGACCTGTTGTTGCAATTCGCCCTCAGCAACGACGACATCTTCCACACCGAAGCATCTTTCTCGCTGCAATGGTTCGTCGGCCGCACGCGCACGAACTTCCAACCCGCGGGCAATGTGGCGGATCGCATACGCGAACCGTTCATGCGTAACGACTACGTCGCGTTGCAACGCTCGACGCAAGCTGGCGGCAATGCACTTACGAACCCTGATGGCACCGCTCTGCGCTTCGTCCACGTGGCGAGCAGTGCGGCCGCCGGCGGCAACGGCACCGCCGAGCATCCGTACAACGAGCTCAATCAGGCTGATGGCAGCGGAAGCCAAACCGGCGATGTCATCCTCGCGCATTCCACAAGCACCTTCAACACGCCGATTATCCTCCAAGACAACCAAAAACTGTTTGGCGAAGGCAACAATTTCAATCTCACCGTCGCCACCCAGCAACGCGGGACCATCTCGATACCGGAAACTTCGCCGGGTTCGAAGGCATTGGCTCGCCCGATTATCAACATCTCCTCAAACACGGATGCTGTCACGCTGGCCAAGAACAACGAAATCGTCAATTTCGACATGAACGGCCAGAACAATGTCGGAACTCGCGCAATCGCCGCGCCTGCGGCCGGTGCAGGCAATCCGAATATTCATGACCTTGCGATTTCGAACACCACCGGCGACGCGATCTTCTTCAAGCCGACTTCATTCGTCGATACGACCGACTCGAACGGCAATGGCAGCACGACGGACATCATCGTGCCGGGCAACGTAACGGTCAACAATCTTACGCTCACTAACATTGGCGGCGGCGGCCTTCACATCAATTCCGAGGCGCCGGTCGATGTCACGTTGCCGAACACCACGCTTCAGGAAACGATCGCCCTCTCCAACATCACCAGCACCAGCACTGCCGCTACCCCCACCGGCACAGGCATTGTCATCGAAAATACGCACGCCGGTCACGCGACTACGCTCACCGGATATAACTACAACGGCGGCACGACCGGTGCCGGCGGTTTGCAGTTGAGTGACTTCAACGGCACATTCAATGGCTCGACGAGCACCCTCACCGGCGGCGCAGCGACCTGCACGGGCGTCCAAATCCTTGGCGATACCGACAGCACGAACATAACCTTCGCCAGCACGTGGGCGATGAATAGCATCACCGGCACCGATGTCGACATCAACGGCATCGTCAACAATGTCGATAGCCTGGGGGCTACGATCACCTTTGCAAACGCCATCAATAATACTGCGGGCCGCAGCGTCTCGGTGCAAGGTGCTACGGGTACTGCCAACATCTCCTTCAATGGCAACATCACCGATTCGGGCACGGGTATCCTCGTGAACTCGAACAATGGCGGCGAAATTGCCTTCGTTGGTGCAATCACCTCGAACATCACCACCCCAGGCGCCACCGCGGTGACGGTCACCAACAACACTGGCGCTAACATCGATTTCGCCGGCGCCACCGGCAGCATGGTGATCACCGCCACCGGCGACGCCAACGGTTTCGTCGCCAACGGCGGCGGTACGATTTCCGCCGGCAGCACGACAAACTCGATCACCACGGAAAACGGACAAGCGCTTAATATCACGGGCATGAACATCGCGGCCAGCGGCTTCAAGATCGGCGATATCAACCGCAGCGGCGCCACAGCCACGACAGACGCCATCCACCTCGAAAACAATACCGGTGATTCCAGTGGCGGCCCTGTCGGCGCCGTCGTCATCGGCAATACGACCGATTTGAACCCCGGCGATGCCGGCACCGTCAAGGGCGGAACGCTCCAGACGGTGTTCGTCAAAGATTCCGCGAACGTCTCGATCACCGGCCTCAAGATTGATAACACGGGCAACAGCACCTTGGCGGGCATTCACGTCGAAAAGAGCAATACGGCGGCGATGACCACCGACCTCAGCAGTATCGACACCGAACAAGGCGCGGTCGGCATCGACACGCTCGGCCCGGGCACTGGCGCGGTCACGATGACCATCAACGCTACAACACTGAACGGCGCCGCTATTGCCGGCGCGCGATTCACAAACCTCAACGCGGGCACCGTCGCCGGCACGGGCGTAACCGTCGATGGCCAGCACCTCACCGCCGGTGCGGACGGCGTGCAAGTCAACACGTCCAATGCGTCCATCACCTTTGATAGTACGAGCGTCATCAAGAATAACCTCGACAACGACTTCGAGGTCAACGGCGGTGCCGGCACGATCGCCTTCAATGGCACAATTCAGAACAGTGCAGCCCTCAACACGGGCGACAACTCGGGCCACTCGATCAATGTGCATAACATAACGGGCGGCTCCGTCACGTTTGGCACCGGCACCCAAGGTACGATTACCGACAACAACCTCGGCTTCTTCATCCACGACAACACCGGTGGCACGGTTACGGTTGCCGGCTCCGCCAATACGATCAATACCAGCGGCACGGCCAACGATGCCGTTACCATCACTAACAACACGGGCGCAACCGTCAACGTGGGCCCGTTGGCAATTACCACTACACAAGGCCAAGGGTTCGTGGCCACGGGCGGCGGTACGCTTAGTGTCATCGGGACGACTAACACGGTCACACGAAACGATGCGGGTGGCACCACGGGAGCTGCCGTCGACATAGAGAACATGACGATCGGCGCTGTCGACTTCCAAAGCGTCAATGCGACCGGTGGCGCCAACGGCACCAATTTCGTCAACAACACGGGCGGCACGATCACGATCGGCACGCCAGGCAACGCCGCCACTCAGGGTGGCACGATCCAGAACACCGCCGCCGCCGGTGTGCACGCCGAGAATTCGAACGTCACGCTCAATGGCGTCACCGTTACCAACGCGGGCACGTCAGCAAATGCTGCCATCGAATACCTTCACAACAACACGACTGCTATGACCGGCGCCGTCAATAACGTCACTATTACGAACAATACCGCGGGTCAAAATGGCTTGAATGTCGACGGCCATCTTGGTTCCGGGACCTTCACCTTCACCTCGGGCGGCTCAAACAATATCACCGTGAACACAGGCGTTGGCTTGGCGATGAATACCGTCGCCATCGGCGCCGCCAACTCCAACTTCGATAGCGTTACGGTCACCAACGGTGCGTCTAACGGCATCAATTTGCAGAACGTGACGAACACCGGCGGCCAAGGCACAGTCACGGTCGGCACCAACGCCGGTGCGCAGAATTCCGGCGGCAAGCTGACTACGGCTCAGGACGCCATCGTGTTGAACAACGTGGCCAGCGCCGCGTTCCAACACATTCAGATCGTCTCCGCCGGTGGAGAAGGTGTGAATATCGACCATACCAATGCCGCCACCACCGATATGGCAATCCGCTTCACCGACCTGAATCTCGACGCCTCGACTGGCGCCGGTTTCGATGTCGCCGGGGCGAGCAATTCCCATGCTCTTAGCATCCAACTCATCGGCAGCGACCTGGAACGCAACGTCGTGATGAATGTCACCGGCGCGGGCGCGTTCAACATGCTGACCGACAGCACGTCAATCAACACCACCGGCACCGATGTCGCGTTCGCCCTGAACTTCACCGGCTCGGGCCCGATCGGCAATGCCACATTCACTGGCGCGAACAACTTCACGGCCGGCAATGCCTCGGCGCTCAGTGTCGTGGCATCGGGCGCTGCGCCTAGAACGATCGGTCTGAACGTAAATGGCGGTCAATTTAACAATGCCAGCGCCGGAAGCGCCGCGGCCGCGTTCACGAGTACTGGCGCGACGACGCTCAACGCCACGATACAAAGCAACATATTCGACGATGCCACGGCTACCGGCCAGGATTTTGCGATGAACTCGAATGGAGCCCAGGCCCGCATCGTGTTGAATCTCGGCGGCGACACGTCCACCGAATTCAACACCGCTGCCGGACAGGGTGACTTCGAGCTGCACCAGCTGGGCGGCTCGACTTTCCGCATCTTCGAGCGCGACGACACGCTCAACAATCTGCGGAACAACGGCACGGTCAACCAGAACGGTGGCACGTACATCGACAACTTAGCAGCGCCGCCAATTCCGACGCCACCGTCATCGCCGTAACACTTTTCGGCTCGGAACTTCGTCGAACACTACCGACAAACGAACCGCGGCCAAGCGAGTGCGGCTAGCGCCGGCGGCGGGATGTAAATCCGAGGCCACACGCTCCGAGAATCGTCAGGCCGATGGTCGTCGGCTCGGGCACCGAATTCGACGATAAACCGAGCGACGAGCCGCTGCCACCAGCTCCCGAGGCGCCAAGAGCGGCGAGATCGCTCGCCGAAAGAGGGCTCGAAGCTGGCGTCGAAGACTGGCCGATCACCGATTGCACTCCGGCAATGTCTTGCGCGATGGTGAGCGTATCCGTAACTACAAACGCCCGCTTGATGAAGACCTGATTCCCGTCCGCATCTACCGGCACCTCGCTTAATCCGAGGCCACCGGCCTGAGCGGAGAAAACCGGATCCTGGGTTCGGTCGAGCGTCTGCAGCGCGTTGATTTTATTGATCGTTGTCATGTCCGGAACGGCGGCGAACACCGTGAAGTTCGGATCCAAAAACGAATTGTCCGCGGCATTGACGAAAAAGCTTGTCGAACCGGCGTCTTGGTTCGTCGAGCCGTCGGAATTCGAAGGCAGCGCCAAGGACACTGTACCCACGGTGTTGGAAAGTCCCAAGCCCTGGGCCGGATGCCCTGGCACGTCGGCGAACGATTGATTCACGATTCCGACGCTATTCACCGTCGGCGAAGGGCGGCGGGTGTGCGAAAAGAACCCGCCCATCTGCAGCACGAATGCCGATCCGTCACTGTTCTTCGCGGCACGGTTAATCCAACTCCCGAGGTAGGCGTTGTTCTCGACGTAGTTCAACAAATTCTGCGCGTAGTCATCGAGCACCGAATTGTTCGTCGGGTTGAGAACCATGTCGAAATTGCCCTCGGTCGTTTCAAAACGAACGACCCGCTGGGCTTCGGCCGGCACGGCCAGGGAAACGATAAGTACGACTAACAATCCAATTCGATAAATCATTCGCCTACCGTTGAAACTCAAAGGATGTGAAACGGGAAAGGGGGCGTAACTTCAGGCTAGTCGCTTCCTTCAAATACGTCAAAAGAAGCGACGATTTGGCCGGTTATGACGACTCTGCGGTTTCCAAAACTTTCAAAAATGCACTTAACCACGCCGGGTGGGCGGGCCACGCGGCGGCAGTTACGAGGCGTCCATCCACACAGGCGTTATCCAGTCCCTCGCTCGGCTGATCCCAAATAGCACCGGCCTGCGTGAGCTCGGGTCGCACCGCGGGGTATGCCTGGCATTTGCGCCCCTCGACGACTGCCGCCGCCGCAAGGATCTGCAATCCGTGGCAGATCGCGGCAACCGGTTTGTTCGTCCTGAAAAAATGCCGCACGATTTCCAGCACTCGCTCATCCAGCCGCAAATACTCGGGCGCACGTCCACCGGGCACAACCAACGCGTCATAGTCCTTTGCGTCGACGTCATCAAACGCGGCGTTGAGCCGAAAGCGATGCCCTGGCTTTTCGCTGTAAGTTTGATGGCCCTCGAAGTCGTGAATCGCCGTCGCTACGGTTTCGCCAGCTTTCTTCCCCGGACAAACGGCATGCACCGTATGCCCGACGGTTAGCAGTGTCTGAAACGGCACCATGACCTCGTAGTCTTCCACGAAATCGCCCGAAATAAGCAGAATCTTCCGCGAACGCATACCAGACCCGTCTGCCAACTTGAGAACCGCAACGCGATGGTCCATGATATGCAACGACGCCGATCCCGGCCAATCTGCGAAGGCTCGCCTGCCCCTTTCGCCAGGAGTTTTGCCATGCGGCCCTGGAAACTTAGTCATTTGATACGGATTGCCAGTCTCGAAGCGATTGCGATCTTGGTGTTGAACTCGCCGGCGTGCCAAGCCGAGCATCCTTCAACGAAGCCAATTCGCGTCGCTCTTTACGCCGACGAAGGCGCCACGATCAAAAGTCTCCCCGAAGTCATTAACTGCCTGCCTAAATCTGATGGCTTTGACGTGACCAAGATCTCTGCCGAAGCGTTACGCGGCAACGCACTCGACCGGTGCGACGTCGTCATTTTCCCCGGCGGCAGCGGGTCCGGCGAGGGAAACGCTTTAGGAGGGGATGGCCGAAACCGCGTTCGCGAATTCGTGAAGCGCGGCGGCGGATACATCGGCATTTGCGCCGGAGCGTATTTGGCATCCATCGAGTACCCCTGGTCGCTGGGCCTACTGAATGCCCATGTGCTCGATCGCGCCCACTGGGATCGTGGAACAGGCAATGTGACCCTCAAAATCGCAACGGCTGGCCACGACACGCTCCGAGCCGACGGCGATTCCTGCACGATTCACTACGAGAACGGTCCGCTGCTAGGGCCGGGCCAAAAAGAAGGCGTTCAGGACTACGAGCTTCTCGCTTCCTTCGACTCGGAAATGACGCAACATGCGCCGCCCGGAACGATGAAGGGCACTACCGCAATCGCCCGCGGCAAGTTCGGCGACGGCCGCGTCTTCTGCTTCAGCCCGCACCCAGAAAAAACCCCCGGCCAGCAGACGTTCCTCCAAGCCGCCGCCCGATGGGTAGCCCGACGCGACGATCAGACCCAATAGCCGCAATACTTGCAGCCCAATTTAAACCATTAATTAGTCGGTCCACCGCTCGTAACCCGCTCATTTCGCGACATCGTCCGGCTTCACCAAAAACTCCGGCAATCGCTGCACTCGCCCTTCCCGATCAATACACGCCAGCGTGCTTTCGCCCTCCGCCAGCAACTCCTTCCCGCGAAGTACTCGGTACTCATGGTCAATCCGCGCACCCCGCGCCCGCACCGTGCGAATCTGCACTCGCAGCACATCCCCAAATCGGCAAGGCCGCTGGTACCGGCACGCGATCTTGTTCACGACGAGCAGCACCCCGTCTCGCTCCAAGTGAGCATAGTCGTACCCCAACGCGAGTAGCTGCTCCACGCGCGCCTGCTCAAAGTAGACAAAATAATTCGCATGATGAACGAAGCCCTGTCCATCAGTTTCGTAGTAGCGAACGCGAATTTCTATCTCGTGGTCGGGCAACATACAATTACGCAACGGCACCAAATGCTTCTAACGACTGAAACTCAAAAATGCGTCCAAGCGACTGGCAATCGTAGTCGTTAAGGGACTCCGCACCAACAGCGCCTCCGCCAAGGCGAGAGTTGCAAAACGGCTGTAAACCCTTATAGTTACGTCATAACGGCCGGCGTGAGACGAGGCGTCTGGCACGCAGCCGACTCTCCCTCTACTGCCCTTTCTTATCCCTTAAGGACATACCCATGAGCACCGGTGAAGGAAGCGGCTCCGGCCAGGGAACCGAATTCGCCACCATGCGCGGCCGCGACTACCCCTCCATTCGCCAGTTCACGGTGTTTCTGGAGAACCGCGTCGGCCAGCTGCTCGACGTCGTCCGGCGATTCGAAGGAAGCCAGGTCCGCATCGTCGCGCTCACGATCTCGGACTCCACCGAATGTGCCTTGGTGCGGTTCCTCCTCAGCGATCCCGAGGCAGGCCGCGAGATCCTGGAACGAGCGGGCCTCGCACTGGTCGAATCCGACCTCATTGGAGTCGAACTCCCAGATTCGCAGCAACCAATGCTGCAGATTTGCACCGCGCTATTAGCGGCCGAAGTAAACATTACCCAGATTTACCCGCTGCTATTTCGCCCAACAGGCCGCCCCGCCGTTGCGCTGATGGTCGACAACATCGAAATCGCCGTCGAAACGCTCCGCATGAAGGGCTTTCACGCAATCAACGAAGACGAATTAAAAGACACCTAGCTTATTTCCGAATGACGAATGACCAACGTCGAGTGCGGAATTGAGGCATTCGGTATTCGTCATTCGAACATTCGTCATTCACCAGCATGCCGATTCAAGTCACCTGCCCGGGCTGCCTCAAGCGATTCAGCGTCGCCGATAAATTTGCCGGCCAAAAAGGCCCCTGCCCCAAGTGCAAAGAGATCATCACCATCCCCAAAAAGGAGGATGAAGTTGTCATCCACGCGCCCGTGCATTCTGAAGCGGGCGCCATCGGCGCTGGTGGCCGGCACGCTCTCAAAACCTACAAGCGCACGGATACAAAATTTCAGCCGCTCGTTTTCACGAGCGTCGTTGGTTTTGTACTTATCGCGATCCTGATCGCGTTGGTCATTCGCAGCGTCGGCTCGCCTGAAGTTTGGCTGAAAACACTCGCCGCGGTCGTCTTGGGGCCGCCTATCGCGTGGGCCGGCTATACGTTCCTCCGCGACCCCGAGCTGGAAGCTTACCACGGCATGGCGTTGGCGCTTCGATCGATGGCGTGTGGCCTGGTGTTCGCGCTGCTCTGGGGAATCTATTGGTTTATCGCCTACAAGTGGGGCGGCACCGAAGCGTTCACCAAGGGCATGCCGATATTCCAGCTCGTCCTCCTGAGCTTAATCGTGATCGGCATCGGCACCTTTGCGGGATTCGCCTCATTCGACCTCGAGCCGGGCGGCGCCTTCTTTCTGTGTGCCATGTACTTCGCGCTAACCGTGCTTCTCCGTCTCATTGCGCACTTGCCCGCGTTGCCCGGCTTGGTCACGGGCCATAAGTAAGTGCGTGCGCGGCATTCAACGCTGATTGAAACCAGCATCGCGTCAGACGACAATTGGTGCTGACGGCGCGGATAAACCTGGTTCGATTCTGGCGTGGATCTTTGAGCATCATTTACGACATACCCGAGATCGGTCGCGGACGCGGCGCAACAGGCCGCCTGCGGATACCACCCGGGGTCGATGTTCCGCTTACCAGCCGCGTGCGGCGATTGATCGACGCCAAAGGCTTTCGCCGGCTAGCAGGCATTAGCCAACTCGGCCTCGTCCGACTGATCTACCCGGGCGCAAATCACACTCGCCAAGAGCATTCCCTAGGCGTGTTCCTCGCGGCCATTGAGTACCTGGATCATCTGGCGGCCCAACCGCGTTTCGGGGCGGCAATCTCGCCAAAGGATGCCGAATTGCTCCTTGCCGCCGCATTGTTGCACGACGTCGGCCATTGGCCCTTCGGCCATCCGATTGAAGATCTCGAAATCCCCGAGATTCCCCACCACGAATCGCTGGCCGCTCGCGAAATCACCAGCGGGCCGATTGCCGAAATCCTGCGTAACGACTGGCAGCTAGAACCGCGCGCCGTATCACAACTCCTCCGCGGCGAGGTCCACAGTCCCTCGGAACGACTCCTCCGCAGCATCCTTTCCGGCCCAATTGATGTCGACAAAATCGACTACCTCACGCGCGACAGCCTACACGCCGGCGTGCCCTACGGCCAAAACTTCGATCGCCGCCGGCTTATCAGCAGCCTATGCCTCAACGAAGCCGGCGACGCGCTCGCCATCACCGACAAAGGCAAAACAGCCGCCGAAATGATGGTCTTCGCCCGCTATGTCATGTTCAGCGAAGTGTATTGGCACCACGCTGTGCGATCCGCCACGGCCATGTTTCAACGCGCCTTCTTCTCACTACGCGGGCGGCTAAATCTCGAAGAGCTGGTCACCATGACCGAACAGCCGTTCATCGAGTCGCTGCAGGCAGCAGCCCATGAAGACGGATCGGCAGCATTGCTCGACGGCATCTTCGGCCCCGAGCGTGCGCTCTACAAACGCCTGTCTCAATACAACATCTTCGAAGAGCCGGACTTGTATCGCCGCATCGCTCGCCGCCCTTACGCGCAGCTGGCGGCTCTCGCCGAGCGCATCGCCCAAATGCTCAGCTCAGCGCTTCATACCGAAGTCTTACCGCACGAAGTGCTCGTTGACGCGCCGCCAGCCAAGCTGGAAGTCGATTTCAACGTCGCCGTTTATTTCGAAAAGCAAGACGTATACCGCAACTTAGGCGACATCTCGCCCGTCGTGCGTACGCTCGCCCAAGAGCAATTCGATAACTACGTGAAGCGGGTGCGAATCTTCGTTCATCCGCGAATCGCGCCTGCTGCTCGCAATCTGCCCGGGCTTGCGAGTCGCTTGGCAGAGACGATCTGCTCGTAAGGTTCGTATGCAGGCGAAACGCCCGCCAGCGTTAAACGGTCGCGGGCGATACAATCCGGTAGCGTCGAGCCATCGGCACGATTTTCACCGGCACCCCGCTCCCCGCGCGGCGCTTGGCGATTGATCGCCGATATTCGCTCATTTCCGCTGCGACCTGCTGCTTCGTCATCACACGCCGCGAAACGAGAATGTCGGCGATCGAACGCCGACGGTCCCCTTGAAGCATCAACAACCGCATGAGTTCGTCGCGCGTCATCAGCCCCATTTCGATCGCCAATTCGCCAAAGCGTTCGTTCGGCGCTGCGCTCTGGGCACGCAGCACATCGAAAATGTCCCGCGGCGAGAGTATCGATTCCTCCAGCGCAAGCTGACCGATTCTCGTCAACGAAGCCATCTGGACCTCAGCTGCTGCCACGAGCTGCTCGGCCGAGATGATTCCCTTCTTTTTTAGATACAGCCCGAAATGCATGGAAACTCCGACGAACGTACGCCGCGCCACGATGCCACAACTTCGGATGCCAATCTTCGGATTAATTCAAAATGCCTTGGGAAGCCTAGGTTAAAACGAACGACGCCGTTCATGCGGTGTGCGCCAGTTATGACGGTCGTGCGGCCAATGTTCTTGTGACCGGTGCCGATGTGCGCCCGCGCGCTCCGCTCATCACCAGCCCACCGCAGATTGGCGTTCCGCAAACGATGCCCCGCGTATTTTTTCGCGAACCTTTATGCTCTGCGGTCAGTTTGCCGATAGCACAAACTAGTCAGGCGCTTTGCCGACCGGCCAGCAGCGGATGCGACCCGATTCAAGATTCGAAGCGGACTCGATCGAAATACTAAATCGACTTCCGAGCAAACGCCCTCAGCCTCACTCGGAAACCTTCGGCTCGCATGAACTCCGCTCGCCCTCACTACTTGCTCCACGCCGAAACCTACCGATCGAACCACGGCGGCGCGCGTTGGAAGTTCGTCCTCCAATCCGTTGGCGAAGGTGAACGCTTCACCGCCTCGGACTGCGAACCGAGCGGCCGCCGCAGCCGGCTTGAGCTGCTGGCCGTTGTGCGGGGCCTCGAAGCACTGGACCGCCCCGCTCGCGTCACGCTGCTCACCCGTAGCCGATACGTGAGCAACGGAATCCGCCGCCAGCTCGCCCAATGGCGTGAACATCATTGGCAGTGGGAGCGTTTCGGCAGCGTAGCCCCGATTTGCGATTACGACCTCTGGCGTCGAATCGACCGGGCCCTCGAATTCCACACCGTAGAATGCTGCGTTTGGCACGCCGACACGATGCCGGCCCAAAAATTGCAACATACCCGCCGGACTGCCACTCAATCCCTGCCTGCCGCCCTGGCCAAACTCGGCCGCGGCGTTTTAGCCCCTCTCACCCACCTCTGGCCACCCACGTTTACGCGGGCGGCCTGACACCCCAAAATAGACATCGCGGACAGGCGTCCCATCGGATTGGGCCCAGGCTGTTTGTCCAACTGTATTAGGAGCTACCATCGTGCAAACCCAACTTCCCCTCCAATCGATCGGGCCAGTGATTCATGGCTATCACGAAAACCCCTTCGAGATCCTGGGCCCGCACGAAATCGAACAAGACGGACGCCGCGCATTGGCCGTTCGAGCCTACCTGCCCGAAGCCCAACGGGCCTGGGTCGTCGACACCGCCCACGGCGCCACCCGTCCCATGCGCCGCATCCACCCCGCAGGCCTGTACGAAGCCGTCTGCTCCCTCGACGACGAAGCCTACGCAACCCCTAGCTACCAACTCCGCGTGACTTACAAATCCGGCGAAACCCAAATGATTCACGATCCGTACGCTTTCCCGCCAATGCTCACCGACTACGATCTGCATCTCCTCGCCGAGGGCACGCATTGGCGCAGCTACGAGCGGCTGGGTGCTCACGTTCGCACGATCGACGGCGTGACGGGCGTGAACTTCGCCGTTTGGGCGCCCAACGCGGAAGGCGTCGCCGTCGTCGGCGACTTCAACATGTGGGATCGCCGCAGCCACGCCATGCGGAAGCATATTCCCAGCGGCGTGTGGGAATTGTTCGTTCCCGGCGCCAATGTCGGCGCCCACTACAAATTCGCCGTCAAACAGCGCGGCGGTCACGTTGTCGATAAATGCGATCCATACGGCTTCTTTGCCGAAGTGCCGCCACGCACGGCAAATATCGTGAACGACCTCAACTACCAATGGAACGACGCCGAATGGATCCGCACGCGTCCGCAGCACAATGCGTTCGATGCGCCGATGTCCGTCTACGAATTGCACCTCGGCAGCTGGCGGCGCGATCCGAATGACCCGGCTCGCTGGCTCAGCTACGGCGAAATCGCGCCGCAACTGGTTGAGTACTGCAAGCAAATGAATTTCACGCACGTCCAGCTCTTGCCCGTGAGCGAGCACCCGTTCACCCCGAGTTGGGGCTACCAAACCACTGGCTACTTCGCCGCCACGAGCCGCTACGGCACGCCGCAAGATTTCATGAAGTTTGTCGACCTGCTCCACCAGAGCGGTATCGGCGTGATCATCGACTGGGTGCCCGCCCACTTCCCGAAAGACGAGCACGGCCTGCGCCAATTCGACGGCTCGGCGCTGTACGAGCACGATGACCCCCGCAAGGGCGAGCATCCCGACTGGGGCACCATGATTTTCAACTACGGGCGCAATGAAATCCGCAATTTCTTGCTCTCGAACGCCCTGTTCTGGTTGGACAAATATCACGTCGACGGCCTGCGGGTCGACGCTGTCGCCTCGATGCTCTACCTCGACTACAGCCGCAAGGAAGGCGAGTGGATGCCCAACTGCTTCGGCGGCCGCGAAAACCTTGAGGCCATCGACTTCCTCAAGAAATTCAACGAAGAAATCCACCTCCAATACCCCGGCGTCCTCACCATCGCCGAAGAATCCACAGCCTGGACCGGCGTTTCACGCCCCACGTACGTCGGCGGACTCGGCTTCTCACTCAAGTGGAACATGGGCTGGATGAACGACACCCGCGAGTACATGCACAAGGAGCCGATCCACCGCAAGTACCACCAGGATGAGCTCACGTTCTCGCTCATCTACGCCTTCACCGAAAACTTCGTGTTGCCCCTTTCGCACGATGAAGTTGTGCACGGCAAAGGCTCGCTGCTCGACCAGATGCCCGGCGACCTGTGGCAAAAGTTCGCCAACCTGCGATTGCTCTACGGCTACATGTGGGCCCACCCCGGTAAGAAGCTGCTCTTCATGGGCGGCGAATTCGGTCAGTGGACCGAGTGGAACTGTAACGAATCGCTGCAGTGGCACCTGCTCGAGTGGCAATCGCACAAAGGCGTTCAGCAGTACCTGGCCGACCTCAATGCCTTGTACCGCCGCGAGCCCGCGCTTCACCAAATCGACTTCGACCACACCGGCTTCGAATGGATCGACTGCCACAACTGGCAAGACAGCGTACTGTCGTTCATTCGCAAAGGCAAAGACCCGAACGACTACGTCATCTGCTGCTGCAACTTCACGCCGGTGCCGCGCGTCGGCTACAAAATCGGCGCCCCGGAGGCCTGCTGGTTCGAAGAAATCAGCAACAGCGACTCGACGTTCTACGGAGGCAGCGACCTAGGCAACGCCGGCGGCATCCAAGCAATCGCGGAGGACTGCCAGGGTCGCCCCTGTGCTCTCCCAGTCACCTTGCCACCGCTCGCGATGGTGATGTTCAAACCGCGCCGCTAATCGGCGTTAGCACATCGGACCGCGGGTCGAAGCGAAGGGCACTTCCCGCCCGCTTTACCCCGCGTCCGACGAGTCGTTCTGCTCGACCTTATCGGCATCGCGTTTCCACTCCAAATGCGCGCCCTTCGTGATATCGTCGATCAGCTGCGACCCCACGTCGCGCATGTGATCGCGCATCATATTATTTAGCCCCGACCACGTGTTCGCCTCGCCCAAATAAGCGGTCCGAAGCTCATTGATCGCCGGCTGATGCTCGACCACCCGCACGACATACACGATTGTATGATCATGGCTGGGTAGCGCGACGACTTCGCCATCCTTCAGCTGAAACACCTTCCGCATGAAATCCGGATCCGGAGCGTGCAGCCCTTCCGGCTGGCTCAACCGAAACGGCGATTGCTCCAATTGGCCGTTCACGACGCCGATGTCTCCACCCGTTAATTCCGAGAACGGGTCCGTGCGAGTCACCTTGATCGAGGGGTCATCTGCGAAAACCGTTGTCAGCGGTTCTTTATTCTCCTGCGCCTTCTTGGCCATCTCGTCCGCGTTTTTCTGCGCGATCTCCACCGCCTTTTGGAACTTCCAGGCTTTCACAACTTCGTCACGAACATCCGCCAGCGTCGGCACGCGCGACGGCGTATCACTGACTTTCATCGCCACGAAGTGATTGCCTTCCGGCCTCGCGACCGTCGAGATCGGCTGGAGCGGTTCCAATTCCTTCCCGCCGAACAAAATTTGCCAAAGCGGTCGCCCGGATTCCGGAACAATCGATTTGCCGACCGTCGTATCGCGCAGTTGCAACAACGACATCGGACCGGTTTTATCCGTTTTCAGGCCATACTTTTCAGCAATCGGCCCCAGCTCCGTAAGCGACTTGGGAGGCGTGACAGCAGCCGTTTTGTCTGTGTCCGCGGCGAGTGCATCGCGCAAATACTTGTTGTAGTCGTCGTCCAATTGGCCTTCGATCTCGTTCGAGAGCTTCGTCAATTGCTCCGCTACGTTGTTGCTCGCAATCTCTCGGCGGATAACGTCCTTCACCTCATCGAGCGGCTGAAATTCAACCGGCTTCTTGGGTGCCGCTTTAGCGCCGGGCGCGGTGGCGCCATCCGCAGCGGGCGGCGCAGCCGGCGCTGCCGGAGCAGCTGGCGTAGCATCCGCCTTCGTGGCGCTGCCATCCCCTGGTTCCGCGGCCTTCCCTTCGGGCGACGCTTTGGCATCGGCCGCCGCATCCTTCTCGTCCGCCGGCACATCCTTGGCAGTATCTTCGAATGCAACTAGCTGGAACGTCTTTTTAGACTGCGGATTAGGAAGTGAAGATTGCTTATTTTGCTTCTTCGCATCGCTCTTGTTATCCGTTTTTGCAGGCGACTTCTCCGTCGCCGGCTTGTCAGAATCCGTCTTCGCGGGAGCGTTTGCATCCGCGGCAGGAGCATCTGTATTCGGCTTCGATGCGTCACTCCCCTTTGCATCTGGCGCACCGGAGCTTTCCGGCGTCTCGGCACCCTTCTTCGCGCCGCTGTCTTCCAGCACGCCCGCATCCGCTCTCACGAACATTGGGTCTTTGTTTTTTTCGTAGTAGTCCTTTATTTCTTCCTCGGTAACTTTCTCTTCCGCCTTCGCTAAATAGGCGTCGTAGTTCGCTTCGATGTACTGCACGTCAATCTTGCGCGGAATTTTGAATCCGGGTTTTGCCGAGGGCAATTCCGTGGTGCCGTACGCAACCTCTGGACCGGCTTCGTCGTTCTTGTACTTGTCGAAAAACTCCGTCAACTCCGCATCGGTCGGATCTTTCACGTCGACCAAATATTTGTCCGTTGGAATCGCCGCCGCTTCGAGGACGACGCGATCGTTCACCCGCAGCCAATCTCGCCACGCCTGATCGGGAGTCACCGTCAGGAACGCATATTGGTTACTGTTCACAAAATTGCGGGCGAGCATCTCTTCGCGCAGCGATGCCAAAATATTGTCAATCGACACCTGACCGCCGCCCCGCATGTGATTGAGAATTTCGCGCATTTGCTCACGCGTTACATTGCCGCGACCAAGCTCATCTAGGTATTGCCGCAACGCGTCATCACTCACACTCATTCCCGCCGCCCGTGCCGCATCGGCAAACAGCCGCGTCTGCACGACGCTTCGCTCGACGCCTTGCTGCGGCGTGTCCGCACCTCGCAGAATCTGCACATGCAGCGGTCGGGGCTCGACGCCGGCTTCATACGCCGAGCGCTGCCCCGCCATTTCAACTTGTCCAAGGAACTCGTTCAGCAACCTTCGCCGCATCACGAGATCATTGACTTGCTGATTCGTCAGCTTGCCACCATCCCAGCTCACGGCGACGAATTTCGCCTCTCGCTGCCGGGCCGCGGCCGCCGACCGATTGCCCGAGAAATAATTGAAGAGCGAGTCCCCAACCACCCAGGTCAGCATCAAAATCACGAACAGAACAGCCATCATTGGCTTCATGTTCTTACGAAAAACTTCAAAGGGGCTTTTTGCCATATCCGTCGATATTCCAGGTCCGCCGAGCCGATGCGGATAGCTCAAAAGATAGTGCCGTCCGGCTCCCGGCACTTGCTACGACGGCACCCGGCCGTCTTGACATCCCGCCCAGCCGCCCGTTAAGCATTGACGGCCGGCCCTTTCGGGACAAAGCGCGTGATTCTAAGTGGAATCAGCGCAAATGCAATCCCATTAAGCAGTGTGGTGCATTTCCCGCTCGTTGATAAGACGCAGATTTTCCCGAGGCGGCTTGTCGGCCGGGCCTTTGGCGAAAACAATGCGCCGTCGCCATGTCGATGGGCGGCGAATTGAAGCGATCGCCTGCGAACTGGCCGGCGACTGCGCATCCGGAACATTTTTTTAAGCGAACGGGGACGATCCTGCCGATTATTCGGCCCAAAAACCTTGAGCTGACGCTCCACCTACAAAACCGCTGATAAAAGCCTTGAGACTCGTCATATTTTTCCCATATTCGTTATTTTAACAAACGATCGTCTTTCTAATGGCCAAGCGAAAAACTGCCAAATCCGAATCCGGTGAGCCGACCCATGCGTTGGTCATCGTCGAATCGCCCGCCAAGGCGAAAACAATTGGCAAGTTTTTGGGCAGCGGTTTTACCGTCGAAGCCAGCATCGGCCACGTGCGCGATTTGCCGCAAGGCGCGGCCCAGATTCCAGCCCAATATAAGGGCGAGTCCTGGTCAAACCTCGGCGTCAACGTGAACGATAATTTCACGCCGATCTACATCGTGCCGCCCGGCAAGAGCAAGCAAATCAAGTTGCTGAAGGACAAGCTCAAAGACGCCGATGCCCTCTATCTCGCGACGGACGAAGACCGCGAAGGCGAGGCCATCAGTTGGCATTTGCTCGAAATTCTGAAACCGAAGGTGCCCGTTCACCGGCTCGTGTTTCACGAAATCACGAAGGATGCGATCCAAGCCGCATTGAAATCGCCACGCGATGTGGATGACGGCCTCGTCCGCGCGCAAGAAACTCGCCGCATTCTCGACCGCCTGTACGGCTACGAAGTGTCGCCGCTGCTCTGGCGGAAAGTACGGCCGAAACTTTCCGCCGGTCGCGTGCAAAGCGTGGCCGTTCGTCTGATCGTCGAGCGCGAACGAGAACGCATGGCGTTCGTTTCAGCCATGTGGTGGGACCTCATCGGCAAGTTCGCCAAAACGGACGCTCAGGAATTGCAGGCAGACATTGTCTCCGTCGATGGCCGCCGCATACCCGCCGGTAAAGATTTCGACTCCGCAACCGGTAAGCTGAAAAACAATGAGCTAATGCTCCTCGATGGCCCAGCCGCTGCTGCACTCGTCGAGCGAATCCGTAACGGCCAGTTCCGCGTCACGAACATCGAAGACAAACCGTACACCTCAAAACCGTACGCGCCATTTACAACGAGCACGCTCCAACAGGAAGCGAACCGCAAGCTCAGCTTCACTGCCCGCCGCACGATGCAGGTCGCCCAAAGCCTGTACGAAAATGGCCACATCACTTACATGCGTACCGATTCGACCAACCTCGCCCAGGTCGCCATCGAAGACGCCCGCCGGTTGGTCGCCGAAGAGTACGGCGGAGATTATTTACCGGCCGAAGCCCGCGTCTACAAAGGCAAAGTGAAAAACGCTCAGGAAGCCCACGAAGCCATTCGCCCAGCCGGCCATCCGTTCGAGCTGCCCGGTACGCTTCGCAATAGCCTGAACGCCGACGAATTCAAAATCTTCGACATGATCTGGAAGCGCACTATCGCCAGCCAAATGGCTGATGCCCGCGGCCGCCGCATCATGATCACGATCGAAGGCGAAGGCTGTGTGTTCCAAGTGAGCGGCAAAACGATCGACTTCCCCGGCTACCTGCGGGCCTACGTCGAAGGCAGTGACACGCCCGATGCCGAACTCGCCGACCAGGAGGTCGTTCTCCCAAGCGTCACCGTGGGCGAAGCGCTAAAATGCATCGGCATGGAAGCAAAGGAACACCACACTCAGTCGCCGAGTCGTTTCAGCGAAGCCGCGCTCACCAAAGCGCTCGAAGAACGCGGCATCGGCCGCCCCAGCACGTACGCCTCGATCATCGACACGATCCAAAACCGCAACTACGCCTTCAAAAAAGGCGGCGCTCTCGTACCCACGTGGGTTGCATTCTCCGTCGTGAAATTGCTCGAGGATCACCTAGGCCGTTTAGTCGATTATCAATTCACCGCTCAGATGGAAGACGACCTCGACGCCATCAGCCGCGGCGAACGCGAATATGTCGACTACCTGAATTCGTTCTACTTCGGTAACGGCACGCCCGGCCTCAAACCGCAGCTCGAAAACAAAAGCGAAGAGATCGACGCCCGCAGCATCAGCCGTATCGAAATCGGCACGCCCGAAGGCGGCGAACCTGTATATGTGCGTGTCGGCCGGTACTCGCCGTTCGTCGAGCAAGGCGATCGCACCGCATCTCTGCAAGAAGAAACTCCACCAGATGAAGTCACGCTCGAGGCCGCGCTCAAGCTTCTCGATCAAGCAGCCCAAGGCGATGAACCGCTCGGAATGTGCCCCGATACTAGCAAGCCTGTCTATTTGAAGACCGGCCGCTTCGGACCGTACGTGCAGCGCGGCACGATGGAAGATGAAGAGAAGCCGCAAAACGCTTCGTTGCTCAAAGGCATGGTTCCAGCCGATGTCGACCTCGCCACGGCTCTCAAGTTGCTAACTCTACCGCGTAACCTCGGCAACAACCCGCAAAACAATGAGTCCGTCATGGCCTTTAACGGCCGCTTCGGACCGTACGTAAAATCCGGCGAAGAAACCCGTTCGCTCCCCGCTGAAATCTCGCCAATCGACGTCACACTGGAGCAAGCACTCCATCTACTTTCGCAGCCGAAACAACACGGCCGCGGTCGCGCCGCTGCCAAACGCGAGCCACTGAAAGTCTTCGAAGATTCGCCAGTGACGACTCAGAAAGTGCAGTTGCTCGATGGCCGCTACGGCCCGTACGTTACCGACGGCGAAACCAACGCATCCCTTCCGAAAGGCACCGCGGTCGAAGAACTCACATTCCAGGAAGCGCTCGACCTGCTGGCCGCTCGCGCCGCGCTAGGCCCTCCCAAGAAGAAGGCAAAGAAGAAAGCCGCGAAATCCGAAGCCGCTCCGAAGAAATCGGCAACCAAGCGCAAAACAACAAAGAAGGCGGCCGTTAAATCGTCCAAGAAAAAGGCTTAACCACCGAGCGCGACGGGAAATCGTTGATGCCACGTTTACGGATTTCGATTTTCTGCGCGTTCCCAATGCTCATCGCTCTGGGCTGCATTCAAAACGGACAACCGCAGCCATCGGCAGCCGATGCCAAGGCCGGCCCCAAAGCCAGCGACGCCGACAAAAAGTGTGCGGCATGTGCCTTGCTCACCGAGCAAGACGTTCAGCTGATGCTCGGCGCTCGTGTCTCTCCAGGAAAGACGAACGACACAACCTGTAAGTGGACTGGCGCGGACGACGACAAGACGTACCTCAGTATCAGGATCGATGACGACACCCACTATTGGCCCACCGATCTGTCGACCTTTCCCGAGTATCAGGAGGCCAAGGGCGTCGGCAAGAAGGCCTTTGCCTTCCGTTACCGCGATG
>Ga0206917_1035_pt1 | contig 41833 bp, 37 predicted proteins | sample Alteio_BWOrgHeat_68_FD_152931 | JGI IMG/M metagenome (GOLD analysis project Ga0206917, IMG submission 152931) | Enriched cells from forest soil in Barre Woods Harvard Forest LTER site, Petersham, Massachusetts, United States -... | ecosystem: Environmental > Terrestrial > Soil > Temperate forest >...
CGCGCGGCATCGGCGTGGGTGATCAGCGATTCGCGGGTTTTGGGTTTGGTGATTTCACCGGCGCGGGTGAGCACGCCCTCCAGGTTTCCGAATTGGTTGATGAGTTCGGCGGCGGTTTTGGGGCCGATGCCGGGCACGCCGGGGACGTTGTCGGAACTATCACCGATCAGCGCCAGCACGTCGCGCACATGTTCCGGGCCAACGCCGAATTTTTCGCGTACTTCCGCCTCGCCGATGGCGCGGCCGCGAACGGGGTCACGCATGGCAACGCCTTCGCCGATGAGTTGCATCAAATCTTTATCCGAGGAGAGGATGGTGACGTCCATGCCCTTTTCGCGCGCGGCTTTGGCGTAGGCGGCGATTAAATCATCCGCCTCAAAATCCGCCGCTTCGACGCGGGCAATGTTGAGTGCATCCGCCGCCTGACGCACCAGCGCGAATTGCGGGATAAGATCCTCCGGCGCTTCCGGGCGGTGGGCTTTGTATGCGGGGTAGAGGCGGTTGCGGAACGTGTGCCGCCCGGCATCGAACACCACGGCGATGTGATCGGTCTGCGTGGTTTCCATGAGTTTGACGATCATGTTGGTAAACCCCAGCACGCAGCCCACCGGCTCACCGGAAGGACCGGTGAGTTTGGGCAGCGCATGATAGGCGCGGAAGATATAGCCGGAGCCGTCGATGAGGGTGAGGGAGGGCATGGGAGTCGTTAGTCTCTAGTCGTTAGTTGCTTCGGTTTGTTGTTTGCTATATTCCACTAACGACTAACGACTAGCAACCAACAACTTCTTATGCTCACCGGCCCCCTTCGCAAACCGCTTTCCGGCACGCCCAAGCAATTGGTGGTGCTTTTGCATGGCTGGGGCGCCGACGGGGCGAATTTGATTGATCTGGCGGATGTGTTCGCGACCGCGCTGCCCGATGCGCAATTTATCGCGCCGGATGCGCCGGAGCCGTGCGAGGCCAACCCGTTCGGGTTCCAGTGGTTTTCATTGATGGATAGAAACCCGGCGGCACTGGCCGAAGGCGTGGACGGTGCGGCGGCGACTTTAAGTGTATTTCTGGAGGCGCAGTTAGCGGAGTTGAAACTCAAGCCGGCGCAACTCGCGCTGGTCGGTTTTTCGCAAGGCACAATGCTGGCGCTGCACCTCGCGCTGCGCTGGCCGGAGCAGATCGCCTGCGTCGTCGGTTTTTCCGGCGCGCTGCTGGCGGAAGACACGCTCGCCTCCCACATCCGCTCCCGCCCGCCGGTGTGTTTGATTCATGGGCAACAAGACGAAGTGGTTCCGTTTGCCGCGATGAGCAAGGCGAAAGCGGCGCTTGAGGCGGCCGGTGTTCTGGTGGAAACGCAAGCGCGGCCTGGGATGGGGCATAGTATTGATATGCAGGGGATTGAGATTGCTAAACGGGCGCTAAAGCACGCGTTAATTGCTGCCTAAGCTAAAGCCACCGGTTTTGTTCTGTGCAGGCGGCGGGGCGCCTTTTCCGGATGCAACAGGTTTAAAAGGAGGTACGGCAGCTGCTTGTTCTTGAGCGCGTTGTATATTCTGAGTGTTCGCCGCCACACGATCACCCAGATCGTATTTGAAATCGCGCTGCGCCATTTCGCTGCTGCGGCGGAGCAGAGAAAGATGTTCAGGCAGAAGGCCGCCTTTCATGAGGCCATCTTTCTCATCTTTTGTGCCATTTACAATTCTATCGGCTAGTTTCTCCACGCGATTATAGCCGGCTTTATCAAACGTTTTATCTTTATCGCCATCTTTATGATCGACGAAAGTATGGGTTTTAATATGCTCGGTTAAGCCTTGCTTCAAGGCGATTTTTAAATCTGCATCAGCAGTAAATTGGTGAATATACTGGCCGTTTATTTTGAAATTTTTGTCGGTGGCTACCTTTATTGCAAACGAACTCACCGCTTTTTCCAAACGGTCGATATTTGGCTGGGTAGCATTAGCTACATCCGGTTCAGACCGAGAAATAAAACTATTATAATTGAAAAACTGTTCTTTTAAGTCTTTCTGGGTGGCCGGGTCGCTGAATTTATCATGCACTAACTTCGTGATGTCTTTTTCCACTTTTTCTTTTGCAGCAGGGCCATCCATGGGCGGCAGCGTGGTTACCCGGGCCAATGAAGCAAGCAGCGCTTGCTCTGCTTTGGCGGGGTCGGATTCGATTTTGTTGGTTCTAGCGTATTCCATGCCTTTATCGTGCACGTTGCGCTGGATCTCGCCGCCAAATTTATCAACAAAGGATTTTAACTCGGCATTATTTTGTCCTATGGCAACCAATTCCTTTGCAACATAGCCATTGGCGCGCGCCGTCTGGCGCTCGCCTACCGCTTCGGCAAAGCTGACATGCTGGCCCGTAAACAAGCCACCCAGCCACGTGAAAAAGCCCATTACGTAATCAATGATTTTGCCCAGCCAATCATTTTGCGAGTTTTCTATGCCGCGATTAATGGCGTCGGCAGCAACTTTGCGCGTTTCTTTTTTGGTGATGGCATCGAGCGGCGCTAGGTCTATTTTGTCCTTTAGCTCATCGCGAATTTCTTTTTTTTGTAGCGTTTCAACGCTTATCTTGCGTTCAACGCCGTTTCTTTCGCCGATGGATATCTCATCTCCATTAAGAAGGGCTCGTGCTTTGCCTATGAATTCTTCGTTTTTGGGTGTCTTGCCGGAAGAGTCCAGCGAACGCCAATAGGTTTTGAGCAGCGTGGCGGTCTCGCCCACTGCGCCGTTTAAAACCATCTCGGGAGTTATTTTAAATTCGTCTGCCATAGTCTTCCTTTACCGTGTTATTCTATCTCTAACGCCCTGAAAGTAGTGTGAATTATTTTTGACAATGGGGGCGGATACGTAAAGATTGCGTTACAAATTTGTTTCTGCTATGTAATTTTAAGCTTTTTACGTAGCGTTGGCAAGGTGTTAGGGGAGGCTCGGAATCGGCTATGGCCTTGGTTTCCATACGAATTAACGGTCGGGATTATTCGCTGGCATGCGACGATGGGCAGGAAGATCAGCTCATTGCGCTGGGCGCCGAGGTGGATGACCGCATCCGTCAGATTGCGCGGCAGGCGCCGCATGCGGGCGATGTGATGCTGTTTTTGCTCGCCTCGGTCATGCTGGCCGACGAGCTGGCCGATAATCGCCGGCAATTGCGCCAGAGCAATGCCCGCGTCACCCGCCTGGAGGAGCGCCTGGCCGGCGCGCAGGAGCCGCAAGCTGCAAATAAATCACACGAATCGGAAAGTAAGTTGCTCGTGGAGACGTTGAAGGATGTGACCGACCGCATCGAAAAGATTGCGGAAACGCTCGAATTGAGCTAGATTAGTGGGTACGGGTCTGCCCGGTACGTCAGGTACATTGTCCCTCGGACCGATAATCTTAAGCATCGGGAGCCGTCCCTACCCTGGGCCTTGCCTGGGAGTATATGGCGCCCACCTTTAAACAAAGGGTCGATGCGGCATGTTCAACCAACGTCCAGTGGCGGATCCGTGCATTTCGCATTAGACCGGCTGCAAACGTGGTTTTTTAAGCTTCCGGTGCTCACGTACTAAGTGTACGCTGCGCTTCGGGTCTTAAAAGAACCACGTTTTCGCTCGGTCTAATGCGAAATGCTTCTTTCTAAATCCCAGCTTCGTAGCGAATTTCTGGCCAAGCGTTTTGCGATTGATGTTGCGCAGAAGCGTGTGTGGGAGCAGGCGATTTGCTTGCAATTGAAATCATTTATTTCAGATGATGCGGTGGTCGCGGGGTATTTCCCGATGAAGGGCGAGGTGGATATTACGCCGCTGGCGCAGGCGTTGCCGTGTGTGGTGGAGAAGAATGCGCCGCTGGTGTTTCGGGTGTGGAAAATAGGGGATGCGTTGCAGGCTGGGGCGCATGGGAGCCGGGAGCCGCTGGCGGGCGCGCCGGTGGTTATTCCGGATATTGTGCTGGTGCCGCTGCTGGCGTTTGACGGGGCGTTGCACCGCCTGGGTTATGGCGGCGGGTATTATGACCGCACGCTGGCGGCGCTATCATCCGTGCAGGCCATTGGTATTGCGTTTTCGTGCCAGCAGGCGCAAGCGTTACCGCACGAGGAATTTGATAGGAAGCTGGATGCGGTAGTGACGGAGCGCGAAATTTTACGGCTCTGAGACGTGCAGCACGCCATACGTCTGATACACATCGGTGACGGGCGGGGCGGCAGTGGCTTCGTCGGCCCATAGCGAATAGCGCATGACTTCCCAGCGGTCCGCATCCAAGGCGGTGAGGTGCAGGTAGAGGTTCGGGTTTTTGAGGAGTTCGGTTTGCGTGGTTTTTTCCTGGTCGCGCAGATGCGCCACGCGGTTTTCGGCGGCGACGGGGTCAATCTCGCGGCGGGCGAAGGCGGGTTTTATGTCTTTGTTACCGTAGGCCATGTCGAGCACGATCCAGCTGCGCACGCGCTGGCGGCTGAAGGTTTCGGCGACGCCGGCGAATAAATCATCGAGCAGGAAATTGCGCGCTTCGGTGACATCGCGCCAGACGTAAAACGGGGCGTAGATATGGTCTTCTTCGCTGTAGATGAAGGATTTATGGACCAGGCCCGCATGGTCGTCGAACAATGCGCGGCGGGCAGAGACGCGGGCGCGGATGAGCGCTGCGTCATAGTTCACCGGCAGCGGGATGGAATATTGCATGGCTAGCATAAATGGCGCAAACAGACCCTAAAATATTAAAAAAGGATTGCTTTGATAGCAGAGAATCTCCTTTCCGTCATGCAATTATCGCGTTATGGAATAACATGCTTCCAACTCTCGCCACTTTGATCGCCGAGCTGCAAGCGATTCCCCATGCCAATCCCGAGGCGGCGCGGCCGCAAATGTTGGCTTGCGCGCTGGCGCATCGCAATGCGCATCTGGAGGCGGCCAAGGCGCGGTTCGAGGCGGGCGGCAAGGCGGAGGATTTCACGCAGAGCCTGTCGCGGGCCACCGACGATGTGATCGCTGCCATGTGCCGCGTGCTGCTGCCGAGCACGCTGGGGATAGCGGTGCTGGCCACGGGCGGGTATGGGCGCGGCGAGCTGTTTCCCTATTCGGATATTGATCTATTGTTTTTATATCGCCCGGCGGCGCGGGCTTCGGCGGAGCGGCTGGCGCGTTCGCTTTTGTATATTTTGTGGGATATGGGCCTGAAAGTCGGCCATGCGCTGCGCACGGAGGATGATGCGCTGAACCTGGCGCGCGAGGATTTGACGGTGCGCACCAACCTGCTCGATAGCCGCCTGGTGGTGGGCGATACGGAAATGGCGGCGCGGTTTGCCGAGCATTTCCGGCATGAATTGGTGGATACGACGCCCGAGCAATTCGTGGAGGCCAAGCTCGCCGAGCGCGACGCGCGGCACAAGCGCTTCGGCGATTCGCGGTATTTGCTGGAGCCCAATATCAAGGAAGGCAAAGGCGGATTGCGCGATTTGCAGACGCTGTATTGGCTGGCGCTGTATGTGTATGGCGTCGGCGTCGGCGGGCTGGTGGAGCGTGGGTATTTGAGCCGCAAGGAATATGGCGCATTTGTGCGCGCCCAGCATTTCCTCTCGACGATGCGCGTGCATTTGCATTTGCTTTCGGGCAAGGCGGAGGAGCGCCTGACGTTTGATCGCCAGCAGGCGCTCGCGGCGCGTTTGGGTTATCCGGGCGAAGGAAAGGTGCCGGTGGAGCGCATGATGAAGCGCTATTTCCTTACTGCCACGGTGGTGGGCAGTTTGACGCGCATTGTATGCGCGCTGCTGGAAGAGCAACACAAGCGCCCGCCGCGCCGCGCCCTGCCCTTCCGGTTGGCCGGCGGTTGGCGGCTGGATGGGTTCGCCATGGAGGGCGAGCGTTTGACGATCAAGCCCGAGGAGGATTTTGCGGCGGACCCTATTCGCATGCTTAAGCTCTTTGCGGTGTCGCAAAAGCAGGGCTGCGACATTCACCCGAAGGCGTTGCGGGAAGTGTCACGCAATTTAAAAGCGCTGACGCCGGAGTATAAAAGCGACCCGAAAGCGGCGCAGGTGTTTATGGATATATTGCTGTCGCCCAAGGGCCCGGAGCAGACGCTGCGGCGCATGAACGAGATTCGCCTGTTGCCGCGTTTTGTGCCGGAATTCGGCAAAGTGTTCGGGCAGATGCAGTTCAACATGTATCACATCTACACGGTGGACGAGCATACGCTGGTGGCGCTCGGCGTGTTGCATGGCTTGGAGCATGGGCAGTATAAGGACGAGATGCCGGTGGCCAGCCGGATTGCCAAGCATATCGAGTTGCGGCGAGCGCTGTATCTGGCGTTGTTCTGTCATGACGTGGCCAAGGGCAGCGGGCATGACCATTCCGAGGCGGGGGCGGATATTGCGCGGGAGCTGGCGGGGCGGTTCGGTTTGAGCGCGGCGGAGGCGGATATGGCGGCGTGGTTGGTGCGCCAGCATTTGTTGTTTACGCACACCGCCTTCAAGCGTGACCCGAACGACCCGCAAGCGCTGGAGGATTTTGTGCGCGAGGTGAAAACACTGTCGCGGCTCAAGATGCTGTTTTTGCTCACCGTGTCGGATATGCGGGCGGTGGGGCCGGGCGTGTGGAACGCATGGAAGGCGAATCTGCTGCGCGGGCTTTATCTGCGGGCCGAGCGGATGATGCAAACCGGCCGCGCGGAAACCGGCGAGCAGGTGGCGGCGGATTTGCTTAAGCAACTCAGCGCGCGGCTGCCGGGTTGGGGCAGTGATGAGGTGGAGAAATTCCTCACGTTGTGCCCCCCGGAATGTTTGGCGGGGATGGATGTGGCCGCGCTTTCGCGCACGGCGCTGCTGCTCACCGCGCTGTCCACAGCGGGCGAAAAACTCTCGCTTGATGCGGTGCATGACCCGGCGCGGGGCATCACCACGCTGACCATTCTGGCGGCGGATACGCATGCGTTGTTTTCGCGGCTTGCAGGCGCGATCTCGCTGTCGGGCGGCAATATTGTGGGCGCGAATATTTTTACGCTGAAAAACGGTGTGGCGGTGGATATGTTCCAGGTGCAAGACGCCGGCGGGCAGGTGTTCGATAAACCAGACCGCCTGAGCCGCATGGCGGTGCGCATGCGCCAGGCTCTTTCCGGCGAGCTGGATTTGAAGAAAGAGCTGACGCGCCAAAAGCCGAGCTACCCGCAGCGGCGCGACGCCGTGCCGGTGGAAGGGCAAGTATTTATCGAGAACGACGCCTCGGCGATGCACACGGTGGTGGAAGTGGTGGGGCGCGACCGCGTGGGGCTTCTGCACGCGCTGACCAATGCGCTGTCCGAGCAGGGCTTGACGATCAGCAGCGCACATATCAGCACGTATGGCGCGCAGGCGGTGGACGTGTTTTATGTGAAAGATGCGTTCGGCCTTAAAATCACCCACCCGGAAAAACTACAGCTACTCCGCGACGCGCTGATGGACGTAGTGACGCCGGAGGATACGGTGTTGATTGAGGAGAAGAAGCGGGTTGTTTAACTAGCGTTTTAGCTCAGGGGCACCTGAGCTTACGAAAGAACCGGGCTCACCCAGGCTTTTGCAATAGTCCCGGTATTCTTCGTAGGCTTTTATCATCGTTTTAATCGCCGCTGCGCCGCCGGGGCTTATAATGGGGCGTTCATTGGCTTCGGCTTCGCCAGAGAAGCTTTCTGATACATCAAATAAGTCGCCGTAATTTTCTTTCCGCTCGATTCCTTGATGCTCTACCCATTTTCCAAATCTGTCATTTTGCCCGAGGGCTTCTGCTCTAAGGGCATTAACATCCGCCAGCGTGGGCTCGCGTACGATATATGCTCCATCGATACCTTCTGTGACGGGCTTTCCCAACAATCCTTCGTTGCTGCGCGCTCGCACCTTGGCCATGCCCGATAACTCACGGCGCTGAGTTGCGGTGGGGTCATCGGGGAAAAAAACAATAACGGAGTCATGCCGATTATACCACGCCACTTGTTCTCCCGGTTCTTCACCCGCGGTTAGCCGGGCGGGTATTTTGTAAGAAAATCCATATTTGTCGCAAAATGCATCTAATTCAGCAATCAGCTCTTTGGAGGGGTGCACATTTAGCGAGATGCGCATCTTCGCTGGATCTTTGGGATTGCAACGTGTTGAGTATCGCTTATGCCAACTGATCTTGCTATCCGCCGCATCATTCTCGTGCATTAAAACGACTTGGATATTCGTTCCATTTTTTTTCGTTATGGCCGAAACATCTTCCGCATCGTTCGGAACAGGGTAGGCATATTGACTTTTCGCGCGGTAGATGCGGCTAAATATGGTATCCAATTCGCTTTCATCGCCCTTGGCGACTGCCTTCTCTATCTCTTCACCTAGCCTTATGTTTTCCGGATCCAGACTCATGCGTACAACCCTGTTTCGTATTAGGCGGTTTGGAGGCCTTTCATTGCTTCGAGCGCCATGACATAGCCGTCGGCGCCGAAGCCGCAGATGATGCCGCGGGCGATCATCGAGACGTAGGATTTATGGCGGAAGGATTCGCGGCGGTAGATGTTGGATAGATGTACCTCGATGATGGGCTGGGTGAGCAGCGACAATGCGTCGAGGATGGCGACGGAAGTGTGCGTATACGCCCCGGCATTGATGATGACGCCGGAGGCATTGCTCACGGCTTCCTGCAGCCGCGTGACCAGCACGCCCTCTTCGTTGCTTTGGAAACATTCCACTTCGACGCCCAGTGCTTTGGCCTTAAGCTGCAACCGCTCCTCGATTTCCGGCAGGCTGATTTTGCCGTAAATGCTCGGCTCGCGCGCGCCCAGCATATTTAAATTCGGGCCATTGACGACGAGGATGGGCAGGGGCATAGTGTAATTCTTAATAAAGGTGAATAGGCATGAAGCTTACCATTAACGGCGAGGCTCGGCAACTGCCTGAGCAGGCGACGGTTTCCGTTATGGCGGAGGTGCTGGAGCTGCCGGTTTCGCAGGTGGCCGTTGAGCGCAACCGGGCCATCGTACCGCGCTCGGCCTGGGGCGACACGGCGCTGGCGGAGGGTGATGTAATTGAAATTGTTAAATTTATTGGTGGTGGGTAGGTATGCGGCTGTTGCTCTGCCTTAATGATGATTTTCTGGCCAATTATGCCTTAAACCTCTTGGTTCCGCATTTGGAGGGGCATAGCTATTCCATCGCTCTTTCCAAAGGCATTGGCCTTTCCTCCTTAAAAAAAGCGGCGATTTTTGCGGATTGGGCGCGGGTGGAGCACGACCTTATTTATGAAAGGCTTTTCCCGGTCTGCGAACGGCGGGGCATGGTTAGCGGCACCTATGGCACGTTTGCGCAGCTGGCGCAGCAGGGCGGTGGAACGGTGGAGGACTTCTCCAGCATTAACGGCCCGCAGGCCCTTGCCTATATACGCGAGGTGAACCCGGATTTGATTATTGCGGTGCGGTTCGGGCATATTTTTAAAGCCCCGCTGTTTACGCTGCCGCGCTATGGCATTCTCAATTTGCATGCGGGCATGTTGCCGCACTATCGCGGTGCGTATGCGACGTTTTGGGCGATGTTGCACCAGGAGCGCGAGATTGGCTGCGCGCTGCATTACGTTACCGACGGCGGTATCGATACGGGTGACGTGGTGGAGCAGCAGCGGATTACGGCGGATTACAGCCGCTCCGTAATGGCGAATATCGCGGCTCTTTATACCGGTGCGGCGCAGATGATCGCGCGGGCGGTGGCGGCTATTGAGCGCAGCGGAAAGGTGCCCGCGGCGGCGCAGCCGCGCGTGGGCGGGGGATATTATCACTATCCGCAGGATGAGGATATCGCGCAATTGGTGCGCCAGGGCGGCAGCCTTTATGCGCCGCAGGATTATGCATTTCTTTCTCAACTCTATCAGCCGGGGCACCCATGTCTGCAGACCGCTTAATGATTGCCGGAAAGACCTATTCGTCCCGCCTGTTGGTGGGCACGGGTCGCTATCGCTCGGATGCGCAGATGCACGCCGCGATTGCCGCAAGCGGCGCCGAGATCGTCACCGTAGCGGTGCGGCGGGTGGACCTTACGGGCAAGTCGGGCCCTGCCCTGCCCGACCCGAAGAAATATACCTATCTGCCCAATACGGCCGGGTGTTATACCGCCGAGGAGGCCATGCGCACGCTGCGCCTGGCGCGCGAGATCGGCGGGTGGACGCTGGTGAAGCTGGAAGTGATCGGCGATAAGGTGACGCTGTATCCGGATATGCTGGAGACGTTCGTCGCCGCGGAGCTGCTGGTGAAGGAAGGCTTTCAGGTGATGGCCTATATGAATGACGACCCGGTGGCGGCGCGCAAGCTGGAGGAGATGGGTTGCGTGGCGGTGATGCCTGCCGGGGCGCCGATCGGCTCGGGGCTGGGCATTCAGAACCCGCTGAATATTAGGCTGATCGTGGAGCAGGCGAACATTCCCGTGCTGGTGGATGCGGGCGTCGGCACCGCCTCCGACGCATGCCTGGCCATGGAACTCGGCTGCGATGCCGTGCTGATGAACACCGCCATCGCCGAAGCGCGCGACCCGGTGGGGATGGCAATAGCGATGAAAGCGGGCGTGGAGGCCGGGCGGCTGGCCTATCTGGCCGGAAGGATGGCGAAGCGGGATTATGGGGTGGCGAGCAGCCCCTTGAGCGGGAAAGTTGCAAGTTAAGCGATTTTCTGTTAGTTAAAAAAGAAAAAGAAGAAACTTAATAAGAAACGAATACAGGGAGAGGTGAGACATGCTAAGCGAGCAACTTGCATCGCTGTTGCAACCTATTCAACACATGCTTTCTGCGGCCGGCGTTGCGCTGACGCCTGTGCGCGGGGACGAACAGCCGGCTGCGCCTGTAATTCATTCTGCGGAGGCAAGCATTTTGCCGAAATCCACCCAAATTATTCTGGGCGGCGGCGGCTTTTTAGATGAACTTATTTGGAAAGAAAAATCCGATGATCCGGATACGAATAAGTTGAGCATGCACGGCAAAACGGTTGCCTATATTACCTTCGGATTGAAGGACTCAGAACGCGAAGCCTCGGCCGAGCGGCGTAAAAAAATTTGTGAGCGCTATGGGGCAGAAGAATTTTTGCATATTGGCGACCCCAAGCAGCTGAATGATGAGGCGTTGGTAAAAGAAATAAAGCAGAAAGTAAAAGTGTTTATATTTAGTGGCGGCGACCAGGATTTACTAAATGATGCGTGGGCGAATACAAAGGCTGCAGAGGCTCATAAAGAAAAAAGTAAAAATGAATCCGATGCGATCAATGTTTTGATTTCGGCAAGTGCGCAGATGGCGTCCGATATTGGATTTGCCGAAAATTTTGATGAAGAGTCGCGCCCAGGTAAACGCGATGCAGCCCGGCCGCCGAGACTAATCAAAGGGATGGGTTTGTTTCATCCGCTTATCAATGCGCATATAAATGATTTACTCGGAGATAAGAATGATAATCCTCTGGATCCCGAACATCGGTTATGTCAAATGGAGCGTGCGGGTGAAAAAACCAAACGGGTCATTATAGGAGTAGATAAGAAAACCGCTGCTATCGTCGATCCGAATAAAAAGCATATTCGCATCGTCAGCAGCTATGTCGGCTCTAAAGATCAGGCACAAGCGCGTGTGCTATGGCTGCAGGATAATAAGTTGACTATATACAGAGCGGGTGATGGTCCGGGCATACCTATGGAACACTGGACAAAATTGCACGCGGCGCCGTCTATCGCACCTATAAAAGAAATTGGTGGCGCGACTCGCTAATCCTCCGCCTTATCCTCCAGCAATTCCGTATCCTTGTCTTCAGTCTTTGGTGGCGGCGGCGTTTCTGCGGGTTTTTCGGGCGGCGCGGCGGCGGCTTTTTTCTTGCGCGGGTCGTAGGGTTCTTGGATGGGTACGTCCTCCAGCGGCAGCAGGCGGCGGGTGAAGAATTTATCTTTGAAATAGAAAATCTTTTTGGCACGGATGGGCGGCGCGGATTCGATGATGATGATTTCATCGTCGCGCGGCAGGGTGATGACTTCCTGCGGCAGCAGCAGCGCGCGCTGCACTTCCGAGGCGTTGATGGTGCGCGCCGCCGGGTTGAGGTCGAGGAATTTGGGTTTGTTGTAGGAGTTTTGCACGACCGATTTATTACCGATCAGCTGCGAGATCATGTTCGCGGTTTCCACGTTGTTGGCGGCGAAGGTGATGCGGTAGTAGCTGTTGGAGAGGAACGAGTTCATACCCGCTTCTTCATACGTGCCTTTGAGTTGTTGCGTATCTTGCACGATGAGGAACAGCTTTACGCGGTAGCCGCGGAAATACGCGATGCCGACTTCGAATTGCGGCATTTCGCCCAGCGACGGAAACTCGTCCATCATGAACAGCACGCCGTGCGGTTCATCTTTGCCGGGGATGCGGCGCGTCATGAAGTCGGTGGCTTGTTGATAAAAGACTTTAAGGAGGGGCTCGAGGCGTTTTAAGTTGTCGGGTGTGACGCCGCAGAACACGCTCATTTTTTTCTTCTTGAGCATCTGCATGTCAAAATCCGAGCGCGCGGTGGCGGCGTCGATCAGCGGGTTGGCCCATAGCTCGAGGCCGGAGTTGAGCGTGGAGATAACGCCCGAGCGTTCCTTGTCCGCCTTTTGCAGGAAGGCCGCGATGTTCATATACGCCACCGGGTGGATGCGCTTGCCGATCGTGTCCAACACCACGGCGAGGTTATAGACGACGTCGTCGGAGCGCATGGTGCGCACCACTTCGCCGAAGCTCTGCACTTTTTCGGGGACGGCGATGAGGTACAAAATCACGCCCAGCATGAGCGAGCGCGCTTCGTTCTGCCAGAATTCCTGTTCAGGTAAAATCAGGTTGCAGATTTTCTGCACGTCGTCGACCATCTGGCCGGGTTTGGTCGACACCCAGTCGAGCGGGTTATAGCAATGGCTGCGACCGTCGGGGTCGGCGGGGTTCCACAGGAATACGTCTTGCCTCAGCTTTTTGTAGCGGTAGCCGGAGGTGAGTTCGTGGTTTTCCATTTTGATGTCGTGGCACACGACCGATTCGGTCCAGAATAAAAGATTGGGAATCACGAAGCCCACACCTTTGCCGGAGCCGGTAGGTGCGAAGAGCAGCACGTGCTGGAAGTCATCGCAGATCAGATAATCGCGTTTGCCGGTGCGGCCGACCAGCAGGCCTTTTTTGGCGCGCAGCTTGGCTTTTTTGATTTCGTGGTCGGTGGCCCAGTGGGCGTCGCCATGGATGCTTTCCTTGAATTTAAAGGGCCGGAAATCAATCAGCGGCGCGCGAATGAGGAACAGCATGATCAGGCTGGACAGGCCGCCGGCGATCGGCGGGCCGTAGAGTTTGTATTTGAGTATATCGCCCATCGTGCTGAGATAGGGCAGGTAATAATGGGCGTAGTAGGAATAATAATAAATCAGCAGGCGGGGCGTGAGGGCCCAATGCAAATAAGCCGGGCCGAACATAAGCGCCATGCTGGCGGCCAGGCCGCAATAGACCGGAACGATAAGCAGCAGCAAAATGACGACCACCAAGAACAGCGCATTGTAAATGCTCCGCCGGAAATTGATGATCGTTCTGTTTTCAGTCATGTGGAATGCACGTTAGTGCAATTCCGGGCGAAAATAAATATCAGAAACAAAACGCTCGCCTTTTTCACCTCTTTTGAGCTGAATGATGACGTGGATAACGTTTTTCACATAATCCTTAATTTGTTCGCGGGTGATGCCAAGGCCCGCCTGCATGACCATGAGGATGAGCTGTTCAATGGCCAGATCCGGCGTGTCGGCATGCAGGGTGGAGATGGAGCCGGGGTGGCCGGTGTTGACGGCGCGTAAGTAGGAGAAGGCTTCCTTGCCGCGCAGCTCGCCCAGCATGATGCGGTCGGGGCGCAGGCGCAGGCAGGCTTCGATGAGGTCTTGCATGGTGACTTGCGCCCTGCCCTGCCCGCCTTTGGAGGCTAGCAGATGCAGGCGGTTGGGTAGGTTGGTAATTTGGATTTCGCGCGTGTCCTCGCAGGTGATGATGCGCTCTTGCGCCGGAATGGATTTCAGCATGGCATTGAAAAACGTGGTTTTACCGGTTGAGGTGCCGCCGCTGACGATGATGTTCTTTTTGCGGCGCACGGATTCGTGGATGAAGTGTTTAATTTCTCCCTTGTCGAGTAGGGATTGCAGAAAACGGTCTTCTTCGTCGCTGCGCGCGCCGATGGTGACTTTTTTGAAGGCGCCCATTTTTTCGTATTGGTCGAGGTCGAAATTGAGGACGGTTTGCTTGCGGATGGAGATGGCGACATTGCCCGCCTCGCAGGCCGGCGGGAAGACGATCTGCACGCGGTAACCTTCTGGCAGGGCGGCGGAGAGCAGCGGGTTTTCCTCGCTGATTTTTTGCTCGGTGGATTGGGCGATGAGGCGGGCGAGGGATTTTAAATGCTCCAAGTCCAGCTCCGGCACGTCGTGCCGTTCCATCTCACCCTTGTTTTCCAGCCAGGCTTCGCCCGGCCGGTTGATCGAGATTTCGCTCACCGTGGGGATGGCGAAAAACCGCTTCAGCGGGGCGAGATAGGTATCTAAGGCCGTGAGGCTCATTGTACGAACACCGCCGAGCCGCCGCTCTCGGGGAAGTAGACGTCGCGGTTGACGAACACATTCACGCGCGTGCCCTGGTCGATGGTGAGCGTCGGGCGCAGATCGATCAGATCCTGCAGAATGCCTTGTGTCGCGGTGCTGAATTGCTGGATCGACGAGCCGGCGGCGATTGCCCCGGCAGAGCCGGTAGTGGTGGTGCCATTGGGCGAGGCGGTGGTGGTGGTCTGGTTGCCATGCGCTACGCCGTTAACCGCCACGGCGGTGCCGATATTCAGCACGGTGTTAAGCAATGCGGTGGAGAACAGATTCATGAACTTGTTGTCCACATGGGCGCCGACACCCGCGCGGCCCAGGCTGTCGATGCCTGGCGAACCGATGGCGACATCCGTGCCGTCGGGCTCCAGCACGCGGGTCCATACGATGAACACGCGGGCTTGGCCGCGGAAGACGTCGGTATTATATTCACCGATCATGCGCGAGCCTTTGGGGATCATGACGCGCCGGCCCGATTCTGCATAGACGTCGCGGCTGACGATGGCGCGGATCGGGGTTGGCAGGTCGGTGTTGATGGCGCTCTCCAGCACCGCTTCGATAATTTTGCCCTGCGCGATGGTGCGGTCGAGATTGAGCAGTTTGGTGGCGGAGGTTTTCTCCGTTTGCTTGTCGATCACTTCGCTGGCGAAGGAGCGGTTAGTGTCGGTGGAATTGAGCGCATCCTCCGCTTTTTTGGAGGCGCTGGTCTGCGCGTCATGCACGCCCTTGGCGTCTTCCATGACCATCATATTGGAGCGCAGGCGTTTTTGCATTTCCTTGTCATCGAAATTGATGATTTTGCCGGAGGTCACCGGAGGCAAGACGTTGGAACTATTGTCGGTGCTGCTGCCCGAAGAGGAATTATCGCCGGAGATAGTCGGCGGTATGGGCGGCGGCGGCGGTTGCGGCGGCTCGGGCGGTGCGATGGGCGGTGGCGGCGGTGTGGTGGGTTCGATCGGTGTCGGCGGCAGAGCGGGCGGCGTGATGACGCCGGAAGGCGCGGTGGCCTGAATAACGTCCTTGGGTTTTTGCTGATCTTTGTTGCCGCCCGAATAGAGCATGAAATAGAGGAATGTAACGACAACCAGCAAGGCTATAAACGCATAAACAATCAGGCGCGCACCGCCCGAGGCGACGGCGGGGCGGTTGCGCTCCAGCGCATTGTCGATCTCGTCTTCCGACATGCCGGCGGCGAAAGGCGGCTGCGGCGGTGTGCCTCCCCCCGGCGGTTGCTGGTACGGGTTGGTGAATTCCTTATTGTCGTCATCAGCGCTAGTCATGGCTTGGTCCTTGCGTGTCATTCCCGGCGGGCGGCAATGATTCGTTATACACAAACACTTTGCTTCCGTTTGCGATCAGCATCAGCGTGGGCGTGACGGTATTTACCGCAAAATAGGAATCCTTGCGGAACACCGAAAGCGGCGTCTCGCGCCCGCCCGTGCCTATGCTGGCCACTTGCGGAGCGGGGCGGGAGCTGTCCGTATAGCGGAAGAACGTAGTCTGCCCGTCGTCGAAAATTTCGTAGGGCGCTTCGCTATCCGGGCCGGAATAGGTGTAGAGATAATTGCGATTGGATTCGGGCCTGATGGGATCGGCTTTCTGCGCTGCGGATGGAATGAGCGGTACCGGAATGGTTTGCGCGGGCGCAGCGTTTGGCATGAACGGTGATTCAGGTGTAGGCGGCGGCGCGGGCGGTATGGCAGCGGCCATGGGGCCAGGCTGCGGCCTGGGCGCCATAGGCTGCATGGAAATATGCTTAGTCGCGGCGCTGGGGTAGCTGAAGCGTATGACATAGGCGACGTCGCTCGGCGGGGTGTGGTGCTTGGCGCGCGGCTTGGTGACTTTCTCGCTGCCCGGTTCCTCCGGCGCGGATTCTTCCTCCAGTGACGGGTCGGCTACCGAGGACAGGTCAAACTGGTAGGCGCGTTGGGTGGTGATGATGGTCATGTTGGTCGCCACATCCGGCCGCAAGGGGCGGATGAACAGGCGGTTATCGGCCGGGATGAGCTGCCAGTAGCTGCGCTCGCCGATGGAGATGGTCTGCACTTCTTCGTGGGGCGAAAATTCGATATAGGTCTGGTAGCCGACGCGCGTCGACACCGGGTAGATCGTGTTGGGGTTATAGGCGAGTACGCGGATGCGGCGATCGAGTTTTTCATCGGCGGCGGTGCCCTCGTCCGTGCCTTCGGCAAAAGTGGTTATAGGCGGCAGCGCGAGCGCGCCGAGCACTAACCAAAACAGAGCGTGATGGCGGGTCATCATGACGGGGTGTCCTCATTCAGCTGGTAATCGGTGATGTGAAAACCCAGCGGGTTGGTATAGCGCTCTTCGGCGGTGAGATTCATCATGCCGTATTCAAACGAAATCAGAGCGATGTAATTGGATTCCACCGGCAGCGGCGCGTTGGCGCTGCGCTCGGAAATGGAAAAGCGGATCTGTGCTACGTGAGGGCTTAAGTAGGTGATGGATTTGATTTTCACCGTGCGCGTGCCCACCGTGCCCAGCCGCGCGATGTTGCTGGTGGGGTTATTCGGGTCGGCCCATTTCATGAAGTTTTTGTAGACGCGCGCTTCCGACATCAGGCGCACGACGCTGCTGTAATTATACACGATGTCGGCTGCCGCGTAGCCTTCGCGGGCGCGGATATATTGCACGAGGAAATAATTGTTCACCACCTGGTTGGCGGTGAGTTCCGAGGCGCTTAACGGATTGATGGTTTCGGTGCGGCCGGTTTTCGAGTCGATCTGGATGACGTAGGGCTCGATGCTTTTGAGCGGCATGAGCTGCGTGCCGATGATCGCCATGAACAGCGTAGAGAGCAGCGAAAGTATGGTAATAAAATACAGGCCCTTGCGCTGCACGAGCGCGAGCTGATAGCGGTCCTGATGCCAACTTTGCGGCTCAGGCCTTGCCTTGCGGTTTTTTTTCGCTCCTCCCAGCACAGAATCCTCCGTCTTCCTGTATAGAGGGATATGGTAAATTACCGGTTAATTTACTAGGGTTTGGCTTGGATTTCCTAGCGCCTGAGACGTATTAGCATCTGATTCAACTCACGCGTGCTGTTAATAATTAACGATCTATTACCGGCCTGGGCCGCTTCTTTTAAGGTTTGAATCTCACGTTCAATCTCGCCGCGCCGCGCATCGCTCACGGCGCCCGTATAATCGCGTAGCTCCTGCTCAGCGCTTAGCGCCAGTGTATTAGCCTGATCGCGCAGGCGCGCCAAGTCAGCATTTTCCTGATCGCCTTGTCTGGGCGCGGCATCGGCGAAGGCGGTGTTCAGGCCGCTGAAGAACCCGCCGCCGCCCATGCCGCGCAGGCCGATTTGTGAAAGCTGGCTCATGCCCGGATAGCGCACCGCGCCGATATCGGGCCGCGTCATGCCTATCGGTCCGCCGAGCTGCGGTGCGTAAGCCGGGCCGGCGAGCTGTTTGGCGAGGCTGGGCAATAATTTCATCAGCGTGTCAAAGCAATAGGCGACGATGCATAGCGACACCAGGTTGATGACCAGAAAGTAAATGAAAGACCCCTCCTCCACCAACTGCGAGGCGAGCCAAGGGTGGTCGCATGGCGCGGCCGGGTAGCAGATGCCATAGCCCTGCACGGGCAGGCTGATCGAGGCGATGGTGCTGATGTCGTAGACCGGCTCGATCATACTGGCGAGCTGGTTTAAGAAAGCGCCGCCGAGCGTTGCCAGCACGCGGAACCACAGCGCCAGGCCGGCGAACATAAACACCACTTGCAGCGTGAAGGAGATGATCTGCCGCAGCCAATCTTCAAAGAACTGGCGGGTGACTTTAAATAGCGCTAGGCTGAAGAAAATAGGGCTCATGCCGATCAAAAACGCGATCACGCTAATGCCCATCAGATAGGCCAGCAGCGCGCGCACCAGGATGAGCAGTGTTTTGGCGCTTAAAATAGCAAATAGAAAGCCTACGGGCGGCAGCACGATGCTTAGCGTGGTGATAAAGCCGGCGAGCATGGCGCCTTGCGCGGTGAGCGGGCCAGTGAACAAATTATAGGCCAGCTGGTCCATGTAATAAAAAGCGGTGGAGGCATTGGCGATGCCGAGCGTCGGGCCGGTTACGCTGGTGAGCATCCAGCCGATGCCCTCTTGCATGGCAAAAAAGAAGAAATTATAGGCCACGCCGATGCCCCAGGAGGAATAGGTGGCGAACACCCAGATCAGGGCGATTTTGAGCAAGCGCATCAGCGCATCGCCCACCGGCGATTCCACATAACCCAGCATTAGTTGCACGCCGAAGATGATGATGTAGAGCGAGATGGCGGCTTCCAGCGGCCCCATCATGGCGTTTTGTACGCCGCAATAGATCGAGCTCATAATGCTGTTGACCAAACCCTGCACGTTGCACATAAGGCCCGAGAAAACGCCGCCCGATACGCAAGAGGCGGCGTCGAAAAGACCGCCGCTGGGCAGGCCCTGGCTGCATGAAAGTGCGAAGGCTGCGCCGGGAGCCAGTAGTGCCGCCACGCACCATAAAATTATGCGGCGCATGATGCTATCCTTGGGATTGGCGGATTTGCGCCAGGCGCAGGGCGGTGCTGTCGCCCGCCAGCAAATCCGCGTGCGCGCTGATGCCGGAGGCGGGTAACACGCAGGCCAGCGTCTCGGTGCCGTGACGCACAAAAAATTCGCCCTTTTGACGGTCGAGCGAGGTTAGCAGGCGTTCCTGGCTGGGGGTGAGGCCGATGCTGGCGGCGAAATAATCGGTGGGCAAATCGTCCGGCAGGATGAGCGTGGTGGCCAGGCGGGGCATGAGCTCGGCGGTGAAGTCACTACCTTCATGCTGCGCGAAATGGCGCGAGGTCAGTAGTAGCATGGCGTTATGCTGGGTGAGCATGTCCAGCAGACTGGAGATGCGCGCGGCGAAAAACGCATTGTCCAGAAAATCCCACGCTTCGTGCACGACGATGATGGTGGGTTTGCCGTCCAATGCGGAGATGATCCGATGTAGAAGATACGAAAATATGGGTAGCGCCATGGCTTGTTTGCCCACGATGCTGGACAGTTCGATGCCGAGCGCGTTTGCAGAAAGATCAAGCGTGTCAGGGCCCGATGCGAAGAGTTCGGGGTCCGGCGGCAGAATGGTTTTTCCCAGTGCCGGCGCATTGCGCAGCAGCACGTGCAGCGCGGTGTGCACTTGGCGGTCTTCGGGCGGCAGGGAGAACAGTGTTTCCACCGCGTCTTCCAGCGCGCCGCGCAGCTCGCCTGCATGTAGGGGCGAGCCTTCGATGAAATGGCTGAGCCAGGCGGTGAGGAAGGCGCGGTTGCGCGGCGTATCTTCCAGTTGGAACGGATTGAGGTTGATGGTTTTGAGAGCGGATTTGCGCGTTTGCGCGGGAAACAGATATTCGCCGCCAAAGGCTTGCACCAGCGGGCGGGCGCTGAAATCGCGGTCGAGCACGATAAACCGGCCGTTGTATTGCTGCGTGAAGCTGAGGAGGAAATTGGTGAGCGTGGCGCCGCGCGCATCGGTAAAATTATTGAAATCCAGCAGCGCGCTGTGGCCATTTTTGCCGACATGGAAATGAAATGCGTAAGGTGTCTCCAGCGTGGTGGGGAAAAGCGTGACGGCGCCGCCCCACGGGCTTTGTTCTTCGCCGCAGGGGAAGTGATTGAGCCGCGCCATGCCGGCCATGCGGCGCGCGGTGATGATGGAGGTGCGGCGGATAAATTCAAAATTGCCGGGCAGTTGCGCCCAGAAATTCTCCTCCAGCATAATGTCTTCGCGCACGGTGATAAGCCCCAGCGTGCCGAAGGCTTGTTGCATGCGACCCACCGCTTCATCCAGCAAGGCATAGCGTTCGCGCATGACGAGGATGCTGGTGTGTTGCTCTACAAAGCGTGCGCCGCCTTCTTCGCCCAGCAGCATGGCGGCCAGGCCCGAGGCTTCTAAAATCGTGTCGTCGGGGCTGGTTTCGAGCACGTCGCGGATTTCATCTTGTTTCTGTGTTGCCTTGTTGTGCGGCAGGAAATGGATGGTCTGCGTGATGATGCATTCCTCGGGCAGTTGCAGGCAGCGATCGAGCGCCGCCACGGGCAATTCGGGACAGCCTTTAAGCGACAGGATGGCAGCGAAGCGGCGACTGTTTTCCGCTTTGCTTTCTAGCGTGTCGAAGCCGAACGTGATGTCATGCGTGGAGAGCTGGCGGCCGGCATCCATCGAGGAGGCGGGCATGGGCGCCTCGGTGAGGTTTAGCAGATAATGCAGAAATTCCAGCGGCTCGGAGAAATGGCCGCCGTCGCGCGTGGTCATGCGCAGCCGCTCGGCCGCAAAATGCGGCGCCAGCTCGGCACAGACGGCTTCCATCACTTGATCCAGCTGTTGCTCCGCCTGGTCGATATAGGCCTCGCGGTAACGCCGGTGGCGGCCGCGCAGGAAGCCGTGTTTGAATTCCTCGGCATTGAGCAATTTGGAAAGCTGGCCGCGGTGCAGCAGCGTGACATAGACTTCGTTGCGGAACGTGTGTGTCCAGGCTTGCGATGTATTCCAATCTTGCGCGATAGCGGCGGCAGCTTTGTTTTTGAATTGCGGTGCGGGCGGCAGCGGCGCGCGGCGGCGCAGCGTGTGAATCCACAAGGCAAGCGATTCGGAGGCGGCCTGCGCGCAGATGGCGGCGCTCAGGCGTTCGCGCAAATGCGGGCCGGCGCTTTCGGATTCATAGGCATGGCCTTTGGCATCGGCGGCAATGCGGATGATTTGGAGCAATTCTCCGTTTTTGGTAAGCAGCGTGTGTGGGCTGATGTGGCAGGCGTAGGGGAGGAAATCAGCCTGCGTAAAAAGCGGGGGCTTCTCCCGCGGGGAACCGGAAGCTGTAGTGTTGCGGAATTTTAAGAGGTCACTAAACACAACATGATTACAGGGGCGACATGTTACGGGTTTCTATCACTATGATGTAGGCAGCGGTAGGATCGAGGTAGTGTGAAGGCCGGGATCCAGCGCCCGGCCTTCGTGGTATCAGCGTATTAGCGGTTACCACCACCACCGAAGTTATTGAACGGGATCTGGGTATTGCAATCAGCGACTTGGTTGCCGGTGCCGGTGAAGATAGCATCCACCAGTGCCGCACCGCCGAATACTACGGCGATACCAAGACCGACGATCAGCGCCATACCCCAAGACACTTTACCGAGCAATGCACCAATGCCGATAATCGTCACGGCGATCGTGGCGATACCTTTACCGGTGTTGCCGACCATCCAGTGAGCCACCAAGCAATAGATGGCACCGATGGGGGTGTCGTTGTTAGCATAGCTTAGAGACGGCAGAAGCACCGCCGCCGCAGCGACGAGCATAGCCGCGCACAATTGCCAGGACAGAGCCAGGCTTTTGCGCTTTTCAGACGTTGTAACAGTAGACATAATCGTCTTCCTTTTACTTAGGTTGAAACACATATACGGATATCCGCATATGGACTGGCAGATGAACATCATCCGCCACTTTCACTTATAACACAGCTTGCCGAAAAGTTTTTTGACAATTGTGTGAACATTGCAAAAAACTACCAAAGGTTCGATACCGGTATAGCGTATTGTACTAAAAGGCTTTCTACGCCCGGATTGTGGTTATAAATATGCGCATTGGACATGTGCTGGAAAGCCAGGCCAAGGCGCTGGCGATTGTCGAATTGATAAGCAAGTTCAATGCCTTCGCGGAATTCAAACGGTCCGCCCAGGTCTTTGGCGCCGCCCTGGTGGTAATAGCCCGCCATGACGCTCGGGGTGAGGAGCCAGCGGTTGGGTACCAGCGCCACTTCCCAGTTGATGCCGCCATAGGTATAGACCATGCCGTCCCAGTTGGCGCTGACGCCTACGGTGGGGCGCACCCCGAAATCCCATTGGTGGAAGCGATATTCGACGCCGGCTTGGCCCGTAGTGTCGCTGTCGTTATGCAGCGTATTAAAAATACCGGCGGAGAGGTTCACGTAGTCCATATCTGCGCTGGAGGCGGGAGCGGAGGCGGCGGCGAAAGCGGTGAAGGGAAGTGCGGCGGCGAGCAGGGCACTCAAAAAGGAAAAACGCATAAAACTACCTTTGGCGATGGGTTAGATGAATAAAGCGTACCCTTCAGCGCATAGCGGATTTATGAAATCCGGTAAACGCTTGAATAGGTTAGGGGCTTTATTTTGCAGCCAGTGTGGCAGGAATATCACCATCGTGCACGGCGGCCAGCGCTTGCGCGACGCGCTGGGCTTGCTCGCGCAAAGAGGGGACGGCAGTGCATTCAAACCAATCGCCTACGATAAGCGCGCCGAGCGCGTAAATTCTGCCTTTTGCAGCGCCTTCCGCTTCCAATTTAGACGTGGTGGCGATGCCCACGCCGTTTTTCGCCGGGCGGATGCAGTCTTGCGCCAGCAATTGCATGAGCAGCGGTTGGCGCGAGCGTGTGATGTCATAGGACGGGCCGGTGCAATCCAGCATCAGCGGCGTGACGTGTTCGCGCTCGATGCGCCCGCGACGGAGGATGAGCTGGCCGCTATTTTGCATGGCCTGTATCTTTGCGGCTATTTGCGGGGCCATGCGGTGGCGGTGGATGTTCCATGCTGCGAAGACGTGGGCAAATACCCGCGCCTGTTCCTTGGGCGGCAAGCTTTGCCAGAGAGCGGTGGTGTGCGGGCGCAGCGCGTCCATGACGGCGCGCCACGGAGCATTTTTCGCGGCGCGGCGAATGTGTAACATTAGGGCAGCGGCGCTGCGTGGATGGAGGGCGGGCGCTTGCGCCCAGTCGGGGGCGGGGATCGACTCGGTAGCGGCATGAGCGGCGGGCAGCCAGCCATGATGCGAATGGGCGATGATGGGGCCACTATAGCCGAGTGTGCTTAAGGTCAGGCAGGCATCGACCGTGGTAAGGCCGGTGCCGAGGATATGAATTTCGGGTTGCTTCAGCAGCGCATAGTTGGTTTCCGGGCCATAGCCGCCGGAGAACCAGCGCCAGGACTGAATGCCGATTTCGGCGGCGCTTTGCGTTCCGCAGGCCAGGACGAGCAGAGATGCGCGAATGGTTTCCTCGCCGACGCTAAGTGTGAAATATGCATCGCGCGCATTCCATGCCGCTGCCGTTACGCTGCCGCTTACGCGTTTTATGGTGTGGCCGCGCGCCACGGATTCCTGCTCGGTCTGCGTCAGTATCTGTTCCAGATAATCGCCATAGATGCGGCGAGGGACGAAATCATCGGGGCGGTAGGTATATTTCTGGGTTTGCAGCCAGTGGTAAAAATGTTCCGGCTCGTCCGGGAAGGCGCCCATGCGCCTTGCGGGTACGTTGAGCAAATGTTCATCGTGCAATGTGCTGTAGGCGGCGCCGCGGGCGAAATGGTTTTCCGTGTCGGCGAGGATGATGCGCAGCGGTTTTTTTGCGTAGCGAACCAGCCCTGCGAGCGTCAGCGTGCCGGAAAAACCACCGCCCGCAATGGCGATATCAAAATCCAGAATCGCTTCCTTCGCGTCGCTCGGGCAGGCGCGTGCGCAGAATGCGATACATGATTTCCATCTGCCGGCTGGTGGTGCGCTTGAGCAAGAAGGGGAAGATGCCGTGGATGAGCAGCGTGACGGCGCAATAAAGAATGCGGGTGGTCATGCGCAGCGTGAACCACAGATGCTGCGTATAGGTTTCGCCGCCTTCGCCGGGGTGCTGAGTGAATTGTTTTTTGATCTGACCCTGCAAATGGCGCAGCAGCGCTTTATGCTGCTCGCGGGTGAGCCAGCGCCAAAAGCGTTGGCTGTACGTTTTAAGCAAGTCGGTCATCGGCGGGCCCGCATGGGACATGGCATTAATTGTGGTAATTAATGCACAGGCAATGGCCCCCGAAGCAATAGGGCGGTAGCGTGGTACCGCAGCCATCAGGGCCGCCCGATGATGCGGGGCAGCATTCTCCGCCAACTCCACCTACTACACCCCAGCACTCGCCTGGTTGCAGGGCATGGTTGCAGCCGCAGGTGCAGTCGGCTGAGATGGCGCAGGCATTGTTACTGCAGTCAGCTAGGCCCGAGGAGCTGGTGCTGCTGCTGCCGGAACTTGAGCCACCAGAGCTTGAGCCGCTAGAGGAGCCCGACGAGCTGGAGGAGCTCGATGAGCCGGATGAAGACGCCGTGGCGCCGGTTGCGCCGGAGCCCGCGCCGCTATTATCCGTATAATCTTGCTCGGCTGCGGTGAGCAGTTGTTCGCGCACGGAATAGGTCGTGAAATTATTGTAGCGTTTAGTGTCGTCCGGGTCATCGATCGCCAGGTGCTGAATGAAGCTGCTGATATCGAGCGCGGGGTCGTTTGCAGTGGGGATGGCGGCGGTGCAATGGCAATTTTGCAGCTCTTCGCCGTTGCTGGAGCCGGTGCTTTCGCGCGCGCCGCCCGGCAGGAAGGCGCCGGTGCCTTTTATACCATGGCTGATCGCCACATAAAGTGCGCGGTTGGTGATGAGTTTGGGGGTGCCGGTCGTGATATCCTTAACACTATATATGCTGATGCGCTGCGTAACATCGGCCGGGTATAGTTGATTGAACGGCGCGCTGTTGAACGCATTGCCGGCGGTGGCACGCACATCCACTGCATAGGTGTAATAGCGCCCCCAGGGGTCGAGCACGTCGCCGTTTTGGCCGCCGTCGAGGCCCAGGGTTTTAAACGGCAGTGTGCCGATGGCGATATTGGAGCCGGTGAAAATACCGTTTGGTGAGGCCGGGGTATTGCAATCGCCGGGATTGCCGTGTTCCAAGCCTGCTTTCGGGTCGCCCCGGGCTAGTGAGCCGTCCGCCGGGCAGGGTAGGCGGTTATACAGCTCGCGGTATTTTTTCACCGCGTCTTTGAAAGTCTGGAGCTCGGCCAGCGCTTCACTTTTCTTGGTGTCGTTCACCACGGCTACCCGGTGTGTGACATACAGCATCGCCAGCACCGAGAGAATAGCCAGTACCATGGTCATCTCAAGCAGGGTGAAGCCGCGGCGGCGGATGGGCTTACGCATGGGCGAATACATCCTCATTGGCAAAACCGGCGACATCCAGCATAGCACGGTGCGGCAAAAACGCAAAACATGCTTGCGCCAGTTCCATGCGGCCTTCGCGTATCAGCATGGCATCCAGCTTTTCCCGCAGGCGGTGCAGGTGCAGCACATCGGCGGCGGCGTATTCGATTTGTTCGGCCGTCAGCGTTTCGCTGCCCCAGTAAGAGGATTGCTGCTGTTTGGAGATATCCACGCCGAGCAGCTCCTTGCAGATTTCCTTATAGCCGTGCTTATCCGTATAGGTGCGGGCCAGGCGCGAGGCGGTGCGGGTGCAATAGACCGGTGCGGCCATTACGCCGAGATATTCTTGCATGATAGAAAGATCAAACCGCGCGAAGTGGAACAGCTTGGTGCGTTTCTTGTCGGTTAGCAGGCGCGTCAGATTAGGCGCGTTATATTTGCCGGGCGCGAATTGCACGAGATGCGCGGTGCCGTCGCCGTTAGAAAGCTGCACCAGGCAAAGCCGGTCGCGTTTGTTATTGAGGCCTAAGGCTTCGGTGTCTACCGCGATGTCGCCGGGAAGGGAGAAGCCGTTTGGCAAGTCGCCCTGATACATCTGATGTGTGCTCATGGACTTATTCTATACGCTGCCCACGCCGCATGTAAAGCGCGCGAATGACACCGCGCAGAGATTGGACTTCCTGGGGGTCCAATTGCGCGCGGTTGAAAATGGTTTGGATGTTGCGCCACATGAGGGGTTTTTTGTGCTCGGCGCGGAAATGATCGACGCTATCGAGATATTCTTCCAGCTGATCGAGCAGGCCCTGCAGCTCGCCTTTTTCCGCCAGGGCGCGCGCCGGCTCGGCGGCGGCTTTAAAATCGGCGCGGTGCCAGGCATAGGACAGCACGACCACCGCCTGGGCGAGATTGAGCGAGAAATTGTCGCTGGAGGTGGGGATGGTGATAATGGCATCGGCCAGGGCGAGATCGTCATTCTCCAGGCCCGTGCGTTCGGGACCGAACAGGATGGCGCAGTGGCGGCCCCTGGCGACTTCCGCACGCAGCTCCCCTGCCCCCTCTTCTGGCGTCACCACGCGTTTTACCATATCGCGCGGGCGGGCGGTGGAAGCATAGGCGATGTGAATATCGGCGAGCGCTTCCGGCAGCGTGTCGAATAGCTTCGCGCCGTGGATTAAATGTTCTGCTCCCGCGGCCATGTCGAGCGCTTTGCCGTGCGGCCAGCCGCCGCCATTGGCGCCCGCTTTGGGGGCTACCAGCCGCAAATCGCTCAGGCCGAAATTGCTCATGGCGCGCGCCGCGGCGCCGATATTCTCCGCCATTTGCGGGCGGACTAAAATAATCGCCAGTTTTAAGTTGGCCGGGGCGGAACCATATGTTGCGTTGCGCATAGACATAAAAGCGTGTCTATAGTAGGTTTAATAGATTGTCATGCTTCACTTCACGCAACACGCCAGTAAACAATATGAACAGGCCTTAAACGGCCTGCTTGCCTCGCTGCTTGCCATGGGGGAAAAAGCCCGCGGCATGATCGCGCATGCGGGCGCGGCGCTGACCGGTGCGCCGGACCAGGCACCGGCGGCGAAGGCATTAGATAAAGAGATCAATGCGCTGGAGACGCAGGTGGAGCAGCAGGTGACGGCCCTGCTCACCCGCCACGCCATGATGGCCGACGAATTGCGGTTTGTGCTGTGCGCCATCCGCATCGCCTCGCATTTGGAGCGCGTGGGGGATATGGCGAAGAACACGGTCAAGCGCATCGGGAAGATGCCGGTGCCTATCCCTAAAGAGTTGCAAGCCAATTATGCGGCGATGGCTAAAAGCACGGATGCGATGGTGGCGCAGGCGATCGGTCTTATTGAAAATTATAATCAGGAAACGGCGCTTTCCGTGTGCCGCAGCGATGACGAGGTGGATGGGCGTTATAAAGATATCGTCCTCGCCGCGCAGCGCGCCGTACCGGCCGAGGCGCTGGCGCCGTTCCTGTTCCTAGCCAAAAACCTGGAGCGTATGGCGGATTATGCCAGCTCGGTGGCCAAGGAAGCGGCGTATATTCATACGGGGCAGAAGTTGGTAGTGAGTTGATTTTTTTATGAAAAGATAAAATATTAGCGAAGAAAATGCTTCGGTGGATCACCCGCTTGCCACGCTAACTGGCATTGTTCTTTAAATCCCGAACTTTCGAAAGTTTGGTGGAGCGTATCTGCTAAATCTTTTATAGACTTATCGCCTGGGTTTTCGCGGTTTATCTTTCTAAAGATACCGGTGAGCGCTGCTGTATTAAGCAAATCGCCCTGCGCAAGAACGGGAAAAGATTTTTGCGTCAATAGTAACTCTACCCCTTTTTGTGCCGCACGTAACTGTAGGCCATACGTACTAGACGCATTGGTATTTTTGTTTTCTAACGCGCTCGTCAGCGCTTCTAATTGTTGTAGGCCGTTTTGATCTTTGAAATTCTGCGCTGCAATTATGGCTTCGGCATTAAATTCAGGCTGGTGTTTTTTTATTTGTTTTGAAGGAGAGGTGAACCGTTTATATGCATCTATTTTCTCTCCAAAAGACAGGTTGCCGTTATAATTATCTAACTCTACGTGCATTTCCAAATCTCTCTTGCCGATAATAGCATCGAATAAAGCCTCTGTAGCGTCGCTAGGTGATCTATTTTGAATAGTTACCTTATAAGGATTAGCTGGGCCGCCTATGCCTTTCGGATTGTCTACACCCATAAATCCCTCTCTGTTGATTTCTATAAATATAGAATAATTAATTACATTATCATAATGAATGTTTGATGACAATTTGCCTTACCTGGCCAATCCTCTCTTTTATCCCCAAGCCAAATTGGTTAAGTGCAAGCCAGAGTGTTTCTTTTTCGACTTATCCCCAGCGCCAAGCGATATAATCCACAGAATCATCCACAGCATGTTGCGTAAATTTTGCAAAATTCGCACAAGATGTTGTTGCAGTTCGGATCCGAAATGGATAAGATGATGCTTCGCTATAACGCGGCAAAGCCGCAGCCAGCCTATAAAAAACATCTACAGGGAGATTCTCATGCGCATCGAACGCCATTACACCCGCATCGGCCAGGACGTCTATGACGCTATCCCCTTTAAGAAGGTGGATGTGGGGATGAAAAACCCCGATGGGTCGGCGGTGTTCGATATGAAAGGTATCGAGGTGCCTGAGCAGTGGTCGCAAGTGGCGAGCGACGTGCTGGCGCAGAAATATTTCCGCAAGGCGGGCGTGGCGACGAAGCTGGAGCGCGTGGAAGAAGAGTTGGTGCCGAGCTGGCTGTGGCGCCGCCGCGCGCATGACGCCGCGCTGGCCGGTCTGCCGGAGGATCAGCGTTACGGCGGCGAAGCGTCTGCCAAGCAAGTGTTTGACCGGCTGGCCGGCGCCTGGACGTATTGGGGCTGGAAGGGCGGGTATTTTGATACGGAAGAAGACGCCTCGGCGTTTTATGATGAGATGCGCTACATGCTTGCCATGCAGATGGCGGCGCCCAATTCGCCGCAATGGTTCAACACCGGCCTGCATTGGGCGTATGGCATTGACGGCCCAAGCCAGGGGCATTTTTATGTCGACGCAGAAACCGGCAAAGTTGCTAAATCCAAAAGCGCGTATGAGCGCCCGCAGCCGCATGCGTGCTTCATCCAGAGTGTCAGCGACGATCTGGTGAATGAAGGCGGCATCATGGATTTGTGGGAGCGTGAGGCGCGCCTGTTTAAATATGGCTCCGGCACTGGCAGCAATTTCTCGCAGCTGCGCGGGGCGGGGGAGAATCTCTCCGGCGGCGGCAAATCGTCGGGCCTGATGAGCTTCCTCAAAATTGGTGATCGGGCAGCGGGCGCTATCAAATCCGGCGGCACGACACGCCGCGCGGCGAAGATGGTGGTGGTGGATATCGACCATCCGGATGTGGAGCAATTCATCGATTGGAAAGTGATCGAGGAACAAAAGGTCGCTGCGCTGGTGACGGGCTCGCGCCTGTGCCGCAAGCACCTGACGGCTATTATGGAGGCGTGCAAGCTGGGCTCGACCAGCGCGCGGTTCAACCCGTCGGACAACCCAGCCCTGAAAACCGCCATTCGCGATGCGCGCAAGGCGCTGGTGCCGGAGAATTATATTCAGCGCGTCATCCAATTCGCGCAGCAGGGCTTTACGCATATGGAATTCCCTGAATACGACACGGATTGGGATTCGGAGGCCTATGTCACGGTGTCGGGTCAGAACTCCAACAATTCGATCCGTTTGAATAACGAATTCCTGGCGGCGGTGGAAAAAGACGAAGACTGGGCGCTGACCAACCGCATCAACGGCAAAACGGCCAAAACCGTGCCGGCGCGGGCGTTGTGGGACAAGATTGCCTATGCCGCCTGGGCATGCGCCGACCCGGGCCTGCAATATGATACGACGATCAATGAGTGGCACACCTGCCTGGCTTCGGGCCGCATCAATGCCTCCAACCCCTGCTCGGAATATATGTTCCTGGATGATACGGCGTGCAACCTCGCTTCCATCAATCTGCTGAAATTTCGCAAAGAAGCGGGCGGGTTTGAGGTGAAGGCGTATGAGCACGCGATCCGTTTGTGGACGGTGGTGCTGGAAATTTCGGTGGCGATGGCGCAGTTCCCGTCCAAGGAAATTGCCCGTCTGTCTTATGATTTCCGTACGTTGGGCCTGGGTTATGCCAATATCGGCGGGCTGCTGATGGCCTCCGGCATTGCCTATGATAGCGATGAGGGCCGCGCGTTGGCCGCGTCGCTATCGGCGATTTTGACGGGCGTGTCATATGCGACTTCGGCCGAGATGGCCAAGGAGCTTGGGCCATTCGATGGCTATGAGAAAAACAAGGAGCATATGCTGCGTGTGATGCGCAACCATCGTCGCGCTGCGCTGGCGGAGGATGGGTATGAGGAGCTGACCGTGCTGCCCGTGCCGTTTGACGCCGCGAGCTGCCCGGACAAGGCCTTGACCCGCGCTGCCAAGAAAGCGTGGGATACCGCGCTGGTGCTGGGCGAAAAATACGGTTACCGCAATGCGCAGGCCACCTGCATCGCGCCCACGGGCACGATTGGGCTAATCATGGATTGCGACACGACGGGCATCGAGCCGGATTTTGCGCTGGTGAAATTCAAGAAGCTGGCCGGCGGCGGGTATTTCAAGATCATCAACAGCCAGGTGCCGGCGGCGCTGAAAACGCTGGGGTATAACCAAAAGCAGATGGACGACATCAGCGCGTATGCGGTGGGTCGCGGTACGCTGAAAGGTGCGCCGGGGGTGAACCATGATTCGCTGAAAACCCGCGGGTTCGATAGCGCGGCGCTGGAGAAAATTGAGAAAGGCCTGGCGGCCGCATTCGAGCTGAAATTCGCCTTCAACAAATGGAATTTGGGCGAAGAGTTCTGCAAGAAAAAGCTGGGGCTGAGTGATGAGCAGCTGAACGATATGAGCTTCGATATGCTTGCCGCCCTAGGCTTCACCAAGGCCGAGATCGACGCTGCCAATGAATTCTGCTGCGGCACGATGATGCTGGAAGGTGCGCCGCACCTCAAAGCCGAGCATCTGCCGGTGTTTGATTGTGCCAATCCGTGCGGTAAGCGCGGCACGCGGTTCCTATCGGCCGAGAGCCATATCCGCATGATGGCGGCGGTGCAACCGTATATTTCCGGGGCGATTTCCAAGACAATCAACATGCCCAATTCGGCGAGTGTTGAGGATTGCAAGGAGGCGTATCTGCTGTCGTGGAAGCTGTGCCTGAAGGCCAATGCGCTGTACCGCGACGGCTCCAAGCTCAGCCAGCCGCTCAATTCGGCCATTGCCGCCGATCTGGAAGAGGAACCCGACGAGCTGCCCGCACGCGCCGCGGCCCTGCGTCAGCAGCCGGCGGTGATTGCCGAACGCATCGTTGAACGCATTGTGGAGCGCTCGCGCGCCGAACGCCGCAAACTCCCCGAGCGCCGCAAGGGTTATACGCAAAAGGCGAGTATTGGCGGGCACAAAGTGTATTTGCGCACAGGTGAGTATGAGGACGGCGCGATTGGTGAGATTTTCATCGATATGCATAAAGAAGGCGCTGCGTTCCGCTCACTCATGAACAATTTCGCCATCGCCATTTCCATCGGCCTGCAATACGGCGTGCCGTTGGAGGAATTCGTGGATGCGTTCACCTTTACGCGCTTTGAGCCCAACGGCATGGTGGAGGGCAACGAGACGATCAAAATGTCGACCTCGATTCTCGATTACGTATTCCGCGAGCTGGCGATTTCTTATCTGGGAAGGCGCGATCTGGCGCATGTGGATGTGGCGGATCTGCGTTCGGATTCGATCGGCCGCGGCGCCGGCGATTCCACCCGCCCGGATGGCGCCAGCGAAGGCCAGCCGGAGCTGCCCTTCTCCAAAGCCAGCACGGGGTTTGTGCGTAATAAGCTGTATGTGGTAAACCCGCAAGGCGGCGGTGCGGCGCAAAACGCGCTGGCTACCTCCCCGCAGGAAAGCACAGTGATCGCCCCGCATGCGTTCCTAAAGCAAGAGGCCATGCAAAGCGCATTGCAGCTCGGTAATACGGAGACGGCGGTTATCAGCGAACGCATCCGCGAGGCGCGCGCCAAAGGCTATGAGGGCGATGCCTGCCACGATTGCGGGAATTTCACGATGGTGAGGAATGGGACGTGCCTCAAGTGCGATTCTTGCGGCGCGACGAGCGGGTGCAGTTGAGAAACTTATGAAACCTCAGGTGCATATTTTTTGGGATAATTCCAATATCTTTATTGGAGCAAAATCTGTTGCTCAAGAGCGGGAACATTGGTCGACAGACAAAACTATAAGAATCAATTTTGAGACTCTTTATAAGCTCGCCGCAGCGGACAGAACAGTAGTAAGTGCTGTCTGCATAGGCTCTGTCCCGCCAGAATTGGAAACCGTCTGGGATAGAATTGAAAAAATGGGTGTTACAGTGGAATGTCTTGAGCGTGGCCGTGCATCGGGTAAAGAGCAAGGCGTTGATCAGTCATTACAAGTTCATATGTTAAGAAGCCTTGCGGATGCTGCGAAACCGAGCGTTGCTGTATTATTAACTGGAGATGGCAAGGGTTATTGTGATGGTGTAGGGTTTCATGCAGATTTAGAACGCATGGCAAAGAAAAACTGGGGCATTGAGGTAATATCTTGGGATAAGTGCTGTAATGGACGTCTCAAAAGCTGGGCATCTAAAGAGGGAATTTATATTAAGCTAGAAGATTATTATGATGCTGTTACCTTTTTAGAGGGATCAAGGCAGCCTAAGCCTCTTTCTCTCAAGAATCGCAAATTTGCATTACCGAGTAGAGAAATAGCTGTGCCTGCCTGAATATAATGCAACATCTAGATTAAATTGGCGTGGACCCCGGTCTTCGCCGGGGTGACAGTAATCAATACGTCAATCTCACCCCGCCAAACGCCGTAAAGCCTGGGTTGCCGTAGACGGCCATGTAGCGTTTGTTCGAGATATTATCCAGGCGGCTGTAGAGCTCGGCCTAGTCGGTGATTTGGTAAGAGGCGTTTAGGCCCGCCATTTTTTTTAAGAGCCGACGGCTTCTTTCTGCAAATTCGCAATTTCTGAAAGCGACTCGCCCAGCTCCAGCGCGGCTTGTTGCGCCAGCAATTCTTCGCGTTGCCGCTCCAGCGTGCGATACGTCGCGTGCGTGGCACCTAGGATGCCCAGGCAGACCACAGCGCACGCAATCGCAATTCCGGGCGGCAGTACCTCACTCATATAGGCAAAGATGACGGCGGTCAGCAGCAGCCCGGAAATGATACTCAACGTGCTATTGCTGGAGGCTCGGCGCCTGTGCAGGCGCTCTTCCTGCTGCAGCTCAAACGTGAGGTTTGCGAGATTGCTCATCCGCGAACTATACTACAGTCTTTATTTTTATGTAAAGACAATAGCTTCACCGATTATTTACTGTACTTAATAGGTTAGTCTCACCCCGCCAAACGCCGTGAATCCCGGGTTGCCGTAGCCGTAGACGGCCATGTAGCGTTTGTTCAGGATGTTATCCAGGCGGCTGTAGAACTTGGCGTAGTCGGTGACTTGGTAGGAGGCGGATAAGCCCAGCGTCTGGTAGCCGTCGTTTTCTACATGCGGGGCGGGGAAGCCGAAGCCCGAATCCAGGCGTGAACCGACATAATTGAAATAGACGCCCGCATCGCCCTTGCCACCGTCAAAGCGGTAATCCGCATTGGCGCCGAAGGTGTTTTTGGGGCGGCGGAGTAGCGAGGTGTGGGTGGATTCGTCTTCGGTGCGCATATAGGTGTAATTGAGGCGCGCCGTCCAATAGAGGTCCGGGCGCCAGGTGAGCGTGTTTTCCACGCCTTGCGTGCGGGCGTTGCTGACGTTGAAATATTTAAAGGTGGAATCGTCGAAATCGATCAGGTTGGAGATGTTGTTATAAAAATACGTCGAGCCGAAGGTGACCTTGTCGCCCATAATCCGCTGCTCAAACCCGGCATCGACGCCGCGGCTGCGTTCGGGGCGGAGCGTGGGCGTGCCGGAGAACGGGTCGAAGAGTTGAAACAGTGAGGGCACGCGAAAGCCGGTGCCATAGCTGGCTTTGAGCGTCGTGCCGGTGGCGTCGATGACGTAAGCCGGGGCGAGGCGCCAGGTGCGGGCGGAATTGAAATCGCTGTAATAATCCACCCGGCCGCCCACGGTGATGAACAGATTTTTTGCGATGGAGAATTGGTCTTGCAGGAACGCCGCCTGGTTTTTGCGGCTGCGCAGCGAGCCCGCGGAATCCAGGCTTTCGGTGAGGCCGAGCGTCGCCAGGTGGCCGTCCGGTAATTGCACATGGTGTGTCCAGTCAAACTGATTGCGGTCGCCGCTAAGGGCGGAGTAACCAAAGCCGGTAGCGTATTCGCGCTTGAGCTGCATGTTGGACAGGGCGAACTCCTGTTTCCATACGCCGTCCAGCAGCGACAGGTCGCCGAAGGCGTGGGTGGTGTATTGGTGGGTGCGGGTATAGTCCTTAGCGTTGCCGCCGCCGCTCGTATCGAAATTGTCGAATTGCGAGGTGGCGGAGAGGGCGTGGCTGCTGATGCCGACCGAGGCGTTGTCGGTCAGCTGCGCGCGCATATCGCCCGAGAGCGTGTTGTTGCGATACGGGTCGGACTCCACGCCGCCGAAGCGTTTGGCGACCGAGGAGATGCCGTCGGTTTCCAAATGCGAGGCGTCGATATTGTAGGAAAAACGCTCCAGGCTGCCGCTGGTACCGGCGCCGGTTTTGCGGGTGTTGTAGCTGCCCAGAAATGTGTCCAAATAGCCCTGCGGCGTGGCGCTCTGGCCGTGCTTGGTGATGATGTTGATAACGCCGCCGATAGCCTGCGAGCCATAGAGCGTGCTTTGCGGGCCGCGCAGCACTTCGATGCGTTCGATATTCTCCGGGGTGAGATAGGCGAAATCATACGCGGTGTCGATGTTGGAGGGGTCATTGACTTGCAGGCCGTCGATCAGTACCAGCGTGTGGCCCACGGGCGCGCCGCGCATATAAATCTCCGCTGTTTGGCCGATGCCGCCATTTTGCGCCACGGTGACGCCCGGTACATCGCGCAGAATATCCACCACGCTTTGCGGCTGGCGCTGCTCGATCTGTTCAGAGGTAATGACGGTGACGCTGCTGCCTACCTGATTAGCCGGCGTTGGCGTGCGCGTGGCGGAAATCACCACGCCCGGCGCATTCTCGGCCGGCACCGAAAAATCATCGGCGTAGGAGTTGAGGGAAAAAAGACTGACGGTGGACAGGCAAAAAAAAGTAAGGCGGCGCATGGGCTGCTCCTTAAGGTTACGTGGTTTATGGCATGCTTTTCGATTGCGTTTTGCGCTCACGAAAAACAGTGCCACCACGTAAAAGAAGCGCTTCTGCAAAGAAGCCCAACCAGCGCTTTAGGATCCTCCGTCCATCAAGCCCGCGTAGCACTTCGACGGCAGGTCTCCTGACTTGTAGGTCACCGCCTGACGGATTGGCCTTCCCAGTTACCCAGTGGCCGTATTCTATCCATCAGACTCGCTACTTACAGTTGCGGGGACAGTTAGGGGATTGTCTCGCGAGAGGCGCACCCTATTCCCTATTATCCCCTTGCGGGGACCGTCTAGGGGCATGGGTAGCGGGAAGGACCTGAACTGGTCAAGCGTTAAATAAATTCTATCTCCGCGCCAATATCCACCGACGGTGCCGAGTGGGTAATGCGGCCTACCGAGATATAATGCACGCCGGTTAGTGCAACGGCGCGAATAGTTTCGAGTGTGATGCCGCCGCTGGCTTCGAGCGGCACGTGCCCGCCGGCAAGTTCCACTGCCTTGTGCAGCGTAGGGATATCCATATTGTCGAGCAGGATGCGGTCGGGCTGGGCGGCCAGGGCTTGCTTCACCTGCTCCAGCGTATCGCATTCGACGATGATGGGCACGTTCGCGGTGCGGCGCACGGCTTCGATGGCGGCTGCGATATCGCCGGCCAAGGCGATGTGGTTGTCTTTGATCATCGCGGCGTCATAGAGGCCGAAGCGGTGGTTCTGCCCGCCGCCGCAGGTGACGGCGTATTTATCCAATGTGCGTAGGCCGGGCATGGTTTTGCGCGTATCCAAAATGATGGCACCGGTGCCGGCGACCGCGTCTACATAGGCGCGGGTGAGCGTGGCGACGCTGGCAGCGCGCTGGAGCAGGTTGAGGGCCACGCGCTCGCTCGTGAGCAGGCTGCGGGCGTTTCCTTCGGCGGTAAGCAGCGTCTCCCTGGCCTCTGCCCATGCGCCTTCTTGCGCACTGAGCGTAACTTGCAGGGTGTTATCCAATGTATGCAATACGGCTTTAGCCACCTCGCCGCCTGCCATAATCACGCGCTCGCGGGCATTAAAACGCATGCGTGCCTTCAGCCAGGGCGGGATCAGCGCCTGGGTGGTGACATCGCCGCTGCCGATATCCTCGGCGAGGGCGGCATCAATCAAGGGTTGGAAATTCATAAAGTTGCAAGTTGCAAGTCGCAAGTTGTAAAGAATACACTTGCTCCACTCGCTTGCAACTTGCAACTTACAACTTGCAACTATGTCCTTTCCCTTCGAAACCTATACCTATGACGTCGCCATTATCGGTACCGGCGGGGCGGGGTTGCGCGCGGCCTGCACGGCGGCGGAGGCGGGGCTTTCGGTGATCTGTCTGTCTAAAGTGCCGCCCACGCGCAGCCACACGGTCGCGGCGCAAGGCGGCATTAATGCGGCGCTGGGTAACCGTCTGCCGGACCGCTGGCAATGGCATATGTATGACACGATTCGCGGCGGCGACTGGCTGTCGGACCAGGACGCGGTGGGATTTATGTGCGAGCGGGCGCCGGCGGCGATTCTCGAATTGGAACATATGGGCATGCCTTTTACGCGCGACGAAGCGGGGCAGATTTATCAGCGGGCGTATGGCGGGCAGCGCACGGAATTCGGCAAGGGCGCGCTGGCTTACCGTGCCTGCGCAGTGGCGGACCGTACGGGCCATGCGCTGCTGCACACGCTTTATGCGAAGGCGCTGGCGGCGGGTGTGGCGTTTGCTTCGGAATGCATGGCATTGGATCTCGTGTTTAGCGAAGACGGTGCGTGCCGGGGCGTGCTGTCCTGGGTGCTGGAGAACGGTGAGCTGCAATTGCTGCGTGCGCATAAAACCATCATTGCCACCGGCGGTTTTGGGCAGGCCTGGGTGGCGACGACCTCCTCCTCCATCTGCACGGGCGATGGCGGGGGGATGATTCTGCGCGCCGGGCTGCCGCTGCAAGACATGGAATTCGTGCAGTTTCACCCCACCAGCCTGTACGGCACCGGCATTTTGATTACCGAAGGGGCGCGCGGCGAAGGGGCGTATCTGCTGAACCGCGAGGGCGAGCGTTTTATGCAGCGCTATGCGCCCTCCTTCATGGAGCTGGCCTCGCGCGATGTGGTGGCGCGCGCCATGGCGATTGAGATTCAGGAAGGAAGGGGCTGCGGCGACAAGCGCGATCATCTGCATCTGTCGCTGGATCATCTGGACGCGGCGTATGTGCGCGAAAAATTGCCGGCGGTGATGGATATTGCGCGCACCTTTGCGGGGATTGATGCGACGCGCGCGCCGATTCCCGTCGTGCCGGCGGTGCATTACACGATGGGCGGTATTGCCAGTAATGCGCAGAGCGAAGTGATAGATCGGCATGGCGATGCAGTGCCGGGCTTGCTGGTGATTGGCGAGGCGGCGTGTAATTCGGTGCATGGGGCGAACCGGCTGGGCTGCAATTCGCTGCTTGATCTGGTGGTGTTCGGCCAGGCGGCGGGTGAGGCCTGCGCGCGCTCCATCCGCCCGCGTATGCCGCACGCGATGCTGGGGCGAGATGCGCTGGAAAAGCCCCTGGCGCATCTGGCGCGGCTGCGTGAGGCGAAAGGCAGCGCGTCGCCATCGGCGCTGCGCCGTAAGATGCAAGGCGTAATGCAGGTGCATGCGGGCATATTCCGCAATGCGGCGTTGTTGGAAGAGGGTGTGGATAAGCTGCGCGGCATTGCGGAACGTTTCCGGCAGGATTTGCGTATGGATGACCGCTCGCTGCTATGGAACCATTCGCTGCTGGCGGCGCTGGAGCTGGATAATTTGCTACTTCAGGCCATGGCGGCGATGGAAAGTGCGCTGACCCGCACCGAGAGCCGCGGCGCGCATTGGCGGCAGGATTTTCCCACGCGCAACGACGAGGCATGGCTTGTGCATTCATTGGCGTGGTTTGAGGATGAGCGCGTGCGTTGCGGCACGCGAAATGTGCGGATGGTATCGGGCAGTGATCAGGTGTTTTTACCTGAAGCGCGCGTATATTAGCCCCTTCCCTGCAGTGCTTTTTTCTGCTACGAACGGCCTTATGTCTTCGCGTTTTTCATTCTCAGGCCGGCGCGGCGCGTTTCCCAAGCGCGCGATATTTGCCGCGGTTGCGTTGGCGGTTATTGTAGGGCTGGTGCTGTATTTCCGCCCTTACCAGCCGTCTTTGGGCCGGGTGGCTATCGGCGGCGGCGCGTATCACGGTGTCAATAGCACAGACAGCATTCAGGCGCTGGATACGAGCTGGGACAAGGGTTTCCGCACCTTCCAGATTCAGTTGCGCTGGACAAAAGACCGCGCGCTGGTGTGCCTGCCTAATTGGCGCGAAGGCGCAGCGGCAGTGTTTAAAAATTATACGCTCGCCAACCCGCCCCGGCAGCTTACCTTGGCTGAATTTACCAGCCAGCCGACGGTGGAAGATATACATTTGTGCACGTTGGATACGCTCAACACGTGGCTGAAGGCCCATCCGGGTGCAACGCTGGTGGTCAACCTGCCGCCCAGAGGCAAAATGCTGGAAGGCTTTCAATTGGTGAAAAATACGATGCAGGATGTTTCGCATGTGGTGCCGGAAGTGTATAAGGGCAAGGAATACCGCGCCGTGATGGCGATGGGCTATAGCCGCGCGATTCTGGTGCTACAAAACCCGCCGCATAAGCCCAATATCGGCAAGCTGCGTGATGGGCTGCGTGCGTTGCGGCCCTATGCGGTGGCAATTCCGGCGGACCGCACCACTGCGGATGACCCGCTTATTAAACGCCTCAAAGAAGTGCCTACGCTCATTTACGTGATGGGGGTGGATGACTGCGCGGAGCTTAAGCGCCTGCAGGGCCTGGGCGTGACGGATGCCTATACCAACCAGCTCTCGCCGCAAGACTGCCCACTATAGGCTATGGCGACATATATCCTCCCTGACGGTTCGCAGCGGGCCTTTGATGCTTCGGTTACCGGTATGCAGCTGGCCGAATCCATCGGCAAGGGCCTGGCCAAGGCGGCGCTGGCGATTCGTGTGAACGGCGAGTTGCGCGATTTGAGCCGCCCACTGCCGGACGGGGCGAGCATTGCCATCATCACCGGTGATTCGCCCGACGGGCTGGAGCTGCTGCGTCACGACACGGCGCATTTGATGGCAGAGGCGGTGAAGGAGCTGTTTCCCGAAACGCAGGTGACGATCGGCCCGGCGATTGAGAACGGGTTTTATTACGATTTCGCGCGCAAAACGCCGTTTACGCCGGATGATCTGGTGGCAATTGAAAACCGCATGCGTGAAATTTCGGCGCGTGACGAAGTATTGGTGCGCGAAGAATGGAAACGCGATGACGCGGTGAAGTTTTTCAAAGACCAGGGCGAGCAATACAAGGCGGAGATCATCGCCTCCATTCCGGCCGAGCAGGGCATTACGCTGTACCGCCAGGGCAATTTCATTGACCTCTGCCGCGGGCCGCATGCGCCGAGTACGGGCAAGGTAAAACATTTCAAGCTGCTGAAAGTCGCGGGTGCCTATTGGCGCGGCGACCACCGCAACGAGATGCTGCAACGCATTTACGGCACCGCCTGGGCGAGCGAGAAGGATTTGAAGAATTATCTCACGCAGCTCGAAGAAGCCGAAAAGCGCGACCACCGCAAACTCGGCCGTGAGCTGGATTTGTTCCATATCGAAGACCATTCGCCGGGCATGATTTTCTGGCACGCCAAGGGCTGGGCGCTGTACCGGGCGCTGGAGAATTTCATCCGCGAGAAAATATCACGCGCCGGCTATAGCGAAGTGCGCACGCCTATTCTGGTGGACCGCAGCCTGTGGGAGCAATCCGGCCATTGGGAAAAATTCCGCGAGAATATGTTTGTGGCGCCAAGCGACGACGATAAATTCTTGTGCGTAAAACCCATGAATTGCCCGTGCCATATTCAAATCTTCAAGCAGGGCATTAAAAGCTACCGCGACCTTCCCTTACGCATGGCGGAATTCGGCACCTGCCACCGCAATGAATCCAGCGGCTCGATGCACGGCATTATGCGCATCCGCGGCTTTACGCAGGACGATGCGCATATTTTCTGCGAGCCGAGCCAGATTACATCGGAGACGGTGGCGTTTTGCGGTCTTCTGAAAGAAGTGTACGCGGCGTTTGGCTTCACCGATGTGAAGGTGAAATTCTCGGATCGTCCGCCGACACGCGCCGGTGAAGATAGCACTTGGGACAAGGCCGAGGGCGCGCTGAAAGAAGCGGTGACGGCGGCGGGCCTCGAGTGGTCGCTCAACCCCGGCGAGGGCGCGTTTTATGGGCCTAAGCTCGAATTCGTGCTGCGTGACGCGATTGGCCGCGATTGGCAATGCGGCACGCTGCAGGTGGATTTCGTGCTGCCGGAAAGATTGGACGCGCATTATGTCGGCCAAGACGGCGCTAAGCACAGGCCCGTGATGCTGCACCGCGCGATTCTGGGCAGTTTGGAGCGCTTTATCGGTATTTTGATTGAGGAATATGCCGGCAAATTTCCGCTATGGCTGTCGCCCGTACAGGTGGCGGTGGCGAATATTGTGACGGATGCCGAGCCCTATGCCAATGAGGTGGCTTCCTTGCTGGAATCGGCGGGGTTGCGCGTGGTTACGGATAGCTCAGCAAACAAAATAAATTATAAAATACGCGACCTTAGCCTGCAAAAAGTCCCGATTATTTTGGTGGTGGGCGGCCGCGAGGCGGCGGAGAAAACCGTGGCTATGCGCCGTCTTGGCGGTGAAGCGCAGCAGATGCTGAGCCTGGAAGACGCCATTGCACTATTGACGCAAGAGGCGAAAATGCCTATGTAACCTGTCCCCCAGGGTTGCACCGGCAACGCTTGGTTAATTACTTTCTGCTACGCTTACCCTTTCAACAACAGAGGAATACAAAGGCCTATGGAGCACACTTCTTTATGAGTTCGCCGAAATCCCGCGGGGATGAGGCACGCGTTAATCACCAAATCACCTCAGCGCGCGTGCGCTTAATTGATGCCACAGGAACCATGATCGGCATCGTGCCCGTCACCGAAGCCATCCGCAAAGCAGAAATGTCTGGTCTCGACCTGGTAGAAATCGTACCGGGTGCCGAGCCGCCGGTGTGCAAGGTGATGGATTACGGCAAATACCGTTATGAAGTGCAGAAAAAAGCCCATGAGGCCAAGCGCAAGCAGAAGGTGATCCTACTCAAAGAAATCAAGCTGCGCCCGACGATCGACAAGCACGATCTGGAAATCAAACTACGCAATGCCACCGGCTTTTTGGAAGAAGGCGACAAGGTCAAATTTTCGCTCAAATTCCGCGGCCGTGAAATGGCGCATAAGGATCTTGGCATGGAGCTGATCCGGCGCGTGGAAGCGGCGCTGGAAGGCAAATCCCGCATCGAAGTGCCGGCACGGTTCGAAGGCTCGCAGATTGTACTGATTTTAGCGCCGGCTGGAAAGTAATTTAGATATATAGCCCATC